>Ga0070666_10000041_pt1 | contig 112410 bp, 110 predicted proteins | sample KBSS23metaG_FD_64677 | JGI IMG/M metagenome (GOLD analysis project Ga0070666, IMG submission 64677) | Switchgrass rhizosphere microbial communities from Kellogg Biological Station, Michigan, USA - KBS S2-3 metaG | ecosystem: Host-associated > Plants > Roots > Rhizosphere > Soil ... | reverse complement strand
GGACGAAGTTTTGGAGTGGACAAACTTACTTCCTTCTTGTAAAAAATGTAATGGAACGAAAAATGACCATGACACTAAAGTCGAACCCATTATTGACCCTTCTAATATTGACCCAAAATTGCATTTAAAATATTGGAGGTATAGAATAAAAGGAAAGGATGAACTTGGGAAACTAACTATTTCAGTTCTAGACCTAAATAGTCCAGACAGGCTTGTTAAAAAAAGATTTGAAATCGGCAATGCTATACAAATTAAATTAGAACAATTAAATGAATTAACAGACGATTACATTAGCAGAATTGAGATGAGCACAAGAAGAAAAAACAGAATAATAAATGGAGCCAAAGATTTAATGAAAGAGGGACTTCCTGTTTCAATATATTCAGCTACAACTGCTGCTATTATTTTAACAGACACTGAGTTTATAGAACTAAAACAAAAGTTAATCAACTTGACATTTTGGGATGCTGAATTAATACAGTTAGAAACCGAGATTTTAAAAGTTGCATTTGAAATTCAAAAATAGCCAAGCTGTTGTTGCATGAACAAAATTGACAGACTTTTAATCAGGCCAATAAACAGTAAATAACGACAATGCCCAAGAAGCACGAACGCACAACATTGGTACAATTCAGCAGACAAATGACACCAATTCAATTTTATTTTCCGTATTTTTTTACTCTTGACAAATTCAACAAAACCCTTTCGCCATTTGGTCTTTCTTCATATGTGACAACCAATGAAAAAACTAAAATGCCCGAGGACCTTATCATTACTGAAAAGAAAGCTTTAAGTTTTTTGAAATCAAAAATTACACTTTTGACAATTCCATTTGGTGCGACACTAATGGTTCAAAACGATAAATTAAACTATTGGTCAACTGATTATGACACTTTAGATATCACACAAATCCAACTTTCCAGCTTACTTGACACGCCAATCAGAATAAATAAAAAAATTGACCTACTAAATTTCTCATTAGGACACAACAAGATTGACACAGGGCTTGACTTAAATGACTTTGTCACTTATGTCAGAAAAGAAGGCTTAAAATACGACCAAGACTACTATGAGAAATTTGTACTTGTTTTTATTAATAAAGACGAGATTAATATTTTACCGTTTGACTGGTTCAACAAAACAGGAGGTGACTATGGTTATGTGTGGCCAGCAACTGCACAATTTGACAAAGAAAGAAATAAATTATATGGACATGGAATGCGGATGGGAGATTTTACAGTTGACATTGACAAGGCCAGCCTATAACAGGCGGTCCTATGTATATAGGCAATTAAAGAAGGACTATATCGTCAATATTTATTCTTTTGAAAGTATAAGACAAATGAGTGTTGATTATCTTTTGCCTATTGCGTTGATTGCTGAATCGTTGGAAATAGGTATTTTGCCTTTTCGCTATTTGCCTCTAATAGCATAAATAAACGGGTTGGCGGTAATTTCATTGACGACAAAATAAAAGCAAGATGTATCAAATTGAAAATGATAAACTTGGACTGAAAGGCACTCTAGATGGTTTAGCTCCAGTACAAGCCGACGGCACAATTAATGGCTTTTTATTCTATTTCCGGGCAAGACATAGTGAATGGACTTTTGCTATTTCTGAGAACCCGGAAGTTGACCCCGTCGACATTCAATTTCCCGACCAAGGCAAACGGTTTGGATATTTTACTCAGGGGCAATACGGTGGAGAATTTGAGTCAAAAGCTAGTTATATGGATAATGAAACTGCCATGGAAATCATTGAAAATTGCGTATCAGACTATTTGAAAGGCAAGGACAAGTATTAGCATGTATGTAAATTCTGAGACCATAGCATTACCGACCAAAGTGAAACTACCGCCAACATGGTATTGCAGCAAGCGGGGATGACGAATAAACAATGAGTACTAGGTTCAATTGAGCCTTTGTGCGGTCCAACGTTTCTAATGCATGTATTGAATAAAAAGTAAATAGTTTTTTTATTATTTAGATAAGTAAACCGGGCGGACGTATTTCAAATGCCACATCAGCACACATACAGTGAAAGTTAGCAGCCATCTTAAAAGCAGTCTACTATGAAATTAATAGTATTAATGGACATAGAATTTACCCCATATATCCCCACAACTTTATTGGGATTACTTGGTTTAGTTTCTGCCTATCTCTACTTCTACTTTAAAAACAAAGACGACAATAAGTTAAAATCTATCCAAAGTACAAATCCAGAGGATAGATTAAGAGCAATTGAATTAAATCTAAGTGAATTAGGCGTCACGATTGACACAGGCAATTTAAAGCCAACTGAAAAGTATAAACTATTAGTTAAGGCACTGATTGCTAAAACGAGAAAATACTTAATTATTGCTACAGTTCTTATTGTACTTGCAGCAATCATTGGATTTTTGTTTTACGATAAAAGTCATTCCCCTATTATGCCTTCTCAAAATACAAATGACAGTTTAAATAAATCAAAGATCATAATAAATGGAGACAAAATTGAAGGAGATAAAGTGGGCGGTGATAAAGTAAATGGCGATAAAATAATTAAGAAATAATGAAACTTAAACTATTCTTCATTTCTTGCATATTTATTACAAATGCAACACTTTCCCAAACTGATGTAGTTTCAGGCGACAAAGTGACCGGCGACAAAGTAATGGGTAATAAAATAATAATCTATCAGAAGATACAGAAAATAACACAAGTTCAGTCAGACCAATCTCTTTTATTCTTAGGCTTTCAATATTCTGAACTACGATTTGATTCAACGCAATCAAAAGAAATGAAAGAAAAATATCTTACGCTAAATGATCTCTGTTTAGGCAGTTTAAAAAACAATGAATATTTTATAAAAAACAAGGCCAAAATTTCTGATTTGATAAGTGAGGTTTTAAAATTGCAACAAAAATCAGTTAAAGAAGCTTTCGCTGTTAAAGTCAAAAACGATTATGATAATACGAGAAAAGAAAACTTCCTACTGTGCATATCCGCATTAAAAGGCACAAATGATAATGATTCTGCACAAGCACTCTTAAATTACTTTGACCATACAATATATGATGCTTGGAAAGTAGACAGTACTTACTTTTTAGCAAACTTAGTCTTAGATAACTTCAATATATTGATTGATGCGTTTAGCAAAAGACTTGAAAAAACAAATTCAACTACTGAAGTTGACAAACTATTTAAATTAATTAATTCTTTTATAGCCTTGGACTTTAATCCAAAGTGGGATTATTACATTTGCTTAAAAGTAAATGAGGCACTAAAGGACCAGTTTGGTAGCACAAAGCTTTTTTTAGGACAATTACTTTTAGAAGGATATAAAGACTTTCTAAGTAGTACAGGAAAATTACCAAGCAAGCCTACAAGTGACGATGTGAAAAGAGTTTATAGATACATATTTCCTGTTTCAAATGAGAATACTCTTGAAAGAAATATGTTGCTCTCTCAAGTTACTCTGCTTGTGCAAGGCGATTTAATATGTGAACAGAAAACAATTAATAAAATCAACGGTGGTTACAATTGGGCAATGGACGAAAAAAGGATAAATAAAATTCCTTTTTTGATGTTTAATAGAAGTTTAACTGAAATTAAAAATGAATCGCAAATTGGCGACACTATCTTAACCTTGAATAAGGAATATTATACAATGAGAGAAAAAGTAATTAAATCATTTAATTATAAATTCGACAAATTTTCTAGGTTGCAAAGAATTGATAACGATGTTGAAAATTCTATTTTTAATGATATATTGTTAAAGCTAGGGCAAACTAAATATTATGATAATTGCAATTTAATAAACTATGTCTATTATCGCAATTTGTATATTTACCAAAAATAAAAACTGCCGCCAACTGTTGTATTGCTGCTTTATTTTTTTGCTACTACAAAAATGCATTAAGTTTAGTTTATCATTTAATTTTAAATTATAACTAATTAAAGTAAAATCATGGAATGGACAGAGGCCTTAGTCAAAATATTCCCGGCGGAAGCTATTGTGCACGAAATTGCCAAAAGTGTTGAAAGGAAAAGGAGAGCTGTTTATGACTTGCAAGATATCAAAACTGAAGCCACCAGAATAATCAGTCTTGCACACGCAGATGTCGAAGCATCCAAAATACTTGCTCAAGGTTATAAAGAAATACTGGCAATAAATCCCAATGCCGAAATGAAAGATGGAAAATTGCAAATTCTATCTGCTGATAATAAGGAACTATCAAGTGAGGCAATTGCTTTAATATTACGTACGCAGCAGCAAACTATATTAGAGGAAGTCAGAAAGCAGGTCAATTTTGAAATTACTATGAGTAAGACAGCTGATCTATTGGAACAAGAATCAGACATACGAAGCGAACCTGTGGCTGATGAGTTTAAGCATCGTTGGAAAGAAAATGTAAAAAATATAAGTGACGATGAATTACAGTCTCTGTGGGCTAGGATCCTCGCAGGCGAAATAAAGCAACCCAGATCCTTTTCTCTTAGAACATTGGATTTAATAAAAAATCTAAATAAAGATGAGGCTGAATTAATAAATAAAGTTGCAAATTTTGCCTTTAAGCTACATGGTGAAACCTCTTTATTCAGAGGTAGCGATGAAGGACTTGATCGAGCCGACTTTAGTGGGCAGCAGATTAAATTGTTAATTGAGATTGGCATCTTACAAACAGGCTTTTCTCTTGTCCATGAAATTAAGGGGCAACCCGGTATTCCGATATTTTTATATTATGGTGATTACACAACGGAAATCAGGATGCACCAACACGCAAGCTCACAGACTTTGCCAGTATATTTGTTTACAAGAGCAGGTGTAGAAATTTTAAGATTAATCAAGAAACAAACAGACTTTTCTTATTTACAAAATCTAATAAGCTATATCAAAAGTTCTGATAATACAATTACTTATAGACAAATGTTAGGGGAAAAAGATGGTCAGCCATATTACACTCATCCTCAACATTTCAATTAATTTATAATTATACGAACTTTTGACAAAATACATTATCAATACGGAGAGGAGGATGTGAATTAATGACATCAAAGGGATAATCCTTTGAAAATCATAACCCTGAGGTGATGGGTTCAATTCCCATCCTCGCTATAAACAAAGGTTTCTGATTTTTCAGGGAGCCTTTTTTTTGTTTAGGGATTTGCGGAGCGATGTGTACGTGCGAGCGTACCAAAATTCGGCGGTTTTAGATTTGAAATAAATCTTTAATTTTAAAACTGTCATTATGCAAAAGCCAAAATTCACAGAAAGCCAGATAATGGGCGGCCGTTTTAAAACTGAGATTTTGCCAGACTCAAATTCAATCTATCAAACAGGTGCTGCAGTCCCACGTTCTGCGGGAGACGGATCACATCCGGAGTGGCACGGGATAGCCCGGCAGCGAGCCGGCTACATTAGCGGCCAGGCCTTGATGACCCTAGATGCTAACACGCCAAATACGACAGCATGTTAAATAGAACCTTCACGCCCTTTCCAATTTTGACAACGGAAAGACTTACGCTCAGACAACTGGTAAGTAATGATGCACAAGATATTTTCACTTTACGTTCCGACAGTGAAATAAATAAATATCTTAACAGACAAATAAGCACCATTATTGATGATGCAAGGAATTTTATAAATAAGGTTAATGAGAATATTAATAAAAACGACGCTTTATACTGGGCAATAACCTTGAGTGACAAAAACATATTGGTCGGGACCATTTGCCTTTTTGGATTTTCGGATGAAAATGATAAATGCGAAATCGGCTATGAACTTTTGACAAACTTTCAGGGACAGGGAATAATGAAGGAAGCCGCAGAAAAAGTTATTGATTATGCGTTCAATACAATTAAAGTTCAAGAAATTGAAGCGTTCATACACAACCATAATCAGCGTTCCATAAAGTTGCTGGAAAAATTTTCATTTAAGCACTTAAATGAACCAGATAAGACAAATGCTGAATTAACAGGCTACCATTTGACAAACTCAATTGACAATCTTTCATAAAAGATTCACTGAAAAAAGTCCGAACCGATAACAATGGGTTTCTGCTATGCTGGCTGAAGAATCTACGCATAACAAAGTTTAACATATTCTGAAAATGAAAGTAATACATCCGGTAATTGCCGATAGCGTTTCTGAATATGTAAAAGGAATTTTGGTAATTGAAAATTATCAAAATATAAAACCTTTTACTTTGCCGTTATTTGCTAACGGAACGCCAACGCTTGTTTTCCAAACAACAAAGGGGAAAATTAAAAATCAATCCAACCATCTTACACTTTTTGGGCAGACCGTTTTACCCGACCAGCTTTTCATCACAGGCGACTTTACGCTTATCGCTTACTTCTTAACGCCACATTCGTTAACAAGTTTGTTCGGCATTCAGGCAAGTGAATTGACGGACAATCCTATTGAACTCACTTTAATATCAAAGAATTCAGTTTTGCAGGAGCGGCTGCTCACTGCAAAAACGCTTGCAAATAAACTTTCTTTACTTGACGATTATATCATTGCCCTGGCAAAAAATGCAAAAACTGGTACTGGAAAAATTATGTACGCAACAGAGATAATTTCACAAAATCCATATAGTAAGATCTTGTCACAGGTTCAAAAAGAACTTTATGTTACCGAGAGAACTTTTCAGCGTCTTTTTGAAAAAAATGTCGGCGTTTCACCCAATCTATTTCGCAGGATATGCCAATTCAATAAGGCATTCCAGCAGCTGAACAACAGGCAATTCCAAAGCCTTTCTGATATAGCATTTGATAACAATTATGCAGACCAAAGCCATTATATCAGGGCATTTAAAGAGTTCACATCTATTACACCGGCTGATTATTTAAATTTAAGCAATTCCTGAAGAACAGTTTTGTCGGATTTGTTCTATTTTTCAAAACTCCCCGTCTATAGTTTTGTCAAAAAATAAAACAAATGCGTAAACTAATAATTACCGAATGGATTTCCCTGGATGGAGTATTTGATGCAAGTTCAATGAACAAATGGTGGACGCCGTTTGACAGCCCAGGCCGTCAGGAATACATACAGGACACAATCAACAACTGTGAAATCATGTTGTACGGAAGAAGGACTTATGAAATGCTTTATCCTTACTGGTCTTCTTTTAAACACAATGAGCAAGGTGTTGCAGACCAATTAAACAATTGCAAAAAGTATGTCCTATCCTCAAAACTTAAAAACGCCGCCTGGGGTGATACAACCATTCTCAGGGAAAATTTCATAAAAGAAATAGAGAAAGTTAAAAAGGAAGATGGCGGATATATTCTGGTTCAGGGAAGTTCTTCGCTGGTAAAACCACTATTAGAAGCAGGACTGGTTGATGAATTGAAATTATTGGTTAACCCCTCAATAGTTGGAAATGGCAAACGGCTATTTTTGGCCGATATTGATTGCACCCTTAAGTTTTTAGATTTTAAGCAGTTTAACAAAAGCGTTGTATTGCTTACCTATAAGCCAACAGTGATTTGAGGCAATAAGCCTGCCGCTAACAGGGGGTTGCTGCAAATGTGGCTGGGCGTGTTAGCTTCGGCAGCAGTTCGCTGTTCGGCTTCAATCCCGACCAGACGGAATACTGTTTTCCTGCGGCGCAAGGCCCTGGTGGTTATCGGTCATTGCAGGACGATCCACGAAAAAGGCTGAAAAAAGAGAAAGTATGAAAAAACTAATTGCAGCAATCAATATGACGCTTGACGGGTTTTGTGACCATACTTCAGGCGTTCCTGACGAAGAAATACATCAACATTACGCTGACCTGCTGAGAAGCGCTGGTACGGTTTTATATGGCAGGATAACCTACCAGCTTATGGAATTTTGGCGGACTGTGCTGGAAAATCCAACAGGCGATAAAGCAATGGACGACTTTGCAGTCGCAATAGACAACACCCCGAAGATTGTTTTTTCCCGCACATTGAAAAATGTAGATTGGAAAACCGCGAAATTAGCAAGCCAGGATCTTGAGAAAGAAGTTTTGGAACTCAAACAACAACCGGGTAAAGACGTTTTCGTGTGCAGTCCGGGCCTGATCGTAGCTTTGACGAAACTTAATTTAATAGACGAATATCAACTTTGTGTTCACCCTGTCATCGCAGGAGGCGGTTTGCCTTTATTTAAGAACATCGGCGACAAAATTACGCTTACACTCATAAAGACCAAAACGTTTGGCGGTGGTGCAGTCATCCTTTATTATGAACCGGCATCAGAAAAAACAACGAACCGCTAATGAGGTATTGCCAAAATCTGGCAGAACGGCTTTAAATTAGTGCGACAGAAGAGTAAGAATTAATACGATGGAGCGTATTGATATAGCTGAGGTAAACCCAAAACTTGTTTTATCTTTACTAAACAAACATTATAGACAAAAAGACCCGGTTGAATTTTACGGAAAGCAATTAAACATACGGCCTGCTAATTTTGCTAAAGTTTTTAAATCGTTTATAAATAAAAATCTATTACTAATCATAAACGAACGAACAATGCACGCACAATTAATCACCTATCAATTAAAAGATATCTCCCAACCGGAATATCTTAAGCAAATGGTAGAACCAGATGCACCAATTTTAGCAAAAGTTAAAGGTCTTATCTCAAAAGTTTGGTTGTCAGACGTAGAAAAAAATACTTTTGGCGGCTTCTATTTATGGGAAAACAAAACCGCCATGGAAGACTTTATGCATTCTGACCTGGTAAAAGCAGTTGTAAGCCGGCCGTACGTAAAGAATGTTTCTTCGGCTGACTATGAAGTAAATCAAAGTGCTTCATTAATTACCCGGGGACTCAAATAGGAACTGTAGATATTCAGGTTCAATTTATTAACCTGGTTCTGTGACTGGGCCGGCGGAACATCCCTTATGACGCAGGACAACCTAGCAGCAAGCCGTTAACGTTGGCTATAGATATTAACGATCCCGATATAAAATCAATAAAATCTTTTAGTACCAAATAAATAATCATATGAATTGTCTAAAACTACGCGCTGCACGGTACGGATTCTATTTTTCCTTGTTATTGTATTTCACGGCTGTCACCAAAAATGTAAAAGGACAGGTTGTAATTGACTGGAATAAATCCCATACAGGTAGTTTTATTGATTATATAGGTTCGGATGGTGGTGACTGGAGCGCATCGATCGTAAATGGCAATCAATTCAGAATTACAAAAAAGGCAAATCATCAAGACATTATCATTCATTACATTAGTTTCGATAAAAAGGAATGGACTGCCAGTCTGAATGGCGATAAATTTTATCACACTCCTAATGGACCTTGGGGTGATGCCCATTTAGATACCCGCATGGACTACATTCAGAGCGATAATGCAGAATGCAGTGCAACAATAAGTGGAGATGATTTTATTATTACAAATCATAACACTAATCAAACCTCCAAAAGTCATTTTCTCTATTACATTACATGGAATTCCTCTCATTGGACGGCTGCGCTTGCCAAGCCATATTTTCAACATTGGGAGGGCAATGCTGACAATACTGTAAAAATAGTTTCTTATTTAAGCTATCTTACCTGGAATTCTTCGAAATGGACCGCAAGTATAATGCAAGATGGATCATTTAAACACACAGATGAAAATGGCAACTCCCATATTGACCGAAATATAATTTATTTGAATTACGATCGATCAATCTGGGGCGCTAAATTAGATAATAACATGTTTGTACACGCTTACGCCTTTATTCCCAAAGAGAAAACATTTGGTGACAAATCGTTAGAAGTCATTCATGGGATGGGATTAGGCAATGGATTTCCCGAACAATCAAAACCGTCACAGAATTCAACTGCTACAGAGTGTGTCGTAACTGTGAAAAATAACTGGGGCACTTTAGAAGTTTATGGTGTTCGCTTTAAAGTTGGCCAGCATCCAAGTTGCGGGGATTTGGTAGATCTCGGCACTTTGGGAAAAGGCGCATCCTGGACTGATAGCCCTGTACCAAAGGGGTGGAACTTGTGGTTAGTATTCAAAACCAATAAAAGCGGCGGATGCGGATCAAGTGACACAAAATATGAAATTAATGGGCTAGGAGATTTCACAGCAACGAAATACTATGTCATAAACTAAAAATCTCTAAAATAGAATTTGCGCAGGCAACCACAACGCTTTCCCTCAGCTATTATGAAGATAAGCCTCGGCTTAGTTGAACAAATAATACAAAGAAACAAGTTATGTCACACGCATTAACTTCACCCAACTTTGCTAGGGTTACTCATCACAAATTTTAGCCTTGCAGCAAGCCGTCTACACTGCAGGCAATACTATATGAAAACGCTTAAATTCATATCAATTATTTTTGCCTGGATGCTCCTTACGTTCATGGCTTGTTCAACAACAACAAGAAAAGCCAATCAGGCTGACAGCACAAATTCCGACACAGTTTATAGTATTTCGACCCGACAATTAAAAAGCGATAAGATTCCGGACAGTGTTTTTCGCATGACTAAGCTTCGACATTTAGCAATCAGTGGAATGGACTGTGACTATGGGGATAACAAGAATTGCTGGAGTATCAGTAAAATCCCGAATGAAATAAAGAATTTAAAAGATTTAACCACCATAAGGCTGACAGTTGATGCTATTGCCGTAATTCCATTCGAGTTAACGGAATTAAAAAAATTGAAACTCTTTGACTTGTCGGACAATGCCGGACTTACCAGTTTTGACAATATTGCCAAATGCGGAAGCCTTGAATTTTTATATCTCCATGGTTGCGGATTGACAAAATTGCCAGACAATATAGGAGACCTAAAAAATTTAAAAGAGTTGGGGCTTATGGGTAACAACATTGACAAGACAGAACAAAAAAGAATTAAAAAGGCGCTCCCGAATTGCATTATTAAGTTCTAAGGGCTAACAACAATAGCGTACCCAGGAGTTATGTTTGTTAGGCTAAACAGAAAGTCAGCTTTTTTTATATGAGCCAAAAGTTGGTTTTTAGCTATATCTTCATTGAGGGATAGGCTAATTCGTTTTATACCTTTTAGGATAAACATGATTTGCCTATACATTCCGGAATTTTACAAACCGATTTATGTTGCCATCAAATAAAAATACACCATGCGGCCACTTATGCTGATTGCCTTTCTTACGCTGGCATTAGCATGTAAAAAAGAAAGCAAGGCACCTGTTTGCCGGTTTGCAAAGATCGCCAGTAATGGTGGTACCAAATATCCTGTGATTTATCCCGGCGGCGATACGATAGCCATCATCGGCGAAGGTTATTCCGCTATACCTTGTACTTTAACGAACAAGGCAGACTGCTTCGCAAAGAAACGCCTGTAACGAATCCCTATCGTCGTTACGAACTTGGCTATGACAACCTGGGACAGGTGAATGAGTTGAGGTATTATGGGAAGCAGGGAGGCAGCGCCTGGGTGTATGAAGGAAAACAAGTGTTTATTTATGACCATGGAAAGATGGTGGGCGTGGGTCAGCCCGGTGTTGGGGACAACTACCAGATCGTCTGGCAGGACAACGATATTAAGGCTGTGGTGTACCGGTTTAACCAGCAGGAACAATGCACTGTCACCTTTGCATATGACGGCCTCATTTCAAATCCCAACCGGCAATTCGATTACTTTTATTTTGTTGATGACAACACCAATAACGTGAACTACAAATTGCCCTATTATTTCAGTCAGCACCTTCTTACAAAACAAGAAACCACCTGCTGGGCAGAGGAACCGAAAAACTTTATATATACTTTCGCAACCAATGGTTTGATAGAATCTGTGACCATCCAGCAGGGAATTGGATCGGGCTATGTCTGGCAGTATGAATATGAATGCAGGTAATGCCGGCAATACCTGTTCATGGTGCGTCGGCTTATGCAACATTCCGGCATATAAAATTGTCAATAACATAAATAACTTTTATGAAACAGTTTATCTTTCTTTTTGCTGTATCCGGGTTGACACTATTTTCCTGTAAAAAGTCAGGTTCATTTGACCATATACCTGCATCGCTGGACGGCAAATGGAGAATGGTAATGGTAACAGAAAATGTTTCGGGTTTAACGACCACCAAACCTTCTGCTGTCCAGGGAGACGTAGACATTCTATTTACTTCTGCCAGTCCGACTAATGGCAGTTTTACCGGGAATACGCCTACTAACGACATCTGGCAAAGTCAATATTCAACCGGAGCAAATCAATCGATGACCATTCCCTGTTTAGCTATGACAAAAGTTATGGAAACGGCCTGGGGCAACGAATTTGTAAACAACATTCGTAATTCCCGGGAGTACAGTTTCGAAACCGGTGGCATACTTAAAATTAAGACGCCGGAAAAGACGCTCAGCTTCCGAAAATTATAATGCCCCGGGGTTGCGGCATTTCATCAGACAGAAAGACAATAATTATTTAAAACTACCTAAATGACAATCAAAACTACCTTCTTTTTATTCTTAGCCATTACCGCCTTGTTAAGTTGCAAAACCAGTCAACTTATACACGCTTCATCACCGGGAAATGAACTATTTAAAATCGCCATTCTTTACCCGAACGGTGAAGAAAAGACTTTCAACATGGACTATTATGAGCATAAACACATGCCAATGGTAGCCGGATTGCTGGGTAAAAATTTAAAATTTTATGAAATTGACAAGGGTATATCCGGCAGAACGCCCAATGATAAACTGCCTTATTTAGCTGTTGGCTATTTTTATGTGAAGGATGTGGCCGAATACAATAAAGCGATAGCCCAAAACAGGGAAGCGGTAATCAATGACATTAAAAACTATACAAATATTCAACCTGTTATACAGATAAGTGAAGTCAGGTATATTGGTTTTAATAATCCAAAATAAAGAATAGAAAGAGAATATTGACTCATTGGGGATTGGGGGAGAGCGCATTGAATGAAAATAAACTGCCACCAACAAGGGGCTTGCTACTATGCCGGTTAACATTAGGAAACATCAGCTTTTGTTTCGTTTATTAGCCATAATTCCAGCCTGACCGAGTGCTATAGCGCAACAGCATATATTTGTACTATGGTTTATCATTCCGCTTCAGTTGCCAGGCTAACAACTATGAAATAGCAGACCGGCAGCAAGCCGTTTACGTTAAGTGGAAATCGCGAGCGACACGTTATTGAGGTTATTTAAAACAAAAAGAATAGTATGAATTTGGAACAAGCACAGAAATTGACGACAAAGAATACCCTATTATCTACGACAGCATTATTGCTGTTTTTTATATTGCTTTTGCTAATAGGAGAAACCCGGGGGGACTTTGCAAATGGGATTTTGTTTTTTTTGGCTGGCATGATTAATCCAATAGCAATTATATTTCTAATAATCCTATATTTTTTGACATATTTCTTATCCCGAATGGCGACAACTGAAATAATTATAAAAAACAAAAAAACCTGGCAGATATCATTATCCATGTCAATTCTAATATCCCTCACTACCGTTATTTATTTCAGCACCTGGGCGGTAATCAAAATGAACGACTCCAAATCTGACATACCAATCTCTGGTTTGATAGAACGGGCTTTAAAACTATTTTTTTCAACCTTCTTTTTCGAGGCTATGATTTGGATTTGGGCAACTACACGACTGAAAAAATTAAAGATTGACACCATCATATCCGACGACTACCGCTGACATAGTTGTTTGCTGCCAGGTTGGCCCGGGGTTGTTGCAATGATCGGCAGTTGTCAATAATCAGCAATAGTCATGAGGTGACCATTTTCAAACTTAGGTTTTGTTATCTATGATGTTGTGAATATTCAAGTCAATTTATTAACCAGGTTCGGTAGTACTACGCCACTTGCAAGCTCATTTAGATCCTGAAAACTGAGAAACACATTATACATGACACGATTACTATTTTCAATTATTTTCTGTGTAACAGTTGATTTTTGTTTCGGACAGACCCAATTAGAAATAAATCAAAAGGCCGATAGAAATTTTCAAAAAGCTGATAAGGAACTTAATTCTGTATATCAAAATATTTTAAAAGAATACAAATCCGATACCGCATTTATTAAGAACCTAAAAATTGCACAAAAGATATGGATTCAATTTCGTGACGCAGAAATGAAGGCAAGATATCCAGACAGAGAAGATGGCTATTACGGAAGCATACAGCCAATGTGTTGGAGCTCATATTTGACTGAATTAACTGAAGACCGTATCACTAAATTAAAAATTTGGTTAGCAGGGATAGAAGAAGGTGATGCCTGCGCTGGTTCCGTAAAAATAAAAAAATAATAAATTATAACAGTCTTCCCGGGACGAAGCACAGCTACCATGATACCTATTCTTAAGTTTATAACGTAAAATAACACTAAATGAGTACCATGATTACAATTCTTCTTGTACTGGTAAGTATCATTGTCCTGCTATTAATTGCAGCGGTTTTCATGAAAAAAGAACATTATGTCAAACGCGATATTGTCATCAATGTGCCCCGGCAAAAAGTCTTTGATTTTTTAAAACTGCTCAAAAACCAGGACAAGTTCAACAAATGGGCAAAGACTGACCCCGGCAGGAACTGGGCGTACAAAGGAACAGATGGAACAGTTGGATTCATCATTTCCTGGAGCGGAAATAAAAGTGCCGGTGAAGGAGAAAAGGAAATTATCAACATCGTTGAAGGAAAAAGAATTGAAACCCAAATTCGTTTTGTAAGACCTATGGTAACCACTGCCGACGTAATCATGGAGACAGAATCTTTATCCGATAATCAAACGAAAGTATACACGAGCAATGCCGGCACATTGAAATATCCCATGAACATAATGATTCCCTTAGTTGAAAGAATGTTTCCAAAGGATATCGATACTAGTTTGTCAACTTTGAAAACTATCCTCGAAAAATAATCACCACTCCAAACGACCAACGGACTACTGTCGGCCATCTGAACAGGATAAGAAAATGGCTTGAAACAACTATCCTTTAGAATTTTGTAAAGAAACAGCGTACACAGACAGATTACCATGGACTTGAGCTTTCATCTTAAACATTGGGCACTCACGCTAATAGTCGGGGCGGTTCTGGCAACCACCCTACTGCCACTACTCCATGGACAAGGGTTGCCCGGATTGAAGGAACTGGATTTCGGATTACTTATATTACTTGTTTCTGTTCCTTTTTCATTACCTGTAACTGTTCTTTACTTTATTGCAGGATATTCCCTGAATCTCGCACCGGTAAATATTACAGTGAAAAAAGGTATACTTATCATACTTGCTGTAGCGGGAATATTTCTTACTTTTAAAACAATAGGAGGATTTCTTGACAACGAATTCGCTTTTTTGTAGGTGGCGGCAGCTATTTTGACTGGAATTTTCCTGAGGCTGCAATGACAGACCGAATAAGCAAAGGATAGACAGACAATTTTCAGAGAAATATGCCGGTCAGCGGTACTGACTGCAACATGAACTCTTGCAGCCAGCGGGGTGAAATGAATAGCCAGGGACAACAAATCTTCATTAAGCAGTAGCCGTGGGGTTTATTAACTCAGTCATTTAAATATTGATAATTCATGGATAGATTTCTGAGAATAGTCTCCTTTGATGGAATATTTTTAACCGCATTTGGGTTTATATCTGTTATAGCAGGAATAATTGACAAAGGTGGGTTATTCTGGTGGTCCATCAGAGAAAGTAACCCAACGGGCAGATCAGGTATCCGGGTAGTTAACTTTTTCTTTGGGTTAATCGGTTTACTAGTCGGCCTATCATTACTGAGACGAAAATAATCACTAAAATTGTAAGATTAATATATTTCCAAATCCGGCCCGGCAGCAAGCCATCTAAGTACGGGCAATTTCAAGCAATCCCCATGAAAATTCCCAGTCGTCAAAAAAATTTCCTTATTGTTGCATTCGTTGCCGGTCTTATCCTGACCACAACTTCGATTTTCGGGCTGATTGACCAACAACTAAATAATCTTTTTATTTTTTTTTATGGTATAGGGCTACCCCTTTTCATTCTTTGCACAAATTTAATTGTAGACCTTAATCAAACTAAGATTTTCCTGACTTGGTTTGCAGTATCAGTTTTAATTTTTATTACCAGCTTGTTTTCATATAATTATGATAAGTTTATATTTAACAGAAATGAAACTTATGACAGATACAATGCTGTTAACAGAAATATTTCCGACTTTTCGACGTCGTCCCTGAAATCATTCATGCTATTTTTAATTGCATACTGGTTACTAAATAAAATTTTAAAAAAGCAGGGATTATTTGTAATTAACACTTTTAAGTCCCGCAAATGGTACCATCAGGAAGCAAACAGAGATATATCAGCGCTTGATTTGATAATTAACATAGTACTGTTTTTAGTGATTACGATAGCTGGCTTATTCGGACATTAGCCTGGGCAAATTGAAACTGCCAGTAACATAGCATATTTGGCTTCTACAAGACTGGATTGACATTGTCGCAATCAGCACCAAACTCTGGCAGGGTTTTCCTATCGTTTGCATTTTCATGACTTTATCTTTAATCTAATGAAATTTGAAATTCTTTTATTGCCCACAGATGAATTCAAGAGTGACGAAGTAATTGAGGATCCCCCTCCTGAAAAATACATGTTAAATGAGCTTGGGGAAAGCATTTTCGCAGAAACAATATTTAATAAACGGGACGACATTCAGCATCTTATCGACTTTCTTTTTGCTGGTCGACAAATTGTAACAGAAATATATAGAGGCCCTTATGCTTATGTTCTTGACTTGTCTGATTCCAAAGAATTTATAATCGACTTTGATTACCTGGAAAACAACTATTCAGTTTGGATAGGCAAAACCGGGCGCCCTAATACGATGGATGAATACGGAATGCTTATTGGTTTTATAGGTGCCGCGATGAAGGGGGCTAATAAAAAATACTTACTTATGATTGTCTCAAATAGCCGGTACACCAAATAACAAAAGATTTGCAACTAGATAACTGACCTTTTATTGATAGTTCATGGACGTAGACAAAAACGTCCGCTTTTTCTTTTAATAAACTGATTTAGATTTTTTTTATCGCCCCAACTATATCTCGTTAATTCCCGCCAAAGAAAACGCAGCCTTAAACCATTTCCATAGCCAATCGCCAATCAACACAAAAAATAACCAAAGTAATCAAAGATTAAACAACACTTTGAAAAGTATAATTCTTCCCGGAAGCGTGTAGGAACTGGCTGTTAGGGTATTGGCCGACAGGTAAAGCGCACTATAGGTTTTTACGTTCAGGAAATTAACCGCGCTGAGTTCGAAGTCGGTTTTCCATTTAATTGCCCTGCATTTTACGGAGGCGTCTGCAAAAAAAACCTTCAGGTTGGGACTACCCTGCTGGTAGGTAAAATAATGCTCGCCCGATAATTTGAATTGCAAATAATTGAGGGGATCATAGTTAACCGATGCCTGTTGTACCCATTGCCCAACCCGGTAAGCAGCAGCCTCCGCCGGCGAACGGCTACTGGTTTGCGTTAGTGTGGCCTTGTAACTAAAATTTACCGCCTTGCTCAGTTTGGTATCGGCATTAAGGTGGTATGTTTCGGTGCTGGTGTTAAATGGCAACAGGGCGTTATTCTGTATCTGTACCGAGTGGTTGCTTTGCCATTGTATGGCTGCGCTAAAAGTGGTGCGCAGCGCAAATACATATTTGCTGATGGAGCCACTGATGACCCACGAACCAGTGCTGTTGGCATAGGGCAATACAATGCCTTTCTGTATATTATTGGTGATTATGCCGGAGCTGATGTTATTGGCCCGGGTATGGGTGTACAGTGCGTTGATGCTCCAAAAAAACAGGATAAGCGCTTTGCGGTAGTTAAAACCGCCGCCCGCCTGCTGAATTTGTTGCCGGGTAAGCGCCCCACTATTGGCGTACAGCGTGCGGTAATTGGCCAGAATGTATCCCGGGTACACATTTTCTATCGTGCCCATTTCATTGCGGTAACTGTACATAAGGTTCAGATAATGCTCCGCACCCACCTGGTATTTTGCTTTCAACTGCGGGTTAAAATATAACCGTATAAGGCTTTTATTCAACGCATAGGAATTATCTGCATAATCGGTCTGCTGCAAACCAAGGGGCAGGCTAAGGTTTGCCTTCAATATCTTACCGGGCAGGTCAAACGCCGCTTCGGCGTACAGCTTTTTCTTTGTCCAGTCCACATGGTTCAGCGCACTGTCGGGCCCCGCGCCGGAACGATTATTATTTTGCACGACGTTCAGACCTGATACCAGTGTTTGCGATTGAACGCTGAAACCTGTTTTGAAACTTTGGGTTATGAAGTTGGAGGGAATCCTGAACGAAAAATAATTGTTGGTATACCAACCTGGTATATTTACATTTTGTATCAACTGCGCGTAAGGCTCATTGTTATTGAACAGGGAGGCATTATATCCCGGGCTGATGGCAAGTTGCTCCGGTTCGGCAGAGTGGCTTATATAAGACCAGGCCTGCACAATACGATTCGATTTCAGGGTTTGGATTAGGTTAAACTCATTCGAAAAATTCAGTGTATTATCCTTCAATACCTGGCCGACCGCCGAACTGTCGGTTGTTAAACCTGAATAACTGCTGATGTTTTTTTTATCCACCTGCAATACATCGTTCAGGTAATATTTATCGCGGTTACTATTCAGCACAAACTGGGTATGCAAAATATTGGGAATGGAACGGTTGTGCTGCACCTCGCTGTATTTCACCGTGTCGCCGGGCAAAAATACGGTGGTCTGCTGGCTGTAATCCTGTCGCTGTTTGTCGTGTACATAATAAGCATTCACCCTGAGTTGCAGCTTATTTTTCAGGTTGATAAGATTGTTCAGGTTCAGCACGCCTGACTGGTTAAATAAATACCTGTTTTCCGCCAGTTGCGGGGTGTTTACCGCGCCAACGGATAGTAACGAAGCCGGCAAAGCATGGTCTATCCGCTGGTTGTAATCAGTTAGGTTATGCGACACCAGGTCCTGCTGCACATCGTAACCAATATTGTTGCCGGCCACGTAATTGATAGCCTTGTAACTATCCTTAAACATCATGGCGTTCAGGTTTACATCGTAATTGCCCGGCGGCCCGGCGCCGATACTTTCCTGGCCCATCAAATGCAGCTTTGCACCTTTTTTTATTTCCAGGTTCAGCGCTATATCATCACTCAGCACCTTGTTTTGCAAAACTTTTATTGGCTGGTTATTCTGAATTACCTGTACCTGGCTTACTGCTCCCTGCGGGATGCTATTGGCAGCAATACTGTATTTATCATCCAGCAGGTTGTCGCCACCAATATACAGGGCCGAAATGGGCTTGTTGTTATAACGGATCGTTCCATTGGCATCAACAGTAATGCCCGGCAGTTTTTTTATCACATCACCTATTGTCCTGTCCTGCGGACTGGCGAATACAGATACCGTGTAACTCAGCGTATCACAGTGGGCATACAATACCGGCCTGCTGTTTTTTACTACCACTTCCTGCAATTGATTGGGCGCTTCGGTCAGTGTAAAATCAACCGGGGCGTCAAAACCCATCATGTTTTTTAGCGCTGTTTTATAACCAATGCTGTGCACCGCAATAGCCAGGCTATTGGCAGCGGTATTCGCGGGAACATGCAATACAAAGCTGCCATTGTTATCGGCTGCGGTATAGGCTATAATAGCATTGGTTGCGCTGTTTTTCAGGCTAACGGTGGCATAAGGTATCGCCTTGCCGGTGGTGTCCTTCACCGTTCCCTTTACCGTTTGAGTATACCCCCGGGTTGCCCATACAACCAGTAAAAGCGTTACTGCTGCCATCTTCATAAGCCGTATTATTTCTTTTCGGGTAATTCTATCGGGTTATTGATAATGGGGCCAGGAAGAGGGGCGTTTACCGCCTTATCCATTTTGGCGGCATCGGCCTGGCCACTATTGCCCACCCTGACAGACTGCGACAATGCCTCCGGGTTCTTCCGAAGGGCCAGCTTCAGTTTATCAAATTCCTTTTCAGTAGTTTTAATTGCACTGGCGGGTGGTTGTATCAAATTGGGGTCGTAATCCAAACCCCGCAATATGGGCGGAAGGCTCTTTTCATCTGCATTGACACCCCCTACCGGCTGGCTTTTCCTTGCAGTCGCCTTTTCTACACCGTCAAACTTAAATACCACTTCATTTTTTTTATCATGGGCATCGACTATCACGCCGGGCAGGCCGTTTAATTTCCATGGACCGGCATGCACCGGCAGATCGGGGCAAAACCATACGGTATAATCCCTTCCTTTAAAATGGCCCGTGGCTTTCTGGCAATGCAGTCCGCCAAAACTGGCCGTGTCACCGCTTATATTCCAGTCAATAACGGGCATAGGGCCTTCTACCCAGTAGTCATTAAATAGCAGGTTTTCCTTTGTGAAGAATTTCTGTTCGTTCGGGTACTGGTAATATTGGGTGCTTAAACCGCCGCCACCTCCACTCCGGTTAATCATAACATTGCCATCGGGACTGCTCGCTGCCGCCCTGGCCCAGGCCTTTTTAAATTGCTCGTCTGCTACTATCCCATCGTAAGTCCAATAAGCGCCGGCGTTTTTGCCTACAAACAATACCATGTTTTCCGTATAGGGATGCGCCCGGTCCGTGGTATCCCTTAGATGGATAAACTTGTAATGCACCATCACCCGCGCCGTATCTGGTTTTTGAGCCCCGGCGTTAAAAATCACCGTCAGTAATGCGGCGTACAGTAGCAATTGCTTTTTCATAATTCCTGGTATTTTTAAGCAATACTATTCCGGGATGAGCACTTCCTGAAAGCCCTGGTACGAATAGCAGTTAAGTCGTGATGATACATCATTATTTGCCATCCTGGAATCATGGGTGCCCGCAGAAAATGATGGGGGTTAAGCGTTTCCGTGATTGTATACATGCGGGAGCTGGCTTTTAACCAGGCCGATACCAGCATCGCGGGACTGAGGTCAATGAAGAAAACGATTTTATCCCGGCAACCGCCATCCTGGAATTTCAAATACGCCGCATTTGTATAACAATTTTGCCGGTTAGTAACATTATTATCCGGAGGCAACTGCGATATTTTATATTTGATGATATGGTTCCAACCGGAAAAAAACTTTGGATAGAAATATTGCTTCACCTGGTGTTTTGGGCAGGTGTGTTCTATGTGCTTACATCATTAAACAGTACGCATATTCACATACGGCAAAAAAACCGCCTCATAATAAGCGATCAGTATGAAAATATTCCCATCTCATCCTATGTTTATCTCATCCTCCTCTTCCTGGCATTGCTTTTTTATGGCAATATCTGCTGGGTATTCAGGAAAGCCATCCGGTATAAAAATGTAATCACCCGCCTGGCAATATGCGCTGTATGGTTTATGATGGTGTTTGGTGCGGATTATTTTATCGTCGGCCCCCTGTTTGATAATGCCAACCACACTATTGAAGCGCCGCCGCAGGCCCCTACCTTTCAAAAAGATGCTACCATAAAAGATGACGGGCTGCAGCCCGTGCACCCCGATCCTCCCCTTCCGCATATGGATGCCGTAAACTTCATGATCAGCAGCTGGAAGCACCTGCAGCCTGTTATCCTGCTTGCTTTTCTTGTTATACTGGGCATATCCGCTGCTTATTTTTTCCTGAAAGAATGGACAAAAAGCGAGCTCATCCAAACCCAGCTAAGGGCGAATCATTTGAGTGCCGAGATCAAATTCCTTAAATCGCAGGTCAACCCGCATTTCCTGTTCAATACGCTCAACAACCTGTTCTCGATGGCGCAGGGCAAAGGAAATGATGAGCTGGCCGATGGCATACTGAAGCTTTCGGGCATGATGTCGTATATGCTGTATGAAAGCAATGCCGCAACCGTTTCCCTCAGCACGGAAATCACTTACCTGGAAGAATACATCACGCTAAACAAATTGCGTTATGCCGATGGGGAAGTCATCGTACAATTTAATTATCCCCCACAGGCCAATGGTATCAGCATTGCGCCGATGCTGTTTATCCCCTTCGTGGAAAATGCTTTTAAACACGGGGTAGCTATCGGGCAAACGGCAACCATCGTTATAAGTATGGCAGTTTCAGGACAAAACCTTTTCTTTACCTGTGAAAATACCAACTACAGCACCCTGCAAAAGACGGGCATAGAAAAAAGCGGTATCGGGCTTGAAAATGTAAAACGGCGGCTTGAGCTGTTGTATCCCGGTAAACACCTGCTGCGGTTTACGAACACTGGTGAAAAGTATATGGTGAACCTTGAAATTAACCTGGCATGATTACCTGTATTGCCATTGATGATGAGCCAAAGGCGCTGGAAGTGCTCAAACGCTATTGCGAAAAAACCAGCCTGGTCAGCCTGAAAGAAACCTTCCGCGAGCCGGTAAAAGCGATAGAGTTTCTGCAGCGCGAAAAGGTAGACCTGATATTCCTTGATATCAGTATGCCCGATATCAGCGGCCTGCAACTGGTACAAACTTTGTCGCCAGCACCCCTGATCATTTTCACGACCGCCTACAGGAACTATGCGGTGGAAAGTTACGATGTGAATGCGCTGGATTTCCTGCTAAAACCTATTGCCTTCGAACGTTTCCTGGTTGCCCTCAATAAGGCAACCGCGGCCATTTTATCTAAAAATGCTACCGTAACAGAAGATGAGGCTACGGTGCTTATTAAAAGCGGTCCCCAGGCTTACCGGGTTAAACTGGCAGACATACTGTATCTCGAAAAAGACCGCAATTACCTTACCGTTCATGTAAAGGACAAACAAATACTGATCCGCGAAAACATGAGCGATATTTTTGAGCTGGTGCCCGCCGCCGGCTTTGTACGCGTACACAAATCCTATGTAGTAGCCATCAGGCATATCACAATGATCGAAATGCACCAGCTAACCATCAACGGGGAAAAGATTCCTATTGGAGTCACTTACCGTGAATCCTTGCGCGCCCGATTGGGGATGAGCTAAATTTCAATAAAGCATTTATTTATCATAGCCGCGGTATGTATTGCCGTACAATATATTTTAAGTCTTTTGAAAAACTTTTATATATTTAAAAACGGATAAACAAGCACAAAAATCCCCTGTTCGCTGTGACTGAGGGTAGCGAAGCTATGCCTGTTTTAAAGGGCGACTACCTGCTTGCAATTTTTTTTAAAAGGATAGGCTTGCGATGGTTTGTGCCAATAACAATACAGAATGTTGATTGTTGAACCATTGCCATTAAGTGTTTTACTTTATCGCTGGCTGCGTCTAATAGCGTAAATAAACAAGTTAGCGGCTACTTTTTAAAAGCATTCCTTAAATATGCGACTTATCCTCTTGACAATTTTATTTATTTCTTCATTTGGCCAAGTGCATGAAATGAATTTCAAGACTAGTTCTGGCGACACTTTAACTATAGCTAACGACATCATATATTTCAACAAAAAACCGATAAGTAAGAAGATTGACGGTATAATTTATAACAGCAAGTACGACCGAATTATCGAACAAAGCTCAACGACGTTACTATTTTTAGAAATTGACGACAAGCCCAATTATAATAAACTTTACGCTTTTAAGGTGACAAATCAAAAAGCTGCCAAAGTGATAGAGTGTGTTTATAACGACAAAAATCAAGGACTTGGGCCTGCACCTTTTACAGACATGGACAAAGATGGCAATATTGAAATTGGCGGCTTCGGTTTGACAGAATTTTACGACTCGGACGATTCAACTTATTATAACCCTTCAAAATTTTATGAAGTCAGCAATGGCAAAGTGACTTTCGACTCTTCATTGACAAAAGCTATGGACATAAAATTCAACGGATTTTATTTACACAACCCTTTGGACAAAGATGGCAATTGTTGTGTTGTCATCAAAAGGCCGACAAAAAAAAGCAGCCGCTAACATTCGGTTTGCTGCCTGGCTGGGGGGACCTCGGATCAATCAGCAGTAGTTATGGGGCGACCGATCATTAGGATGTTTTTGTTATAAATCAAGTTCAGTTTTATAAACCAGGCTTAGTGGCCAGGCGGACGGAATACAGAATCCAGCCCGGCAGCAAGCCGTCTACGTTGGTGGCCATTGTAAAGCAACCCTCAACTAACTTGGAGCAGACATGAAATATATTGCAGCATATCACCAGTCGCAATTACCCTTAGATTTGTCGCTTTTAGCACTCCCCTGTTTTAATTATCTGCAGCATCTTTGTATCATAACAGACAATTAAAATTAAAACGTCATGAGAAAATTAAAAGTACAAATGAATTTTGAGGGAATAAATTGGGATGATGATATGGTAACCTTTTGCATAGACAACCTTAAAAATGTTGACAGCATTTTACTTGGACGAATCACGGCTGAAGGTTTTATTCCCTATTGGAAAGAAGTCGCGGAAAATCCCAATCCTGATGATATTAATAGCAGAATTGGAAAGCCAATTAATGACACTCACAAAGATATTTATTCAAATACACTTAAGGTTAATGAATGGGAAAATGCAACTATCATAAGTGGAAACATTTCAGAAGAAATAAAAAGATTAAAAGAGAATAAAGGAAAAGACATCATTGTTTACGGTGGTAATACATTCGTATCATCCTTAGTGGAACACAAATTAGCAGATGAATACTATTTACTTGTGAACCCGCTTGCTATTAGTAGCGAGGAGCCAATTTTGAAATTCATCAATACCAATTCGCAATTGACATTGAAGGAATGCAAACCATTTCCTTGCGGAACAGTATTATTGCATTATTCAAGTCACAAATAGAATGATACCCTAAAAAACTTGACGGATAAAAAATTAAAAAACAATAAACTTTACTAAATGAGAAAGTTAATTTTCTTTATGCACACTTCACTTGACGGCTTTGTAGCAGGACCTAACGGAGAAATGGATTGGATACATGTGGATGCTGAAATGTTTGATTTTGTCGGCACCATGACAGACCAGGCAGACACTGCTCTTTACGGGCGGGTAACTTATGAAATGATGCAAAGCTACTGGCCAAAAGCAGGCGAACAACCCAACGCATCAAAACATGATATAGAGCATTCAACCTGGTACAACAAAGTTGCTAAAGTTGTCTTATCCAGAACCATGCATGAAACCGGACTTCACAACACCAAAGTTATTGCCGATCAACTCGCCGGCAACATTAATACAATAAAGCAGCAGGAGGGAAAAAATATTATAATATTTGGAAGCCCTGGTGCTTCTCAATCCTTATTAAATGAAGGATTAATTGACGAGTTTTGGCTTTTTGTTAATCCAATAATATTAGGGAAAGGCATGCCGCTGTTTAAAGATATAACTGGTTCGACCAAATTGAAACTTGTGGAGTCTAAAACTTTTGCAGGTGGCGTAATTGCGATTCATTATGCAAAATTGTGAATAAATTGACTGTTAATAGAACGTCTGCAGGCGACAAAGGTTTGCCGCAAGGCTGGCGGGACATTGGAGCAATGGACAGTAGTCAATTATCAGCATCAGGTATCCAGCGACCGTTTAAAACTTAGATTTGTTATCCGCAGGATGCTGTGCATATTCAAGTTCAAATTATAAACCTCCCGCGTGACCGGGAAACGGATCACATTCCGCATGGCGCGGGACAGACCGGCAGCAAGCCTTCTACTTTGTACTCAATTTTCATATGAAATATTTCGCTTTTTTAATTTTGGCTTTTGTTTTATCGTGCAATTCAAACCCGCAAAAACAAATCCTGGCAAAGGATTCAACACGTATGATAATCGTGGACCAGGGCGACAAAGAAATGGACGCCGCAATTGCCAGGGGCAAGTTGACGTTGCCTAACTTTGACTCGGCTCTTTTAAGTAGAAATTCAAATTACACGGGATTTGCTATAAAAGTGAGATTCGCATATGGTGAGAATAACGGCGAGCACATTTGGTTAAATGAGATTCAGAAGGTCAATGAAGAATATGTAGGTCTGGTCAATAACGAACCTGAATATGTAACTGATTTGAAACTTCGGGACACAATACAAATAAATAAGCAAGACATTTCTGACTGGATGTATTTCGACGATGACATCTTAAAAGGTGGATTTACAATTAAGCTTTTTCGGGCCAGGATGACTCCAAAAGAAAGAGCCGAATTTGATTCTGGTGCCAATTATAAATTTGAAAAATAAAACTGGGTGTAATACTCGCTTTGCAGCAAGAGGGGTCAATAGAAGAACAATCATTTGCAAACTTTACCGCATTTGCAAAATTACAAATCCCACATTATTTTTACCTCCCTGACTGATATAGCAATGCTTATAGCAAAATACAAAGCCGGCTATTATTCCAAAATACCTCAATATGTTTAGTCAAGACCCCAGTCAGTTTGTCGGTAAAAGAATCTTAGCCACAATAATTGATTATTCATTGATATCCGGGCTTACTATCTTTTATATTTCAATGGCCGGGCATGAAACCGACGAAGCAAAATATACGGTTTCGGGGATACTGGCTTTAGTTCCGGTTTTATTCTGGTTCCTGTACTTTGTTGTTTGCGAAAACATGCTTGATGGAACGATTGGTCACCATATTTTCAAGTTGAAGATTGTTACCGAGAAAGGAGGTAAACCGACTTTTTCCCAAACCTTAACCAGAAGAATATGCGATGCAATTGAAATCACTACCTGCCTTGGCCTGATAGCCTATTTCATTATCACCAGAACCGACTTATCACAAAGACTTGGCGATATTCTGGCGAAAACGATTGTTGTTGGTGTTGACAGTGTGTATATTGATAAAAACTAAGGCCGCCAGGCCGATCGCAACAATCAGTTTTCGGCAAACGGAAGAATAGTCAGCAGCAAATTTTACCGTACTGCAAAATCATCTGACTTAAATAATAATGTTCCAAAACATTATTTAATACACTGTCCGCTGTTTGATGTTGTTGCAATAAACAGCAATCAACAGGCAATTATCATAGATCGGCCGTTTTGAACTTAGTTTTCCCTATCCGCAGGATGCTGCGTATATTCAATGTATTAACCCCACACATGAAGCGTGACAGACTGGATGCCTGCCGGCGGCTTCAGCAGAAATTTGTAACAACCAACTTCTAAACTATACATAATGGAAAACAACAGTAATCAACCGTCTCCGGCAAACATCATGCAAATCGGAACAGGCTTCTGGGCTTCAAAAATATTATTGTCTGCAATAAAATTCCAGCTGTTTACCCAATTGGCAGCGCGAAAGAAAATGTCGGGCAAAGACATCAAAGCTTCCTTACAATTACACTGTACGGATAGGCATTTTTACGATTTTTTAGATGCACTAACGGTATTGGGATTTCTTACGCGTGAGGGACTGTTGGAGACAGCCGTTTATTCCAATTCAACCGATACAGATACGTTTTTGGATAAAAATAAACCCTCTTATATTGGAGGCATCCTTGAAATGATGAACAACCGCTTGTACAAATTCTGGGGCGACCTGGAAGAAGCCCTGGTTACCGGGCATCCCCAAAACGAAGCAAAGGCAGGACAAGATTTTTTTGGCTTACTTTACCAGGATCCCAACAAGCTAAGAGAATTTATTAATGCAATGAGCGGAATACAAATGGGCAACTTTATGGCTTTTGCCCAAAAATTTGACTTTTCGAAATACAAAACAATGACAGATATCGGCGGCTCGGCCGGGTTGTTATCTTTAATGGTTGCAAAGCACCAGGCGCATATGAGTTGTACCACGGTCGACCTCCCTCCCGTTGAACCGATTGCTTTGGAAATGATTCAGCAATTTCAGTTGGCAGACCGGGTAAAAGCGCAAAATGGTGACTTTTTTGCCGATGCCTTTCCACCCGCAGATATTGTTACCATGGGCAATATCCTGCACGACTGGGACGAAGAAAAGAAAATATTGCTGATGCAAAAAGCGTATAAGGCATTGCCTGAAGGCGGGGCTTTTGTTGCCATTGAAGCCATCATAGACAACGAAAGAAAACAAAATGCATTTGGCATGATGATGAGCCTGAATATGCTTATTGAAACCGGAACCGGTTTTGATTACACTTTTGCGGACTTCAACCGGTGGGCAAAGATGGCAGGGTTCACATCAACATCCTTACTTGCATTGAGCGGACCATCGAGTGCGGCAATAGCGTATAAATAAAATTTCGGATAAAGCAGTATGAGTAAATATGGCCTGACTAGTATTTAATCGTCGGCCCCTATCCCGTTCGCTTTAGCAACCAGTACCACAAATGGCCATCCATAAAAATGAGTAAGATTTTCCTATTTTTTGTTCTGACTTTTTCTGTGACATTTATTTTCGGGCAAAGCAGCAACACAAAGCGGGCGGATACTACCAGGCCATTTGTACTTGGCATCATTGAAGAACTTAGATCCAAAGAACTAAACGAGACCAGGACCTTAAATATTTATCTTCCGGAAGGCTATAACAAAAACGACACAACAAAATACCCGGTAATATACCTGCTTGACGGGTCGGCCAACGAGGACTTTATCCATATCGTTGGACTTGTTCAATTCTACAGTTTTGAATGGATAAAGCAAATCCCAAAATCAATTGTTGTAGGCATTGCAACGGTAGACAGGAAAAGGGATTTCACATTTCCCACCAGCATTGAAGAAGACAGAAAAGCATATCCAACCACCGGGCATGCCGACCGGTTTATTGCATTTATCGAAAAAGAGCTGCAACCATTTATCGACAATAAATACAGGACAAACACATCCAAAACTATTATCGGTCAATCGCTGGGCGGATTATTGGCTACAGAGATCTTATTTGAAAAACCCAGGCTTTTCAACAAATATATAATCGTAAGCCCAAGTTTGTGGTGGAACAATGGTTCATTATTAACGCAAAGTTTACAGATGTTAAAGAATACTATTAACCGCCCAACCGGCATTTATATCGGTGTTGGAAAGGAAGGGCTTACGCCCACAGCTATTCCAAGGGTAATGGAAGTGGATGCCAATTTGTTGTTTGAAAAAATAAAAGAATTACGAAACGAAAATATACAAGTGTATTACGATTATTTGCCACAGGAAGATCATGCCACCATAATGCACCAGGCTGTTGCCAACTCGTTTAAGCTGTTGTATTCAACGAAACAGCCAAAATGATAGCAACAAATTGCCGTTGAGAAAACCATTGGCAATAAGCATCGCATTGTCATAATTATAACATTTGTCGAATGATAAGATTTCAACTTTCGCTGTTATTCGCAATCACAATAATTGCTGCTTCATTTGGGCAAAGCAAAATAAAACCGGGCAAGCTTACTAAAACAGGAATGCTGGAAAGCAAGTTAGTGGGCACCTGGAGATTAATCGAATTTGCAGACTTGGATCCGGAAACTTCGACATGGACATATGCATATGGCAAAAATCCCAAAGGGTATTTTACCTACACCAGGAACGGTATCGTTAATCTGAATATTTGTTCGGAGATGCCGATGAAAATTTCCGAGGACTCAGCCAAAAATTACAACGTTAACCTGCAGCGTTGGATAGACAGTAATTCAGTAGGCTACTTTGGCACCTATTCAGTTGATTTCAGTAAATCTATCGTGACACATCACGTTAAAGGCGGCTCCATGCCCTGGTATATTGACACCGACCAACCACGGCCATTTATTCTAAAAGGCGACACTTTAATCATTGGAGACAGCAAGACCTGGAAACGGGTTCTTGTAAAAACAGACTAGAGAATCAAAATGTTGTAGATCATTGCAAATGTCTGCTTCAACAATTTAAAAGCCATAAATCTGCCTATCGCGAAAAATAAAGTAACGGGTGTAACCCGCCGCAAACTTTATACGTCTCACAGGCTCCTGACCGATCCAACAAATGAAGAAGCATATATTATTTGCAATATTTAGCCTGTCTCTTATTCCGGGCGAAGGGATTGCCCAGGTTTTTTTAAATCTTGATTTTGAGTATGGCGTTTACAAATCTCAACCAAGAAAATGGGCCATTGAAGGTGAAGGAGAAATGTATGATGCCCGCCTGGACAGCAGTATGGCCGAGAATGGCAACAAAAGCCTTCATATAAGATTAAAGAACGGTGCCGTTTATACTTTTTTATCATTGCCGGGAAAATTGATTGCAGGAAAAACTATACAAGTTGAAGGGTATATTAAGTTTACAAATGCTGATTCGCTGGAAACAATGTTAGCTTTTCGTGATCCGACCGGGGGCAAGCCGGCTGTTTCTCCTCCTATAAAAGGAAACAATGGCGAATGGATATTTATTTCGCATACAGCATCTTTCCCGGATAATTATTCATCGGACAGGTTGCTGATTGCTTTGGTTGCGAATGGAACCGGGGATTGCTGGTTTGATAATGTAAAAATAAAAATTAACGGCCAGGAATATGGAAACGGGGCACCTGATTTCAGAGAGCCAGGCAAAACGGAAATCATGAATTTGAATAAGCGGGCCATTCCAATAAAATCTTTATCCCCTGATGCAGACCTCAAAGACCTGGTTCCGCTCGGCAATATAACCGGCAACGCCAGCGTAGTGGCATTGGGCGAGAACTCACATGGTTCGTCCACAATTTATAAGCTGAAATTACGCATGGTAAAATACCTGGTCGAAAAAAAAGATTTTTCAATTTTTGCCCTGGAAGCACCCACAGTTGAAGCCGACCGGGTTAACGAGTATGTATTGCATGGTAAGGGGACTTTGAAGAATGTGATGGACGATTTGACCTACCCAAGCTGGCAAACACAGGAAATGATCGATATTATACAATGGCTAAAATCATATAATCAAACGAGTAAGAAAAAAGTGGAATTTAAGGGATTTGATATGCAAAATGGGATGTCGGCTTTAAAGGCCGTTGAAGATTTTGCCAAAGTAAATGATACAGGTCTATTGGCCAATCTTACCGAACTCAGGAAATGGTACGATGATGCTGTAAACAGGAACCAGCCATGGACCCAGGTTTATCAAAAGGCTGAAACGATATACCAGTATTTGGCAGCTAAAAATAATTCGGCATATGCAGGTGCTGAAGCGCAAGATTTGGAGAGCATACAACACTATATGAATATTTTTGTACAAAGCCTGTCTTCTCAATACAAATCAGAGAAAACAAAAAGCAGGGATGAGTACATGGCACAAAACATAGACTGGCTGGTAAAAAACCATGAAGGAAAGAAAATAATTTTATCAGCAGACAATACACATATTACAAAAGCCAGCGGCAAAATGGGTAGTTTTTTGAGCAACTGGTATGGTGAAAAATATATTGCATTCGGGTTTACTTATAATAATGGCTACTATTCAGCTTACGGTCCGGAAAAATACTACAAGGTGCATCCTTCTTATGCAGGAACCTATGAATACTTTTTCTCAAAAAGTAACTTTAAAAATTTCCTGCTCGACATTAGAAGTAGTAATGACATCCCATTCCTTAATACCGCAGCAGGGTTTCGTTCAATAGGTTCAAGACCACAAGAGACAACCCAGTTTACGGAAATACTGTTGAAAAAGCATTTTGACATAATTGCATATATTGACAACTCAGAACATACCACTCTTCTGACTAAGTAGAAGTTGATTATAATCAAAAAGCAGCTGTAAGATCGGCTTGTCCCACTTTGCCGGTTTTATCGAAAAAAGATCAAATTCAAGCCACTTTCAATCTCTGCACCACCGCCAGCACCGGACCCCTGGTCACTTTTACATCGTGGTGCTTATGGAGGGGTATATTAAAAAAATCGCCCGGGCCTAAATTAACTTTCTCTCCTTCCACATCACATTCACATTCGCCTTGCGTTCATGGTTGCTGTTTCCATTTTTGTAAATTTTTATTGGTAATGAATAGATAAACTGTTTACTATGGAGACTATGCCGGGCACCCCTGTTGCCAATGCCTTTGTTTTTATGCCGTCAGCTTCTCTATAGCGCTGCCTTTATACCCGGTTATAAGTATCATTCAATCAACAACGTGAAAGATGAACCTCATTCATTGAACATCCGGAAAAAATAAACCTGTATTTTATACGGCTGGTGGAGCTATCCTGGATTTGAGAAAAATAAAAAATCAAAAAAAATATTTTTGCTAACCAAAATACAGCGGTCTTTTTGAACCGGCTATGAGGGCAGCATTGAGAAGTACAGACTGTACTGCTGCGAACACTCATATGTATCGTAATCGCACATCCCGGGCAGCGCCGGCTTGCCAGATGAATTGATTGTTACGTCTTTATAAACATGGCATTTTATTGGTTAAAAATGTATTAGTCAGTCAGATCTTTATAATTCGCGGAAAAATCAATAAACGACCTGCATTATAACTTACATTTAATACCATGCTGAAAAATTATTTTAAAATCGCTTTCAGGAACATCGTCCGGCACAAGGCCTTTGCTGCCATCAATATTGCCGGACTGGCCATTGGCATGGCCTGTAGCATTTTCATTTTGCTATGGGTACAGAATGAGCTGAGTTACGACCAATTCCATAAGAACGCTGCTACTATCTACCGCCTTCCCGGTGGCGACGCAACCAATTCCGGGCCCATGGTTCCCGAACTGAAAGCAAAAATCCCTGCTATAAAAAACTTTGTCCGCTTCTTGTATGTACAGCCTGCGACGACGGTTTTTGAAATGGGCGCAAAAAGGTTTGAAGAAAAGGCCGTCTTCTATGCCGATTCTACTTTGTTACAGGTGTTTTCATTTCCATTAATAAAAGGAAATGCCGAAACCGCCATGTCGCGGCCCGACGCTGTTTTAATTACAGAAGATATGGCGAAGAAATATTTTGGCAATGAAGATGCGGTGGGGAAAATTTTAAAAAAGGATAACAAAGACAACCTGGTGGTTACAGGCGTGCTCAAAAATATTCCGGCAAACGCTCATTTGCAATTTGATTTTATTATGCCCATGTCGGCCATCGCACATTCGGATTGGCGTTTGAAGGATAATATCTGGGCTAGTTATGATTTCTACGACTATATACAACTTAATGAAAATTTCAAGGCCACGCCTGCTGCCCTGGCGGAGCTTAGCAGGCAGGCAGATAAAATTGTTGCAGAACATATAAAAGAAAATCCGCCCAATATCAAACTGCAGGCTTTAACTGATATTCATTTGCGCTCTGATTACCGTGATTTGCCCGGACAGGGAAATATCCAGTATGTGAACACATTTTTTGTTGTCGCCTTGTTTATTCTGGCGGTAGCCTGCATCAACTTTATGAACCTGGCCACAGCAAGGTCTGCCCGCCGGGCAAAGGAAGTGGGCTTGCGCAAAGTGGTAGGTGCGGGGCGCATGCAGCTTATCGGTCAGTTTTTCGGGGAGTCATTATTTATTTCATTCATTGCGTTGTTGATGGCTGTTTGTATGGTATGCCTGTTGCTGCCTGTTTTTAATGATCTTGCGGGCAAGCAACTTTCCATACAATTACTGGACGGAAAATTAATAGCATTGCTGCTCGGCATCGCATTATTTACCGGGCTTGTTTCCGGCAGTTATCCTGCCTTGCTCCTGTCCGGCTTTAAGCCGGTGCAGGTGCTGAAGGGAAACATGAAAATGATGGGGGGCAACCTATATTTCCGGAATGGATTAGTGATAGTGCAATTTGTTGTTTCGATAGTATTGCTCGCCGGTACAGCCGTTGTATACAGACAATTGAATTACATCAAAAACAGGGATATTGGATATAATAAATCGAACCTGCTTTATATGCCGATGACTGGTGAATTGGGTGACAAGCAACAGGTATTGAAAGCGGAGCTCAAAACAAACCCGCTTACTGCAAACTTTAGTACTATCTCCGAGCCGATATCCAATTTGGGCAGCAGCACTGCAGGAGTGGAATGGGAAGGGAAGACCGCAGAGGATAAGAAAATCTGGTTCACAAAAGCATGGGTGAATGATGGTTTCTTCGATGTATTGCAGATGACGATGGCAAGTGGAAGGGCTTTGTCTGCAACTGAATTTGCCGACTCAGGTAATTATGTGATTAATGAAAAAGCGGCAAAGATTATGAGGATGACCCCGGCAACTGCAATTGGCAAACAAATTACTTTTAATGGCGACAAAGGAACTATTGTAGGGGTTGTAAAAGATTTTAATTATAAGCCGGCGCAAACGGCCATTGAACCAATGATACTTGCTTACAACAGATGGAATATGGGAATTGTGTTGGTGCGTACCCAACCCGGAAAAACAGCAGCCACCATTCAGGCATTGGAAAAGATAAGCAAACAACTTAACCCTGCTTTCCCTTTCTCCTATGGTTTTATTGACCAGGACATTAATAATTTATACAAAGGCGAACAACAAATGGGCAGCCTGTTTAATGCATTTGCGATAATAGCCATTTTTATTTCCTGTATGGGTTTGTATGGCTTATCGGCATTTATGGCTGAGCAACGCACCAAAGAAATAGGCGTTAGAAAAGTGCTGGGGGCATCCGTACTCAATGTGGTGTATTTGTTGTCGACAGGGTTTACAAAACTGATATTAATTGCCATTGTAATTGCGGTACCCATTGCATGGTTTGCCATCAATAAGTGGCTCAGCAGTTTCGCTTACCGTATAAATATTGGCTGGGCTATTTTTCTGATAACCTCTTTAGCGGCATTGGCAATAGCATGGATAACCGTCAGCTATGAGTCTGTAAAAGCAGCGGTGACCAACCCGGTAAAAAGTTTGAGAAAAGAATGATTTAATAATGTGGAAATGTGAAAATATGCAAATGTGAAAATGGTCAAATGTGGAAATGAAGAATTAACTAACGTTCTAAAAATGTATCTGCAGGTTTCTTCACGCTCCATCCTACTCCCTGCCGGACGCTGTATGCTGCGGGGGATTACTTTTTTCTGAACGCTTCGATTGCCTTTAAATAAGACCGGATTTCAAATGGATAATAACCAGATCTCAATCTTTGTGGATAAATTTTATTGGCCTTCCTGTCTTTAATGAAGTAACGATACGTTGACGAGCCGGGTTGACTGGAACTCCCAAAATCTGTATCTACCGTATAGTCCATAATATACCTGTATTTTGAAATATCCTGGTAGGTGGTTGTTATCTCAGCTTTGTTCGCAAGCAGGTATTTGCCGGTATAATTGGCAAACTCCTTCGTCATATATTTATCATAGCTTTTCCGATTTTTAAGCGTGCCGATTAAAATAAATTGCTCAGTGGCCATATCTGGTGGTATCTCCGCTGATTCTACCGTCTCATTTGTGGACTCTTGGTGTGGCAGGGCACATGAATTAAATACGCACAATAAAAAGCTAACAAGCACCAATCTAAAGGCTGACAAAATATTCATTTGAAACAAAATTTTACATTTATAAGATAGCGTCACAATATATAAGGTAAAAAATGATTAAACAAGAAAAGCAGCATTCCAATATTACAGGGGCAGCAAGTATTTTGAAAAGTAACCCTGCCTGCCAGGCAAAAGTCTCTTCCCGGGTAGTCCTATAAAAACCTTTTAGCCCGGACAAAAAATCAAACCTGACAAAGAAGGAACGGCCGAAGTATGCACTAAAATAAATATTTTCGTTTTGACTACAACAAACATCGATTCGACTACACCCATTTTTTAGGTTTGCTACAATTTTGTATCGACAAAAACTTAAAAACATGAAAGTATTCGTAACCGGCGCATCGGGCTTTATAGGCTCGGCGGTAGTCAAAGAATTAATCAGCTCGGGACACCAGGTAATTGGCCTGGCCCGTTCAGAAGCATCTGCAAAATCTGTCAGCAATGCAGGTGCAGCAGTAATAATGGGCAGTCTGGAAGACCTGGATATTTTACGACAGGGTGCTTTACAGGCTGACGGAGTTATTCATACAGCTTTTATCCACGACTTCACCCAATATGCAAAAGCAAATGATACTGACAAAGCAGCCATCAATGCAATGGGCGAAGCATTGACAGGGACAAATAAACCCCTGGTAGTAACTGCAGGAATTTTAGGATTGCCAAACACAAATGGAATCATTACAGAAGACAATGCGGCTCAAAATTCTCCACGCAGCTCAGAAACGACGGCTATGGCACTGGCAGCGAAAGGTGTAAATATCTCTGTAGTTCGCCTGCCGCCGTCTGTTCACGATAAAGGCGATAAGGGGTTTGTTCCGTTTATCATTCAACAGGCACGCAAGAACAGGATGTCTGCTTATCCGGCAGCGGGCAACAACCGCTGGCCTGCAGTACATCGTTTGGACGCGGCAAAGGTATTTGTACTGGCAGTAGAAAAAGCAGCAAAAGGGGCATTGTACAATGCTATAGGCGATACCGGTATTGAAGTAAAAAGAATTGCCGGATTGATAAGCGAAAAATTGAACCTGCCAATTGTATCTTTATCAGGTGAAGAAAGCAAGAAGCATTTTGAATGGATGAGCAGTTTTATAGGATTTGACAGTCCCGCTACGAATTTCAAAACAAAAGAACAATTGGGCTGGAAGCCGGCACAGATGGGTTTATTGGAAGATATGCAACAAAACTATTTTTAAATACGGATTGTTTGATGTCATGAAGTTATGAGACCAGAACCTGTAAGAATAAAAACAATCAGCGAGTTTCATAAACTGCGTGGTTTACCACCACCGGAACATCCGCTGATTAGTGTAGTAGATTATTCGAAGTTAAAAAGTTCCTACATAGATAATGCACCTGGTTTACTGTTCGATTATTATCTCATAGCTGTTAAACGGGGCATGGAAGGAAAAATGCGCTACGGACAGCAGTCATACGATTTTGATGAAGGTGCAATGTTCTTTATGTCGCCCGGCCAGGTGTTAAAACTTGAAAGGGGACAAAGTACAGGAGCAAAACGTACGGGCTGGATGCTACTGATTCATCCCGATTTCCTGTGGAGAACCTCATTAGCCAAAACAATTAAACAGTACGAATACTTTGATTATTCCGTGAATGAAGCCTTGTTTCTTTCCGATAAAGAGGAAGAAACAATGAATGAAATCGTTCACAAGATTCAACAGGAGTATCGCTTAAATATTGACAAGTTCAGCCAGCAAATCATCATTTCACAAATTGAAGTCCTGCTGAATTATGCCGAACGTTTTTATCATCGTCAGTTTATCACGAGAAAAAAGGCCAATCACAAAATCCTTGAAAGTTTAGAGAAATTACTGACCGGTTATTTCAACAATGAAGATCTGTCAAGTAAAGGCTTGCCCACCGTTCAGTTTATTTCAGCCAAATTAAATATCTCGCCCGTTTACCTGCGTAGTTTACTAAAAGTACTCACAGGACAAAACACCCAGCAACACATTCATGAAAAACTGATTGAAAAGGCAAAAGAAAAACTTTCTGCAACAGATTTATCGGTTAGTGAAATTGCTTACGAACTGGGATTTGAGCATCCACAATCATTCAGCAAACTTTTCAAGACAAAAACTACACTTTCACCTTTGGAATTCAGGCAATCGTTTAACTGAAGATATGGGGCCTGCTGCCAACAAAAGTATCAGGGAGTTATTATTCTAATGGCTATGCCTTCATATACCGGCTTCCAGTTTTTCTTTTAATAATTCCAGCTCATGTTTTCAACCGGATGCATTTGCTTTTTTGCCGCATTCGCTGTAGTAAATCTATGGCTTTATCAATGCCAGCAACGAACCGTATTTTGATGTAATCGCCGCCAGGTGGCAAGATGGAACATTTAAAATTGCTTATCCGCTGTTGCATTATCCACTGTGCGGTTCTGCACACTGCCCGTGCCAATACCGGACAATTGAGCGGTCTGGTGTTTACTAAACAATTGATTTCAATGGCCTTAAAAGATTGGCATATAGCGTGCTGCTAAAGGCTATAATCATTGCCGCATGCTGCTTCATTATATAAAAACGACTTTCCGGGCAACCCGCAAAGCACCCGTCTACGCCTTTCTTAATATTACCGGTCTGGCGCTGGGCATTACCTGCGCCGCGTTGATTTTTTTATGGGTGGAGGATGAGCGTAGTTTTGACCGTTCGGTTGCCAAACACAATCAACTTTATAGTGTCCGTATGAACCTGGACTATGCGGGCAAAATTGAAAGCTATACCTCGATACCGGGCCCTATGCCCGCTGCCATTAAAGCAACGGTTCCCGGCATTGCCAATATATCGCGGATGGGTTTTGGCCGCGAACTTTTTGGGCTCGATGATAAATCCTTTTATGAAAATGGCGGCTATGTAGACCCGGCATATTTTTCCATGCTGCAACTGCATTTTATACTCGGTAATGCGGCGGGGTTTAACAAGCTCCACACCCTGGCGCTGTCTGAAAAAATGGCCGCTAAGTTTTTTGGAAAGACGGACCCGGTGGGCAAAACCCTGCGCGTCAATAGCCAGCAGGCGTATACGATAACCGGCGTATACAGTGATCCGCCACCCAATGTTTCCCTGCGTTTTAACTGGCTGGCACCCGTGGGCAATTTCCTGCAACAGAACCGGTGGCTGGAATCCTGGGCAACCTATGGTATTCCAACCCTGCTTGAACTACAACCAGGTACGGACCCGGCCCGCGTGAATGCACAACTAACGGCTATGCTTACACCAAAAAATAAACGGTATGAAAAAGGATTCTGCCAGCTCTGGAGCATGAACGACTGGCACCTGTACGATAATTTTACAAACGGTCAGCAGGATGGCGGCCAAATCAGGTATGTGAGGCTGTTTTCCACGATCGCCTGGATTATTCTCATCATAGCCTGTATCAATTTCATGAATCTTGCCACCGCCAGGGCCGGCAAGCGCGCAAGGGAAATCGGCGTACGGAAAACATTGGGTGCCGTGCGCAAGTCGCTGGTAGGACAATTTATGCTGGAAGCATTACTGCTTTCTTTTACCGCCGTGTTGCTGGCTGCCGGATTGTTGTATGTGGCGCTGCCAGGCTTTAACTGGCTGGTGGGCAAACAACTGTTGCCGGATCTTACACCCCTTCACCTGGCTTCGCTGGCTGGTATTGGCGCTTTTTGCGGCCTGGTGGCCGGCAGTTATCCTGCGTTTTATCTTTCTTCTTTTGAACCGGCAGCAGTGCTGAAAGGAAAGAAAGCGGGAACCGGCACGGGGACAGGTTTTGTACGCAAGGGCTTGGTTGTTTTGCAGTTTACCGTCTCCATCGTTCTGGTCATTTGCACAGTAATCATTTACCAGCAGGTAGCACATATCCGCGAACGCGACCTGGGATACAACAAACAAAACCTTGTGTATACCGATGTGCGGGGAAACCTGGCCGAACGTTTCAATGTAATCAGGCAAGAACTCCTGCGAACCGGCGCAATAGAAAATGCAGCCCTCAGCAGCAGCCCGCCATTGGCCATGTGGGGTACGGTTACTTCCAACCAACTAAGCTGGGAAGGGAATGATGAAGGGCAGCAACTGAAAATCAGCTGGGAGTCGGTGTCGCCGGAATACATCGCCACCATGGGACTGGTATTGAAAGAAGGCCGGAATTTTGACCCGGTAATTGCCGCAGACAGCGGAAATGTTATCATCAACGAAAACCTGGCCAGGCTGATGGGTAAAGAAGGCAGGGTGGGCGCATCGCTGTTGTACCTGCAGCGGCATCGGCTGCGGGTGATTGGCATTGTAAAAGATTTTTTATTCAACAATATGTACGATGGCGCTACGCCGCTCATGATGAGCTGCGACCCCGAAACCAGCGCCAACTACCAGACATTGCGTATCCGCTTAAACCCTCATATCACAGTAAGCACCGCGCTGTCCAGGATTGAAGCCGTAATGAAAATCCAAAACCCCGGCTATCCGTTCGACTACCAGTTTGTAGACCAGGAGTTCAATAATTTGTTCCGGATAGAAACACAGGTGGGCGAACTGGCCGCTGTTTTTGCAGGACTCGCCATTATCATTTCCTGCCTGGGATTGTTTGGCCTGGCTGCCTTTACCGCCGAAGGAAGAATCAAAGAAATCGGTGTCCGCAAAGTCCTGGGCGCATCAGTGGGTGATTTGGTCGTGCTGCTATCGGGAGAATTTGTACGGCTGGTGGCCCTGTCGTGTTTAATAGCCTTCCCGCTGGCCTGGGTCATGATGCATAGCTGGTTGTCGGATTATGCGTATCGAACCCCTATATACTGGTGGGTATTTGGCGGCGCGGGACTTGCGGCCATGATTATTGCGCTGCTAACGGTGAGCTACCAGGCCGCCAGTGCAGCCTTATTGAACCCGGTAAAAACTTTGCGGACTGAATAACGATTGGAGTACCGTTCCCACTCATACAGAACTGGCTCAAAAAACAAGACAATGCTGTGTTTATTAATCATCGCAGCCTACCGTATTGCCGCGCAAAGTATTTTAAGGTATTTTGGAAAACTTCAATATATTTAAAACCATATTTAGCAGGAAGGCCCTGCCCTGTTCACTGTGACTGGCAGTAGTGAAGCTATACGTGTTTAAAGAACCAGACCCGTGGGTAACCGTTTACTAACCGATAGTCTTAAAACGGATTATGCTAATACAATACGAAATGCTGATCGTTGAGACGTTGATAATGCGCGGTTTATTTTTTTATCATCCACGGCTATTGGCATAAATAAACGAGTTGGCGGTAATTAATCGGACACACTATAATGCTAAAAGTAATCAAGGACATATTCTTCAAAAACAATCAAGCCGACAAACTGTTGGACAAAAACCGACTTCGCTTTGACAGCATAATTGGTGACAAACGATTTAACTTTCTTGAAAGCATTTATAAAAGACTTTTTGACCAAGACACTGGATTAACAGATGCCGAAATTCTAGATGCCTACTTTAAGTTTTCCGACAACATTCAAACAAACACATTTGCGGCAGCGGAACTTGAATGGGTGACGATTTCAGTTCTATGTCATTTCCGACCAAATTTGACAGAGACTTTAATACGAAGGGGATTGTTTTCAATCGTATATTCTTTAGGTGACGACATTGATTGGTTTACAGTTGGACAATTTATTGACAGAAGAATTTTAGCGGACAAAGTAGAACCTTACGGAGGATTACCACCGACTGTGGGACAAGAATGGTTAAAAGAATTATTGCCTGCTCAAAAGGAAACCGTGCAAAATGTTTTAGTGGACGTAATTGAAGAAAACAGAAAAGAGCTTGAAAATATTTAACTACCACCAACATTGGGTTCCTGCTCGCTGGCAGCTCAGGTGAATTTTTGGCTATGTCTTTTCAAAAGCGAAAAAATACGATATTCCTGGGCGAAAACACCGCAGGATATGTTACTTCAGTCGGTGGATTTAAGGTTAACGATCCGGTTTATCTCTATCTCTCAACAGGGTACGGACAAGACAAAGCAGGACAAACCTATGAAAGATCATTAGTTCCGGAGATACGCATTATTGAGCCTGACAGTTTCAATGATATTCCTCACGACAAGAAGTTATTAGCCGCAATGAGATGGATCAATAGAAATAATTAATTTGGCAGCCTGGGAGACGGACGTTTTTCAAATACCACGCCCTCAGCAATACCCGGACCTTGTGTGCCTTTAATCCGACACACCGTCAAGGAACAGATAGAAACAATAATGGAGAATACAACTGAACATAAACTTGCTAAACCTGATAAATCGCTTGCAGATTATATCTATTGTTTTTCAGCACTACAAAATCTGTCGGACATAAATCAAGGTGTGATAATTCCTAACGGAAGAATTGATTTAGCGTTTTTTAAAACCGCGGACAATCAATTTCGTATTTCGCTTATAGGTTTAGAAACCAGGCCTAAACTTTTGCCCAAACAAGCTATTTCAAAGTTCTTTGCAGTAAGCTTTAATCCACTTGCGGTTGAATATATTTTGAACGATTCAATTGCTGACATATTAAATAATGGAAGAATTTTGCCTGATAATTTTTGGGGGTTCAGCGTTGGTGATTTAGATGATTTTGACACATTTTGTAAAAAGGTTTCGCAAACAATTCAATCTATTTTGCCCAATGAAATTGATGACCGAAAACGAAGACTATTTGAGTTAATTTTTGCCAGTAACGGCCAAATAACTGTAAAAGAACTTTCCGAAAAAGTATTTTGGAGTTCACGGCAAATGAATCAATACTTCAATCAGCAATTCGGGCTTTCATTAAAGGCATATTGTAACATTCTCCGTTTCCAAGCCTCACTTTCTCAAATCAAAGAAGGAAAACTCTTTCCACAACTTAACTTTTACGACCAATCGCATTTTATCAAAGAAATCAAAAAGTATTCAGGTGCTTCGCCCAAAGAAATTTACAAAAATAAAAACAGCCGATTTTTACAATTTTCGGTCATAAATACGAAATAATTTTGCGGCATAAATTTATATTCAAAACTATGTTGCTACAATATAAGAAAATAGCTATTATCGGTGCAGGCCCGGTTGGGCTTACAATGGCAAAGCTACTTCAGCAAAAAGGAATAGACGTAACCGTTTACGAGAGAGATACAGACCCACAGGCAAGAATTTGGGGCGGAACGCTTGACCTTCACAAAAGTTCAGGACAAGAAGCAATGAAAAAAGCCGGATTGTTACAGACTTATTATGACCTGGCCCTGCCTATGGGAATAAATTTTGCAGACGAACACAGCAACATTTTATCTGCAAGAAATCCAACACCCGAAAACAAATTTGACAATCCCGAAATAAACAGAAACGCTTTAAGAAAAATGTTGCTTGACAGTTTAAAAAGCGACACAGTCATTTGGGACAGAAAGCTCACAGGACTTGAGGAACAAAACGGAAAATGGGTTTTAGGATTTGAAAATAAACCGGGTGCGACCACAGATCTTGTTATCATAGCCAATGGAGGAATGTCCAACGCAAGAACCTTTGTTTCGGACAGCGAAATAGAGGAAACAGGAACTTTTATTATTCAAGGCGATATTCATCAACCTGAAACCAACTGCTCTGAATTTTTCCAGTTGTGCAGCGGAAACAGATTAATGACCGCATATGAAGGGAATTTATTAGTTGCAAATCCGTTCAACAACGGTGCGTTATCTTACGGCATTATTTTTAAAAAACCTGAACACTGGAATAACCGACAAGGATTAGATTTTCAGAATACCAGCAGCGTAATTGAGTTCCTTTTAAGCAGACTTTCAAATTGGGATGAAAAATACAAACAGTTAATTCGCTCCACAACTTTTTTTGTTGGTTTACCAATAAGAAAATTTCCTTTGGACCAACCCTGGAAAAACAATCGTCCATTACCAATAACACTAATTGGCGATGCGGCTCATTTGATGCCACCTTTTGCGGGACAAGGCGTAAACATTGGGCTAAGGGACGCTTTGATTTTGTCCGGGAATCTCACAAATGGAAAATTTGAAACTATACAAAAAGCCATTGACGACTACGAACAGAAAATGTTTGTTTATGCAAAAGAAGCACAGGAAGATTCGGGCAGGAACGAAATAGAAATGCGTAATCCCGGCTTTTCGTTTCAAAAACTTATTGATTCAACAGAACTCTAAATTGACAAAATAAACGGCACACAACATTGGGGTTTTGCGCACATTGGGCAAGTTGAATAAGAATGGGCAGGCTGGCCCGGCGAATAAATTTTTTGATCATTGGTTCGCAATCTGCATTTGTTGTTGTGAGGTTGCACCACAGCTATTTTTGTTATACATTGTGTTTGGTTTATTGACCTGGTTTAGCGCGGCACCTGTTTCGCAAGCCCTCACCGTTGCCCGCAACCGCTAACCTGGGGAAATATTCAAAAGATTCAATAGTTTTTTCGACTTCCAAACAAACTGAATAAACCGGACAAATAAAAAATAGAATTCAATAATATGGTTATACGTTTACTGTCTGCATTTCTACTGGGATTTTTTATTCTTGGCTGTAACGCTAAAAATTCAGTAATGCCAAAGACAGCATTCGCCAGGGTGTATTTGGACTCATTGAGAATTAAATATCCAAATGTGAAATTTGGGCTGAACAATGAATTAGTAATTACATCGAAGTATGGCGACCTTGATTATAAACATCATATTGACGATGATTATTTAGCCTACAGGGACGCGCCTGATTCTATTGGTGAAATTATTGGAAGGTATGTTGCATCAACAAAAGACCTTTATGCAGACCTTAGAACGATTTTTGTTAAAAGGATAATTCCGGTAATAATACCTGTTGAATACCTGGCAGAAGCCGATTCTTTGAATAAAGACGGGAAACCCGTTCCAATAATTACCGATAAGTACAATAGTCAATTGGTAATTGCATACGCGGAGGTTTACAAAAACAGTATTACGTATTTGACAGAAGATGACGTTAAAAGGCTTTCAATATCAGGCGATTCATTAAAATCGATTGCCACAAGGAATATTGACAGAATAACTGTCAGAAGGAACGATAATAATGGTTTATACATCTTAGTGGCAGATGGCAAAAAAACATCGGCCCTGATACTGTCTGCTGGTATTTGGACAAAGAGCATTATGCCTGTCGACGGTGAATTTATTATCGCAATCCCGAATGCAGACAGCTTGCTGGTTACAGGGAGCAATAACAGAACTGGAATTCTCAAATTAAAAGAAATGGCCGCTGACTTATACAAGTCGGGGCAGCGAAAAATCTCCAATCACTTGTTTAAATGGACGGGCAATAAATTTGAAATATATGACTAAATGCTGCGTACGCTACTTCTGTTTGCAGGATGAATAGATGTTGATCGGTTCGCGAATCGGCGTTTGTATCCAGTTTTATTACAAACCCAGCCATTCAATATTTGGACTTTTCAACACAGTAAATTTGGACTTTGTAACAAACCAAGTCGCTTTTTTTAGGTTGACCTTTGCGGTATAAACTTAAAAGAAATGACAAATTCAGACAAAGACAAAACAGTTCTGGTTACAGGTGGTTCAGGATTCATAGCCGTTCATTGCATTTTAAAATTGCTTCAGCAGGGTTATACCGTAAGGACAACACTTCGCTCACTGAACCGGCAAAACGAAGTAAAACAAATGCTGAAAGCTGGCGGCATCTCCTCATTTGACAATCTTTCATTTATTGAAGCAAATCTTTCCGATACCAACAATTGGAATGAGGCGGTTAAAGGATGCGGATACGTGCTGCATGTTGCATCACCCACACCAGCAATTAAATTTAAGCACGAAGATGAATTGATAAACCCCGCAAAAGAGGGCGTGTTAAATGTTTTGAGGGCTTCAAAAGATGCCAATGTAAAACGCGTGGTGCTGACTTCTGCCTTTGGCGCAATTGGCATGGGGCACAAAAATCATACAACCCCATACACCGAAAAAGACTGGACAAACCTTTACGCCGGCATTCATCCTTACCAAAAATCAAAAACCATTGCAGAGCAAACTGCCTGGCAGTTCATAAAAAAAGAGGGGGGCCATCTTGAGCTTTCAACTGTAAATCCTGTTGGTGTAATGGGCCCCCTGTTAGGTGCAGACTATTCCCATTCTCACCAAATGATAAGACAAATGCTGGAAGGGACAATTAAAGCATGTCCCAAAATCACCTCCTGTTATGTAGACGTTCGTGATGTGGCCGATTTGCACTTACTTGCCATGACAAGTCCAAAAGCAAAAGGCGAAAGGTTTCTTGCAACCACAGGAGATGCTTTGTCAATGCTTGATGTGGCCAAAATCCTGAAACGCCGGCTGGGCGATGATGCCAAAAAAGTTCCGGTTAAAGAACTGCCCAATTGGAAATTAAGGATGGCAGCGTTGTTAAATCCGTCATTAAAAATGCTGGTTACCTTACTTGGCCAATACATGCAGGCAAGTGGGGAAAAAGCAGGAAATTTGCTGAACTGGTCGCCCCGCCCAAATGAAGAGGCGATTGCGGCAACTGCTGAAAGCTTATTGAAATTAGGGCTAATCAAAAACTAAAAGAAATGAAAGTCATTATTACCGGGGCAACAGGAATGGCAGGCGAAGGGGTTTGTACCGAAAGGTTACCCAAAACAGATTTTGATAGTTGCCGGTATTGAGCAATTGGCAAAACAATAATTTATAACTTAAACGATGAAAGAAACAGCTATTTCCGCCTGTTATGTAAGCCCTTCGCTTTCTACAGAGCAGTTTGTACCCAATCATTGTTTTATGTATTTAATTTCGGGTTCAATGCTTGTTTATGATGGCAGCAGGGAATACAGGTTACAACCCGGCGATTACGGCATTGCAAGAAGAAATCATTTGGCAAAATATACCAAGCAGCCCGACGATGGGGTGTTTAAAAAAATCTACATTTTGTTTGAGCAGGAATTTTTAAAAGAATTTAACGATACCTATAAATTCAAAGTTGAAAACAAAAAAACGGCCAATGGCATTGTACCGCTACATAAAAATAGTTTAGTCAAATATTTCATCCAATCGCTTACGCCGTATTTCAACGAGAAGGGAACAATTGATGAACAGTTTTTAAACGTAAAGCGTACTGAACTGCTTCTAATATTACTGAAAGCCAATCCAGAACTGGCAAATATTTTTTTTGATTTCAGCCACCCTGAAAAAATAGACCTTGAAGAATTTATGAACCGAAATTTCAAATTCAATGTAAGCATAGAACATTTTGCCTATTTAACAGGACGTAGCTTATCGGCTTTCAAACGGGATTTTGAAAAAATATTCAATGCCACGCCCAGCCATTGGTTGGTACGAAAAAGATTGGAAGAAGCCTACCACCTGATTGACAAGAAAAACAAAAAGCCGTCTGATATTTACCTTGACCTGGGTTTTGAGGACTTATCACATTTTTCGTTTGCATTCAAAAAACTATTCGGACATTCACCAACACGGCTGACCGAAGCCAGGAAGACCAGCAGCTAACAAAACGACAACTAAAATTAAAGAAATTTTAAAACCGGTTCGTCTCAGTATTATATTTTTAGCTGTAAGTTGTGCTCAAAGTCGCCGAACAGAAAATAAACCGGGAAGACCATGACAACAGAAAAAAATAAAGTTGTTGAGGAAGCAAAAGTCCGGCAGCAAATGGACAATTTTGTCAAAGCTTTTACTGCTAAGGATCTGAACTTAATGATGTCCCTCTTCGCGCCTGGTATGATATCGTTCGACATTATTCCTCCATTACAATATGCAGGAAGTGATGCATACCGGAAAGTATGGAAAGAGACCTTTGCATTATTTACAGATCCTATTCACATCGGGATTCGGGACCTTCACGTTATATCGAATGAAGACCTGGCATTCAGTTATTGCTTCCTCCGGTTAAATGCAACAATGACAAATGGGAAGAAAATTGATTATTGGGAGCGATTGACTTGTTGTTTTCAGAAGATTGACAACAAATGGTTGATTGTGCATGAGCATGTGTCACTGCCTGCCGATTTAAAAACCGGTAAAGCCGTAATGAATCTTACACCATAATGGCAATTGCAAAAGATAAATCAATAACAATACAATAGCTGGCAGGCATTAATAAAGGAAGCATACCCATAACAACGAAGTATGCGCCCAAACGGACCATGACTAAAACCCACAAAATGAAAAATATATTGCCGGTATTTTTATTTCTTATGTCAACATGTTTACTAGCACAGAATAAAACCCCGGGTGATTCCAAAGCGTTGAGGTCTGTAAATGGCATTGTAAAAGAGATGCTGCGATTGGTTTCGGGAGAAAAGGGGGAGTCGCGCAATTTTGAAGCATTCCGGAACTTATTTTTGCCCACTGCCAATTTTACTGTCGTCAATCATGGCGATTCACTTCTTCAACCTGTGGAGACGGTGAGCCTTGAAGAATTTATCAAACTTATGCAGGATCAATATTATGAAGACGGTTTTCTTGAACATGAAATAAGCAAAGTAGTTAACGAATACAATGGCATGGCCAATGTATTTCAAAGTTTTTATGGCAGGGACTCAGAAAATTCAAAGGCCAGAGGTATTAACAATTACCAATTGGTTTACTATAATAACAGGTGGTGGATTGCCAATATTGTCTGGACGATTGAAACCGGTAATGCCAGGATACCTGGAAAATATTTACACCATTAAACAATCACCGTCTCAGCAATATACCTGGCCGGATAGAATGCTGAAAAGTGATCATAACTTTAATTGATAAGTAAAAAATAAGGCAATGGCAAAAAACCATCTAATACGCATGGACAATGTCGGCATTGTGGTCGAATCCCTCGATGAGACCATTGCTTTTTTCGCCGAACTGGGCCTGCAACTGGAAGGGCGGGCCACGATAGAAGGAGAATGGGCCGGGCGTGTCACCGGACTGGGCAACCAGCATGTTGAGATTGCAATGATGGTGACCCCCGATGGACACAGCCGGCTCGAAATATCACGATTTCTGGATCCACCCACTATAGCCGACCACCGCAACGCCCCGGTAAACGCCCTTGGCTATTTACGGGTTATGTTCACTGTAGCCGACATTGATGACACGCTTGCCAGGCTCCGGAAAATGGGTGCACAGCTCGTCGGAGAAGTGGTTAAGTATGAGGAATTGTACCGGCTTTGTTATATACGCGGTCCTGAAGGGCTTCTTATCGGGCTGGCGGAACAACTCAGTAAAAAAAAAAATCCATTATAAATGAGACCATTTTATCATTGCTGCATTGAACATCTGTTCCCTGAAATACAGCGCCCAGCAAAGCCGTGAACAATCCGCAACAAGATGAAAATTTTGTAACCTGCAACAAATATTCGTCACTTAAAACATTAACCATGAAAGGCTTCCTGATCCTGATTTGCTTATCATTTTTTTCACTTCAAACTTTTGCGCAAACTGAAAATATCATAAAAAAGAAATTGTATGATGGAAAAATCAACGGGCAAGACACTTCTATAGGCTATACAGAGGCCGTTTTAGTGGACAATATCCTGTACATATCCGGTTCAAATGCAAAAGGTACTATTGCTGAGCAATTGCAGAAAATTTACACAGATCTTGGAAATACGCTGAAAGCCTATGGAGCCACTTTTCATAACGTAGTTAAAGAGACTTTGTTTACTACTGATATAGATGCCGTAAAAGGCAATAATTCTATAAGGAAAGCATTTTACGATGGAGACTTTCCTGCTGCCACCTGGGTACAGATTTCAAGATTGTTTTCTGCAAGACCCGATGTACAGATAGAAGTGGAATTGATTGCCCATCTTCCAAAGGCAGGTACAAATAAGCAATAATACTTTTCATGGTAAGTTTACCATTACAGCATTTCTTTCGGAGGCACGACGATGAAAGTAAAATACCAAAAGTCGCGAAGGACTTGTAAAGCCTTTCCCTGTTCCTAAGCAGAACTATGCTATAAACCATAAAAACAAAATGGCAACCAAAAAATACAGGACAGTAAGCTATTCAGTGGCCATTTTACTTCCAAAATCTCAACAAGAAGTTTTCAATCATCTTATCAATTTGAATAAATGGTGGCCGGAAGATTTTGAAGGCGATGATATCAAACTTAACACTGAGTTTATATTTACAACAGGCGATTCACATTATTCAAAAAACAAAGTGATTGAATTTGTGCCAAATCAAAAACTCGCATGGTTGGCAACGGAAGCCATTCGCAGGACAGACGGATATGATTGGTCAGGCACAAAAATGCTTTTTGAATTAGCACCCAAAGGCAGTAATACGATTGTCTCATTCACCTATGAAGGAGTTGTGTTTGAGGACGAATATGACAGATTGGTTATAATATGCGATATGACGCTTAAAGAGATGTTTTACAATTTTATTATGAATGGAAAAGGGAAATAAAAGATTTACCAATTCAATAGAAATTCAAAATCGTTACAGGAAGTTTTCAATAGCCTTACAGCAGGTAATATTTGCCCCGGCTGACCAACAACCCTTCTCTTTTTATTAGCTGCCAGTAGTCCGGGCCTGAGTTCTGCAAAAGCATCGGCAACGGCCCGGCAACGGCATTCAATTTCCAGTTTTAGTTCCTAACTTCAACCATAAATTTTCAAATGGGTATCTGGACCGGTCCGGACAATCAATAAATTCCAGCCCCCGCCCGGACACCCGGAAGTTAACGGCCAATGCAAAACGCCCTATGCAAACAAGAAACCAACGAACCAACATGACAACAGAACAATATCCAAATGTCTATTTATACAAAAGGATTGTGCAGGCCAAACTGTTCATTGATCATAACTATGCGGACAAAATTGAACTTGACAATATTGCCGATGAAGCCTATTTTTCCAAATTTCATTTCATACGGCTTTTCAAAACGATTTACGGCAAAACCCCTCACCAATATTTAACGGCTGTCCGGATAGAAAAAGCCATTCAGTTGCTGAAAGATAACGTACCAGTTAAAGAAGTATGTTTTTTGGTGGGCTTCGACAGCCTAAGTTCATTTAGCGGATTATTCAAGCGGATTGTCGGGCAATCGCCCTCTTCATATGTAACACTACAACGCTTACTGAAAGAACAAATCAATGAAACACCGCTTGCATTTGTTCCGGGTTGCTTTGCATTTCAGCACGGATGGACATAAAATAGCAATTTTGGAGAACTAAAGCATTTAATCGTTACCGAGATTTGCAGCATTATTAATTTAAAAATTAAGGCATGATCATGAAAATGACACATGTTTGTGTGTATGTGCTCAACCAGGAGAGCGCCTATGACTTTTACACAAACAAACTCGGATTTAAAGTAAAGATGGATGTGCCCATGGGCGCAAATGCCCGTTGGCTTACAGTAACGCCGCCTGAACAACCTGAATTGGAAATTACCCTGTTTCCGGTTGGACCAGGCCAAAAGTTCAATGAAGAAACTGTAAAATCAATGACGGAGCTTATTCGCAAAGGAACATTTGGTCCCGGTGTTTTTACCTGTAAAGACATTTATGCAACTTATGAAGAACTGAAGGCCAAAGGAGTTGAATTTATGAAACCGCCTTCAAAGGAATTTTATGGAACAGAAGCCTTGTTTAAGGACGATTCGGGAAACTGGTTTTCATTAGCCCAACTTGTTTAAATGATCCTTCATATGAAAACAATATTCGACAAAGAAACAACAACTGAATTATTAACCAGAATTGATTCACTCAAAGAAAATACCCAGTCAAAATGGGGCAAAATGAATGCGTATCAGATGGTAAAACATTGCCGGTTATGGGAGGAAATGATGCAAAGCAAAACTAATTTGAAACGGGCTTTTTTGGGGAGAATTTTTGGAAGAATCGCTTTAAAAAATGTTGTAGGAAATGAAAATCCATTAAAACGAAACACACCCACCATCCCTTCACTTATTATTCATGAAAGCGCCGGCGAATTTGAGGCTGAAAAGAAACGTTGGATTTCCAATATTGAAAAGTACGCAGGTTTTGATAATGACAATTTTGAGCACGTATTTTTTGGAAAAATGACAAAAGAACAAATTGGGCAAATGGTGTATAAACATATTGACCATCATTTAAGACAGTTTAACGCCTGAGATAAGGCGAATGAAAACAATGGCGCCAACGAATACTTTCGCAGTTTTATTTGCTATATTACTTAAGTTCCAGCCGGCAAATAACGCCTGGTAATTGAATAAACATTGAACTTTTATTTATAAATTTAGCAGCAGATGTTAATGTATCTCCGGCAAATCAACAAAAGGGCAAAAAAAATATGTCAATAACAAAAGAGTCAGAATTAACCGGAATGAAAAAGGCAAGCGAAGCGGTTGCCTGCACCCTGAAGGAAATGAGAAATTTTGCCCGGCCGGGTATGACGACAAAGGAATTGGACAATTTTGGCGGAAAAATCCTTAAGGACCTGGGCGCAAAATCAGCACCCTATATGACCTATGGTTTTCCCGGCTGGACCTGCATAAGTGTAAATAATGAATTTTGCCACGGCATACCATCAGACAGGAAAACCCTTTATGAAGGTGATCTGATAAATATTGACGTTTCAGCAGAACTGAACGGCTTTTGGTCGGACAACGGCGGGTCATTTGTTCTGGGGACAGATACAAACCATCACCAACAGCTTATCGAGGCTTCAAAACAAATTTTGTATAAGGCAATCTATAATATAAAAGGTGGAGTCCGCATTTCTGAAATCGGGTATCTGATAGAAACGGAAGCGAAGAAACGTGGCTTCAAAGTTATCAAAAACCTTACAGGGCACGGAATAGGAAGAAGCCTCCACGAAGAACCACGCGAAATAGCGAATTACAGGGATCGGTTTAACCAGGCAAGATTTAAGAAAAATTCGGTGGTTGCCATTGAAACATTTATAGCAACCACCTCAACCTACGCCGAAACCCTGAATGACGGCTGGACGTTGGTTGGAAATAAAGGTGGATTTATGGCGCAACACGAGCATACTATAGTGGTTACCGATGGAAAACCAATCGTGTTGACAGCGATGAACGGCATCTGGAATTAACCCAATAAGACAATAAAATAACCAATAACAAATCCGCGAACGGCCACTATGCCCATATCTGCCTGGTAGCGGGGCGCATTGTAACAGTAGCGGGGTCGATCCTTACACAGATACCGGAACTTGCATCATCGTTTCCCGCCATTTTTATCAGTGCATTTAATTACGATTTTTTTGTGAAGCTGTAATGGTGCTCATTTACCCTTCCTATTGTACCATGAAGCCGGTTAACCACCAGCTTTTCAGCAGCCTGTACCAATATCATCGGAAGTATTGAATATTATCATACAAAAAGGTTTTCCGAAATCATAGCTTTGTAATATTTAATAATAGCCAAAAAAATAATGGTATTTGAAAAATATTCGTCCAGAAACCTGGGCGATTTAGCGTTGCTTATATCAGACCAAATAAACGCCATGCTTGCATATTGGGACAAAGACCTTTTATGCAGGTATGCGAACAGTGCTTATGTAGACTGGTTTGGTAAAACAAAAGAGCAGATGATCAACAAGATTCATATTGATGAATTACTTGGTCCGCTGTATGAAAAAAACCTGCCCTACATTAAAGGAGTCCTTTTGGGCAAGAAACAGGTGTTTGAACGGGAAATTCCCATCCCGGACGGCAGCGGGGTCCGGCATTCGCTTGCCACCTATATTCCTGATATAAATAATGGCAAAGTACTTGGTTTTTTTGTACATGTGGCTGAAGTAACCTATTTAAAAGATCTGGAGAAAGAAATTGCAGCTGCAAAGAGAGAAACACTGCAAAAGATCATTGAAACGGAGGAAACAGAAAAAAGGCATCTTGTTGAAATTTTAAGGGAAAGCGTAAATCAAAGACTCGCTGCCTGCAAAATGATAATTAAAAGTGATCGTGAAAGAGGGGGCAACATTAGTCTGGATGAAGACATTAGTTTATCCATCAGTGAAATTATTCATGACCTGAACTTACTATGTCAGGATCTGATCCCTACAGAAATTGAGATGCTGGGCCTTATTGTAGCGGTTGATCTATACCTGGATAAACTGGCTGCCCTGCATCATAAAACTATTGATCTGGTTTTTGAAGACAGTAATATTGAAAAGCTTGCGTTGAAGTGTAAATATTCAATTTTCAGAATACTCCAAAATTTTATAACAACCGCTCTTGATTCAGCCAACATTAACAACATCGAAGTCGCTATAAAATATACAGCACCCTATGTGAAAATAGTAATTATCACTGATGAAAAACTGGTATTGAGTAAAAGTTCAAAAGAATATCATGCAATTGCATGCAGGGTCGATTACTATTCAGGAAAAATAACTGAATTTCTAACTGGTGCTAAAAGTGTTTTCGAAATTGAATTTTCTATAACAGAAATATGATGAGTGCTGAAAAGCAGCGGCCGCAGCTAACATGAATATTCTTAAAATCCATTTACTTCATATCATTGCTTCAGAGATTAAATAGCAACTTAACCAGGATAATCCTGCCCGGCAATGTATACGAACTGGCGGTAAATGTATTTGCCGAAAGATAAAAAGCATTGTAGGTTTTCACATTCAGAAAATTGGCGGCATCCAGCTGCAAATCAATTCCCCGCTTTTTGATTCGGTATTTCACCGACATATCGGCAAAGAAATATTTCAGGCCGGCGTTTCCCTGCCGTTTCGTAAAGTAATGTTCGCCGGTCAATTTGAACTGTAAACTGGCTGAGGGGTTAAAATAGATGGCTGCCTGTTGCAGCAACTGATCGATACGGACAGTTGATACCGCTGCCGGTGAATGGCTGCTGGTTTGGGTGCCGGTGATACGGTAGCTGGCACTCAGCCGCCGGCTTAGTTTGGTTTCTGCACTAAACATCAGCGTTTCAGCCGTTGTATGAAAAGGCAATAAGGCGCCGTTCTGGAACTGCACCGAACGGCTGTCCTGCCATTGAACCATGGCAGTAAAACTGGTGCGCCAGGCAAATGAATATTTACTGGTACTGCCAGTGGCCGCGAAGGAACTGGTGCTGTTGGGAAAAGGCAATACCACGCGTTGCTGAAAGTTATTGCTGATGACGCCCCAGGCGATATTGTTGGCGCGGGTATGCTGGTAGGTGGCGTTTATATTAAAGAAAAAAAGTGTAAGCGATTTGCGGTAGCTAAACCCCAGCCCCGCCCTATGGTTTTGCTGTAAGGTAAGATCGGCGTTATTGGCATACAGGGTACGGTAGTCTTTCAGGATATAGCCCTGGTAAATAGCTGAAATGCCCCCGGTGCCGTTAAGATAGCTGTACTGCAGCGTCACGAAATTTTCAATACCGGTTTGGTATTTTATGTTCAGTTCCGGGTTAAAATACAGGCGGGCGAGTTCTTTCTTCAACGCATAACCGGTATCAGAATAATTCAATTGCTGAAACGTGAATGGCAATGACAGGCTGGCCCTGAACTTACCCACGGGAATATCGTACGCGGCTTCGGCATACAGCTTTTTCTTATTCCACGCCAAATGATTGACCGCGCTGTCAAATGCCGGGTTGCTGCCGTTGCCGGATTGCAATACGCTGAGGGCAGCGGTTAAGGTTTGCGATTGCATACTGAACCCGCTTTTAAAACTTTGCGTCAGGATTTTCCCGGGAATTTTGAAAGAAATATAGCTATTGGTATACCAGGTGGGTACATTCACATCCTGAACCAATTGCGCATATGGTATGCCGTTATTAAATATGGTTGCATTGTAACCGGGACCAATGGTACGGGTTTCGGGCTTGTCCAGGTGACTGGTATAAGAATACGCTTCAATAATATTTTTCGATTGTACCGATCGAACCAGGTTAAATTCATTGGAGAAACCGGACGAATGATTCTTTAGTACCTGGTTCAGCAATGATCCATTTGTATGCAGATCCGAATAATTGACCGACCGGTTATCATCTATTGTCAGCGCATTGTTCACGTAATATTTTTCCGTATTGACATTAAGCGTAAACTGGGCGTGCAGGAGTGTGGGATTAAACTGGTTATGCTGTATTTCGGTATACCGCACGGTGTCAGCCGGCAAAAAAATGTTTGTCTGCAGGCTGTAATCCTGTTGTTGTTTATCGCGCAGGTAATAAGCATTGACGCGCAGCTGTAAACCGTTTTTGAAGTTCACCAGGTCATTGGCGTTTAGTATGCCTGCACGGTTAAACAAATATCGTGTACGCGATAAATTGGGGTCGTTGACTGAACCCAGCGAAAGCATGGCTGCAGGCAGATCATCATTGCCGGTTCGTTTTTGATAACCCGCACCATTATGCGAAACCAGGTCCTGCTGCAGATCTCCGCCTGTATTATTCGATTTGAAATAATGGATGGCTTTGAATTGATCTTTAAGCAACAGCGCATTGAAATCCGCGTAGTAATTGCCGGGTAACCCCGCGCCCACCGTTTCCTGGCCCAGCGGCCGCAGTTTGGCCCTGGTAAAAGTCAGATTAATAGCCACATCATTGCTGGCTATTTTGTTTTGCAGCACTTTGATGGGCTGGTGGTTTTCGATAACCTGCACCTTGTCTACAACCCCGTTGGGAATGGTGTTTGTGGCGATACTGTACTTATCATCGAGCAGGTTATCGCCACTTATGTATACACCCGAAACCGGTTTATTATTATAGCTGATGGTTCCGTCTGCCGCCACCGAAATACCCGGAAGCCTTTTAATCACATCCCCAATTACCCTGTCCTGGACGCTGCTGAAATCGGCTACCTTGTAACTCAGTGTGTCGCCGTTTGTACGAAGCGTTGGCCGGTGGCTGCCGCGAACAATCACGGCATCCAACTGGTTGTAGGAAACGCCAAGTGTAAAATCAATTTCGGCGGGCAAGTTGTTAAGAACCCTGGTTTGCGTTTTGTAGCCTATACAACGGGCTTCCAGGTAAAGATCGTTTTGCAGCGTATTGGCGGGAAGCCGCAAAATATATATACCCCTGGTATCAGTAGTTGTATATACCAAAATGGCATCGCCTGTTTTGTTCCTGAGATTGATATTGGCGTATGCTACAGCTTTGCCAGTGCTGTCTGTAACCATGCCTTTTATTTCCTGGGCAAAGGCCGGTAGCCAGAACAGGATTGCGGCAGTCAGCAGCCCGCCCAATTTGATAAAGTGGTTCATTTCTTTTCAGGTAGTTCGATAGGGTTATTGATCACCGGCTGCGGACCCGGCTTTATATCCATATGCATCTGCCGCCCGCTCCCATCACCCTGTGCCGTAACCATGCGTATATAGGCATCAGGATCTTTCCTGAAAGTTTCCTGTAGTTTGGTAAATTCTTTTTCAGTGGTAGGCACCGAATTGGCCGGCAGTTTTATGATAGAAAATACCGTTGCCTTTTCTATACTGTCAAAGCTGAAACAGACCTCTTTTTTAGCGTCGTACGCTTCGAGGATTACCCCGGGCAGGCCGTTCAATCTCCAGGGCCCGAGCGCAAAAGGCAGATCGGGGCAGAACCAGGCTGTATAATCCCTTCCCCTGAAATGGCCCATTGCTTTTTGGCAGTGCAGGCCACCGAAACTGGCGGTATCACGGGTAATACGCCAGTTAACGACGGGCAAAACATCGGTTAACAGGAACTCTGAGAACAAAACATTTTCTTTGCGTACCTGTTTCTTTTCATTGGGGAACTGATAGCATTCAGATGCAGAACGGTGCTCCTCATAACTCTTGTAAACACCGGCATGCTTCCCGATTAGCAAAACCATGTTCTCGGTATAAGGCTTCACACGGTTGGTCGTATCACGTACGTATGAAAATTTGTAATGCACCAATACCTGCACGGTATCCGGTTGCTGCGCGTTGGCGGCCGTGGCCCATATGGTACACGCTGCGCCCAATAAGACGAATAATAATTTCATGTTGTAATAATTTTCAGCAAGACTAGGCCATGATTTTAAGCCGGAAAAAGATTTGGGATAAACCTTCTTTACAGGTGAGCGAAGAGTGATTTTTTGTTATCCGCCAATACCCGGCCCCATCAAATCCCAAAAACCGCCTGTTCGCTTCCCGTCACAGGCTGTTCATCACAATCATCTTCGCTGCGCTGGCCCATATACTACCTTTGGCAATATGCACCGTAACAAGACCCGGTTTTTTTTAGCGTTGGTGATCCATGCCTTATTTTGGCTGGGGATGTATTATGCCCTGAAAGCGTTAACAGTTTCCAGTTTTAAAATGGTGATCAATAACAATGGCAGCTTCTCCCGCCAAATGAGTATGAATATGCTGTTCCCCTGGCCGAAGGTGGTACTGGGGTTTTTAATGGTATTGTTTTACAGTAATATCTTTTGGCTGTTCCGCAGGGCGATAAGGTATAAAAATAAATTCCTTTCCACCGTAATCATTTCCGGTTGGGGGTTGCTGTTATTTGCCATCAACTTCCTCGTGGTCCGCAGGCTGATCGGATCACCCGGAATTAATCATCCCGGCACCCATGCGGCTCCGCCCGGCCCTCCCGGCGGATCAATTTCGGCAGATGACTGGCTGCAGATGCAACTGACCATCGCCCTGGTTTTTCTTTCGGTACTCGTTATTGCGGTGGCTTATTTTTTTATTAAAGAATGGATACAGAACGACCTGGTGCGCAACCAGGCCGAGGCCCACCAGCTCAGTACCGAGATCAGGTTCCTGCGATCGCAGGTCAACCCGCATTTCCTGTTCAACACACTCAACAACCTTTTTTCGATGGCGCAAAAAAAAGGGAATGACGAACTGGCCGATGGCATCTCCAAATTATCGGGTATGATGCGTTACATGATCTATGAAAGCAATACAGACAGGGTTCCGCTTCAAAAGGAAATCGAATACCTGGAAGATTGCATGGCGCTTAATAAACTTCGTTATGCAGACAGCGAGGTGGCAGTAAACTTCCACCATCCGGCGCCCGCTGCCGTTGCAGGTATACAGGTTGCACCCATGCTGTTCATCCCTTTTTTGGAGAACGCCTTTAAGCATGGTGTATCCATCGCGCGCCATTCGCGTATTGACATGGCCATTTCGCTGAATCAAAAAAAACTGATCTTTACCTGTGAGAATACGGATCACAGCACTGTTAAAAAGCTGGAGGAAGAAAAAAGCGGCATCGGCCTCGAAAATGTAAAACGCCGGCTGGAACTGGTGTATCCCGGCAGACATAAGTTATGGAACAGTCCGGCAGACGGAAAATATCAGGTAACCCTTCAAATTGATTTGGCGTGATGACATGTATAGCTGTTGATGATGAACCGATGGCACTGGATGTGATTGAGCGCTACTGCAGTAAAACAGATCTGGTTGAATTAAAAGCTGTTTTCCGGGAGCCGGTAAAAGCCATCGCCTATCTTGCCCAGGAAAAAATTGATCTGATTTTCCTGGATATCAATATGCCCGATATCAGCGGGATGCAGTTTGTACAAACCCTTTCTCACAAACCGATGATCATTTTTACAACGGCGTATAGTCATTACGCAGCAGAGAGTTATAATCTCAATGCCATCGATTACCTGTTAAAGCCTATTGTGTTTGAACGTTTTCTCGCAGCCCTCAATAAAGCCATCACAGCGGTTTCCGGCAAGACCGGCCTGACATTGAATGCCGATGACGCGGCAATCTTTATTAAAAGCGGCCCGCAAACCTACCAGGTTAGGGTCGGCGATATTCTTTATTTTGAAAAGGAGGGTAATTATGTCACGGTTCATTTAACAGACAGGAATATACTCATACGTGAAACGATGGGCGATGTTTTTGAACTGGTGCCTGCCGCGGATTTTATCCGTGTTCACAAATCATATGTAGTGGCCATTAAACACATTGCCATGATAGAAGTGCACCAGTTAACCATTAAAAATGAAAAAATACCGGTTGGCAGCACCTACCGTGAAGCGCTGCGTAACCGGCTTCGGATAAACTGATATTGCTGACAGCTGCACCCGCTCATTTTACCACGATCATTACCCTGGTGTTATAAGTTCTCTCAGAAACCTTATAAATTGGTTTCCCCAGTTTATACCAGTGAAGTACCACCATCAATGATAAGTGTTTGTCCGGTACCATATTCTTGTTCCAATAAATACACAAATGCCTTTGCGATATCCTCAGCTTCTCCCACCCGTTTCACCGGCAATGCGTTTCCAATATTTGTGTACATCGATTCCCTTTCACTTTCCGGTCCGGCCCTACCAAACCTGGTAAATTTCTCTTGAGCCTGTGAGGTAGAGGTCGTGATAGCCCTTCATCTTTTCTTTCATCTTTTTCATTTCTTCGGTGTCCTGCATATACTTCTGAAAATTTTGTTCATAGGCAGTAAGGCTTTCGTATTGATTAACCATTACCACTTTGTTATAGTCGCCCGTAAGATCGGTCATAATATGCACCAACTCTTTGCTGTCGGCCATCACTTCCTTAAACAATTTGGCAAATTTAGATGCATTGCCGGGTTTGCAGATGAAGATATTGTGTACAATAATCATACTTTCAATTTTTAAGATGAGTAATAATTATTTACCTGGAGTGGTTTGAGGGAAGCTGGTACTAAGTTACAGCAATATACCGCTGAACAGGCCAGGAGAATGGGTAAATAAACCAACAATTTTTATTTAATCCCCCTCCCCGGTTCCGGTTTATTTGCTTTTGGTAAAAGTGGAAACTTTCGTTACTTTACCAAAGCGTTATTGCAGCCAGCCAGAAGTTGATAAATGATACCCTGCCGCAAATTGGATGAAGAAAATAAACTGGCTTGCATTGCACAGATGGGTTTATTAACTTTAAAAAATCATTTTTATTATGTCTTCAAATCAACGACTGCCGCTCAACGAAAAGATTGAACTCCTTAAATCCCTTGATATATTTGAAAAAACGCCGGAACCCATATTGGCCGAGCTGGCGCCACTGATGCAGGAAATGACAATGACAGAGGGTACCGATATTTTTAAAGAAGACGACCCGGGCGACAGTATGTATATCATTTATGCCGGCCAGGTGCATATACACCGGCGCAAAACAACGCTGGCTATATTAAGACAGCACCAGGTATTTGGCGAACTTTCATTGCTGGATGCAGAATCGAGAAGCGCCACCGCCACTACAAAAACAGACGCTGTACTTTTTAAAATTGAACAGGAACCGTTTTATAAACTGGTAGATACCAGGCCGGAAATTGCCCGCGGTTTTATAAAAATGTTATGTGGCAGGCTGAGAACATTGAACGAAAAAACCATCTATAGTTCATTGTGAAAGGCCGCCCCTGCGGGCAGCCCTTTTTATTTTTATCAAAGCAACAGGGTGTTAATGGGATCTTTTCCTGCTATTTAACATGCAGGGAATAAAATTTATGCAGTGACAGGAAAGAAAAAAATAGTCCGGTCAGCAAAATCAGGCTGCGCATCCAATTCATGGTATTCCATTCAGACCATGTTTTCCTGAGCAAATTGATGTCGGTAAGCTGAGCGGTTTTAAACATAATAGCGTTCCGTGGATAGAAATATCCAAAGGTTAATCCTTCAGCTAAAAGGTACAAGGCAAAGGCAATCCCCAGATACAGTCTGATAGAAGAAGATGAATGCCAGAACAGCACAAGGGCCAACAACCCCAATACCTGGTTTGCCGGAGAAAATATCCTGAAAAAATTTCCGGGATTTACTATTTTAAAATATTCCCTCGCCGCAGCAATGGAATCCGGAATGCTGGCCCCCCATGATTTTGCGTCAATCAACGAAGTGTAGAGATTTACAAATAATAGTCCGCTGGCGATACAAACAGATGCAAATAAAATGATTGTCTTCATGTTTTTTTATTTACAAAGATGGCTATGGCCCGGCCTGTTAAATTGTATTTAACGGACATCTTTATAAATGTGCCCCTTTACATAACTTTTATTCTGCCTGTATTCTCCCGGTGTCATTTTGGTGTAAGCTTTAAATGATTTGATAAAATGCGACTGGTCAGAAAACTGGCTTTGGTAAGCGATGGCCGTCAACGGTAAATCGGTATGATGAATTAAAGATACAGCATGAAGGTATTTTTTATAAAGCAGCATTTCTTCGGTATTCATTCCGGTGGCCTCAAAAATCTTTCTTGATAAATGCCTGGGCGAATAACACAGCGTATTAGCAAGTTCTTTTACAGACAGTCCATGCTGGTTGACGGCATATAAAAAATCATTTGTCAGTTCCTCGCGGGGCTCCCAGTAAATAAATCTTTTTTTGATCCACCCAAGAAAAACAGCCACCCTCTTTTCAAAATTATCCTGTTCTGCAAGTTGATGCCAAAGCGGGTGGAAGGATGCATCCAGCAGGGTTAAATCAACGGTAATATCCGAAAACTCGCGGGCAGGGCTCCGGAAAATTTTCTTAATTGCCAATGGCTGAAACACAACGCCAAAAAAAACCTGTTTTTCAGGAAGCCGGAGTTGTATAGGATTTGTATTGAAACCGCTAATAAAACAATTTGGTAAATGATACTGTGTGTTGCCTAATTGAGCAAGGATAGGAAAACCATCGCTGAAGTTAAAAATTATTTCTACAATGCCTTTCGGTATAATATGCTCCTGGTTAAAAGCACTGCATTGATCTACCTGCCAAATACCTGCTATTACATTTTTAAAGCAGGCTTCTTTTGGTATGTAATAGTTATCGTTCAAATTTCTGAATAATTATTTATAGACTGAACCTGAAGTTACCGTCAACGCATGCACGAATTATCCGAAGGTAATTATTTCTTATGCTGCTGGTAACAAAAATATGCGTTTCACCTTCCCTGCTGCCGGTTGCTGTATGCCTGCCCCAAACAGGTTTAAAGATGATAGCAGCATAATGCCGGCCCCTCAATTCATACATCATTAGTACCTGTTCATGTATCAGCAGGTGTTCCGCCGGCTGTATTGAAAATATTTTTGCAAAAAAAATATGAAAAGAATCTTACTGGCATTGCTGGTGCTGGCCTTTATAATAACAGGTTGCAGCAAGAATAGCAATAGTGTTTCCGGGCAAACGACCGAAGGCACAGATCCTGCTGTACCGGGGCCCCTTACCGCTGCAGGTTATGGCCATTCCACCCAATCAATGACGGGACCTTACTGGCAACTGCCGCCAGGCGTGCAGCTTACAGATTCCATTCATGAATTTTCTTATTGCTGGGCATTTCCTCCTTATACACAAGTGCCGCGCAAGGAATGGAAGGGTTTGCCATTGGGGTTTACGTTTTGCCTCACACTCCGTAACACCACCGTACAACCCATTACCGTTATTTTTCCGCCGGAATTGGTATTCATCAGTGTTTCTTCAAAACACCAGAACGTGCTGGTGATAGACCTGGGTACCGTACAGTTGGAGGGCGGCAGTGAAAAAACTATCGTGGCACAGGCATCCTGCCTTAACAAGGGTCGTGACGTGCCGGAACCATATAAAGAAGGCACGGATGCATTTTTAAGCTATTCTTTTGGCCCTTCCCAGCTGCCGGCACCGTTACAGGAAATAGCCGGTATACTGAAACCAAAACACATCAGCATGAATGATGTTTTGAAAGCAGATGGTAGTTTCGACGCCGGGAAGGTTGCTAAGTACGCGGTAATTCAGCAGGCTATCTGGGAAGTGACTGATGAAAACGGTTTAACCGAAACAACGCGTAAAAAATTAAAGGACCTGTAGTTACCCCCTGCCAATCTAAAAAGGGCTGTAGTATCATTTATGGCAAAAGAGTAATTGCCAGTCGTGGCTGACGACAGGTTTATATTACTACAGGTTTACTAAGAAGCAATTATTCCCAATAATTTTTCACTGGCATATTCAATTGCTTCTACGGGCGAGGCAAACAATTTGGGCCGGCCATTTTCCTCAATCACTACACCACTGGAACCAGGCGAAGGCTCAATTGCATGATAAGTGGCAGTAAAATATTCTTCCGCATTGCTGCCCTGTGCGCCATGCAGGTGCGGATCGATGGTTATCCAAATATCCCTGCCATTGATGGATAGCTTTTCTGTCATATTGCTGATACTTTAAAAATCATGCCCGGTAGTTATATTTAATACCTGTTATCAACCACAGGGTAAAAACAACCGGTCAATTACTGGTGTTTATTGAAAAATGCTATTTTAGATAAAGTTACAACAAGAATGCGGTCTGCCTGTGCCAGGATTTTTTAAACGGTTTTGCAACAGTTGTGTTTACCTTTGTCCGCAACCGGGATTGCCGCCACTACTGAAAAAACAAACGCATGAGCGAAGCCAATTTTACTTTAATTTTTAATGATGTATCCAAAAAAATGGATGGTCTTGAAAAGACATTAACTTATCATTGTAAAGAGCATACACTGGATGTGCTGGAACAATGCGAAAGAATAGCGGGGCTGGAAGGGGTAACTGACCCGCACAGTCTTTATCTTTTAAAGACAGCAGCCATGTACCACGATACAGGTTTTCTGGAGGGTTATTCATCGCATGAAGACCGCAGTTGCCATATTTTTTTGCAGGATGCCGGTTTGTACCATTTTAATGAGCGGGACAAATCGATCATCCTGGGATTGATTGATGCAACAAGGCTTCCACAAAAACCCGGCAATTTGCTGGAAGAAATTATTTGCGATGCAGACCTGGATTACCTGGGCCGTCCTGATTTTTTTGCCACCAGCGATGCACTGAGACAGGAGTTCCTGCATTATAAAGTAGTAGAAAATAATGCCCAATGGGAAGCATTGCAGCTAAACTTCCTGCGCAAGCACCATTACTTTACCAAATCGTCTGTTCAATTAAGGGCGCCGGTTAAGGAACAGAACATGCAAAAATTATGATCCCGTATAGGATCAGCCCTGCTGCAATTCTTTAATTGCTGTATGCATGTTTAAAGAAGACAAAGGTTGTTTTACAAAATACATATCAATTTCACCTACGTTCTTGGCATAAATTTTACCGCGGTACTCGCATTCAAATTCGTGTTTCACCAGTTCATATAAAGCGGAAGAGATATTTACCTGGCCGGGCATGCCGTTGCTTTCCATTCTGCTGGCAATGTTTACCGTACTTCCCCAGATATCATACGCATATTTTTTGCGGCCTACCACGCCCGCTACAACTGAACCGGTATGGATACCTACACGTGCTTCCCAGGGCGTGCCGCCGTGCGCAACAATTCTTTCGTTCATCTCTTTTATATAGGCTATGATCTCAAAAGCAGCTTTTATAATATTTACGGGATGTACATTGTCTTCGGTGGGTATACCACCTGCGCACATATAGGAATCGCCAATTGTTTTTATTTTTTCAATACCATGCTTTTCAACAATATTATCAAAGGCAGTAAAGCACTCGCTCAGATTAGCCACCAGTTGCTGGGGCGACAGCGAGTCTGCAATGGTGGTAAAACCTTTGAAATCTGTAAACAAAACGGAAACACTTTCATAATATCTGGGTGTTGAAAGCCCATGGGTTTGCAGTTCTTTGGCCACTTCGGCGGGCAAAATATTCAGCAACAGGTTTTCAATTTCCAGCTTCTGGCTGTCCAGCAGGCGGTTGGTCTTTACTTTCAGCCGGTAGTTCCTGTAAATAATAACAGCAATGGCCATTAGCATGAATACGCCAATAGCCAAAGCGTTTTTTGCAAATTTCTGCCGTACCAGCTCCAGTTGCTGCAGGGCCTTGTCTTTTGTAAGCAGGTTAATTTGCGATTGCTTTTTCTGAATATCGAAATTAAACTGCAGACCAGATAATTTTTTATCAGTATCAATATTGTACAGGCTGTCCTTGGCCGTTACCAGCATAGACTGGTATTTATAGGCATTTGTATAATCACTCACTTCTGCATAGGAAAGCGCCAGCCCTGCATACGCATTCTTCAACTCGTAGTTTACACCACTGATGCTTTGCGAAATAGCAACGGCCTCGCTGTAATAAGGAATGGCTTTGCCGGCAAGCCCTTCCTGCAGGTAGGTATCTGCAATGCCAGTGAGCGACTGCGCCATATGCAACTTTGAGCCAAGTCTTTTGGCCTTGTCATAGGCCTTCTGGTGGTAATTGATAGCGGTGGCAAAATCCTTTCTTCCCCGGTATACTTTTCCAATATCATTTAACGTATAGGGTATATAGGTAGAATTGGAACCTTCCAGCGCTTTTAATGATTTCTCAAAATGATAAAGACCCAGCGAATCCTTGCCCTCGGCCAGGTAGATTTCTCCCAGGTTCACTTCCACATTGCCAATAGCTTCCTTATCGCCGGCCGCCAGGCAAAAAGGATAGGCTTTCAGGTAATACTCCAGTGCTTTGTCTTGCGTAGATGGTTTATTGGAATATACAGCACCAATATTCTGCAGCACGGTTGCCATCCGGATGGTATCGCCGGATTGTTCGGCAATATCAAGTGCCTTCAGATAAAGTTCCAGTGCCCTTGCATCGTCTGATTTATTGTAATACAGGGCACCTTCATTGCTGAGTATATTGGCAACGCCTTTTTTATCTCCGATGGCAGAAAAAACAGCCAGCGATTTCTCCCAGCTATCCAGCGCTTCCAGGAACTTGCCGCTCATGGCATTGGCATTGCCGATGTTTTTTAATGCATAGGCAAGGCCTTTCTGAAACTGTATTTTTTCCGACAGATCGCGTGCCTGGCCGGCATACAAAATGGCAGTTTGCGGGTCCGAGCCAATATATGCCTTGCTCAGCGCCAGCAACATGTTTACTTTAAAAGTGTCTTCCTTTGCTCTCCGGAGTTTCGTTTGTATGCTGTCTATTTCCTGTTGCTGTGCATTTGCCAGCGATGCAAAGGCTATCAACAGTAACCAAATTCCGGCGACTCTCGTTTTTATCATAGTAATTAGGTGCATTGACTGAAACCCTGTTTTTTAAAAAGTACACGAACCGCCCCTACTGTTTTAATACGCTGAATACTTTAGTAGTGCTGCTGGTCTTTACGCGAATCCAATAGATCCCCTTCACCAGTTTGCTGATATCCAGCTCCAGCCCGCCTGCTGTTCCCTGTTTTACTAAAGCAGTATATTGTACCCTGCCCAGCACATCTGTAATCATTACTTGTTTCGGTGTTAAAGATTCATTGCTCATCGTAATATTCACTTTGTTGATGGCAGGATTGGGATACAGCGAAGCAACACTGGCGGCTGTTGTTCCGGAAGCGCTCAAATCAATAACACTGACAACTGGCGTCCCGGCAACCCTGCTGCTTACATTCAGATTTGACGGGCAACGCGCAGATGTTGAACTGGCATTGCTGGCCACCGATGTTTTCTGGTTGCCATTGTAGCTGATAACCGTCCAGATCAGTTTATTGCCATCAAAATTAATATCAAATCTGCCGCCACCCGGCACAAACAATTGTGGTTGTACACCGCTATAGTTGCCCGAGAGATTATTATTATCTCCTATGGGTATATACACAGCATTGGCATTGCTGTTGTCGTACGCAAAGTGTGCCACATACTTCATACCCGACCCGGCCGGCAGCGTGTCTATACAAAGCAGGCTGGGCTTTATGTTTTTTGCTCCGTTGCCTTTGGGATTAATATAAAGTGTACCAGGTGTATAGGTAATAATATAATTGACGGGATTGCTCAGCACCAGGGCCGATGGAATGATGGCATAAATACCCGCCGCCCCGCTACAGGCAGGACTGAGCGTATACACAGGCCCTGAAACAATCTTATTTTGATCGCTATTCGCAAACCCGGTATAGGTGGCGGTAAATACAGGCAGGGCATCTCCCTGGAAAATAACCTGGTCGTTGGCCTTCACCGTTAATGCAGCGGGTTTTACCGTAAGCAAACCGTTTTTATAAATAAATGTATAATTGTTTGAAGTGCCGCCTGTAATGGTAATTGGATAAATACCCACCACGGAGGCAGCACCGGCAGTAGTAGCTATCAGCGGTTGTGTATTGATGCTGTTGCCCGCACTGTCTCCGGCAACAAAACCAGTACTGGTAAACCCGAAAACAGGATTGGCCGCTCCATATACACGGCTGGTATCTTTTACAGAAAGTGTAAGAACCGCCTTGCTTACAGTAAGCGTGCTGTTTATATACTTAGGGGTATAATTGGAAGGGAGCTTTAGCGGCAAAGCAGCCGGTTTTACTGCGTAAGCACCTGCGGGTATTTTTATACCATTGTTTACCGGGTTGCCGCTGCCGTCTGCCAGCAGGTAAACGGGGCTGCCGGTATACACAGAATCTGGCCGGTCACCGTATTGATAACCGCTGATCTTTGCGCTGAATACAGGGGCCACGCCATACAATGATCGTACGGTGTCGGCTTTTATTGTTAAGATAGCGGGTTTGATGGTTAGTTTACCCACACCGTAACTGATGGCGAAATTGTTGGAGATAAATGCCCCGGGCACAATATTTTTTACCCCTGCCGTATATCCTGTTATAATACTCATAGGATAAAATGTCTGCAGGGTGGAAGAACTGCCGGTAAGATCGGACTGGTTTACAATCACCGCCACATTGCTGTGTACAGAATCGCCCACTGATGCACTGTTAATAAGGGCCGATCCATTGATCAGCGCACTGCCATTGATCAGGGCCGATCCATTGATGAGGGCACTGGCGTTGATCAAAGCACTTGCATTGATAAGGGCACTACCATTGATCAATGCGCTGGCATTTTTAAGGGTGGTAACCGCGGGGTTTGTCTGGTAATCGAAGACAGACGCCGGTGAAATCAATACCAGTTTTGTGGTATCCGGTGCAGGAACACCGTTGATCAGCGCACTGGCATTGATAAGCGCACTGGCGCTTTTAATGGTGCCTGCAGTAGCCAGGAAGCCAATGTTTTTCAGATCGGAACTGTCTAATTGCCTTCCGTTGATCAGGGCGCTGGCGTCTACCAGGCCAAGGACACCTGCAATATTGGAAGTATAGCCCGTTTGAAGGGTATTGAGAAAACTGCTGCGGTCTGTAAGCGCGATTAGTGAATCGTTGTAAGAAAAATGATAGTTGAAATCACCGGGCTGATCGCCATAGGTAATACTGGTATCCACCGGCGTTATGGTTAGTGGCATACGGTCAATGGTCAACAGTCCGTTGTTGAATATGTAATTAAAAGTTTCCAGCAGTGCAACGTCTGCAGTATCCTTTGGATTGAGTGTTCGCGACGATGGCTTAATAAAATAAAGTCCTGTGTTGCTCATGCTGCCGGCCGGTGTGGTATAATGTATGGTGTCCAGCCCCAGCTGGTGCAAACTGAAAGTGGTTTGTGCAAGGGGCACACTGTCAATTAAAATACTGGCTGTAAAAGCAGGTAATTTTTCGCCGTATCGTTTTGTTTTATTGTCGGCGCTTACGATGATCGTTTTTTTCACCGGTGAAAAGAAATACAGGGTATCGGAATAACCGCCATCAGAAGCATTGCTGGTAATAGGCGCCGTATAAACCTGTATGGGTGGATTGCCCGAAAATGCGGGTATGATGGCGCTGGCCTGTGTACTGCTGACAACAGTTGTAGTCAGCGGTTGCCCGCGGAAAGTAACTACCGATGTTGCATCCAGGTAATTGCCCAGCACAGTAACGGTTTGCGGTTGTTTGCCGGGTACCAGGGTAGTATCCTGTAAAACCAGTTTGGTAATAACCGGTGCAGGTGTAGCAAAACTACGCATGGCAATATTGGCCTGTACCAATCCATAACCGGTTGAAAAATCAAAACCGGGTGTACCCATGTCCAACGCAGTTCTTCTCATCAGGCTTCTTATGCTGTCTGGCGGATAATTCAATCCTGCAAATTTTTTCTTTCCCTCCAGCAGCAAGGCAGCTATACCTGCGGCATGCGGGGCTGCGGCAGAAGTGCCGAAGAAATTGGGAAACGCATCGCCATCAATATTGCTGCCGCCAAGGTTTACTGTTGTGTTAACACCATTGGGTGCTACGAAATCTGGTTTTTGCCGAACGGTATTGTTAACGGCCGCTCCGCCCACCGATGAAAACGAAGCAATGGTGGCAGGGCTTATACCAAACGCTGGCGTATTGCTGTACAAAGCGGCGCCTACTGCCATGGCACCGGCAGCATTGGCCTGTCCAACAATGGTTGCATTGCCGTTGTTGTATTTGCTCACAATTGAATTGCCCCTGAAAAAAACATATTTAAAATTAACAGCCCCTGAGCCGGCAGCCCTTACAATAATAATATTGGTCTGGGTGTTTTGAGTAACTGTAAAAGGAAGCACTTCAATTGGGTCGCCGCCCAGGTTATTGCGGTTAAATCCAAATAAGGTAGCGCCATTATTGTCGGTCAGGTAAATATCAAAATCGTTGATGGTACCTGTGCTGGTTTGACCCAGCGAATAGATGGAATCCTGCCATTGCAGCACTGCGGTATAAGTGCCCGGTGTAAGTGTAATGGTCTGAAATATACTGCCACCAAAATCGTGCGCCGTACCGGTTATACCTGCAGGGGCCGCAGCGGGTACAAAACTGCTTTGGTAAGATTGATTGCCGTAATTGCCCGCCGCAGAAAAATATGAAACGCCATTGGCAGCGGCTGCATTTACGGCTTTGGCCACTATACCATCCTGGAAAAAAGGCTCTGTGATATAGGTAACATCATCTACAATAATTTTACAACTGTCCTGCTGCAGTTGCTGAATGCCCTGCGCAAAATCGCCGGCGCTGATAAAACCGGTTCTGAATGCCAGTTTTGCACCCGGGGCAATATCGTGCACAATCTGCATCATGGCCCTTCCTTCGTCGGAACGCTGGCCAAATGGATAGTCCTGCAAAACTTCTACCGGGTTTGCGTTGTCGGGATTTCCTGTGCCCGGCAGATCACCATTCAATACATCTCTTTGTGCGGGATTGCCGGGTTGTGTATTATAGCTGTCTGAAATAACACCCACTTTTATACCCTGCCCCGATATGTTATAGCCATTTCGTACCAGGTCTGTGTGCATTACCAGGTCGCCCTGACTGGTGGTTATACCCATATTGCCGAGCGGCGGAAACAAAGGCCGGCAATAATTGATCAATGCCGGAAGACTGTCTAATTTTTTCAGGTTAACAATGGGGAATTTGCCGGTGATGATAAAACTGCCGGGCCCGTTATTTATTGGATTGGTAAGGCCGTAAGGGGAAGACTGCAACAGGGATAAGGCGGCAGCATATTGGCCTGCACGTGTAATCACTTCTATCATTACACTGTCTTGCCGCAGTAAGAATATATTTTGTGCGCTGTCTTTAACAAAACCAAAATTGTCATGGAGCGAATTTAATTCAGAGCCGATAAGGTTATTAATCTTGCCCGATGAAGGCGGGGGGTAATAGGGCAAAATACAACGAATGGCGGTAACAACCGCTGTATCTGTACCAGTGCAAACGCCATTGGGATCGGTTACTGCCAGCACATAAGAACCGGCAGCATCCACTACCGGGTTGGCCGTGCCGGCGCCCGAAACAATATGCCCGCCATTCAATGCCGTCCAGTTATAACTTACGTTGGCAGTAGTACAGGAACCTGTAAGGGTAGCAGCAGGATTGCTGCAATCAATCTGTTTATCCGGGCCGGCATTTGCGATGGGAGCCGTGCAATTCAGAAAGGGAGAATAGTTTAGGGTAACGCCGCTCTGGATACTTACCTGCACAGCACTCCACAAAGCTCCGGTTAAAAAACTCGACCCGGTGCCCGACCCTATATTGATGGATCCATAGGGTGCCCAAACCGTACCCAGCCAACGCGAACTATTGCCTGACGAGCCATTGGCAATATTCCAGGCGGAGCCCGATGAAGAACCGGCCCCGGTGCCATGTGTTTCGGAAAATATACGGGAAGCGTCTCCGCCGTTTAGCGTAGTGGCGCTTATTTTTGCCATGTCTGCATTGCCGTAAACATAAATTTTGAAACTGCCAGTGGCATTGCCTTTAAAATCAAATACAAAACTGTTATTGCCCGAATTGCTGATGGATTTGAACACATACACGCCGGTACCGGAAAGGGTGAGTGTTTTGTTACCGCTAAGGGTCACATCACCATAAGAACCCGGTGCTATGCTCTGTGTGCCGCTGATAGAGGTGCTGCCGGCAGTCGGAAAAGCAGCGGCCGATGGCAGGACCGGCAGAATGGGAAGTGAAGGTGTACCGGTAATGTTTCCACCTGCCGGGACTGGTCCGGTGTAGGTAGTACCAACAGGGTGAATAACGGCGCCGGAAACAGTTCCGCCATCTACCAGTATATTACCTGCAGCATTAATATCGCCTTTCAGGATAGCATTGGAACCAATGGAAATGATATTGCCGGTTAGGCCCTGCAGGTTGGCAGCACTTATTTTGCCCTGCACCGTATTGCTATTTGCCAGCTGTATGGCACCGCCGGCATATACACTGCCGTTGATGGTCATGTTACCGGTAGAAATAATCAGCCCATAGCTGCCCACGAAACCACCCTGTATACTGGAAGCAGACCCCATGCTGCAACCAGGGCTGGCGGATTGACCTGATCCATTACCGCCAAAAATTACATAGTCGCTGATTTTTGTTTGCTGAGCATGGACAGAAAAGAAAGGCAAATTACCGGCTATCAATAGCAATAGCAGGCGCATAGCATACCTGCGGGAAGCATCGTACAATTTTCTCATTTAGTTGGTTTGGCGCCCTGTATGGGGCACGGTTTAGGGATTAAACGTAAAAGGGTTCAATTTTTTTAGAATGTGGTCAGCTAAGATGGTCCAGTCACAATCGGAAAACATATCAGGAAGGTAAGTCAGCAACGGCTTGCAGATAGGAAAATGGATCAGGCTTCGAATATCCTTGAAAGATAGTATTTTTTATTATATGATATACCCAGAAACCATTAAAATTATCGTGCTGAAAAGGTATGACGCCGCTGCTGGTGTTACAATTCCGGCTTTTTGGTATGTTCTACAAACCAGGCTGCCATAAAAGCGGTGAAGGTGCCGAATAGGGCAACGCCAACGGTCATCAGCAGTACGGCTATTATCCTGCCTTCCGTGGTTACCGGGTATTTATCGCCGTAGCCCACCGATGTAATGGTTACATAAGACCACCACAGTGCATCCTCCGCCGTTTTTATATTGCTTTTGGGATCTACTTCCACCTGCAGGATGGCAACGGATGAAAATATAACCATCAGTACGGCAATAATGACGGCCGTGGCCAGGGTGCCCTTTACTTTTTTTCTGAAAACATGGTGAACAAGGTGTCTGATGGAGCGAAAAGCCCTTAAAGTTCTGAGTATCCTAATCATTCGCAATGCCCTGCCTGCGCGCATAAATTCAAGGGTGGGTATGCTGGATACCAAATCGATCCAGCCCCATTTCATAAAATGCCATTTGTTTTTTGCGTGGTACAGCCGGTAGAAAAAATCGTAAAGAAATACGATGCAGATAATATCGTCCAGCATTTTCAGTACCCTGGATACTTCGTGGGGCAGTTTTACAAATGTATCAATCATGAGTGCCGCCAGTACGTATACAGACAGCACAAGGATTAGAATGCTGAGAAAGCCAGGCTTACCAGTTTCGTTCTTCTCGGTCATACTCGGGGCGGGGTTTCGGGACGTATTGTAATGGTAGCGGAAGTTACTACATATTTATGTTTGTTATTACCGATCGCTTTGTAAGCCCCTTACAATCCATCGTTTGCTATCGGCGGTAATTGGTATTAATTTATTACCCGCCAGGAAATAAAAAACCCGGCAAGTATTTCTTTGCCGGGTTTAACCGCTTATTCAGTGAATTATGGTAGTTGAATTTACTATCAGTTCTGTGCGCTGCGATTTTTTACGATCATTTTCTTTAAAAGCGAAATTTGTCCCAAATGATAATAGCCATGTTCAATAATACCTTCAATGTTTCGCAGATAATTGCCATACTTTTCATCCACAAAGGTTTCTTCCAGTTGCGTTTCTGTCATTTGCTCAACCTGCAGGGCAAAGGCTTCCGAATTGTGTAAGAATGCATCAACCAGCTGCTTCCAGTCGCTTTCCGATTGTATGGGTGGTAAATCAAAGCTGTATTTATCCCTGATTTCAAGTTTACCGTTTGTAAATACGTTCAAAACCCCGGCTACATAGTAGTTAATATGAAAAGTCAATGCAGCAATGGTATTTAAACCGTCCATTTCCCGGATGGCTTCTTCCCAGGTAATGCTCAATAATTGTTCTTTGTAATTGGTGTTTGCAATCCAGTGACCGGAGAGTAAGACTTCTCTAATCCGGTTGGCGATAAATATATTCCTGGTCATTTATTACTGTTATTTGAAAAAAGGGTTTGTTTTAGCCGGCAGCATTTGTGTAAGGTGCAAATATGAAATTAATGTTTGTTCAGATTCGACTTGTCAGAAATCTTGTTGCCATATTTTTTTACTGAAAGTCCGAACCACCTGCCAACCAATACAATTGGCAGAAAACCAAACATAGTCACTACTGCCATTGGCTTAAAGACATAGTCATGGAATGATTGACCAATTTCAGTTTTGTTTGAAAGGCCTTGTTGTTCAAGTCCAACCAAACTGCCGATAAAAGTCGCACTCCATACTATTAAAAACCCACCCGTAATTCCGAAAATAATTGCTGGTCGTTTTTCTTTTATAATCCAGCAGGCTGTCAGACCGCCAAAGTAATAACCTGCGATATAAATAATAACGGTTGCAAAAATAATCGACTTGGCATAGTCAACTTGAAACAACCAGAATGGTCCAGCCATTAAAGCCATTATTAAATAGGCAATCATAAGCCCGGCTGTGGTTGCTTTAAAAGCTTGCCTGTATCCAATCCTTTTTATCGTTGCGGGGTCTGCCATAAATTTGTAGTTAACGGGCAACTGTAATAAAAAAAAAATCATGAAGCTTCTTCTCACTTCCGCAGGCATCAGCAACACGAGCATCCGTAATGCATTGGTTGGGCTTCTGGGCAAACCGATTGCCGAAGCGAGTGCGCTTTTCGTCCCCACCGCCATATACGCTATAGCGGGCGGTGCTGACATTATAAGAAAAGTCATTTGCGGATCATTGGGCGATCCCTTTTGCGAATTGGGTTGGAAATCGCTGGGTGTGCTGGAGCTAACGGCACTGCCCAGTATCAAACAAGAACTTTGGGTTTCCATGTTGCAGGAAACCGATGCCCTACTGGTTGGAGGCGGCGACTGCCAGTATCTCTGCTACTGGATGCAGCATTCCGGACTGGCAGCCCTTTTGCCATCGCTGTTGCGCAAGACGGTCTATGTGGGCCTCAGCGCCGGCAGTATGATAATGACCCGCTTTGGAACGACCTACGGTAACCATACGCTGCCGGCAGAAAGCGATAAATCGCTGGGACTGGTTGAATTTGCACTGCACCCGCATCTGGATCACGAGTCGTTTCCCAGGAATTCCCTGGCCAACCTGGAGAAATTAGCTGCCACGATACCCGTGCCCTCATATGCGATTGACGATCAGACCGCGATTAAAGTGACCGACGACACCGTAGAAGTGGTCTCCGAAGGACGCTGGAAGCTGTTTATCTAATATCACTGATAGTGGTATTTAAAAGCGCAGTTCTTTAATCGACTTATTGTCATAGCACACAGTTTTTCCCTTCTATTTTGATTTCCCTTTTTGATTTACTGTTTTCTATTATAAACTTACCTATATAAATTAATTTATCATACTTCCCAACGGTGTTTTGGTATGTCAGCGTCAAATTGTAGCCATTTCCCTGGTATTTTTCAATCGTTTCCTTATTTGTCGTAGTCACATCTATCAAGGTCAATATGGTTTCATTTTTGTCGATAGTTAAAATTGCTGATTTAACCGGTGGCTGCTCATCTGTTGTGTCAATAGAGCCTGTCTGAAGCAATATTTCATTTCTCTCTTCTATCGCTTGTAAATTGTCTGCAAATATTTTGTCGCAGCCAAGCAATTCAGAGCTATGTCGCACAATTTGAACATTTATGCTATTGTTGGTGCCGGAGCAGCTATAACAAAGCATAAAGAATAAAATATAGAGAACCCTGGATTTTCTCATATTGAAATACCTTTCAATCACGAGGGATGTGATTATTCTCCTGTTTTATGTAGATTACCAAACCTGGTTAATAAATTGAACTGGCCATGCATAGCATCCTATAGTCATACCATAGTCCCCTTTATAAGCAGCACTGATTTTATTGATTGCTCTTTCAAATGCAAAAACTTCCTACGCTCTTCGTCCTGTTTAAAGTTTTCAAAATCTTGTTCCGCCGCAAACGCTACCAGGTGAATTTCATAGGGTTTTTCAATATGATGTTCAATAAAAGTATTTTCGGTTGGCCTCACCCGCAACAAAAGCCGTCCGTTGTATTTTAAAATTGTGGGAATAGCAATGTCTTCAAATTGATGAAATATACTTTCTTGTCCATCCCTGATGTACACCAATTGTGTTATGAATATCATTTTTATTTTTTTTAGCGTCCGGGTTGCTATAGCTTTCCAAGCAACCTAAGCGCTCCGCAAAACCTTCTCCATTTTCCTGCCCTTGGCCAGCTCATCCACCAGCTTATCCAGGTACCGGACCTGCTGCGTCAAAGGATTTTCGATATCCTCCACACGGTACCCACAGATAACCCCGGTGATGAGCTGTGCATTGGGGTTTAGCGTAGCTTGCTGGAAAAATGTTTCGAAACTTACCTTTTCTTTTATTAGTTCCTGCAACTTCTTGTTATCGAAGCCGGTTAACCATTTTATGACCTGGTGTAATTCCTCTTTTGTTCTGCCTTTCTTCTCCAGTTTTGCCAGGTACAAGGGATAAACCGAAGCAAAGCTCATCTTTGCGATACGCTGATCTTGTGTGCTGGAATTGTTCATGGCCTGTATTTTAGCGTTGATTTTTGTATTGTTTCAACTGCAGTAGCCCGCTGATTCTACAAAGTCGTGATGTAAGATTTTTGCGTTAATATGATACCAGCCTAAGTAGTGCTGTTCAACTCCCTCTTACCAGAATTTACTTATCCATTAAGTGGCCGGTCTAAAAATGGCTCGTTATAATTTGGATCAGTTCCAAATCTTAGTACATGCCCATCAGGGTCTTCAATATGCATTTCCAGTGCCCAGGAATAGTTGGTTGGCGGTTGTTTTATTTTTACTCCTTTCGCCCTTAGATCGTCGTGTAATTTGAATATATCGCCGTCGAAACCAACCCAAATCCAGGTTCCCGGATTTCCCTGTGCTCCTTTGCATAAATAAATGCCCGCATTTTCCCGGTTCACGCTGGTGAAATCATCTGTTCCCCATTCTACTTCTTCAAAACCAAGTATGTCTTTGTAAAATGCCCTGCTTGCATTCATGTCCTTTACTGAAAGTATAGTCTGTATACCTTCAATTCGAATTCCCAACCTGTCACGAATGTCTTTACTTTTCTGTCCACGCAATAATATTTTAAACTTCTCAATTTGCCGTCTATGTCTTAAAATATGTACGATGGCGTGTTCAGTTATTTGTTCTATGTCATATACCTGACCCCAGAAAGTTTTTATTTTCTTGTCATTGTCAAACTGCTCAAGGTCGTTCTCATTGATGTCTTTAAAAGTGTCAACGGTGAAAATAAAAAGCTGGTCCAGGTCCTTTTTATAATCGTTAACAGCCTGGTGAAAAATGTTGCCCGGATAATCAATTTTTTGTCCTTTTAGTTGCCGGATATAAACGGCATAGCCCCTTCCTGCACTTACAACATGAGAAAGTATTGTCTGGACTGACTTACACCGGGCGTCATTTGTTTTGTTGTCTACTATTGTTGCCAGTTCTACATCTGAGATATCTGTAATCACCTGCTGCAGATCATCAATTGCTCTTTCGTATTCGTCCAGCAACGCTCCTATAGCACCTTGTCTGTAGATTTTTGTCATCTGAATTTATTGATTTGCGATCGTATAATCTTTTCAAAATATCAATGCGAATGGCGTCTCCACAGTCAGTAAATTCTTCTCAAGTCCATGATAAACGCAAATACAACTGCCACAAAGAAGAATGCAAATAATAGACAATTTAATATAGTTCCAATAAGTTTTAGATACTTTAATTTCTCCTTTCTAACTAAGCTAATTACGCTGAACCCAAATCCAAAGACCACACTTACCAAAGCCATTCTGGTCAATGAAATAATGGAAATTCCCCAAATTTTCTGTACAGTCGATGGATACGAGCTGAAAATAATTATGCAAAGTGCAACCGTCAAAATAGAAACACCAAAGGCAAGGCGGGCGAAAATAGGCGGCCGGCTGTCCCCTTGCTTTTTAAAGTCAGGTAAAATATCTTCCATGTTATGATAATTTGCAGGTCGGCCCGATCACAATAACACCGGGCCGGCCTGGTGGCAAACCAGTATTGACAGTTGTTCATTCAAAAGAAATATATTCAATTTCATTCCCCCTTTCATCATATTTAAAAGCATCTTTATGCCGATAACTCAATGCGCTGTTTATTGCTGTTGATTGCAATTTTAGATTTTTGCTAAATATGGTCGTGTCGGTATATAAATTAGCCCTTTTATCATTTTTAATTTCAATCATTAAGTCTTTATTTCTTTCATACCTAGTTATTGAAATGGTGTCTCCTTTAGAATTAATCTCAAAGGTTAAAGCCTTCAGGTTTTTTGAAAACAGTGTTATTAATTTATAATCTATTTTATTTGCTTTTTTGTAAACTTCCCCGGCGATATCACCATTTGTATTATACCCATAGGCAATTGTCAATGTATCATAGTGATGTATTATTTTGTCGCTATGATGAGCAAGTAAACTGTCCATATTCCAATTTTCAGGCATTATATCCGGTAGTTTTTGAATTTTTATTTCTTCAACCTTCTGCCCAAAGTCGTTGTATTTGAACTTCGACATTTCTCCCAACACTTTCTGAAATATATTCGTCTTAAGGATTAAATTATTTTTGGCGTCATATTCGAATAAGGTTTCTTCGGAAAATATTCTTTTCTTCTTTATGAACTGAAAAGTCCTTTCCCTCGTTAAATTGTCTTTGTTATCATAAGTTCTGATAATCAAAAAATCCATAGTTGCTCCAAGTTGTCCATTTACATAGTAGTCTTCAACCCGATAAGTCGTGTCAAGTAAACCCGATTGAGTATAGGTATGTTTTTGCCTCCTAACAATTTTTTTTTGCCAGGGCTTAATAGGTTCAGCTGACTTTGCGCTGGGCCCTGGAACACCGTTACAAGAAGTCAACGCTACCGCAATTAATAAGAATAAACAAACTTTCATGGTTTAAGTAAATTGCTGCCAACACAGGCTGGCTATCTTTATCAAACGGCGATTATTTTAAATAGGCCTACTCCTATAAATGTCACCCCTGCGCAGCCTATAATAATTCTTGCAATTAACTCGGGCTGCCCGGTATCAACAAAATAATTATTCGGATTGTCCTGGTCGTAGTAAATGTCTATTTTTTGTCCAGTTTTATATTGTCCGGTAAAGAAAACTGCAAAATCTTGCTTAATATATCCTGTTATCCATTCTTGTTTTGCAGTGACAAACCTGATTTTTACTTTGTCTTTAATATTTGATTCTGCAGATGAATTTGAAAAACTGTCGGAATCGCCTCCAAAATCAAGTATTATGCCCTCGGTTTTTAAGCCTGTCTTTTTGAGGTTTTTATTATTTGTCGTCCAAAACATACTAAGCAGGGTTCCCATAATCCCGCCAAACAAAAATATATATGGTTGAAGATTTTCCATTTTTGATGATGTTGTCAAAAGGCTTGCAGCAACGCAAACGACTTGCTGATGGGCTTGTTTTCATTTCAGTCCGCTCGGCTGCAGAACTTGGTTAATAAATCGAATTTGAATATGCACAGTATCCTGCGGATAACAAAATTTTAGTATTAAAACGGCCCTGGTACTTACTAGTCATTGCAACAACGGCGAGCCAACCTGATGGTAAACGAATGCTGAACGAAGATTACCGGATGTAAAAACTGCTTTCGCTCATCGTTGCCCCTTTTAACCTGATTTTACGCCAACTGCTGTTATCATTTAAAGGTATCCATTTTCTTTCTTCACTTCTATAGTGCCAGTCTTTGTCTTTCTGATAAAAGAGTTTCATGTTTAAACCTTCAACGATTTTAAGGATCTCGTTATCGTGATAATTTAGTTGATCATAGTCCGTATATGCAAGTTGCGCCATTTCGGAATATAGCTGATTCAATTCAAGCAATTTATTATTGGTCAGGCTATCCATTTCCTCTACTTTTAATCCAATTCTCAGAGCTTCCTTAATTGTCACAGGGTATGAATGGGAGGGATAATTGGAATTCAAAATTCCGCTGATTTTATCGACTTTTTTAACGTCGGACATGTGATATGACAGGATATCAGTCGTTAACTTAATAGATAACGATGTCGCCCTGTCCACTGAGCCTATTACTAAAGGGTGGATATGCGCGTAAATATCAGAATAAGGATTTTTGTCGCCCGTCTGCTTACTCGAATTCCATAATTTTATTACGCGGCTCAATTCATTTTGACTAACACTTACCCTGTCGTTATCCTTATCAATAGGAGATAAGTCGTGAGTAATTGAAGTGTCAATTGCAGATAGATAGGCTAAGGGTCCATTACAATTTTGTCGGCTCCGAGTACCAACATTGTCGCAGCTGAAGCACAATCCAATGGAACGTAAGCGATAATTTTTTTGTAATATTTTCGCAGTAGATTTACTATCCTGAGCGCTGCCTCTCCTGAACCGCCATCGCTTTTAATAAATAAGTAAAGGACGTCTTTCTTTTTTCCTCCATTTAGAACTTCATAAAATGCGATACTATCGTCTCCAATAATTCTACTATTGGCGGATATCCAATATGAAATAAAATCGCCATCCAGAGTTTTCGAGATAGTTTTTATTAGCTCCTGGGTTTCCTTAAACAATTTGGGAGGCGCCTTAATGCTAATCTTCTTCTCTGCCATTTTTTTCATGCTTGTTATTTAAATTTTCGACCGACGTAAACGGTTTGCTGGCGGGTTGTCCCGGGATGTGATCCATTTTCCGCGTCACGTGCGACTATAGAACCCGGTTAATAAATTGAACTAAATATGCACACCCTCCTGCGGATAATAAATCTAAGTTTAAAAACGACAGTCATATAGTCAGTCTTCTGGTAAAGATCGCAGTTGCAGTAATTAGTTTGCAAGCTGCAGAGACTTTATGACATTAAAACCAAATGCTCCTTTAGAATAAGTCAAATTTACTTTGGATGAGTGCTTGATGACTTTTGAAAAATCGCAGTAGAATATTAATTCTTTTGCCGTCCCATAGAAATCGATAATTGCAAAAGGTTGAGAACAGCTACCTTTTCCCCCTCGCGCTAAAGTGCCGGTTTTGATGATTAAAAAATCCTCAGTCAGCAATTTTTTATCAGCAAACTGCTGATTTAGAAAAAGCAACCCAAAATAAAAAAAACCACCACCAATTACCGCTTTTATGAAAAAAGACCAAAATTTGGCATACTCGCTCCTTACCAAAAATGTCAAAATAGTAAATGACACAATTATTCCGGCAACTATTGTTTCTACTATATATTTTGTGTCAATAATTGTAAGCCTATAAATATTGACGCCCCAAATTGTCAAACCAAGTGATGCAAAAAACAAAACTGCCTGAATTGTGTCACCCGTATTAAAGCCAAATGTTTTTGAATGAGTTGCCAATTTATTTCTCATGTATTATTTCATTAGGAACAGAAGCCCAATAGAATTACTGGCGAAAGCTATATTTTTTTGCTAGATTAATTCGCTAAGTCCCGACTGCAGCTATTGGTGATATGACGATGAGGATATATTTTTCAGCCGGCATAGCAGGAAACCCGTGTCGGCGGTAGCTATTTCTCAAGCCCTTTGTCAAAACCTAGTTTGATATAATCTTTCTCACGTTGGTTTGGTTGTCGTCCTTTAAATTCAGCCCAAAATTCAAGTGCATCATCAACAGTATTAACTCCCAAATCAAAATTTGCTCGTCCCCATCTGTATAAAGCGACTCCAATCTTGGTAGAAATAAGACCAGGCTTAATTTGAATTCCGTCCATTTCATGTCCTTTGATTTCGGTAAAGAAATCGAATTTCCCTCCCTCCTTACTTTCCCTTAAAACTATTTTTCTTTGTTCATCTTTTGAAAGAAATTTTAAACCCGAACTGTCGGTTACGCTGAGTTTTTGTTTTTCAATTAGGTCCAAGACCTTATTCTTAATCTCCTTGCTTGAAATTATCTTTAATTTCCTGCCATTGAAATATAATTTGTTGCCATCAAGGCTCGCTTTAGGGTCATAATTTTCTTTAATAATTTCTGTCGCCCTGTTTTCTGTTACATCCCCTTTTAATGAACAATCAAACTCATCTTGCTTTCCTGTTGCTGGATTAAGAGCAATAAATTTCCTTGAAGGGTGATTGATAATCATAACCATGGTGACAATCCTTTGTCCTTTAGTGATAATAAAAAAATCAGAAGGCAAATTAGTCGCAGCGCTTGCAATTTGATCAAGCGTAGGGTTGTCTGAAATGTAAACAGATGAACCCTTATTGGCAATATTATTTTTTAAAGTATAATAGTTTGAGATGAGCTTAAAATCTTTTATTGTGTCCTCACTAGTAGAGATTGAATTAAAGATGGGATTTCCATTGGGGTCAGTTTGTGAAAAACTTTGTGTCGCAATTAATAATAAAAGTATTGAAAGGAATTTTCTCATTGTCATTTAATTATAAGGTTGATCTAATCCTGCATACATACACCCAATGTTGGCTGTCTGTTATTCTCGTCAAATATTGTCAGAGCATTTTGCGTAAAGTTTCGGAAACATATTTTTCAAATCATCGCTCCCCCCATTCGGCTCCTGTCGTTTTAATTTGTTCCTGAAATGGTCAAGGCATTTCTTGCCCTGTCAATTCCTTTAGCGCTGGGTAATAAAACATTTTGACCTTGCCCGAAACAGAATCTAAGTTTCAGATAAAATGACCGCCAGCTCGTTGATCTATGCTATCAGACACATATACTGAAAAAATAAAATGCCTATTACCAACAGTTCGGCAATTAACATTTTGTATGATTATTAGTACAACCCGTTTTTAGATCATCCGTTTACATCCGCCTTGTTATTAGCTCACCTGTTCCCGGGAGGGCACAGCTTCGCTAGCCTGAGTCACAGTTCAATTTCGGAAATGATTGTCATTCAATATAGTGTTTAATATTTACAAAATTCAATGCCCGCTGCAAAAATAATTTGCTGCACCAATGCATCATGTACAACTTATTGCAAACCCGGATTTCACCTCCAAACCCTGATCCATGAAATCTTTCAGTCACAGGTAAATGACCTTACCGTATGGGCAAAAAAAGAGCGGGTAGTAGAAACCACCCGCGTATAACATGAGAAAACTTACATCACTGCCTCGAATAATTTATCCCGGCCGGCAGCGCATAGTGAGAATCCGGGAAAAACTGTTTATATCCGCCGTGCTGCATTACACATATGATTTTGATAAATGCAACGGATACTTATAAATAATATTGAGCAATACTTTATTAATATCGTCTTCACGGTAATTATACCTGAATTCGGATTCTTTAACATGCAGGTACAGCGTATTCTTGTTCATACCCCTGAATTTTAACAGGCGGCTGCGCGTATTGCCCCAAAAAACAGCAATCTCGTCCTGGTAAATCTTTCCATTTACTGCCCCTGCATCCAGGCGGTACAAACGCCATTCGTCAAAATCGGCAATGGCATGGTACCTGCTTAATTCATGTAAATGACCAGCTTCCTGTCTGTGCAGCCAGCTTGCCTGCTGAAACTCCCTGATAACCGGTTTGCTGACAGCCGTCAGTTCATCGGTATATACATTGCCCGTAACCGAATAAAAACCATAATATGCATTAATGCCATTGTCTTCTGCCGCTTTTTCTGTAGCTGCATGTACCCGGTAGATGGAGGGTGCCGCTGTTTTGGTATTGCTGAAACGCTGACCCAGTTCCTCGCAATGCCGCGCAATATGGGTACGTATTAATTTTAAATAATTGTTTATGGTTACCCTGCTTACGTTTGTAATGGCCGCAATTTGTGTGGCGGTTAAATCATCCGAAAAAAGCTGTATAATCTCACGGCAGGTTTTTTCAGACAAATGCGATCTTTTTAGCATTTTATTTTTCATAGCAAGTGTTCTACGAATTGATTCGCAGTTAAATTGATATTTTAACGCCGCAGTAAAAACATAAATCTACATATGCGGGTCAATTACCTGTTGAACGCGAACAACTAGATTAATTAAACCTGTTACCAAATGAAAGACATTGGAAAGGATAGAAATGTTACACGAAAAGTACCAGCGCAGAAATATAAATGTAAACGGTAGGCCGTTCATAAAAGCTTGGTCATAAACCACTACGACATGGTTTCCCCATCAGTCCTGCAGCAGGTTATAAATTATGGCCGCTACCTTATCGGCACCGGGCAGCATGGCTTTTTCCAGCCCCGTATTTAGGGGAACTGCGGGGTTATTGAGCGCTCCCAGCACCTCCACAGCCTGGTCCAAAAACCGAAAGCAATGTTTGGAAATTCTGCCCGCCAGCGCTTCGGCAAAAGAATTGTTTTGCTGTTCTTCTGTTAATACCAGGCATTTTCCGTGTATGCGAACGGTAGCAAAAACCATGTCCTCATCCAGCGGATACAGGGTACGCAGATCTACCACCGCCACCTGCCCGGGAAAACGGCTGGCTGCTTCCAGGGCCCAGTATACACCCATGCCATAGGTAATGATGCAACAGGTCTCGCCCCTGGCGGTTTTACCGGCATTCGCCTCCAGCACCAGGTTGGCTATTCCCAGCGGCAAAATATAATCTGCCGAGGGCTCGGGCATTTTGGCCCCTTCGGTACCCGGCACCTTGCTCCAGTACAGACCCTTATGCTCCAGCATAATTACAGGATTGGGATCATAAAATGCAGCTTTCATCAGGCCCTTCATATCGGCCGCATTAGAAGGGTATACTACCTTAATACCTTTAACCGACAATAAAGTGGTTTCAACACAGCCGCTGTGGTAGGGACCACCGCCACCGTAGGCACCCACAGGCACCCGAATGACCGCCTGCACCGGAAATTTTCCATTGCTGAGATAAAAGGATTTTGCTATTTCCGTTACCAACTGGTTAAATGCGGGATAGATATAATCGGCAAACTGCACTTCTACAATTGGCTTTGCACCCGTGGCACACATGCCTGCTACCGAACCGATAATATAGGCCTCCTGTATAGCGGTATTAAATATACGGTGGTCGCCAAAACGCTCAGCCAGCGTGGCAGTTTCCCTGAACACCCCTCCCAGCCTTCTCCCGGTATCCTGGCCATACAATAGTACTTCCTCGTGTGCATCCATAATTTCCCTGATGGCAAATAAAGCGGCATCTACCATCATTATTGGCGCGCCACCGGCCGGGCTTCGGGTACCTTTTTCTGTTGTTACGGGTGAAGGCGCAAATATAAAATCCTGCACAGTGGCAGGATCAGGCTCTTCAGCATTACAGGCACGTAAAAAATCGGCGCTTACCTTTTCTGCCGCTTCTTTTTCTACCTTCGCCAGTTGCTCTGCCGGTATACCGGTGCTGATTAAGCGCTTTTTTAATTTGGGCCCCGGATCATCTGCCGCATGCCTTTCCAAATCTTCGGGTGTTCTGTAAAATTCCTTTCTTACACCACTGGTATGATGCCCCAGCAGGCATACATTGGCCTGTACCAGGCAAGGCAACCGGTATTGTCTTGTATACTGAATAATCTCCTGCATTTTTTCATAACTCTCTTCAAAATCGGTACCGTTGATGCGTATGCGCTTCATGCCGTTAAACCCCGCCGCATACTCATAGGCATCCATTGCCCTTGTTTCTGCCGCGGTGGCACTGATGCCCCAGTTATTATCCTGCACCAGGTAAATGACCGGCAGTTTTTTTAATACAGCAAACTGGAATGCCTCACTCACTTCCCCTTCTGTAACACTGGCATCGCCCATAGAACAAACCACTACCGGCAGCTCTCCGTTGGGCCCTTTTTGAAATAAGGCCGATTGAATAGTTTGCAGGTATTGCAGCCCCTGCGCAACACCGGTAGCCGGGATAACCTGCATTCCGGTGGCGCTGCTCTGGTGTATCATTTGTGGTTTACCTGTGGTGCGGTTATTGGGGTGACTGTAATACGATCTGCCCCCGCTGAAGGGGTCATCTTTTTTTGCCAGCAATTGCAGCATTAATTCATACGGCTCATACCCCATGCCCAGCAACATACTTTCATCGCGGTAATAGGGACTTACATAGTCAACCGCCAATAACTGAAAGGCAACTGCCAGCTGAATGGCTTCATGCCCGCGTGAAGTAGAGTGCACATATTTGCAAAGCGGTCTGTTGGCTTCATAAGTGTCGGCCATAGATTTTGCCAGGCACATATGGCGGTAGGCTTCTAATAAAATATTGATATCTGCAGCAGGCATGTATACAAAGGTAAAAGGTTTACAATGTAAGGCAAATGGCCCCCGGGTGCAACAAAAATTTTAAAAGGCTGTTTATCCGCTGGATAGTTAGCAACAAAAAACCATCTCAGTTACGAGATGGTTAATTATAATTTATAAGAACCAATCATTTTATTTCAACCGTAAAAAGGTTTTCTTCTCCAATAAAACCTTCCAGTTCATCGCCCACTACACATTCGCCCACGCCGGCGGGTGTGCCCGTAAAAACCAAATCGCCAATATTTACAGAAAAGTAATTTGATATATAGGAAACAATTCTGTCAAAATTATTGATCATTAAATTTGAGTTGCTCTGCTGCACCACTTCTTTGTTTTTATACAATCCAAAGCTGATGTCTTTTTTATTTTTGACTTCAGTAAATGGTATCCACTTGCCGATGACAGCAGAATTATCCCAGCTTTTGGCTTTTTCCCATGGCAGCCCCTTTTTCTTTAATTCATTTTGAATATCGCGGGCAGTAAAATCAATACCGGTGGTTACCGCGTCGTAATATTTACTTGCAAAACGATCCTGGATATATTTGCCATTTTTTGAAATACGCAATACAAGTTCGCATTCGTAATGAAGTTCGTTGGTAAATTCAGGGTAATAAAAAGGGGTATGCGCCTGTAGCAAAGCGCTTTTAGGCTTCATAAAAATGACGGGCTCATCCGGAACTTCGTTTCCCAATTCCTGGGCATGAGCTACATAGTTACGGCCTACACAGAATATTTTCATATCCAATAAAAGGATTTGGTTGTTTAAACAATCAAGTTAGGTGATAGCTTCAAAAAGCCTGGCTTTAGAGGTATATTGAATATCAAAATAGCAACAGCTTACAAGCGTGCTTCTGCGAAAATAACGATTCAGATGAATAATTCATAAAGTAATAGATAATTTGTTGTACTGATTCATTGCCGGGCCAATTCCCTGCAAAATATATGTTTCAATCAATTCTGCACATACCATGGTCTTTTTCTGAATCAACGGCAGTTCGGCCTTATCCCATTTCCCCAGCACATATGCCACCTGCGCGCCTTTGGGATAACCATTGCCCACCCCAAACCGCAGGCGTGGGTAATCTGTGGTCATCAGCGTTTCTTCGATGCTTTTTAACCCATTGTGCCCGCCGCTGCTGCCAGAGACCCTGAGCCTTAATTTATCAAGCGGAAGGGCCACTTCGTCTACTATCACCAATATATTTTCTGTTGCAATATGCTCTTTTTCCTTCCAATACTTAATGGCCTTGCCGCTTAAGTTCATAAATGTAGAAGGCTTAATGCAAATCACCGTTTTTCCCTTCAGCTTGCATTCTGCCACATCTGCCAAACGGCCGCTGCTAAAAGATATTGCCTGCCGTGCCGCAAAAGCATCCAGTACATCAAACCCAATATTATGGCGTGTATGCGCATACTCAGGGCCCGGGTTTCCCAAACCTGCAATAAGGTATTTATTCATGGCAGCGAAAATAAAAAAAGTCCCGCCACACGGGCGGGACTTCTGCAATTATGTTTGAAGGAGTCATTATTATTTTCCTTTGGCCGGGGCAGCTTTGGCAGCGGCAGCCGGAGCAGCTTTGGCAGCAGCAGCGGGAGCGGCACCTGCAGCAGGGGCAGCAGCTTCTTCCTGTTTCAACTGGCGGGTTAATACCACAGATGCCAGTGGAATACGGGGAGAGTTGAGGATTTCATAGTTTTCCATTTTCACATCTTCCACCCTGATATTGCCATTGAGTTCAAGATTGGTTAAATCTACCTCGATATTCTCTTTCAGGTATTTGGGCAGTGTTTTAACCTTCAGCGATTTCATTTTCACTATCAGCTTACCGCCGTCTTTAACCCCTTTGGCAGTTCCGGTAAATTTTAAGGGAATGGTAGCAATGGCTTTTTTGTCTTCTACCAGTTCCATCAAATCTACATGAATCAGCGCATCATCTACTTTATCAAACTGAAGATCTTTCAGAATGGTTTTGTACGTTTTTCCGCCTACTTTCAACTCAGCTAACTGAAACGCACTTGTGTACACCAGCGTTTTAAAAGCCGTTGCAGGAGCGTAAAAACTTACTTCTTCTGCACCGCCGTAAATTACACCGGGCACCAAAGACTGAGAGCGAAGTTGCTGGGTGGCTTTTTTCCCAGTTTCGGTCCTCAGTTGTCCTTCGATTGTAATTGATTTCATTGTTTATATTGTGTTTTTGTTTACTTGTTTGAACAGGGTTCCTGCTATCTTATTTATCCCTCATTTGCGAGTGAATAAATAAACTGGTAATGCTCTTGTTCTCATACGCGTTTCTGATGGCTACGGCAAACAATTGAGATACGCTCAGCACTTTTATCTTATTTGTCTGCTGTTTTAGCGGAATGGTATCGCAAACCACCAGTTCTTCCAGCACACTGTTTTCAATATTGGCATATGCATTACCGCTTAATACCGGGTGTGTGCACAATGCCCGTACACTTCTGGCGCCTTTTTCTTTTAGTAAACCGGCCGCTTTTGCCAGTGTTCCGCCTGTATCGCAAATATCATCTATCAGCACGATGTCTCTCCCTTCCACTTCTCCGATTACCACCATGCTGGCTATTTCATTGGCGCGTTTACGGTGTTTGTCGCAAATCACCATTTCTGCATTGAAATAACTGGCAATTTCCCGGATGCGGTTGGCGCTTCCCACATCGGGGGCCGCGAAGGTAAGGTTTTCCAGCTTTAAATTCTCAATATAGGGGATAAAAATAGCTGAGCTGTCGAGGTGATCTACTGGTATGTCAAAATAGCCCTGGATTTGAGGTGCATGCAGGTCCATGGTAATTACCCTGTCGGCCCCGGCTGCTACTATCATATTGGCAATCAGCTTTGAACCGATGGCCACGCGGGGTTTGTCTTTCCGGTCTTGCCGGGCATAACCATAATAAGGAATAACGGCTACTACTTTGTAGGCAGATGCCCTGCGTACGGCATCAATCATCAGCAACAGTTCCAGTATGTTATCGGTGGGTGAAAAAGTACTCTGGATAAGAAAAACCATATCTCCCCGGATACTCTCCTGGAACACCGGCTGAAATTCGCCATCGCTGAATTTTTGGGTAATACATTTACCCAACGGACTGCCATATTGCTGCGCTATCTTTTCTGCCAGATACTGAGATCCGGTACCAGAAAATATCTTTACCGAACTATGCATAAGTAGTACTATTGGTGCGGCGAAGATAAAGCTTCAAAAGAGAAATAAAAATCTGTAAAAGAGTTTTAGCTCTAAATTTGACGCCGCAGCATCATGCACAGTAAGGGTATGCAACTTATTTACCTACAGAAGCAAACATTGTTTTATCAGTCTGGGTATTTGCCTGGCTAATACCCTGTGTGGCAGATCCCTTTTTGGGACTAAAAGCGTAAAATACTGAAGAACAAACGAAAATAGAGAAGAAAAGAGCAACAATGTAAATGCCGGCACAGAAAAACAGGGATTGCAGGCCACCAAGGTTGCTAAATGTAGAAGTGCGTTTCATAAAATCGGATTTTTAGTTTTCAAAAGGTATTGGAACAAGAGAACGGTAAATAATCTTACCTATTGTGTCATTTCGTAAATTGCTTGTCCTAAAATTACCATTAAACCTATCCACATGCAAGCGCACAAATACCCAATTAATATGTGGGCAAAAGATGACCGGCCCAGGGAAAAATTACTACGTAAATCTCCGGGCTCGTTAAGCGATTCTGAGCTGCTGGCCATACTTATTAATAACGGCAACCGCCAAAAAAGCGCCGTAGACATTGCCAAAGACGTGCTGTCACTGGGCAAAAACAACCTCAATGAACTGGGCCGCCTGTCTGTTAAAGATTTTATGGCGGTAAAAGGGATTGGCGAAGCCAAAGCCATTACCATAGCGGCCGCCCTGGAACTGGGCCGCAGAAGACAGGCCGCCGTTTTTCTTGAAAAACCCCGGGTAAAAAGCAGTTCGGACATTGCCCACTACGTGCAAACCCTGTTAAGTGATTACCAGCACGAGGTTTTTGCGGTTGTTTTTCTGAACCAGGCCAATAAAGTGAATCATTTTGAAATTGTAAGCAGGGGCGGTATTACCGGCACCGTGGCCGATCCGCGCGTTATCCTGAAAAAGGCGCTGCAGGAAGACGCTGTTAGCATTGTACTCTGCCATAATCACCCCTCCGGCAGCCTGCGCCCCAGCCGCGCAGATGAACTATTAACCAGCAAAATAAAAGAAGCTGCCAGCTATTTCGACATCAAAGTGCTGGACCATATTATAGTAAGCAATGAAGGGTTTTATAGTTTTGCGGATGAGGGCATTCTATAGTCCGGTGTGCAGGTAAAATTCATAGTCGAATAAATCCATGTAACTGGCGTTTTTTGTACCTGGCGGATCGCTAAAAGCTTATAAAAAGCAATGACCATCCATTGCCGGACGGTCATTGCTAATATTATTCCTGCAACAAATTTTATTATTTCGGATCCCACCAAACACGGTCTGCCGTAGTAGCAGATTGCTCAGGCCTTGGATTGGTCAGCAATTCAGTAGATGAATACGGCCACCTCCTCGGAATATAAGGAACATATGGGTTGGCTGCCAGCGTAAGCACCGGGAAGCCCGTACGTCTCCAGTCGTTATACGTTTCAATGGAAAGAAAATCGGCAATGTATTTCTCACCAATGATCTGTTCAACTGCATCCGCCGTAGTTAACGCAGGTCTTGAGGCTATATAAACAGTTTGATCTGCCGCAGCAACGCCCAGCATATTCATATGTGCGGCTATAGCCTGGCGGTAGACAGGGTCTGCCGCTGCTGCACCACTTTTTATAAATACAGCTTCCGCCTTAATAAACAATGCTTCGCTGTAAGTGGCCAGGTACAAAGGGGCGCCAGCGCCATCAGAATTATCTTCAATGGGAAGATAACCACCGTAAAAAGTATTCAAAGAAGAATATACATTGGGATCTGGTCCTGCGCCAATACCCGCGGGTCTGCCTGCATATACGCCGGCTGTATTGGTATCAGCTATAATGGGCAACCGCGGATCGTTGTTTGAGTTCAGTAAATCAATAAAAGATTTACCCATTACCACCCCACCGGCGCCGGGCAATGTGTTCTGGTACCATGGCGTTTCAGCCTGTGCAGTGCCTGCGTAAGACACCTTTGCATTGTCATCATTGGAAGTAAACCCGCTGGCAAGCGCAGTTAACGCACTGTCTGCCTGCAGAGAAGCTGTACGGCCCGGCGCTTTGGTTAAACGCAGGTAATAGCGTGCCTTCAGCATATAAATGTATTTCTTCCATTTTTTCATATCGCCACCATAAATAAAATCATCCGACCCGGGTGCAATAGCACTGGCAGGTTTGTTTATATAAAACAGGGCGCTGTCCAAAGTAGTCTGTATGCCTTTGTACACTTCTTCCTGTGTATCATATTTGGGCAATGTAATGGCAGGAATCTTTAGTGATTCTGAATACGGAATATCATTCCATACATCTGTAGTAAGTGCCAGGCTATAAGCAAACAATGTTTTACCAATGGCTGCATACTGGTTATGCCCTGCTGCTTCCGCCTGCTCTATCATTACTTTCAGGTTCTGAAACACATTGGGATATAAATAAAAACTCCAGGTATTGTCAACATCAGCCGGCAATATGCGGTAAGTTTCCATATCGGGCGATGGCTGGTTGAGTGATAACTGCTGCATCCAGTAAGCCGCACTTGTGCCATTAAAACCGCCTACTATATTGGTTGAAATGGTTACTTCCACCGGCGTCAGTATCAGTGATTCTTTTACCTGCAACGGGTTGTTTGGATCTTTGTTGACATCCAGAAATTTGCTGCACCCGGAAAGTGCCAGCAAACCCACTGCGAAAATGATATATGCTTTATAATTTTTCATGTTTGTTTCTTTTGCGGTTTAATTAAAACATTGCTTTAAGGCCAACAATGAAATTGTGATTGGAAGGAACATTAAAATTGGCAAATCCCTGCCCGTTGCCGCTTCCATTCAGGCTTACTTCAGGATCTGATCCGCTGAAATTCTTATGCAGTATAAAATTGGTGCCGCTCAGGCTCAGTGTGAGACCTTTTACAAAAGAACCTTTGGGAAGTACAGAAGTTAAATTGTACCCCAGCGATACCTGGCGCAGTTTCAGGTAAGAACCATCTTCTACAGAAGTTTCATCCACAATTGAATACAGGTTCTGATAATAATTCTGATTCTTTATAACAGCTGTTGTATTTACTTTGCCCGTGCTTTCTATAATACCGGGAAACACAGTGCTGGTACCGCGGTCTTCAGTCACTTTGGGTGTACCATAAAACAGGAGATAATGGTTATCAAAGTTGAGAATGTCTCCACCATGTTTGTAATCAAGCACAAAAGAAAAAGCAAATGCTTTGTAGGTAAGTGTACTGTTCAGGCCCCCGTTCCATTTGGGTGTTACGTTTCCTATCGGCGCCAGGTCATCGGCCACCTGCGGGTATCCGGCATCATCCAGCAACAATTGCCGCTGATCGTTGCGTTTGAAATGTGAACCATAGATTACGCCATAGGCCTGGTTGGCAAAAGCAAAAATACCGGGGTTTACAAAACCGGCAAACTGCAGGTAAGGAACGCCTTCAGACAGCCTGATTACTTCGTTCTTAATCTTCGTATAGTTTACGTTGATTTCCCAGGTAAGATCTTTGGTTTTGATGGGCGTTATACCCAATACCACTTCAATACCCTTATTGCGCATATCTCCTGCATTGGTACTGGCACTGGAGAAACCTGTGGCCGGGTTAAGCGGCGTGCTGGGTACCAGCAGATCAGAACTCTTTTTATTAAAGTAGGTAATATCAAGCGATACCTTATTCTGGAAAAATTTAGTTTCCAAGCCTGCTTCAAATTCTTTTACGCTTTCATTTTTTAGCGGGAAAGCATAGGTAGTCGTCAGCTGAAAACCATTCTGCCCATTAACCGGGAATGACACATTGCCTACTGCATTATGATAGTACGGGTTGGTAAGTGAATAAGGACCTACGTTATCATTACCTACGGAAGAATACGAAAGCCTGATCTTACCGAAGTTAAAAATTGAATTGGTTGACAGGTTCAATGGTTCAGTAAACACAAAACCACCACTTACAGAACCGTAAGGATAGAACTGTTTATCCTGCGACAATACAGAGCTTCCGTCATACCGCCCGGTTAAGGCAAGTGTAAGCATTTTTTTATATTCCAGTGTTGCCTGTGCATAGAAACCTACTTTTCTTGTTTTATAATACGCATAGGTAGAAGAAACATTACTGGCGTTGTTGATGTTATAAAAATCAGGTATAGACAATGCCACGCCCTGCACAAATGTGCTGTTGTTGTAATTCGTAAGTATATTGTTTCCCACAATGATATCGGCGAATAAATCGCTGGTAATATTTTTCCTGGCTTCTATGATCAGATCATTGTTAAACTGCTGGTACTGATTGATGCGGCTATACAATCTTCCGTCAGCAGAAGTAGAACCAATAATGCCAACATTTTCATGATAGCTGGTATTGTTTACGTACATATCTGCACCCAGTCTTTCGGTAATGGTCAGCCATTTTAACGGGTTGTAACTTAATGTAACCACGGGCAGTATACGATCTGTTTTATCAAGCAAACCAGTGTTATCAACCAGCCAGTAAGGATTGTTCCTGGCCAGGCGGTATACCCTTTGCGTACCATCCGGATTGGTAGTGGGATAAGGGTTCCAGGATATAGGTGCAGCATAAATGGTCCACAGCGGACTGGCCAGGCTATTGCCTTCCAGCAGACGGTGGTTATCTGAATGCACATAGTTGAACTGGGTAGAAAGCGTCAGGTTGTTCAGTATTTTGGATGTATACTTCAGAAAAAGCGAGTGCCTGCTATAGTCGGTATTGGGTTCTGTACCATCTGTTTTCAGGTACGAATAAGAAGCCAGGTAACTTGAACGGTCTGTAAAACCGCTTACGCTTATATTATTATCTGTAGTATGGCCGGTTTTAAAATAATCTTTTACGTTATCTCTTTTTTGAACGGGTGCACCACCTACTTTTAACGTATCAATCAATGGTCCCCAGGAGCCGGAGCCAAACTGCCCGTTGTTTCCATCTACATACTGGCCGCCGGAACCCTGCGCATATTTATCCTGGAACTTTGGCAGTATGGCTTTCTCAAAAGAATAACTGCTGCTGAAAGAAACATTGGGCCTGCCCGATTTGCCTGCACCCTGGCCATTTTTAGTAGTAATGATTACTGCACCCCTTGCCGCCGCAGAACCGTACAGGGCCGTTGCTGCGGAACCTTTCAATACGTTGATGCTTTCAATAATGTTGGGATCAATATCAGTGGCTCTGTTGGAAGTACCACCCGCACCCAGTGAACCGTCGGGGTTACCCGCTTCGCCATTGTCCATCGGTATACCATCAATTACAAACAACGCCTGGTTATTGCCCTGCAATGAACTGGCGCCGCGGATAACAATACGTGCCGAGCTGCCGGGCATACCGCTTGAATTGGTTATCTGTACACCTGCTACTTTGCCTGCCAGTGCATTTACCAGGTTATTTTGTTTGGCATTTACCAATGTAGTGCCTTTAACTTCCTGTGTGCTGTAGGTAAGCGTTCTCTTTTCACGTTTAATACCCAATGCAGTTACTACCACTTCGTCAAGCGCCGCATTGGCCTGGGTTAATGAAATTGAAATGTCTGATAAATTACCGGTTGGAACTTCTTTTGTCTCAAATCCAACCACGCTGATAACAAGGATAGCATTGACAGGCACGGTAATTTTAAATTTACCATCTGCACCGGCGCTTACGCCGCCTTTTCCTTTTTTAACTGTAATGGTAGCGCCTGGAATGGCCGTACCTGTAGCATCTTTAACCGTTCCGGTCACCTCCCTGCTTTGCGAAAACGCTGCGATTGTACATAGCGTCAGCATTGCAAAGAGCAATGAAATTTTTCTCATGTTGCAAATTTTAGGTTTCAGTGAAATTCAAAAAAAAATATACCTGTGTAATAAATAATGCGATTTCGTTTAGTGATATAATACAGTTGACTGATGCGGCCTTGTTAACCCGCAATAAAAATCACATGCATTATTTCTTAATGCATATGCAAGCGTAAATTGGCAGTAATAGGTTTTAAGGGAGCATATTCCAAGTAGAATACTTAATAAAAACGCGAAAAGTAAATCACGGTTTTGTTAATACAATAGCAGTACATTTTTTTTAATGGAAGATTAATCTATAAGAACAGCCGTTATATACAACGTTAATGCATACCCTAACATTTCAGATCATGCTATTATAAATGTATTCTTATCTTGCATAAATGACAATCGTTTTGCACAAACGCTGCAATCAATTAAAATAAAGTTGAAGGTAAGAAACAGCATTAGAGAAGTATAGCAGCTATATTGTCTTGGATGCATCGTTCCAGTGGCAGTTATGCACATAATGAATTGCAAATGCTATGGCATCCATCTGAAGACATATATAAAATAAATTAATTTAAGCCTGCGCTGTAGGTCCGCCAAAATTCAGCGGGAATTCAATGCTTTCCTGGTCTTTAATCTTGCCATGTGCTTCTTCGAAACGCTGAATATTATCGTCGAGCGCCTTTAAAAAACGCTTGGCATGCTGGGGGGTTAATATAATGCGGCTTTTTACTTTGCTTTTGGGTGTACCCGGCATCACATTTACAAAATCTACGATAAACTCTGCATGAGAATGGGTAATAATAACCAGGTTGGAATAAGTGCCCTCTGATATTTCTTCAGAAATTTCTATATTGAGTTGCTGGTTATTCGGTTGCTGATCGGCCATGGTTCAATTATTTTGGCGAAGATAAAGAATAGCTGGTAGATGTTAGCTCTTAGCCTTTAGCTATTAGCTTTTAGGCGTTCAGTAAGTAAATGTATTATTTAAATAAAGATAATTTTGTTGAATTTTCCTTCGCTATATGCACATCTCCTCTGCTAACCGCTAACAGCTTATACCTAATAGCTATTCCACGTCTACCTGTTTCCTAATCACGGATCCTTCGCTCGCTTCCATCAAAAATTTCCGTTCATTAATCATATAACCGTTTCCCTTCTCACAAAAATGAACAACAATATTTTCTACACTAATGGGATTGCCCTCCGGAATATCTGCAATATTGCTATGCCGGATATCGTGCCCGTCTATAATAATCACCAGCCCGCTGCCTATGGCTTCCATTTTATTGCCTTCCGTTACCAGCATACCCGTATCTTCTCCCAAACCAATGCCTATACAGGAAGGATTGCTGGCAACCGCCTGCGACAAACGTCCAAACCGCCCGCGCTTTTCAAAATGACTGTCTATAATAACCGTATCAATAAAACTAAGGCCCGTAGTAATCTTTACCTCTCCTTTTAAATGAGCACGGGTGGCATTGCCTTCATAAATCATGGTATTGCTCATGGCCATTGCACCGGCGCTGGTGCCCGCAATGATAAAATTTTCATGCTGGTAGCGATCATGCAGGGTTTTTAAAAACCGGGTGCCGCCAAAAATGGCGCTTAGCCGCATTTGGTTGCCCCCGCTAAACATTACACATTGGCAGTTGCTGATACGCTCTGTATATTCGGGTTTTAATACGTCTTCGCGGTTGCGGATGCCCAGCACACCAATATTGGTGCAGCCTATTTTGCCAAATGCATTCATGTAATTGTTGGCTACTTCCTGGGGTATGGTAGACGCTGTTGTTATGACTTCTATACGGGCGCCGGGCCCCCCTGCTTCCTGCATAATGCGGCGCAATATGCCCAGCTCAAAAAAATTGAGGTTATTGCGGTAAACATCGCCTGTCTCCAAATCGGTTCCTTTGTCTTCTGCACCTCCGATTGCTATTAATTTTCCTTTCGGTATTGACATATTTTAATATTCATTTGAACCACGGCACCACTACGGCACCGGGTTTTCACAGGGAAACAGTTTATTGATATTTTATACCGGATGACCATTCGCATTAACCAACAGGCGCCTGCTGCAATAATCAGCATAAAACACCCTGTTTCTCCTCCGTGGTTCCCAATTCACACATCGGACAAAAATAACGGAAATACAATAAATGAATTGTGATAAAAATGAAAATGTATACGTATGGAAATGCCTGCTCCGATACCGGAAGGCTGAAACTTAAGTCATTTCCAATTAAAATACATGCGCAGGTATAAGATTATTTGTCAACCCCTGATGATCATTAAAATTGGTTTTTGTTCGTTCTCATTCATGTAAATTAGCGTTTATCAAAACTATCAGCATGAAGAAATTAACCATGGTGTTCATTATTGCTATCGCCGCCTGCTTTCATTCATTTGCCCAGGAACTGAGTTATTATCTTCCCGCCGATGTTACCTATAATACTGCCATACCCACACCAGAGCAGGTAATTGGCCACCATGTTGGTGAATGGCATATTACGCACGACCGGTTGGTAAACTATATGAAGGCCATTGCTGCTGCCAGTCCAGACAGGGTGAAGCTGGAAGTAATGGGCACTACCTATGAAACAAGACCGCAATTGCTATTGATATTTTCTTCCAAAAAAAACCTGGACAACCTGGAACAGATAAGACAGCAGCACCTGGCATTGGCCGACCCCATAGCAGCCGCTTCTCTAAATACCGATAATATGCCGGCAGTGATATGGATCGGCCACTCTATTCATGGCAACGAATCCAGCGGGGCCAACGCATCCCTGTTAAGCGCTTATTATTTGGCGGCGGCACAAGGCAAAAAAATAGACGAACTGCTGGATGATGTGGTCATTCTTTTTGATCCATCTTTTAACCCCGACGGGTTGCAGCGTTTCTCTACCTGGGTAAACCAGCACCGGAGCAAAAACCTGGTTACCGATCCCAATTCAAGAGAGTTTAATGAAGTATGGCCCGGTGGCCGTTTCAATCATTATTGGTTCGACCTTAACCGCGACTGGCTGGCCGGCGTACACCCCGAAAGCCAGAACCGCCTAAAAAAATTCCAGGCCTGGAGGCCCAATATCTTAACGGATCATCATGAGCAGGGCAGCAATGCCAGTTTCTTTTTTCAGCCAGGCGTTGCGGCCAGGGTAAATCCGCTAACACCAGAAAAAAATCAGCAACTGACTGCCAGGATTGCAACTTTCCATGCGAAATTTCTTGATAAAATTGGATCGCTGTATTTTACCAAAGAAAATTATGACGACTTTTATTATGGCAAAGGTTCTACCTACCCCGATGTGCAGGGCTGCATTGGTATTTTATTTGAACAGGCATCATCGCGCGGGCATGCACAACAAACTGCCAACGGCATTTTACGTTTTCCATTCACGATACGCAACCAGTTTACCACTACCCTTTCTACACTGGAAGCCACCGTATCGCTGCGCAAAGAATTACTGAACTACCAGCGCGATTTTTTTAAAATGACTTTACAGGAAGGCAACTCGGCCGCCAATAAAGCCTGGATAGTGGGAGAAGCAACAGATAAAGCACGTACCACCCACTTCATTGAAATGCTGCTGCGCCATAAGATTGAGGTGTATGAACTAAATACCAGCATAAGTGCAGACAACTTCAATTTTGAAAAAGGCGGCGCCTATATTATACCCGCCAACCAACCCCAGTACCGCCTGTTACGGGGTATTTTTGATAAAACGCTTACCTATCACGACAGTTTGTTTTATGATATCACCGCCTGGACCATGCCACTTGCATTCGGTTTGCCGTATGCCGAGTTGAATGCAGCAAAATATACAGCGGGCATTAAAGGCAGCCGGGTAGACAGCGTGGCCATGCCCATGGGTAGCGTAAAAGGGGCTGCAACCAATTACGTGTATGCATTTGAATGGAATGAGATGTATGCCCCGCGCATGTTGTATGAATTAACAGACAACGGCATACTGGCAAAAGTAGCCAGCAATCCTTTTGAAGCCACCGTGGAAGGCGGCAACAGGAAATTCAACTATGGCACCATCATTATACCGGTTGCGTTGCAAAAAACGGATGCCGGCAAATTATTTAACCTCATCAAAGAAAGCGCAGAAAAAAACGGTATAACTGTTTACCCGTTAACCACCGGTATGTCAGTCTCAGGTGTTGATTTGGGCAGCGCCAGTTTTCTTAATATCAGCAAACCGTCTGTTGCCATGCTGGTAGGGCCGGGTGCATCGCCCACAGATGCCGGCGAAGTCTGGCACCTGCTCGATCAGCGGTTTAATATGCCCGTTAGTCTGCTGGAAATTTCAGTCTTTAACCGGGCAGAACTGAATAAATACAATACTATTATTATTGCCGGTGGCAGTTATAACGACCTGAACAAGGACAAACTAAGGGCCTGGGTGCAAAATGGCGGTAACCTGATTTGCCTGCAGGATGCCGTACAATGGGCGGCGCAAAACAGCATCACCAATATCACATTTAAAAAAGTGCCTTCCGCCATAGACAGCAGCCTGGAGTTGCCTTATGCCACGAAGATGGGTCGTGAAGGATCGCAGCTTAACTACGGTGGCATATTCCGCGCAGGCATCGATCTTACCCATCCTTTATTTTACGGTTACCAGCAACCCTATATTGACCTGTTTAAGACAGGAAAAACCTTTCCTGAAAAAAGTAAAAATCCCTATGCCAATCCCGCGGTGTATGGAAACACGCCATTGCAAAGCGGCTATATCAGCAAGGAAAATTACGCCGCTATAAAAAATTCGGCGGCAGTTATAGTAAGCGGCATTGGCAGCGGCAAGGTTATTTCTATTGCCGACAATCCCAATTTTCGTGCGTTCTGGCTGGGCGGTACCAAACTAATGATGAATGCCATCTTTTTTGGAAGGCTGATAGATACCAGCAGCGGACGGGCACAGGATGAGTAGATCGCCGTCTTGATCACAAATAATCCACAGATTCTGCAGCATAAAAAAATGGTTGTGGTAATCAATACCGGAACCTGTAAATTGCCGGTTCAAATAATTTAAGTACGCAGCTAAATTTTAAAGTATGATTAAGTTACAAGTTATCGGCAACCTTGGTAAGGATTGCGTTACCAACACTGTAAATGGTAAAAGCGTAATCAATTTTAATGTGGCACACACGGAAAAATTCCGCGATGCACAAGGAAACCAGAAAGACAAAACCATTTGGGTAGAATGTGCTTACTGGACAGACAGAACAGCCATCGCACCCTACCTGCGCAAAGGCACACAGGTATATGTAGATGGCTCGCCTGAAGTAAGAACTTATCCAAAAAATGATGGCACTACGGCCGCATCATTGACTTTACGCGTATCAAGCGTTCAGTTACTGGGCAACCGCAGCGATAATGCCTCGTCTTCACAGGCTGGATATGTATCCCCGTCTGCAGCACCCATCAGCAACAATGCACCCGGCCGCAATGAAGTAGCTGAACCGATAGATGATTTACCGTTTTAAAAATATCAGCAATTACATTAAAAAGCCCCTGGACATGTTCGGGGGCTTTTTTAATGTGAAAATGGGAATAATGTGACTAATATGACTAATGTGTAAATAAAAAATGACCGGCCGGCCAGACGGCCCGATTTTGCCTTCATTCATACATTTCCTATTTTCACCTAACCATACTATTTCCGGCGCATTCATCACATTTGTACATTCATCACATTTTCATATTCATCATATGGCTAAAAATGCTTCCACCCGCAGAAAATTTTTACAGCAATTGGGCAGCACCGGCTTGTTATTGGGTACCGGCGGCCTCGGTAAACTGGCGGCAGAGGAAAAAATGGAAGAACGCCTGTTGCAATACAATAAACGGGTAACTGCCAACGACAAAATAAGAATAGCAGTAATTGGCAGCGGCATCATGGGTTTTAATGATACCGAAACGGCATTAAAAGTACCCGGTATTGAAATAGCTGCCGCCTGCGATTTGTATACCGGCCGCCTGGAAAGAATGAAAGAATTATATGGAAAGGATTTATTTACTACACGCGATTACCGTGAAGTACTGGAAAAAAAAGATATTGATGCAGTCATTATTGCTACCAGCGATAACTGGCATGCACGCATCAGCATAGATGCCATGAACAGGGGAAAACATGTGTATTGCGAAAAACCCATGGTACACAAAATAAGTGAAGGGGCCGAAGTGATAAAAACACAGCAGCAAACAAAAAAAATAATGCAGGTAGGCAGCCAGGGCATTAGTGGCATAGATTACCAGAAGGCAAGGGAATTGTACAAAGCCGGTGAAATTGGACAACTGAATTGCATTGAAGCTATCTACGACAGGCAAAGTGCATTGGGCGCATGGGAATACACTTTGCCTACCGACGCGTCGCCAAAAACGGTTGACTGGGACCGTTATATCAGCGGCACGCCCAAACAGCCTTACGATGAAAAAAAATTTTTCTGGTGGCGCAATTATAAAGATTTCGGCACCGGTATGCCGGGCGACTTATTCGTACACCTGGTTACCGGTATTCATTATGTAACCGGTTCCAAAGGCCCGTCTAAAATATTCTCTGCCGGGCAGCTGGCTTACTGGAAAGATGGCCGCGATGTGCCTTATGTTACTACCTCAATTATGGATTACCCTGAAACACCCGAACACCCTGCGTTCCAGGTAATGCTTCGGGTAAATTTTATCAGTGGCGACGGTGGCCATAGCTCGGTAAAATTTATAGGCAGTGAAGGCGTTCTGGAAAAAAGCTGGGATGGCATAAGCATTACCCATAGCTTATTGCCCAGGGCGCCAGGCATTGGCGGATGGGACGCACTGGCTACTTATCCGCAGGCCATGCAGGAAGAATTAAAAAAAAGGTATGATCAGCGATGGCCGGCCACCGACCAGCAGGCACCGGTGAAAGCGGCCATCAAATTTAAAAAACCGGAGGGTTACAGCGAACATGTTGATCATTTCATAAACTTCTTTGAAGCAATAAGAAACGGCAACCCGGTTATTGAAGACCCTGTAACTGCTTTTCGCGCAGCAGCTCCCTGCCTGGCCAGCAACGACAGCTATTTCCAGAAAAAAATCATTTACTGGGATGCAGAGCAAATGAAAGTAGTGAACAAATAATTATTTTAAATTTTAAATGATGAATTTTGAATTTTAGCTGTCGCTCTACAACATTTAAAATTTAAAATAATTCATCGGTGCGGAAAATATGAAGGTGACAGACAAACAACTATTTTGAATTTTAAATTTTGATTTTTGATCTACCCGTCAAAAGCATTTAAAATTTAAAATTCAACATTTAAAATAATCTATTGGTGGAACAAATCATTTCCTACAAAACACTACTGGCGTTTACAGAAAACATCTTTAAAAAAATTGGTTGCAGTGAACAGGATGCCGCTACGGCTGCCGAAGCATTGGTAGCCGCCGATCTGCGCGGAATCGACTCACACGGTGTAGCCAGGCTGAGTGGCTATGTACGTTTGTGGGAAGCAAAACGGGTTAATGCATCGCCCGTCATTAAAATAATACATGAAACACCTTCTACTGCGGTAGTTGACGGAGACAGCGGTCTTGGACTGGTAGTGGCGCCTTTTGCCATGCAGGTGGCTATCAATAAAGCAAAACAAGTGGGAACAGGCTGGGTAAGCGCCAGCAATTCAAACCATTTTGGTATTGCCGCCCACCATGCCATGATGGCCCTGGAACATGATATGATTGGCATTACCATGACCAATGCCAGTGCATTGGTGGCACCTACTTTTTCTATAGAACGCCTGCTGGGCACCAATCCTGTTTGTGTGGCCGTTCCTGCCGGTAATGAACCCGCTTTTGTTGCAGACCTGGCCACTACCACCGCCGCCAATGGCAAACTGGAGATCCTGCAACGTAAAAATTTACATGCGCCCACCGGGTGGATACAGGATAAAAACGGGTATGCATCTACCAATCCGCATGAACTAAAAGGTGGCGGCGCTTTGTTGCCATTGGGCGGCGATCGCGAGCATGGCAGTCATAAAGGCTATGCCCTGGGCGCGATAGTAGATATTTTTTCTGCCGTATTAAGCGGTGCCAATTACGGTCCGTGGGTGCCACCATTTCCGGCTTATGTGCCTATGCCGGAAAACCAGCCCGGAAAAGGTATCGGTCATTTTTTTGGCGCCATGCGCATTGATGCTTTCCGGCCAGCCAATGACTTTAAACTTCATATGGATCAGTGGATACAACGATTCAGATCGGCCAAAACAATGCCTGGAGAGCCCCGGGTGTTAATACCCGGCGATCCCGAACGGGAAGCACAGGCGGACCGCCTTGAAAACGGCATTCCTTTGTTACATGCCGTAACAGAAAATTTAAAAGAACTGGGTGAGCGGTTTGAGGTGGAATTGAAGATGGCTGATGGCTGAAAGATCGCTGATGGCTGATTTGATCATGTCTGATGTCGATAAGCGCTATTATACTACTAAAGATGAAAGCAGCTATTACTATATCTGGCATAACCTATTGTCTTTTCCGCGCAGAGGAAATCAGACATGATCAAATCAGACATCAGACATAAGAAATCAGCGATAATCACATCAGACATCCGCCATAACCCATTATCTTTGCTGCCCAAATTATTTTTTTAAACTAAAATGTCGCGCTGTAGCGTGACTTGGGGGGGAACAATGAAAATCATGAAATTTGGCGGTACCTCGGTAGGTAAGCCTGAACGGATGCACCAGGTAGCGCAACTGGTTACAAAAGACGATGAACCTACAATTGTGGTGTTAAGCGCATTGAGTGGTACTACCAACGCACTGGTTGCCATAGGCGAAAGCTTAAGCAAGGGTGAGAAAGAAGCCGCCAAACAACAAATTGACAAACTGGAAGCCCATTACCAGCAATTCATTACAGAGCTGGTAAAAACAGACGTAGCATTGCAAAAAGCGAAAACCATTATTGCAGAGCACTTCGAATTCCTGAATATTATACTGAAGATTTCTTTTAACGAAGCATTGAATAAAGATATCCTGGCCCAGGGCGAATTGCTGAGTACTAAATTATTTTGTGTATACCTGGAGGAAAAGGGCATCGATCACCACTTACTACCTGCGCTTGATTTTATGACCATCGACAGCCACGACGAGCCGCAGATTGGCAGCATTAAGGTAAAACTGGCGCAGCTTTTAAAACAGCACGAATCAAAAAAACTATTTATCACGCAGGGATACATCAGCCGCAATGCAAGAGGCGAAGTGGATAACCTGAAACGTGGGGGCAGCGATTACAGCGCTTCATTGATTGCCGCTGCTATCAATGCCAGCGTGTGTGAAATATGGACCGATATTGATGGCATGCACAACAATGATCCGCGGGTGGTAAAGAAAACCAGAGCTATTGAACAGTTAAGTTTCGACGAAGCGGCAGAGCTGGCCTACTTTGGCGCTAAAATCCTGCACCCGGCTTCTATATGGCCGGCACAACAATACAAAATACCCGTGAAGCTGCTCAATACCATGCAGCCCGGAGCAAAAGGCACATTGATTACACAACTGGCCGGCAGCAATGGCGTAAAAGCAATTGCAGCCAAAGATGGTATCATTGCTATAAAAATAAAAAGCAGCCGCATGCTGCTGGCCTATGGTTTTTTGAGAAAAATTTTTGAAGTGTTCGAGAAATACCGCACACCCATCGACATGATTACAACCTCTGAAGTGGCGGTATCATTAACCATCGACAACACATTGCATTTGAAGGAGATTTTAAAAGAACTGGAACCATTTGGAACCACCGAGATAGATCACGACCAGAGCATTGTGTCTATTGTAGGCAATGAACTGGCATCTACTGAAAACCTGCTGGCCAAATTATTTGAAGCGCTGAAACCCATACCCGTTCGTATGGTAAGTTATGGCGGCAGCCCGCATAATGTATCTGTATTAATTCCTGCTGCTTACAAAACACAAACACTGCAATTGCTGAATAAAGGACTGTTTGGATTGGATTAAGCTGCAAATTGAAGGCGAGACCACTAAAATTTAACAATAAAAAAAATCCCGCCGTAGGTGGGATTTTTTTTATGCGCAAATGGCTTAAGGAAAATAAGGCTATTTTGATATAATTCCCGGGAATCAGCAGGTGGCCTGTTGCTATGGCTGTTGCTGCTGCTGCTGATCTTTCAGGACATCATCGTTTACCCTCCTGTTTTTCAAAATATTTACATAAGTAAGCGCCAGCCGGTTGTTATAATTCTCATATGATTTCTGGGCCCAGGCAATGGCCTTGTTTAAATCGCCGTTTATTTCGCTGATGATGGCCATATTGTAACATGCCCTTCCTGCAATCCTGGCATTGCTGTTATTGGTTTCCTTCAGCCACATTTCTTCAGCGCCTTTCCAGTTGCCGGTACGGGCCATCCTGGTGCCGGTGGCAAAATTGTCGGTGCCTTTTATATAATAATCGCGGTACACCCTTATCCAGTATGGAATTAATCGTTGCGCATAGGCATGCCCGTTCTGATTGCCTGCCTCTTTTACTGCTTCCTTGCGGTTAATTAAACCGCCTGCAGCTTCCACGGGGTTAATACCTTTTGAAGAATAGTTCAATGATTTGCCGGAAGAATATTCATCCAGTATGGTGCGTCCGCGCGGGTCATAGATACGCCATCCTGTTTTTACCATTGTTTGCATATTTGCCTGGTGTTCCAAACCGGGCACATTGCCCAGGGGTGTTTTTAATGACACGGGTATGGCCGCATAATTTATTTTGGTATCGGTATCAAAAAGTTCCAGTGCAAATACAGCATCGGCATTATTGTCTGCGCAAATTTTTTCTACTTCATTCCACGATAAAGGTGCCGGAAAAAAACCTGGCGCCGATTTGTTGACTGCCATTTCTTTGGCCGGCCTGATATCAGTAAACCGGTTATTTTTCCATAGTTCATCCGTTAACCCGGTAATGCTTGCTTCGGCACCGGCTGCGTCCAGGCCAGGCCCTTCCATGGTCATTACTTTATCAATCGCATCAATTATTTTGTTTTGCCCGGAAGCTTCGCTGCGGTTAACGACCACTATTCTTTTTATGTCCTGGGGAACAGATACCGGCGCTGGCTCCAGCACGCTAAGGTAAACAAGGTTGGTAGTGCGGCAGGACGAGCAAAGAACCACTGCCAGCAATATAGCAATACCTATTTTCATATATTGGATTTCTTATATAACGATGATTGCGGCGGCTTGGTATGTTTTCGGGGGCCGGCGCCGCCATGGCGGCTATGGTAATGTCACCCCTTCGGGGTTTTCAGGAACAAAATCAGGGAATTATACATTCTTTAGGGGGTATCTTACTTATGGGTCATCCCTGTAAATGCACAGCGTTTTTTTGCCATTACATTTTATCATTTTATCCATCCATTTTTTTGCATCCATGTCTTTAGCCAGTCCATCCATTTATCACTGCTTGTCTTATTGTTCATACCAAATCCGTGGCCGCCTTTTTCAAACAAATGTATCTCTGCCGGCACACCATTCTTTTGTAATGCATCATAAAAAGCAATGCTGTTTTGCACTTTTACAGCACCATCATCTTTTGCATGTACCAAAAAAGTAGTGGGTGTTTCTTTGGTTACCTGTAATTCGTTGCTGTAATAATTTATTTTTTCGGCGGAAGCATCTTTGCCAATGAGGTTAATTCTGGAACCCATATGCGCCAGGCTATCGCTAAAACTGATAACCGGGTAGAGCAATACCATAAAATCGGGCCGGAGGCTGGTGCCTTTTTTATTGTCTATAACGGCTTTATTAAAATGAGTGCCCGCGGTGGATGCCAGGTGACCGCCGGCAGAAAAACCCATAATGCCAATTTTGTTTGTTGCAATACCCCATTTCTTTGCGTCTGTTCTTACCAGTTGAATGGCCCTTTGTGCATCCTGCAGGGGACCAATTTCTTTATTTTGCATGATGCTGTCATCGGGCAAACGGTATTTCAATACAAACGCGGTTACCCCCCATTCATTGAATACTTTGGCCACATCTGTTCCTTCATGAGAAGCAGCCAGTATGCCGTAACCGCCACCGGGACAAATAATAACCGCCGTGCCATTTGCTTTTTCTTTAGGGGGAAGAAAAGCCAGCAGCACAGGCTCGGATACTTTGCTGATACGAAGTATCCCGTCTTTCCCAAGCTCCGATTTTTCATGGTTGGCAACAGGCTTTGAATTGGGAACCTGTTTGTATAATGGAATGATTTCCTGTGCAGATAATTTTGCCATTGAAGTGCATGCTAAGAGTAAGAATAAAAACGGTTTCATATTGAACAATTGTGAAAAGATGAAAGGGATATTGTGTAAGGCCCTTTTGATACAACCTGCCAATTTATTACATGTTGTTTACCAGGCAAACATTAAACCTGGTACAATATAAAACTATTTTCATCACATGCATAAAAAAGCCCCGGTTGTCCGGGGCTGATAATTATTTTAATCTATTGTATGCTGATGTGGCCTGGCTTCAATTCACCTCCATTCGTGTCCATTGGCTTCAATTCGTGTCCATTAGCGTTAAATAACAATCATGGCATCGCCATAGCTAAAGAAACGGTATTTGTCTTTAATGGCTTTTTTATAAGCTTCCATTGCCAAATCATAACCGGCAAATGCACAGGTCATGATCAGCAGGCTGGTCTTGGGTAAATGAAAATTGGTAACCAATGCATCGGCTATATTAAATTCATAAGGCGGGTGAATAAAATGGTTGGTCCAGCCTTCCGAGGGTTTCAACAATTTTTCTGCAGTAAAAGAACTTTCCATGGCACGCATGGTAGTAGTGCCGATTGAACAAATACGGTGACCTTCTCTTTTTGCCTTGTTTACAACATTGCAGGCCACTTCTTCTATGCGGTAATATTCCGCATCCATTTTGTGTTTGCTCAGGTCTTCCACTTCAATAGGCCGGAACGTGCCCAGGCCGGTATGCAGGGTTACCTCGGCAAAACGGATGCCTTTTATTTCCAGTCTTTTTATCAGCTCTTTACTAAAATGCAGGCCGGCAGTAGGCGCCGCAACGGCTCCTTCATGTTTTGCATATACGGTCTGAAAGCGTTCCTTATCTTCTTCGTCGGGCTTGCGTTTAATATATTTGGGCAGTGGTGTTTCTCCCAGAACTTCAAGCATCTGGCGAAACTCTTCGTCTGTTCCATCCCATAAAAAACGGATGGTACGTCCGCGGCTGGTCGTATTATCTATTACTTCGGCCACCAGTTCATCTGTTTCGCCAAAGTAAAGTTTATTGCCTACGCGTATTTTGCGGGCGGGGTCTACAATAACATCCCATAAACGGTTGGGTTTATTTAATTCGCGCAACAGGAACACTTCAATTTTGGCGCCTGTCTTTTCCTTACGGCCATACATACGCGCAGGAAATACTTTTGTATTATTTACCACAAAAACATCCTTGTCATTAAAGTATTCCTGGATATCATGGAAATGTTTGTTTTCCATAAGGCCGGTATGACGGTGTACTACCATTAGACGGCTGTCTTCACGTCTTTTAGCAGGGTTTTGGGCAATAAGATTAAGCGGGAGATCAAAACGGAACTGTGAAAGTTTCATGTATCAAACGGGTTTAAATAGCGCCGCATGATACAAAGAGGATCCGGTATGCTTTTCAAAACAATGAAATGTTGTTGAAAACCTGTGATCTGAACAGGCCCTATATCATGTTACGGCATGATTTTAAAGTGTGCAAATGTAACGCAAAAACCCCAGAAAACAAGAAAAGGGGATATTTGATGGATTGACCCGCGGGAGAAGGGTTCACAGAGGATTATTTAATAGTCCTTTAGCAGCAAATGGAAGGGGTAAAAACTGTGCCTCACTGTGTTGCTGGTTCAAACCAATACAAGCGCAATTGCTGTGGCCACATGCTCGCCGTCCATTGCAGCGCTCACAATACCACCTGCATAGCCCGCGCCCTCCCCCGCCGGATAAAGATTCGCTACCTGCGGGTGATGCAGCAAATCCTGGTGCCTGGGTACGCGTACCGGCGATGAAGTACGCGATTCGGTTGCTACCACAATGGCCTCGTTGGTAAGATAGCCCCGCATTTTTTGTCCAAAAGCAGTAAAGCCCTGCTGCAGGCTTTTAAAAATAAAGCCCGGCAATACTTCCTGCAGGTTAACTGAACGGGTGCCCGGCAAATAAGAACAACCCGGTAAAGAAGCGGAGGTCTTGCCATTCACAAAATCGCCCATGCGCTGGGCCGGTGCAACAAATTTGCCGCCACCTGCAGCATAGGCATTTTGTTCTGTCTGTCGCTGAAAAAACATGCCCATCAATGGCCCTTCTGCGGCAAACGGATCGGAAGCGCTGTTTTTTGTGGTGGCGTATTTTTTAAGGTATGCCTTTATGTCCTTTATACCGGTTTCTACCACCATTCCTGAATTGGCATATGGGTTATTTCTTTTAGACGGGCTCCAGCCATTCACTACCAGTTCATTGGCATTGGTGGCTGCCGGTGCTATAATACCACCGGGGCACATACAAAAAGAGAATACCCCCCTTTCTTCTACCTGTTGTACGGCAGCATAAGATGCGGGTGGCAAAAATTCGCCCCGGCAGGGTGTATGGTATTGTATGCTGTCTATTAAGGATTGCGGATGCTCTATTCTTACACCCAATGCAAAAGGCTTTGCTTCTATTAATATTTCTTTGTGCCATAGCAACTGAAAGATATCACGTGCAGAATGACCGGTGGCCAACACAACCGCATCTGCTTCAAATGAATCGCCGTCTGCTGTTTGTACACATTTAATTATATTGTCTTTTACAATAAAGTCAACTACTTTTTTTTCAAACAATACTGCACCGCCGCTATCCGTAATTTGCTTTCGCATGGCAGTAATAATTTGCGGTAGTTTATTGGTTCCAATATGCGGATGGGCCTCGTACAAAATATTTTCAGTTGCACCAAATTGAAAAAATAAATGCAAAATACGGTTGATATTGCCTCTTTTTTGGCTGCGGGTATACAATTTTCCATCGCTGTAGGTGCCGGCACCTCCTTCCCCAAAGCAATAATTACTTTCCGGGTTAATAACCCCTTCCTTGTTGAGTGATGCAAGATCCCTTCTCCGTTCTCTTACGTTTTTACCCCTTTCCAGTATAATTGGCCGGATGCCCAGTTCAATTAATTTCAATGCGGCAAACAAACCACAGGGGCCGGCACCTATAATAATGACTGTTTTTGCGGACCTGGAAACATCGGTAAAAACCACAGGTGTAAACCGTCCGGTAGTAAATGGCTCATTGATAAAAGCGGTTACGGTAAGATTTACCCAGGCCTGTTTGCCCCTGGCATCTATTGATCGCTTTCTGATATGGTATCCGGTAACAGCGCTTTTTTTTACACCCGCATGCTGTGCAATGTATTGGGTAACAATATTCTCATCGGCTGCTTCGGAGGGCAGCAGTTTACAGGTTATTTGTTGTTGCATATGTGTCTGGTAGTTTACCGGAAAACAATCCGTAAAAGTAGCTGATTATGGGCAGATAATACCCGGCAACCCGCAGACGGCGTGCGATAGTTTACTGAAAATATTTTAATATAGTTTATATTAAGAAGGAGATAAATATTTGTATCTTCAGCAACAACGGTTATTGGTGAAGCAGGGAGAAAAAAGAAGCAACGCAATAACCAGGTTTACTTACCACTTATATCACTGCAGGAAAGGCCTCAGATAGGAAAATTAATTCACAAAACAGCATAATCAACTAAGTATTTTTTTTTATAAACCAGGAATAAATTTTTGATGCAGTTACGAACCGGTAATCATGCAAAAAAAATTATTCATGATTCAATAAAACATATACCAGTTAAGGGTTGCAGGGTTAACAGCTGTACCTGTTTTGTACGGGTATTTTTTTATGATTTTGCAAAAAAGAATACCATTGTTTTTTTTACCGGTTATGGTGAAAAAATCAAGTGAATAAAAAATTTTTTTTTCAACAAAAAATTTTGATATTCGTTCCCCTGCGTTACTTTTTTGAACCAGTAATCCTGTCTGAAGATCCTATGAAAATTCATCCTGAAAAAAATACTAATAACTCATTATAAATTGCTAACCCAATAATGGCCAAAACGTTCGATAAAGTCTGGAGTAGTTGTCTTGAAATAATAAAAGATATAGTTGAATGGCAGCATTTCAATACATGGTTTCAGCCTATAAAACCCGTAGAATTAAAAGAGAGTGTTTTAACCATACAGGTTCCCAGCCAGTTCTTTTACGAATACCTTGAAGAACATTACGTAAATTTATTGGCAAAGACTTTGCGCAGGATATTGGGAAAAGATGCCCGTTTGGAATATCGCATCATGGTAGACAGCGGCAACCACAACAACAAACCGCTTACTATGGATGTACCTGCCCAGGGCTATAAAAGTTTTTCAAACAATGAAATGGATTTTCCGCTCATTATAAATACCCCTGTTAAGAACCCGTTTGTTATACCGGGTCTTAAAAAAATGCAGATCGATCCCCAATTAAATGGTTCATATACATTTGAAGCATTTGTTGAAGGCGACAGCAACCGTGTGGCACGCCGTGCAGGAAAAACAGTGGCTGAGAAACCAGGTGCCAATTCATTTAACCCCCTGGTGATTTATGGTGGCGTAGGCCTGGGCAAAACCCATCTTGCACAAGCTATTGGCAACGAGGTAAAACGCCTGCATAATAATAAAGTGGTATTATATGTAAGCTCCGAAAAATTCATCAACCAGTTTATTGACCACAGCCGCAACAATGCGGTGAACGATTTTATACATTTTTACCAGCTTATAGATGTGCTGATTATAGATGATGTGCAGTTTTTTAATCGTGCGGAAAGATCGCAGGATGCGTTTTTTGCCATATTCAATCACCTGCACCAGAGTGGTAAGCAACTGGTCTTAACATCCGATAAACCACCCAAAGATTTGGATGGGGTGCAGGAAAGATTGCTGAGCCGGTTCCGCTGGGGATTGAGTGCAGACCTGCAGGTACCCGATTATGAAACAAGGATTGAGATTCTTGAGCGCAAAATGAAGAATGATGGCCTGGAAATGCCCCGTGAAGTAGTGAAATACCTGGCTTATAATATAAACAGCAATGTACGCGAACTGGAAGGCGCCTTAATATCCCTTCTGGCACAATCTTCGCTAAACAGAAGGGAAATAGACCTGGATTTGGCCAAAAAAGTGCTCAGAAATTTTGTAAAAACATCATCCAAGGAAATCACAATTGATACCATTCAGAAAATGGTTTGTGATTATTTTGACGTTCCATACGACAAGCTCCTGCAAAAAACAAGAAAAAGGGAGATTGTACAGGCGCGGCAGATAACTATGTACCTGGCAAAAGCGTTTACCAAGAATTCGCTCAAAACAATCGGCGAGCATTTTGGTGGCCGCGATCATACAACGGTAATCCATTCCTGCCAGACGGTTAAAGATTTAATGGATACGGACAATGTGTTTCGTGAAAACGTGATGGAATTGCAGCAGAAAGTACAGTTGGCTGCAATGTAAACCTGCAAAAACAGCGGTAATAAAATAATTATCAAAGAATCCCGGTAAAAGCCGGGATTTCTTTTTGGAGTTGATGGGTTAATTGCTATTTTTGCCGCCCGCAAACAATAACACTGTTTGCTTATTTCAGCTAAAGGTGAGGTGGATGTCCCGGTAGATACCGGGAGAAATCAGTAGTTTGCTGAACAGTCGTACGGGTAACTCTGTTACGAAGATTGGTTGAAAAGTTCTTGAAAATTCTCATTCGGTGAGGTGGATGTCCCGGT
>Ga0070666_10000040_pt1 | contig 114115 bp, 106 predicted proteins | sample KBSS23metaG_FD_64677 | JGI IMG/M metagenome (GOLD analysis project Ga0070666, IMG submission 64677) | Switchgrass rhizosphere microbial communities from Kellogg Biological Station, Michigan, USA - KBS S2-3 metaG | ecosystem: Host-associated > Plants > Roots > Rhizosphere > Soil ... | reverse complement strand
TTTGCCGCGGAGAGATGGCAGAGCGGTCGAATGCGGCGGTCTTGAAAACCGTTGAAGTGCAAGCTTCCGGGGGTTCGAATCCCTCTCTCTCCGCCGGTAACCGTTATTTTAGGTAAAAACAAATTAAGTGAAGCCTGCAAAACATTGATTTGCAGGTTTTTTGTTTTTAGCCCTTCTTGAATTTACTCCTCTTTATCGCCCATTTGTGTCGAGTATTCAATGGAGTTGCCTTCACTTTACAAAAGACTCCACAAACTTAACTCAAGCCATTAATTATTAACGTTTTATAGTAAAACAAGTTACCGGAGACAAACTCTCCTGAAGAATCTCCGCACTATTTTTATAATTCTAAAAAATGATTAAAATGGAAAAGAGTTTCGGCCTTTATTTTCACTTAAAAAAAGCCAAAAATGAAAAGCAATTAGAGCGTTCGATCTATTTAAAAGTGACGGTTAATGGCGCGTTTTGCGAAGTCAGTACCAAGAGAAAATGTGAGCCTTCAAAATGGAATGTTGCAGCAGGACGAGTAGAAGGTAAAACAGAAGCCGCCAAATCCGTCAACAGTTACCTGGATGTGCTCCAACGCAAAGTATTTGATTACAGAAAACAACTTTTTGATGATGATAAACCACTCACCGCAGCGAATATTAAAATGCTGCTGCAAGGGCGGGAGATAAACCGACCTAAGCATATGCTGATGGAGATCTTCAAGCAGCACAATGATCAAATCAGGGCCTTACTTGGACGCGAATATGCAGCTGGGACGCTTGAACGATACGAGACTTCGTACAAGCACACTTCTAAATTTTTACAATGGAAGTATAAAGTGACAGATATGGATATCACCAGATTGAACTATGAGTTTATGGCAGAATATGAATTTTGGTTAAAAAGTGTTCGTAAATGTGACCATAACTCCACAATGAAATACCTGGCAAATTTTAAAAAGATCGTTATTCGATGCCTAAAGAACGGCTGGTTAAAGCAAGATCCTTTTATTGGATTTAAATTGACAAAAAGAGAAGTTGAAAGAATTGCCCTTTCACAAAATGAAGTGGACCGCATTGCTTCGGAAATATTTCCAATGGAAGTGACATCAATCGTCAGAGATATTTTCTTATTCAGCTGCTATACCGGGTTGGCATATGCAGATGTAGAAAAACTAAAAAAGACAGATATTGTCACCGGCAACGATGGCGGCCAATGGCTCGTATCCCGGCGTCAAAAAACAGATATTACCGCGAAGATTCCCTTACTACCTGCTGCCGTGACAATAATAAATAAACATGCCAGTCATCCTAAATGTGTTGCCAAAAACCTTGTTCTTCCCGTGTTAACCAATCAAAAAATGAATGATTATCTTAAAATTATTGCCAACCAGTGTGGTATCACTAAAACGTTGACATTTCATATTGCCCGCCATACGTTTGCAACTACTGTTACCTTAAGCAATGGCGTGCCAATAGAAACCGTTTCAAAAATGTTGGGTCACCGGAATTTAAAAACCACCCAGCATTATGCTAAAATACTAGACAAGAAAATTGGGGATGATATGAAAGGACTGATGGAAAAATATAAATAAGAAACTAGACAAACAGTGGTGGTATGACACAAGGTTTGTCCGGCTTTTACGATGCTCTGTGAAATGATCTGCTGGCAACGGGTGTGGTGGATAATATATTGTGTTGGCCATAACTTGAAGCGGCAATAAGTAAAAAGCAGACACAAGTTAATGTTACATTGGGTTGACTACTCTGTCCGCAAATTTTTCACCGGGTTTATCAACGCTGCCTTTATACTGGAGTTGTCATACTACTCATAAACGTACATACGGTGTATCAAAATCGGACGAGTATATCGTTTGATTTTTAATTAATATGTTAATATTCAATACATTGTTTGTTTGGCATTTGTTTGGACAAAATCTTATGCATCCTATTGATTCGCCAATGAAATAATGGTCAATGAACAAAAAAGCATGATAAAAAACTATCTTAAAACAGCGCTCCGAAATCTGAACAGAAGAAAGATAAGCTCATTTGTTAATATTTCCGGGCTTGCAGTAGGTTTCGCGGCTTTCTTGCTGATATTCCTGGTGATCCGCTATGAGCAGAGTTTCGACAGCTTTCATACAAAAAAAGACAGTATTTACAGGGTAGTGCGCGCTGCAAAAAACCGTGCAGATGACGCATACAGGGCCGGTGTAACAGTGCCAACTACCTTTGCTTTACGTTCTGAATTTCCGCAGCTGGCCAATGTAGCAGCTATTGCAGGCGACTATAACGTACAGGTTTTGATACCATCGGCTAATGGGTTAGCTGCCAAAAAGTTCAATGAAGTAAACGGGTTGTTTTTTACAGAGCCGCAGTTTTTTCAAATGTTTGATTTTAGCCTTGCCATAGGCAACATAAAAGACGCGCTTAGTAAGCCAAACACCGCCCTTTTCACTAAAGAAATCGCCAATAAATATTTTGGAGACTGGAAAACGGCCGTCGGCAAAACATTAAAAATGGATGGTCAGAATATTAAGGTCACCGGTATACTCAATGATATTCCATCGAATACTGATTTCCCCATAAAAGGTGTATTGTCCTACGAAACGATGCGTAACTATGCAGATTTCAACAGTTGGGGCTCTATAAATGATGCCGACTATTGTTTTGTACAATTGGCAGATAAGGAGACCAGGAAACATTTCGATCAGTTGCTAAACGGATTTATGGGAAGACATACAACGCCCGGTAATGCAGGGTACGATCTCATTTTACAGCCACTTAACGAAATACACTCCGATCCGCGCTTTAACAATTATAGCGGGCATACCTTCAGTAAGGATCTCACATTTGCCTTAGGTGCAATAGGTTTCTTTCTGCTGGTTATTGCTTGCGTTAATTTTATTAATCTGACTACCGCGCAGGCCATGAACCGGGGTAAAGAAGTGGGTGTACGAAAAGTGTTGGGTAGCAGCCGCACACAATTAATGATTCAGTTTTTTGGCGAAACAGGGATAACCTGCCTGCTTGCACTAATAGCGGCAACCGCCGTTACCATAATTTGCATCCCTTATATAAATGAATTGCTTGGCATTCACGTAACAACATCTGTACTGTATAGCAGCAACGTGCTTTTCTTTATGCTGCTGGCGTTGGTGCTGGTGACCGGTTTTTCGGGATTTTATCCGGCATTGGTATTATCGGGCTTTAATTCAGTTACCGTGCTAAAGGGGGCCCCTGGAGTTGATCGTAAAAAAGGAGTTTCTTTCCGCAGGGGCTTAGTGGTCTTTCAATTTGCAATTGCACAGACGCTCATCATAGCAACGCTCATAGTTGCATCCCAGATGAATTATTTCCGTATGGCCGATTTGGGATTTAACAAAGAAGCTGTTATTAATGCCGGTTTTCCAAATGACAGCCTTGGGGCAAGTAAAATGGAAGTACTTCGCAATGATCTGTCAAAACTGCCTGGTGTAGGAAAGTTCAGCTTCAGTATGGCATCGCCCGCGGGAGGCGGATATTATACCGATTTGCGCACGCCCGAAAATCATGCGACCGAACCAAACATGATTACGAACATGAATGAGGCTGATACTGGCTTTTTTAGCTTATACCATTTACAGCTCACAGCAGGCCGCATTTATTATGCCTCGGACACAATGCGCGAGTTTGTGGTTAACGAAACTGTAGTGCGAAGACTTGGCTTGCAAAATGCACAAGCCGCTATTGGCAAAATGATAAGTGTTTCCGGGAAAACATTACCAATAGTAGGTGTTTTAAAAGATTTTCATGTTAACTCTCTGCGGGAGCCCATGGTTCCTGTGGTAATAACTACGATGAAAAATGGATATGGCATGGTCAGTCTCAAAATAAATCTTGGTCATACAACAACTATTATCCCGGCGATGGAAAATTTGTGGAACCAGTATTTCCCGGATTATATATTTGGGTATACTTTTTTGGATCAGTCCATTGCAACGGCTTATCAACAGGAGAACCAGCTTTCGCTGCTTTATAAGATATTTTCGGGTATAGCCGTTTTTATTTCCTGCCTTGGTTTATATGGCCTCATTTCATTTATGGCGGTACAGCGAAAAAAAGAGATTGGCATCCGTAAGGTGCTGGGGGCCCCGGTGGCAGATATTTTGATAATGCTATCAAAAGAATTTACAATACTCATCACTATCGCATTTTTAATTGCAACGCCAGTAGCCTGGTATTTTATGAACGAATGGCTACAGCATTACGCATTCCGGATAATGATAGGTGTTTGGTTTTTTGTCGCAACTATTGGTGGCTCGCTAATTATAGCCTGGATAACGGTAGGCTACAGTGCCATAAAAGCCGCACTGGCAAACCCGGTGAAGAGTTTGAGAACTGAATAAAGCACTTTCAATGGATAAGCAAAATTCTTTTAAAGTCATCCTTCCATGCAACTTACATACAGCAAGGCTATCATATGCATTGAATGAGCCGGGGTATATCTCAAAAAAACAGGATAACGGCATTGGAAAATCGAAACTAAAAGGCAACAAAACAGATCCCCCGCTAATAATTTTTTATTGTGCTGATGCTATACTATATTCGGCGCAAATAAATTTTTATTTCATACCACAGTCTGCTCGTTCTATTTGAAACGAATAATCTTACTTTTAACAAGAGGTCATTTCACATCTCACTTTACCTTATGAAACCTTATGCAAGATTAAATTTCGATCAATAATTTATAGGTGTCGGATCAAGCAGTGTCCATTACATATATATGGTGGGGCGTCTCATCCACAGTTTTAAATAATTATTATTTGGCTCCTCCTTTTTGGACTATCAATGTATTCAATGCAGGATCTTCCACCATTCTCTCCATCTCAGACATTACCAAATCCTCCACATCCTGCTTAATCTGCAGGTAATTCCTTTGTATCATCCCAGCATCCACCTCCCGGATAACAGGCAATGGGTAGTATGCCTGTTGTTCTCTTTTTAAAACTTCATGATCATTTAAGATCGCTGCGTGAAAAGCTTTCAGTTCAATTTTATTATCAGGGTCATCCGCCACCATGCCTACAAATTCACCGGAACTTAATCCGGCAATTTTAGACGCCGGAATGGCAGTATCCAATTGTTTGGATTTACTGATAGAAGTATCCGTTCGGTTAATGGATAAACTGGATCTGTCCTGCATGATCTTTCCGAAGCGATCGGATAACTGTTTGGCAGATTCCCCTGTCACCTGGCCGCTGATGATGTTGCCAGTAATATTCATGATTACATCTGCCTGGTCTTTCCCGTAATCCTTCTTCAACTGGCTAAAATCCTGAACGCCTAAACAGGTGGCTACCTTATTACTTCGGGCGGTGGCTATCAGGCTATCAATATTGTTTAAATAAATAGTCGGGAACTCATCGAAGACCAGACTGCTTTTCAGTTTGCCCTTTTGGTTCACTAGTTTTATAAGGCGGTTGACATATAGTGACAAGACTGCTCCATATATCTGGATTTTTTGCGGGTTATTACCGACACACAGGATTTTGGGGGCTTTCGGGTTATTTATATCCAACGAAAAATCATTCGCCGACATCACATAATACAGTTGTGGGGAAGACAATCTGGCCAGTGCGATTTTTCCGGAGGCAATCTGCCCCTCCAACTGCGGCATCACATCGTTGATGTAGGCATTTACAAACGGGTTGATCAATACTTCAATTTCCTTTTCCGTTCTGAGAATGGAGAACAGTTTGTCATAGTCAATTTGCATCAGCTCTATGATATGCGGCAGTGTGCAGAATTGTCCATCCTGGTATCGTCTCAAAAACCATACGATGGCCGTCAAAAAATTGATCGCTGATTCAACAAAAAAATCGCCCGGTTTTTTAATCCATTCCCTGTTTAATCCCATTAAAATGGTGCGCGCCGATTCTGCAGCATCCGTAATATCCAGCATATTTTCCTTATCCAGCGGGTTACACCGGTGGCTCCTGGTCAGGTCATCAAAATTGATGACATAAAACTCCGGTGTGACCGGGTAGCGATGCTTGTTTTTAAGGTAATGGTTGTAGGCGATTACCGATAAATCATCAAACTTAAAATCATAGACGAACATGGAAAATCCTTTTTCCAGGTGTTGGGAGATAACATGTCGTATCACAAAATAACTTTTGCCTGAACCCGGGCTGCCCAGTACCAGCAGTGACCGAAAGGGATTGATAATATTGATCCAACTTTTGAGGATCTTTCCTTTTAGATAATACCTGGCAGGCAGGTTAACGGAATACTCATTTTGGAGCAACCGTTCTTCCTGAGGAAAGGTTTCATTTTCCTTGTTGAAAACATCTTTGTTATTAAACTGCGTCCGTAAAATACGGGACAACAGCGTTCCCCCTGTTAATACCAATAGAAAACCCAGACTGGTTAAGCTGATATAGGTTATAGCTACGGCTTTAATGTCTGACGGTAATAGCAACGACAAATAACTGGCAAAATAAATGCTCAGACCGGTAATGATATACCCAAAAGCAGTCTTGTAGTTCAGCTTTTCATCCTTCCTTCCTTTTACCCCTAATAATGAAAAGCCCAGGAAACCAATCGCCCATAATTTTGAAGCAATAAACCGGTCAAACAAGCCCGTTCGTTGGATGTTACCCATGAGCCGGCCGGTCAGTTGACTACTTAAACCCCAGGCTTCAAAAGCCTGGTAACAGTAAAAATAAAAATGCAACACTAAAATGACAATACTGATCAGCCTTGTCATGTCCAGTATCTTGCGCAGGCCCTGTTCATTCTCCCCGGTATTCATAATGCCCCTCCTGCCTCCCCCATTGGGTGAGGTTATTTTAAGCGTGATTAAATAGAAAGCTGTTTTCTTTTTTTTCTCTTTCTCTTTTTTAACTGATACGGTACATAGTCCTCTCCTGGCATCGGAGCCGTCAGTATGCCGGGGAGCGTCCAGTCTTTTTCCTGCGGAATTCCATCGGATGTTTTTAGATCCTGCCGCCGGAATTGCCCTTTATTTACTTCAGGCTGCATCTCTTTCATTTGCCCGTGATTAAGTTTTTTGATTTTCGATGCGGGTGGCTTTAATTCAGTTTGTGGCGCGCATTTTTCAAGGATGCCTTTTGCGCTGTATTGTTTGCCCAGGTCGCTGCCGTTGAATACGCATTTGGTTTTGTGATCCACGTAGGTAATGCCGTAAATAATATCTTCCTTTCCTTTGCGCAAAACGACACTGATATTCTCTTTCTCCAGCGACTTTATAAAATCTTCCAGGCCGGCAGGTTGCTGATTCAATATCCAGCCTATTGTTGTTTGTAATTTTTTCTTGTACGGTGTTTTCAGCGGCCCATTGGCAATAAACTTTTTCTCCAGGTTGGCCAGTGTTGGTTTCATAAAAAAAGCACTGGCTTTTTGTGGGATGCCCAGTTTGTTTCCCTGTTCATCCAGGATGCGGTAGGTAAGTCCATTGTGCCTGTAAATCCGTGAACCTTCCTGTCCCCTGTCGGCAGTTATATTGTATAGTTTAAGGACTGCGTTCAATTCGGCGAGTGAGGTGAATTTATATTGGTTAAGAACCGGCCCCAGCACATTGGCAATCGCCCTGCGTGTTGCTGATTTGCCGTAAATTACTTTGCGTGCGTCAAGGGGTTGCAGCTTTAATGTGTCCGCATTCTTTTTTTCTTCCGCTTTAACCAGGCCAAATTCAATCTCGATTTCCTTCCTGGCTTTCTCCGATTGATTGCGTCCCAGGTTGTGCATCGAAATCCGCCTCCCATCCTTTTCAATATTGGTCGACACGATATGTATATGCGGGTGACCGCTATCGTAATGACGGTAGATTAAATAAGGCTGTGCACCGAATCCGATTTTGTTCATATAAGCCGCTGCTATCTCCACCATTTTTTCGTTGGCGATTGCTTCGGAAGGATCAAAATTTAGCGACACGTGCAGGGTGTTGGTGGTGGCGCTATCGTTGAGGGAAGTAAACCGCTCAAAGTGATTGATTTTATCATAAAAATTGAGTTTGTCTACGTCCTTAATAAATCCGGATTCAGCCAGGATTTCGGCCTTGCCTTCCTTTATTTTTTGCTCGTTGTAATTAAGCGCTTTTGAAATGCTTTTACTGGTATTTATTCTTGCGACCATTTATTATCCATTTGAATGATCCTTGAATTGATTTCCTCCACTTTTGTAAAGAAAGATTGCTTGCTGTTTTCATTCAGCAAAGCCCACGCTTTTATCTCCGGATCCTTGTCCATGGTATGCAGTTTTTTCACCGATTGATTGAAGTTATTACCGATGGCTTTTAATTCATTCCGGAGCAGGATCATCTCTGCCACAAAGTCATCAAAGGATTGATTGCGGGTATAAACAGTAATGGGCCTATGTAACAGCACAGCGCGGATATATCCACTTAACTTCCGCTTCGTACTGTTTTTAAAACTGGCGTTTAATGTGATGTATTCCTTTTCTGTAAACCGGACCGTTACCCTCCTGGTTAATTTGCTCTTTTCTTGCTGCTTCATACTCATCACCCTTTATTAGCCTTTATTATTATCCCCCGACACGACCCCGGAGTGAAAGGGAAAACCCGTTTGTCCGACAAACGTACATTTCACCGGGGACGACTACGGTCACCTGAACGCTTCCAATGCTCTTGCTTCCCTTTGGTATTATAATGCTTGTTTATAGCACGCTTTTCTTACCACCCTTAACAGTCAACCGGATTAAAAAAGCGGTTAAAGCGGTATATTTCTACTATTGGTTGCAGGCTGTTTCCTCTTGCCAACGATGCATTCATTCAGGTCTTTGTAACCAGCATACAGGTCACTTTCGTCAATATATCTTTTGTCTGATTGCAGTGCATAGCGGCTGCAATTTTGTCCGGCCCGGTCATTGTCGGAATAGATGGATGGCCTCATACTGTGCTAAAAAAGGGCGGGCGTTTTCAAAAAAAGAAAGCGAATTCAATATGCAGCAATCCCAATGAAAGGATGGGTCATTTGTATGCACGACAAGGAAAGAAAGAAAGTCAATGAAGCCTTCAAATACAGCGACTTTTTCAGATCCATTTTTGATCGTGGTTATCCCTTTGGGGGAGCTGCTGTTTTTGAAATATTGGTTGCGTAATTCATAACCGCCTGCGTCATTTTTAAACCCGATGCTATAATATATTTTTCCTTTTAACTGGTAGCTAATTTCCCTGCAATACAAGCTCGCAATCCCGCAGGGGATTTTGCGTTGTTGCAGATAGCTTAACAGGGCCGTTGAACCAATCATTAAATCCTGCAGAATGATAAGGTGGTTATCTGTGTCACTTAGATGATCCTGCCGGTGAAAGCCAACCTGGCGAAATGAAAAATTTCCCTGTACTGATTTTAGCAATTCAGCATTCGTGCAATGGTGGTAAAGAACACCGAAATCAATTATATTTCCTCCTTTGCCGGTGCCATGATCAAACCAGCGGTTCAGCTTCCTGTTGACTTTAAATGAAGCGGTTTTTTCCGTTCGTAAGGGCGATAAATACCAATAATTATTGTTGCTTACTTTAAAAGACTGGTGGCCCAGTGTAGACAGGTAATCCACCATATCCAATTCCCTCGCCTGCGCACAGGTAAGGCGTTGTTCACTGTTATTCATTGTATACTATTTTCAACCTTCACTGATTCAGTTCACGGATGTAAAAATAGCCAGGCAAACAATTACAAAAAGATCCCTGTCAGATTCTGAACAGGATCAAACCGCGGTGCCGTATTATTTTTGTCTGCGTAAAAATGATTAGCAGATAATAAAATAGTTGTATGTCAGTAAAAACAGATGTCGCCAAAATTTATGAAACCGTGCTCAGCATTCCGGGTATGAATGAAAATGTGAAAATTGCCTTCAGCATTCCGCGCAAAAACGTATTGCTGTTAAGTAAAATAATTGAGCGGGGTTTATCAGCTGAAGACCCCGACAATAAAATATTTTCTGTACTGGACATGGTGCCGAAACAAACCCTGCAGGAACTGCAGGCCTTACCGGCAGACTTGCTGGAAAAGGCAGGCCTTACTGAAATGAATCAGAAATTACAGGCATTCTAAACAGCCTGTAACAGGCTGTCCAGGCCCCGGCCTGCCAGGACAAGGGGGACTTCCGGGAAATAAATTGTTTATAAAAAAACTGTTTTACAACAGTCCTTCTTCAGCAAATGAATAATAATTTTCACTGGTAACAATTACATGATCCAGTACATTGATATCAAGATATTTGCCGGCCGCTTTGATCTTCGCAGTCAGCTGTTCATCCGCCGGGCTTGGTTTGATATTGCCGGAGGGATGGTTATGGCTAAGAATTATTCCGCAGGCGTTGGCTTTTAATGCAGCTGAAAAAATCAGTTTTGGATCTGCAATGGTACCGGTTACGCCGCCTGTAGATATGTCTACCACGCCCAGTACCCGGTTTGCCCTGTTCAGTAATAATATTTTGAATTGTTCCACAAAATCTATTTTGCCCTCATTCCATAAGGACATTAATAATTTGGCGGCATCGTTGGCCTTACCAATTACCGGCCTTTCAGAAGCTTTGACGTTTGTTTTGTACACCAGTTCAATCTCTGCCACCTTTTTCCAGTCCTGCTGATTCATTGTGCTCTCCATAATTGACATGTTTTAATGATTTAAAAATTAATTATGGAACCTCACCCGGCCTTTGCCGGATTTGCGCAAGAAGCAGCGGAATAAATAATGGCCCCGTGGGAAGGAACTGTGTTTATGCCGAACTTCTTGCAGGCATATCCCAGGCAAAGGCCGAACTTTGTGCAGTGATTAATGCAAAAAATAACACGCTAAATGCCTTCGTGTTTTTTAAGATTATTTTTCCTGGGAAAAACTTTTTATAAAAACATCAAATAGATAAACACAACGAGCCGTCCCGGGAGGGCGGCTCGTTTTTTTGCATTGGAATGACTAACGGTCTTTTCCTGCCATCCATTGGATGATTACCCATAAAAATCCCGTCAGTCCTTTCAGCATCAACCATCCTGCATGCAGGAGACGGATAAAAATTGAAAATGCTAATTGCAGTATTTTGTTTTAAAGTGATTAAGAGCGCCACCAGAAAAAAGGTGGCGCTGGTTCAGTTTTTATGCCCTCTCCGTTACTTCGGCACGTTCAATACTGATATAATACGTTGTGCCGTCTTCCATATCAATCCATGTGCTGCCATTATTGGATGAAATTGCCTTCACACCGGCGATCTCAAACGGAATAGAAATGTGCAGGAATAATTCCTTCCAGAAATTTGTCGTAGTCATATTGATTATTTTAAATTGTCAGGTAATAACATTGAACCGGCTATTTCAAAAACCCCTGTGCAAGGATATTTGTAAGCCACCTGTTGGCGAAGGCGCAATGACTTGCCTGCCAGACGGGAATAGAACCGGTTACTTTGCCATCATTGATATGAACGGATTCTTCGTATAAACCCAGGCTATCCTGTTGATACATTTGCGGATAAATCAACGTTTCAGTACTTCCGGGATCGGGAACAACAATAAAGCACATTTCAGGATCGCGCATCAGGTCGCCGTTTTGGACATAGGTATGCGAAAGGCTGTACAACCGGCCTTCGCCCGAACTGGTTAGAACCTTATGAAGGAATTCCAGTGTTAAAGGCATAAAACTTTTTGATTCTATCTTTAAATGATCCGCTTCACCCATTTTTTTTACCAGTTGCAGGAAAATACGGGTGCTTTTGCTATTTAACTGTTTCATAAAAAAAATTGCGCCCCTTGGTTTCCGGCGGCGCCCCCGGACCAGTGGTGATTAAAATGGTAAATCTTCATTTGTGTCTGTGGTTGCTGTCAGGCTATTGCTTTTTACAACCGTTTCTTGTTTTTGTGATTTGCCATGCAGTTTGATGTTGGTTACATGTAGTGTCAATGCGCCCCTTGCCTTTCCGTCCATGTCATTCCAGACATTCAAATCAATACGACCCGCGAGTTCTACCAATCCCCCTTTTAATAAATAGGGTGCGATACCGATCCCCGTCCAGTAGGAGCAGTTTACAAAGCGGGTATTGTCTTTTGTTTCCCCGTTTTTTGATTTGTAGCGATCATTGATCGCAATTGAAAAGTTTACTACCTGGCGATCGCCCTTTACTGTGTTAACCTTCGCATCTGCGGTTAACCGTCCTGTTACTACTTCCATTTTGTTTACATTTTAATGGTGATAAAAAAAGTTATGAATGAAAAGAGAGAAACCGTAACAACTCGCCCGGCTCCGCCCCGCTCATATAACCCTTAGCGACCAGCCATCAGAACTGTGGAGGAAGGACAAGGTTTTTCGAAAAAAAATACTACCGCCGTCCATTGTTAGCATGCAAAAGCGGTGGAGATTTTTTTTGAAAACCGGTAGCCAGTGCGGGTAAGCGACAGCGATCCTTACCCGCACGCAGACCTTGTCCTGCACGGAACAGTTCAATATCTTTGCGGCAGGGTGCGGATGAGTATCTCCGCTATGATGAATGCTGACCGGCAAAAGCCGGCAAAGGAACAGGTTCAAAAAGGAGGTCGCAGGCAGGCCTCATCTCCGGATATCTGCCAGTGAAAAAAAAGGTTTATCCAATGCCCGGAAATGGATAGCGGCGGGATCAAACGTTGTTCCGTATTTGCGCATATCTACCGGACGCGATTAATCACCAGTTTTGTACGCTGCATACAATACCCCAGGCGGTCAATGGCGATGGCTATCCTGGTAAGACTTTCTTTTATTGAATTATCGGGTAAGCGGGTTACCAGGTAGCCCATTCCCTTAGTGACACCTACTTTTACCGCGATCTTACAAGCGTCCATACCGGACACATCCGAACTGTAAACTGTTGCTATCATATTGTGATTTTTATCATCAGCGATCCAAATCAACCAGTAAGGTGGCTTTTATTTCAGCAACCTGATTGTGTGTACCTTTGGCATCCGTGTACTGCCGGTAATTAAGAAAGCCTTCAACCAGCACATGACTACCCTTTACAAGATGGTCCTTAAACACCGCCACTTTTTTGCTATCCCAAATCCAGACTGTGTGCCAGCTTGTTTTTTTGATAGTTTCACCGGCGGGATTTTTGTGCCAGTGGTCGGTTGCCATGCGAAAACGTCCATATGCTGTTCCGTTGGCAGCTGTTTTAACGATGATGTCTTTTCCCAGCCAGCCTACCAATTGTACCCGGTTCATCGATTTCATAGTTGTCATATTTTGTCTGCCCAACAGCGGGCCGGACAAAAATATTGCGGTCGAAAACTCGTTTCCAATTCGTACACATGTACATTCGTGTAGAATAAGCCTACACAGGTATACACGGATAATCCGCAGATTAAAAAACCTTGTTATGGAAAAAGCAATGGTGCGGCTATGCCTCGAATGCGGTAAGCCATTAAAAAAAGCGAAACGAATAGACAGTAAATTCTGCGATGAAGAATGCCGCAATGACTATTTCAATGCATTGAAATACCAGGAGAGCGCAGAAATTAAAAAAATTCAGAATACCCTGAAAAGTAACCGCCGCATTTTGAAAAACCTGCTGGGAAATAACCGGGAAGTGATCATGGAAAAAGCTATCCTTATCAAACTGGGGTTTAATTTCGACTACCACACCCATCATGTCATCAGCAAAACAAAGCGCAACGAATTCATTTTTTCTTTCAATTACGGTTATCATCAGATGGATAACAATCAATACAAAATTGTGAAAAGCTTTACATAAAGGCCGGGGGTAATAACCGGCCCCGGCCATTTCGGCTGTCACTGCAAATTCATAGATCGCTATTCCTATTAATACGGGAAAAACCGTACCACCCCGAACCTGGTTTACAGCATAAGCCCATGCATTTGGCGGCAGGGCCTGGGCGACACCGCAACTTTCAAATTAAGACAAAATTAAAATTCTTATGAGCAAGATTAAAGTAACAAATTTTACCATCTCCTTAGATGGATTCGGAGCAGGAGCCAATCAAAGCATCAAAGAACCGTTGGGCGCAGGAGGTGAGGAATTGCACACTTGGATGTTCCCAACAAAAAGGTTTCGTGCAATGGGTGGTAAGAATGATGGGACTGAAGGAATTGACAACGACTTTGTGGAAAAAGCATTTGAAAATGTAGGCGCATGGATTATGGGTCGGAATATGTTTGGACCAATTCGTGGAAATTGGACAGATGATGAGTGGAAGGGCTGGTGGGGCGAAAACCCACCCTACCATGTTCCTGTTTTCGTTTTAACTCACTATGAAAGGGAACCTGTGAAGATGAAAGGGGGAACGACATTTTATTTTGTTACCACAGGAGTAAAACCGGCATTGGAAGAAGCAATAAAAGCAGCAAATGGAAAAGATATACGAATCGGAGGAGGGGTTTCTACTATCCGGCAATTCCTGCAGGCGGGTCATGTTGATGAAATACATCTTGCCATATCACCTCTTTTCCTCGGCTCAGGAGAACATTTATTCTCAGGCATTGATATGCTCAGGCTGGGGTTCAACAAAATACAAAGAATCGAAGGAGAACAAGCAACGCACATCGTCATAACGAAAGGCTAATGTTAGCAAGAATAGCCAGCTGCTTACAGGTGGTTTTCTGCTATGCTGGCCGTTATGGACAACAAAAAATAAAATACCGGTCTGATTATGGGAAATTCCTGTCAACTTTTAAGACTACAATTTATTATAAGGAATACGGCAAAGGCAGCCCATTGATATTACTGGAAGGCGGTATGGGCAGTATTGCCCGGAAATCCAGGGGGACAGTACCACTTCTTTTCTTTACCCCGGTAATCCGGCATTTAATTTCGAACGCTTTTGTCAGCAGTTGAATAACCGTGGCTTTGTTATTTACCCCGGGCAAATCGGGGTTCCATAAAAGATGTCATGGAAGAAGAAGGCCTGGCCATCGGTTTGGGTTAAGGTGTGCAGGGCATCTTCGGTCAATTCCCCAATGCCTGCCGGTTGAACATGCAGGCGTTGCATACGCGTATTTATCCTTCATCCCGGTGAATGTGTTGCGCACGGCTCCTTATTCCGCCGGTAGTTGTATTTCTTATCTTTTTACCATTTACAACAGCGATTTCCGGCTGTATGTTTGTGCTGAGTAAATGCAGCTGTGCATGGGTGTTAGTGGAAGTGAAAAGTGGGAAGGGGACACCATCAGGCTATGGCGGGCAGGCCCGCCATAGCATTCTTTTACTTTCCTCCCTGATACAAATTTGTATTACTGCTGGTATAGCATTCTAAAATGATAGGTGATGAGTCAACTGCGTGCAATGATCCCACTGCAGGATCAAATGGTATTGCCTGACAAGTCATACCCTGACAGCAATAAATATCATTTAACGGGCGGGGTGACCACGATGGCAAAAGGACTATTTGGCCGGGTCTTCAGCAGTCATTTTAAAGTCGCGGGTTTCGATATCTGGTTCAGCAATTATCATATTGCTCAGCCCACCGGTTTTATTTTGAATTACCCTCCCCCATTATTTTTATTGCATATTCCATGGCTCAATGAATCAGGAATCATTTACGGCCATGCAGGCGAATCAAATCCCGGAGAGCAACAATTTGATATCTACTGTTCACCCCGGGGCAATGCAGTTCTTACCTTTCCGGGTGCAACGGATTACCAGGTTTTTGCTATCGTTTTTTCGCCCGATTTTTTAAAGCAGTTTGCAAAGCATTGTGATAAATTACAGGATATATTGGACAAAGGGGATGCAGGAAATACAGCACGAATGCTGGATAGCAGACAGTTTCTTTCTCCTGACATGATTCATGTTATTCACAAAATGATACATTTTAGAGGGAAAGAAGCCCTTGCCTCCCTCTATTTTTCCGGGCTCGTGCAGGAATTGCTGTTACTGGTCTGTATCCGGGTTAACTTGCTTTCTGATCAGCCGCCGTTTCCGGCCATTGATTTGGCGCAGGCGGAAAAGGCCAGAAAAATTATCACCGGAGATTTTGAAGCATTTCATACGGTGGAGGAGCTGGCTGCAAAGGTTGACACGACAAAACACAAACTGCAAAAGGCATTCAAATACCTGTACGGCCAGACAGTGGCGCAGTACTCACGGGAAGCAAGACTGGAAAAGGGGCACCAGTTATTAATACAGACCTCGCATCCGCTCAGAGTGGTCTGTGAAATGGTGGGCTATCCCGATCCTTCCAACTTCTCCGTGGCTTTTAAAAAGCAATATGGCTACTGGCCCGGTGAAATACAAAAAAATAAAAAAGGGTAGCCCGCAGTGGGCTGCAAAAGCCATGAACCAACAATGCTTAAAAAGCATTCGTTTACCTCCCTGTCATTATCAACAAAACGATACTACTTACATTACGATAATATATAATTAACTCTTTTTTTCAATATATTCATTATTCGCGTTTTTATTTATATAAAACCGGCCACCCCCTTTTTCCTTCGTAGATAGGTCTGAACGGGAAAGAAGCAATAATAAAAGATATTTTTTTATGATTAGCAACTTCCTATTAAAGTAAGGACTTTTTTAGAACGTTATATGATTACTTAACCCTTTAACAACTTCCAACAATTGGTCATTGGGACAAGTTGGTCAAAGAAGAACAGTGATACAGGGAGGTTTCAAATATTACGCTGAAATATCATTTATAAAACAACAGGGACTGACAAATTAGACAGAAACAATGAACAGCCACTTTTTTTTCTGCGGACGCTTACATATTTCTCTTATATTCTTTATCTGTCAGACGATAGGATTTTCATATTACAATGAGCAACCCTTGTGCAATTCATACCGTCTCACCAACAAAGCGAACAACTTTTGGGCAGCTACAGCGCTTATATAATAAGTCAGGAACAACCATGGGGTTCCTGGCAAATTCTCTTATCTATTTCCTTTTTCTTTTCAGCAGCTATTTTGGCAAAGCCCTTCAATTTTTATTGAGGGGCTTCCTTTTTATTTAATGTGTATACCGGTCCATACACTCTCTATTAAACAAATTAAATCCCGTCACCTTCCATATCCCTGGCGAGATTTGGCATCTTGCCTGCCCCTATAATGAGATCATTATTTACCTTTTTTTGTTCTTTGCAACGGATAAAAAACAATGAGGTGACAAACAAGGCAATTATCAAACTTGCTTTCATGGCTGCTGTGTTTGTTTGTTAAATAAGGGGCAAAGATACTAAAGCCACTGAAAAAACATTTCTTAAGAGACAGCAGCATACCAAAGACCAGGCTAACCGCAATTCATACAGCAATATTGACATTTGGTTACGTAACCAATAGAATATAGTCATTCCCATCCTCAATTTTGTCCCATCATTAAAACATTAAACAATAATTTATGAAAAGGATTTTTTTGATGCTATTGAGCAGCGCTGTTATTCTTACTTCCTGTAAAAAAGATAATGATGACAAGGGCGGTATTTTTAAAGGCCCTGAAGTTCAGGTACATAATGGTAAAGCCTGGACCTGGGTGCAAATTGCCAGGAACGGCAGCCCGGAACGTATTGGAATCACAATTGACGACGCTGCACTGAACAGTCTTCCTGCAGGTGGAACCGGCGAGGGCGGTCATGATCACAGTGGTGAAAATAATTGGATACTGAAATTTCATCTTAAGGCTTCTGTCACAGCTTATGACCATGTGGGTTTAGACTGGAATCCTATGGGTCACGAACCAGACCCGATTTATGGTAAACCGCATTTTGATTTTCACTTTTACCTTATCAGCCCCGAAGCAGTGGCAGCTATTCCACCATACGAAATGGACAGCCTGAAATTTAAAAACTGGCCTGCCCCTGCATATTTTCCAGCCAATTACTTTAACGCAGGCGGTGGCGTTCCGCAGATGGGTGCCCACTGGGTAGATGTAACGTCGCCTGAATTTAATGGACAACCTTTCACGCAAACCTTCATATATGGTTCTTTTGATGGGAAAGTGAATTTTTATGAACCCATGATAACACTCGAATTCTTAAAGAACAACAGTAATTTCCAAAGAAATATCCCACAGCCTGCCAAAGTTCAAAAAACGAGCTATTATCCTACTATTGAGCGGGTGATTAAACATGATGGCGTAACTGAAATTGTGTTCGATGGATTTGTATACAGAACACAATCATAAAGCTATAGGTTCCCAGAATGTAGTTACGTTTGATGATCTTAAATATTCTGAAAGTCTGGTGCAATTCCTTCGATCAAATAATTAAGTTATAACTTGGTTGTATGCATATTACAGGGAATTGCACCTTACTACGTGTACATAGTTAACTGTGTTCCTTTATTCGGTGGTCCGGGGTTTGCAGTCTCTTGCCCTTCTGAACGTTATTTTCACACCCATTTAAAGCCCTGTAATAATTCTTTTAAATTTGTGCAATTCTACTGGCTAACCAAATCATTATTTCACCGTGATCATCGCAAGACAAGCAGCTTTTGTCTGGAAACATGTGAATCATATAACATATTACAGGAATTATATAACTCCTGCCAATAAAAGGAATTGAACCTTTGTGGGTTTCCGCACCTGCACATAATAGATACAAGGTTAAACGCCCCGTCTTGGGGGCGCTGTTCTAAGAATAAGACTTCAATAAATTGAAATCAGGCCCTGTCATACATAGGAAACAAACCTTTAGAAAGATTGCATACATGATTAAAATCAGCTGCTTCACTAACCCGAATCAGCTTTATATAATAGTCAGACATGTAGTTTTGATCCGGTTTATGGGGATTTTATATTGGCAATGTTTCCTGATTACTGAAAATGACTAAAATAGAAATCAACAATTATCAATAAATAAATCAAATAAAATGAAAAAGTTACTGTCGGTGTTAGCAATGACAACTCTTTTGTTAGCATTCAATTCAATGAATTTGATTGCGCAGGATGCTACGCTAACAACTAAAACCGCTACAACCAAAATGGGGTATACCGTTTTAAACCCAGGTGAGACTATAAAAATTTATAAATACGTGCATTCCGGGCATTCTCCCAAAGTAGCAGACAAGTTTCCTGTTAAATACTATTTTGTAACTAAATCATCTGATGTTTTACAAGATCTTACCAAAGAAAACCTGAAGAAAGCATTTCCTGAAAATCATGCTTTTCATGATGCTTTGGATGCCAATTTTAAAGAGGATAAAGAGCTTATTAATTATGATGCTTTTCATAAAATATATAAGATAAACCGCTTGTATCAGAACAGTGTAAAATAGTTTTTTGCAAACAGTCAGCTTCAATAACTGCCACTGATAACGAAGTTTTACCAGGTCAAAAAAATTATGTGATTTTTATTTCCGTGAAAATATACTAAGGTAGTTTGCTTTATCTACCATTTTTACTTAAGAGAAGCAAAAATGGTAGTTTTCACGAATTGCATGGGATCTATAGTATAGAATAGTACTGATTTTGTTTTTATTTAAATGAAAAAAATTCTCACAACCATATTAGCTGTATTGTACATCGGCACATCTACTGGTGCATCAATACATTTGCACTATTGCATGGGTGAGTTGGCCGAATGGGGATTGGGAGATAATACATCCATAACCTGCAGTAGCTGCGGTATGAAGCAGGCAGAAGAGAAAGATAATGGGTGCTGCAGGGACGAATATAAATTCATAAAAAATGTACAGGATCAAAAAACTACGGAAGCCGGGCTTCAGATAGTAGGTTTTGAGATTGTACTGTCGCCTGTTTCTTTTTTTGAGATTTCTTGTCCTGAGTTCTTTTCAGTTAGTGAAGAATATACTTTCAGCCATGCTCCTCCCCGAAGTAATGGCGTTGCGGTATACATCCGCAATGGAGTCTTCCTTATTTAATAAATACTGCTTTTTTTGATGCTTGACAATTTTATTGCCGGGCTATTCGCGTTCCTGCATACCAGGTCTTTATAATTTTTTTAGAAAAAAGAAATATTAAGGCGCACCTAAAGCTCTCAAACGAATCATATGGTAAGAGCACTGATAAGTCTTGCTTTAAGAAACCGGCTGGTTGTTCTGCTCACAGCAGCAGGATTGTTTGCCTGGGGTATTTATTCCATCAAAGAAAACCCTATTGATGCCATACCTGATTTAAGTGAGAACCAGGTGATAGTTTTTACTGAATGGATGGGCCGTAGTCCGCAAGTAATGGAAGACCAGGTTACTTATCCGTTGGTCAGTAACCTACAGGGCATTCCAAAAATTAAAAACATCCGTGGTACCTCCATGTTCGGGATGAGTTTTGTGTATGTGATCTTTGAAGACAATGTAGACATCTATTGGGCAAGAACAAGGGTATTGGAACGGTTAAACTATGCTCAACGTTTATTGCCAACAGGTATAACGCCAACACTTGGCCCGGATGGAACAGGCGTGGGACATATTTTCTGGTATCATTTGGATGCACCCCGTATGGATTTGGGAGAACAACGGGCATTACAGGACTGGTATGTAAAGTTTGCTTTGCAAACAGTGCCTGGTGTGGCAGAAGTGGCTTCCTTTGGGGGATTTGAAAAGCAATATCAGTTAATTGTTGACCCTGTAAAACTCCAGTACTACAATGTATCCCTCATGGATGTGATGAACAAAGTAAAAGCCAACAACAATGATGTGGGTGGAAGAAAATTTGAAATGGCAGACATGGCTTATATCATCCGGGGACTGGGATATATAAAAAGCAAAGAGGATGTTGAGAATATAGCACTGGCCAATTACAAGGGTATTCCTGTAAGGGTAAAAGATATCGGAACGGTACAAATGGGGGGGGATTTACGCCTTGGCATTTTTGACATGGACGGAAAAGGGGAAGTGGTTGGCGGCATTGTGGTAATGCGCTACGGCGAAAATGCAGATAAAGTAATAAATGCAGTAAAGGAAAAAATGAAAGAAGTGCAGAAGGGATTGCCCGAAGGAGTAGCTTTTAAAACGTCTTACGACAGAAGTACTTTAATTGAAGAAGCAGTGGCTTCAGTAAAAGGTACCCTGATTGAAGAATTGACTACCGTGTCTGTTGTGATATTAATCTTCCTATTTCACTGGCGAAGTGCATTGGTAATACTTATTCAACTCCCTATTTCGGTCGCTATTGGTTTTATTTTACTGCAGGCATTTGGCCTGTCATCCAACATTATGTCATTAACTGGTATTGCATTGGCCATCGGTGTGGTGGTCGATGATGGAATAGTTATGGTGGAAAACAGTTACCGGCATATCAGCGAGGCGCAGGAGGCCAAATTGCATACCACAGATAAAAATTAATTATGGCTAAATGGTTTAAGAAATATAAAAACCCTTTATCAGCAAGCGAGAGGATTGATATTATTTTAAAATCATCCAAACAGGTTGGTCCGGGCGTTTTTTATTCCACAATTATTGTGATCGCTTCTTTTCTTCCAGTTTTTTTATTAACCGGGATGGAAGGAAAATTGTTTTCACCACTGGCCTGGACCAAATCATTTATATTGATTGTTGATGCGTTTTTAGCCATTACGCTTACGCCTGTATTAATTTCTTTTTTACTGAAAGGGAAATTAAGACCTGAGGGCAAAAATCCTGTCACAAGAATTTTGGAAATAATTTATACGCCTGTTTTAAAATGCTGCCTGCATTGGCGGAAAACTATTATTGGTATAAATCTGCTGGCATTAACTCTTGGTATAATAATAATGACCCGCCTGGGTTCGGAGTTTATGCCGCCTTTAGATGAAGGTTCGTTGCTTTTTATGCCTGTTACATTACCTGATATTTCCAACTCCGAAGTAAAACGCCTGCTGCAGGTGCAGGATAAATTAATCAGCACAGTTCCTGAAGTAGCGCATGTATTGGGTAAAGCAGGTCGTGCCAATACAGCAACAGACAATTCCCCGATTAGCATGATTGAAACCATCATTTTGTTAAAACCTGCTAAGGAGTGGCGCAAAGGCATGACCAAGGATGGTATCATCAATGAGTTAAATTCAAAGCTGCAAATTCCGGGAATAACTAACGGCTGGACACAGCCTATCATTAACCGTATCAATATGCTTTCTACGGGTATCAGAACTGATGTTGGATTAAAAGTTTATGGACAAAATCTTGATACCATTTATGCATTTGCCCAAAATATAAAAAAACAATTGGAAGGAATTGACGGTGTGAAAGACTTGTATGTTGAACCAATAACAGGGGGTAAGTACATTGATATTATTGTAAAACGGGATGAAATTGGAAGGTATAATTTAAGTGTTGATGATGTGAATGCAGTTATTGAAAGTGCTTTGGGTGGAATGAAATTGACTTCCACTATCGAGGGCCGGCAACGTTTTTCGGTTAATGCCAGGTATGGACAGGATTTTCGCAATAACCTGAGTGCATTAAAACGATTACAGGTACAAACGATGGGATTCGGTCCCGTTCCGCTGGAAGCTGTGGCGGATATAAAAATAAGTGATGGCCCGCCAATGATCAATTCGGAAAATGCAATGCTGCGGGGTACCGTATTGTTCAATGTAAGGGAAAGGGATTTGGGCAGCACTGTAAAAGAAGCACAGCAGAAGTTGCATCAAATGTTGACAAAACTACCAAAGGGATATTTCCTTGACTGGAGCGGCCAATGGGAAAATCAATTGCGCGCGAATAAAACACTGAAGATTATTATGCCCATTGTTATCCTGATTATTTTCCTTGTTTTATACATGACCTATCGGTCTATGAAGGAGGCGCTGATGTCGATGATAACGGTTCCATTTGCTTTGGTTGGTGGGGTGTATGGAGTATATTATTTTGGCGTGAACATTTCAGTGGCGGTCCTGGTGGGCTTTATTGCTTTATTCGGTATGGCGATAGAGACCGTAATGCTGATGACTATCTATCTTAATTTATCTATGAAAAATATGGTGGCTGCAACTGCCGTCTCCAATCACGCAATTACTCCGAAATTAATTACTGATTATGTTATAAAAGGCGCTACGCAAAGGCTCCGTCCTTTTATGATGACCGTCTCAGTTTCGTTGTTTGGATTGTTTCCAATTCTTTGGGCTACGGGAACAGGAAGTGATATTATGCTGGCTATTACCATCCCGTTGATTGGAGGAACTATGTCGGCAACCATTTACGTAATGCTTGTTACACCCGTTGTATTTGGATTGGTAAAGGAACGGGAATTAAAAAGAAAAGGAAAAATTGAACTAATCGATGTGGAAGAATAAAATCATATTGCTAGCAGTTGCTTTTGCAGTTTCATTTGCAGGCAGGGCACAAATAGTAAAGCTGGATGCAATCATTGACAGCATCACGGCATTGCACCCTGTTGTAAAAATGTATAACAATGAAATACGCTCCATGGATGAAGCGGCAAAAGGCGCTAAAAGCTGGATGCCCCCGGAGGTTAGCAGCGGATTGTGGATGGTGCCCTATAATCCCAGCCTTTGGAAAAAAGATGATATGGGGGCAACTGGCATGGGACAGTATATGATTGGCGGGCAACAGATGTTTCCAAACAAAAGGAAACAGCATGCAGATGCCGCTTATATGTTGGCTATGTCATCCGTGGAAAAAGAAAAAAAGAATGCCAGCCTGAATGAACTGATCAACGATGCCAAACAGTATTATTACGAATGGATCATTCTGAAAAAGAAATTAATGATCGTTGATCAGAACGAAAATGTGCTCGACTTCATGATTAAAAACGCTGAGATACGATACAAGAATGGAATGGAAAAAATAAGTGCCTATTATAAAGCAAAAGCTGCACTGGGCAATTTGCAAAACATGCGGCTAATGTTTGAAAGTGACATCAATGAAAAACGTATCCGAATCAATTCGTTAATGGTCCGGAGTACAACAACCTATTTTGATATTGATACAGCCTATAATCTGGATGATTTTTCAGGTATTCAATTTGACAGTACGTTTTTTTACAGTAAACGAAGCGATTTAAGATCCATTGATAAAGATATTAGTCTCACGTTGTTGAAACAAGAAGCAGAAAAGCAAAGCCTGAAACCCCAATTTGGCGTTCGGTACGAACACATGTTTGGCTTTGGCGGCTTTCCAATGCAATTTACATTGATGGGTATGATGAAATTGCCACTTGCTGGTTGGTCTTCTAAAATGAATAAGGCCAATATTGAAAGCCTGAAGTGGAAAACCCATGCGCTTCAGTCACAAAAGGAAATGATGGTGAACGAGTATAGCGGCATGGCCTATGGGATGCGGAATGAAATGGAGTTAAAGAAAAGGCAGTTGAAATTATATGATGACAATATCATTCCTGCTTTAAGAAACAACTATAAAACAATGCAACTGGGTTATGAACAAAACACCGAAGAATTATTCATGCTGTACGATGCGTGGGAAACCCTGTACATGACGCAATTGGAATATACAGAAATATTGAATCAGACACTCAAAATTCAGGTTGCAATAGACAGATTAATAGAAAACAAATGAGACAAATAATTCCTTTATTGTTGTTACTTCTCGTCGGACTTGTAGCCGGATGCAATAGTAAGAAGGACCCGCATGCAGCCCACAAGGCTGAAGCTGTGCAGGATATTTACACCTGCCCCATGCATCCGGAAATCATTCGTAACAAACCCGGCAACTGCCCCATTTGCGGAATGCAGTTGGTGAAAAAAGAACGAGATGGCAAAAAGGCGGAAGGAATTGAACTGGAATCTTTGCTGAGGCCAACAAATGAATTTGTTATTTCATCAATTCCTGTTATTACTGTGCAAAAAAGAAAAGAGCAAATAGAGATCGAAGCCCTGGGTAACGTGGCCTATGACACAAGGCAGGCAGGAACGATTTCATCAAGAATAGCCGGAAGAATTGAAAAACTATATGTCCGTTACCGTTTTCAAAAAATTAATAAAGGGCAGCATATACTGAACATTTACAGCCCTGAATTAATGACCGCCCAGCAAAACCTGTTGTTCCTTTTAAAGAATGATACGAACAATATATCTTTTATCCAGGCTGCAAAAGAAAAATTACTGTTGCTTGGAATGAGTAATGCTCAATTACGGCAAATTATTCAATCGGGCAAACCATCCTTAACCATTGCAGTGTATAGCAATTACGGCGGACATATTCACGAAGCGGGTAATGGCAGCGCCATGAATGCGCCGCAAGGCGCCATGAATGATATCGCGCTTTTAACAGAAGAGCTTTCATTAAAAGAGGGAATGTATTTACAAAAGGGACAGTCCATTTTTACGGTTTATAACCCGGATAAAGCCTGGGTTATTTTAAATATTTATGGGGAAAATCAAAGCCTTGTGAAAACAGGGAATGCTGTAAGGATAGAGCCGGAAACAGCTCCGGGTAAAGATTTCAGGGCAACCATCAATTTTATCGAACCTTTTTACCGCAAGGGAAACAAAACATTAACAGCAAGGGCGTATTTCAATAATAGCCTGTTGAAAATTCCTGTTGGCAGCCAGGTCAGGGCAACCATTTTTGGAAATGCCAAAGATGCATATTGGCTTCCAAAGGAAGCGGTGGTTTCATTAGGTTTAGATAAGCTGGTTTTTCAAAAAGCAGGCGGAGGTTTTATTGCGCACCCCATCAATACCGGGATCGTTTATAAGAATCATATCCAGGTATTAAGCGGCATTAGTGATACAGATTCGGTTGCTGCAAACGCCCAATATTTAATGGACAGTGAAAGTTTTATCAAAGTAAAAAACTAAGTATGCGCTACATCACTATGATATTAATCGCTTTGTTGATCTTTGCAGGTTGCAAAAACAAGAAGGAAATTCCAGGCATAGATTTAACCGTGGCGCATGAAAGTAACCATCAACAGGTTGATGAAATTCAATTGAGTGAACAGCAAATCCAGTTGAGCAATATTCATACGGATACCATCCGCATCGGGACCATGGGTGAACAGTTGACATTAACTGCCACCCTAAATTTCGACCAGTTGAAAGCAACCGCTGTCAGTTCAAGAGTGATGGGAAGGATAGAAAAATTATATTTTAAAAGCAATGGAGATTATGTAAAAAGCGGAGCTGCTTTATACGATTTATACAGTGAAGATTTGAACAATGCCAAACAGGAATACCTGCTGGTATTAGACAAAAAGAATGTTTTCAGCAATGAAACCGCCATTGATTTTGACCAGTTGCTGCAAAGTGCCAAAAATAAATTGTTGTTGTGGGGACTTACTGGAAGCCAGGTAGAGGAATTGGCGCAACATAAAAAAGTGACTCCAATCACAACGTTCTACAGTAAACAGCCTGGCTACATTACTAGCATGGAAGTTCGGGAAGGTGACTATATTATGGAAGGCGGCACCATTGTTAAGCTGGCTGATATGTCTACCCTTTGGGCCGAAGCACAGGTATATACGTCGCAATTGTCAGCAATAGATAAAAGCAGTGTTGCCATTATGCAGCTTCCTGACTTGGGGGGCAGAAAAATCAGTGGGAAAATCGAATTTATAAACCCAGAGATAAATCCGGATACAAGGATCAATTTGATCCGTATAACCATTCCCAATCCTGGTAACCAGTTAAAGCCAGGCATGCCTGCTTATGTTATGCTCAAAAGTCCACCACGAAAAACAGTAACCTTGCCCATTGATGCAGTGATCCGGGATGGAAAAGGAGCAACGGTTTGGATACAGACAGCAGACAGGACATTTAAAACTGTAATGGTGCAAACCGGTTTGGAAAGTGATGACAGGATAGAAATCAAATCGGGATTAAGTACTGGTGATATTGTTGTAATAAGCGGGGCATACCTGCTTAACAGTGAATATATTTTTAAGAAGGGGGCCAATCCTATGGAGGGAATGAAAATGTAATGAAAATAAATCTTGTTTTATGAAAACAATTAAAAGAACGGAAATCTATAATGCACCTGCCGAAAAGGTTTTCAGCTATCTTGATGACCTTACCATTACAGGAATGCACATGACCAAATCATCCGGGATGATGATGGGGAGTAAGCTGCACCTGGAATATTTGACAACCAATCATACCGGCCTTGATTCAAAATACAGGTGGACAGGAACAATGATGGGAATGAAAATGGATTTTACAGTTGAAGTTACCAAATGGGTGGAAGGAGTAGAAAAGGTATGGGAAACAATTGGTGAAGCAAAGATGATTATTTATTCCTGGTACAGCATGCATTTATTAGTTTATCCCAGCGGGAATGCAACGCATGCCGAATTATCCATTACATACAAAAAACCAAAAGGATGGTTTGCAAAAATCATATCCTTCCTCTTTGCAGACTGGTATTGCAACTGGTGTTTAGAAAAAATGATGTCGGATACCAAAATAAAAATTGAAAACGACAAAATAATATTATTGAAATCCGGAAACGGCAATCGCATTAATGGCAGGCAAACAAACTGGTATGTAATAACAGGCGGCCCAGGTTCGGGAAAAACAACAACCGTTCAACTCCTCAGAAACAGGGGATATAAAACAACCATTGAACATGCACGCCATTATATTGATACGCAGAGAATATCTGGAAAAACAATGGAAGAAATAAGAAAAAATCAAATAGAATTTCAAACAGGAGTACTGAATATGCAAATTGAACAGGAGGCATATCTGTTACCAGAAGAAATAGCATTTCTCGACAGGGCCCTTCCTGATTCATTGGCTTATTACCGGTTTCTTGATCTTCCGGTGGAGGAAAAATTAAATACCCAGCTTAAAAAAGCATCTTATAAAAAAATATTTATTCTTGATTTACTGCCATTGGTAAATGATTATGCGAGAAACGAAAATGGAGCAGCTCAGGAAAAAATTCATGCATTAATTTCAGAAGTGTATCAATCACTTCCTTTTCCCGTTATAAATGTGCCTGTTCTTCCGCCAGACGAAAGAGTCGATTTTATTTTGAAGAATCTTTAATTCTTTACCATAAACATTGTAAAAATGATAGTAAATGGAAATTTACAAACAAACAATTGAAGCTGTCGTTAAGCAATTCAACAGTAATCTTCAAACTGGTTTGAATGAAATTGCCATACAATCTGCCAGGCAAAAATTTGGGAAGAATGTTCTAAAAGCAGCCAGCACAAGAAATGTTCTCCAAATCCTGCTGGGACAATTTACCAGTCCCCTTATTATATTATTAATCGTGGCGGCATTGTCTTCATTTTATCTGAAACAACCCAGGGACGGCCTTATTCTTTTGATAATTGTTGTGATAAATGGGTTGATTGGTTTTTACCAGGAATGGAAATCGGAAAATATTCTGGCGTCTATTAAAAAACTGATGGTAGATAAATGCACAGTTACCAGGGAAGGGAAAGCCATTGAAATCTTTTCAGAAGATATTGTACCGGGTGATATTGTGTTATTGTCCGAAGGCGTAGGCATGCCCGCTGATATCCGTTTGTTTGAATCCAGCGGATTCTCTGCCAATGAATTTATTCTTACAGGTGAATCACTGCCATCTTCAAAAGACCATTTATTTTCGATTGAAGAAGATAGCCTTCTTTCAGAAATAAAAAATTGTGTATTCATGGGAACTACCGTTGCAAGAGGAGAAGCGAAGGGCATAGTTTACGCAACAGGCATGCAGACTGAGATTGGAAAAATAAGTTCATCATCCCAAAAAATAAAATCAACAGATGCCCCCATTCAAACGGAGATAAAAGATGTTGCAAAGAAGTTGATGTATGCCACATTAATGATTGGCATATTGCTATTTGGTACACGTCTGTTGTTAAATGATTCCATAGCAGTGGCATTGGTATTTTCAATCAGCGTGGCAGCAGCAATGGTACCCGAAGGCTTGCCGGCGCAAATTTCGATGGCGCTTGCATTGGCTGTGGGGAGATTGGCAAAAAGAAAAGCGATTGTGAAAAAAATAGCCTCGGCGCAAACTTTAGGCTCAGCAACAGTTATTGCCTCCGATAAAACAGGAACAATCACCAAAAACGAAATGACTATTACGGGTTGCCACTTTAATAGAATTACGTTTTCCGTTTCTGGTTTGGGATATAAGCCAGCAGGCGAAATTCTCACTGAGAATGGACAGGTTTTGAAAAAAGACTCATTAGGAGAATTGAAGGTTTTTTTCCTGTCCGGCTTGCTTTCGTCAACCGGTAAAATAAACCCACCGGACAAATATCACCCTGGCTGGTATTGCATTGGTGACCCCACTGAAGCATCTTTTGCCACTCTGGCAATGAAAGCAGGATTTAGCCTTGCGGAGGTTGACAAGGATTACCCCCCGGTAAAATCATTTGGCTTTGACTCATTTCGTAAAAGGGCTTCTATTATTCGTAAGCATAAGGGCAAAGTAATTTCATTCGTAAAAGGGTCACTGGAATCTGTATTGGAATCCTCCGCAAAAATTGTGGCAAATGGAATAGTAAAGCAGTTTACTGATTCACAAAAGGCGGAAATCATTTCCATGTCGGCAGTCTTTGCTGAAAATGCTTTACGCATTATTGCCATCGCCTATAAAGACCTTGATGAAAAACCTGATTACACGGTTGAAGATGCCGAAAAGGGATTGACGTTTGCAGGATTTGTTACCATGCTGGACCCCCCTCATGAAGAAGTAAGAGAAGCGATTGAATCTGTTTTCAAGGCACAAATGAAAGTGTTTATGATAACAGGCGATAATGAAGTAACAGCAAAAGCTATTGCAAAAAATATCGGGTTGATGAATGAGAATAATGAATTTCCTGATGTAATCAACGGTACTTCCTTAAAAAAGATGAATGATGAAGAAGTTTGTGCAGCCTTTAAAAAAAGAGCATTGATATATTCAAGAGTATCCCCTGATGATAAATTTCGAATCGTTGATTTACTGATGAAACAAGGGGAAGTGGTGGCTGTGACAGGCGATGGAGTAAATGATACCTTAAGTTTAAAAAGGGCAGATATAGGTGTTGCAATGGGGTTAAACGGTTCCAAGGTTGCCCAGGAAGCAGCCAATATTATTTTGCTTGATGATAATTTTTCAACAATAGTTGCTGCTGTAAAAGAAGGAAGAACTATTTTCTGGAATCTTGAAAAGAATATTAAAATAAATCTTGCCTGCAACATAGCAGAATTATCATGTGTTTTATTTGGTTTTGCAGGTGCTTTCCTTGGTATTGCAACTCCCATATTGGCGGTACAAATATTGTTAATAGACATGGTCGGTGAATTGTTTCCATTAATGATGTTGACTTATGACCCGCCTGAACAAAATATTATGGAAATCCCTCCAAGAAATCCAAATGATCAAATATTGACTAAAGACACCATAAAAGACATTTTAGTCAACGGTTCAATTAAGGGACTTGTTGCCTATGGGGCTTTCCTTGCAGCGTATTTGCATAATCATCATCTTTCTAACCATTATGAGAAAGCAATCACCGTAACTTTTGTTTCTATCATCTTTGGTAATTATGCCTATATTCTTTCAGCAAGAACTTATGGTAATGCTTTAGGGAAATATTTTTTCTCCAACCTTAATCTTCTGCTTGGTTTTGCCATATCTATTTTTTCTGTGCTGCTTATTGTGTATGTACCTGTCTTTAATCTATATTTTCACACCTCGGCTTTGTTACCGGCAGACTGGCTCTTGCCCATAACATCAGGAGCAATTTGCCTTTTTATTTATGAATACCGTAAAAGAAATAAAAGCAAAAAGGAAAGAAAATACCCTTTTTGATTCAAGGGGCATCAAATACAACTCTGTATCTGTTTAACGAATAGCTATAAATACCGTATTTTAAAGTTTTATGATTATGAGCAATAACTTTTCCCAGCTTATCGGTCAATACAAAGACGATAAACAGTCAGTTTATAATACCTGGTTTATTAATAATGAAGAACGTTTAAAAGCATTTCGTTCTATCCGCCGTGGTGTAATGCAGGTCATAGAAGATATTAAGTGCAGGAGATTTCCCAACGACTTCAAAGGATCTTCCCTTGAATTTGTGCTTACCTGCATTACGGAACAAAAGCAGGTTTTTGAAGGCGCCTCACACCCTTTTTACTGGAAGCCTAAACTTCGTATTCCCGACATTTATGAAAACGAGGATAATAAGCAGGCGTTTGGCCAATTTTTAGAAAATTGTTTGAATGCTAAAACCGAGGAACAGATAATAAAAGAAATTGTAAGGCTGGACAGTATTAAAATTAAAGGTCTCGGTCCTGCGGTAGCAAGTATTCTCTACTTTTTGCATCCAACTATCATTCCACCATTTAATACGGCTATCATTAACGGTTTTAACTTTTTGTTTAAGGATAAAAAGAAACTTGGAAGTTGGAGCGAATATTTAAAACTTCGGGAAGTATTGATTGAAACAAACAATCAACAGCGTTCTCAATTGTCATCTGACCTCGGTGCAATAACAGGTTTATTATTTGAAATTGGAACACAAAAACTGATATTAGGAACTGATGAATATCTATCAGAACCAGAACGCAAAAAGTTAGAAAAGTTGATAGAAAAAAGACAGGAAAGCGTGCAACAGGAAAAAGAAGAAGAAAATTTGCATACTGAAATGCAGTATCATTTATTGAAAATCGGGAACGCGTTGGGCTATGATGTTATAGCAGCTTCAAATGATCGTTCCAGGTCACATGACGGTAACAACTTTTCGTTTATAAGTCTGCGGCAGTTTCCCGATGTCAATTTGGACAAAGACACCTTGAATACAGTAAAACTGATAGATGTGCTGTGGTTTCAAAAAGGCACCAGCAATGTGATTGCCGCATTTGAAGTGGAAAAAAGCACAAGTATCTATTCTGGTATTTTACGGTTAACAGATTTGAGTTATAGTATAGCGGATGGCGATGAGGTTTTCTACCTGATAGTACCTGACAAAAGAGAAAAAGATGTTTGCCTCCAACTGTGCCGGCCCGCTGTAAAGCAAAATAAGGTAGCCCTCAGGTATATTCTCTTTTCAGAACTCCGCCGTAATTGTGACGCCCTATGCAGGTTTGGCGATAGCCATCATATTATGGAGAAAATTGCCAAATCGGTTTAAATTGTTTTTTTTAGCCCATTTAAGTATAAAAAACACGCAAAATTGTGTAAGGCAGGGGCTTTTTTTCTGTTTAGCTTTACACCCTCAGGCGGGGTATGAGGTAAAACTTTATAAATTTGACTAATCAATGAAGAAAAAGAGATTCATACAAATAAAAGCAACCTTCTTCCTGGTTGTGTTTGCTTTTAATACAGTTGTTGGCTTTGCCTGCGGCCTTGGGATCGATATGGGTTTTAATGCTGGTGGCCTGGGAAAGAGAAAGAGTGCTTCAAAAATTCATATCCATGCGGATGGTAAAAAACACCAGCATGGGTCAGAAAAGGCTAAGCATAACCATGCTGATAAAACTCATCATGAAGAAGGTGGTTGCTGTACAGACGGAGTGGCTAAACTAGCTCAAACCGACAAAGCCTTGCCCGCTGCCGCTGCCGTTATTCATCCAGTTATCAGTTCAGATGTTATTTCCCTTTTTAGCTACGTTGATATATTTTACTATTCACAGGTTACTGAATCATTGAAATATTTTGTAAGGGAGTATCATCCTCCTATCCCCGACATTCGAATTGCCATTCAGAGTTTCCAGATATGATTTGATGTATAAGATGTTATGCATGGCTTTGCTATGCTTGTAATTATTTATTTCATACATTAATCAATCTACAATGAAACGGATATTTCTCCTGGTTGCATTTATTGCGACAGCATTTGTGCAGCATGGTTGGTATACCTTTTTTTAAACACCTTCTTAAACACTAAAAGGACAGGTAGCCATTAATGTATGTTTGTAAGGATATAAATGAAGCGGATGTAACGCCCGGGTTTCATCAAAAAACAGTAATGCATTATATCGTTGTGATAAAATTGAAGGAACGTAATTACTATGCTTTTCCATTGCAGGATTGTACACCACACCAATTGCCCTGTGTTGCACAGCAGTTTGATAAAGCTTGTGCCTTTCTTTACTGAAAAGAATATAACCGGCTTTTCTATTTTCATGATGGAGCAGGGCCTCAATACTACCCGGCCTTGCTTTACCCAAATATCTCCTGCTTCTTCATCCAGCTATCCTTATACCCCTTTTTCATTTTTTTGTCCAAAAAACTCCGGTCAATCAAATCCATCACTTCTGCATTTTTACTCCTAAAAAGTTTAAAGCTATTGTAACAAACCTTCTCATTTATACGGAGGTTTTCAGCCAGTACTTTAAAGTCGGTCAATTGTATGCTGCTCTTTTTACCATTCAAAGTAAGTGCCATGTCTTCTTTATCTTTCGGGTTAAGCAGGTTTACATTCAGTAAGTCATAAGCCGGGCTTAGTACAATACCTTCCGGCTGGTGCATCAGTGAAAAATTCTTCAGGTGCATATCGTTATTTCCACTCAGGTAGCTAAATAAAACCAGTTCAAAATAACTAAGCAGATCAAGCCCTTTTTGGCAATAAAGAGCTACCAGTTTACCAGCTTTTTCGTAAGAACTTTTGTATTTATTCTCTGTTAAAAATTCTGATACCTGGCACAGGTCTTCTATATGTATTTTTTTGTTTTTTATCCTGTCGAAACGCCTTGCAATATATACCATGCTGCCATCGCTTGCCTGCAGCAGCGTATGATCACAGACTGGTATTTTAAACAGTTCCGCCAGATGCATGGTGAGATCTTCGTTTTCCGGCATCATGGGATAACCGCGATGCTGCGGTTTTAAAATAAATTCACCCCAAAGCCCGACTATCGTTAAGTGGCTATGCCCTTTTTCTTTTTGCAGCGTAAGCGACAATTTGGGTTGTACACCGGTAACCGCTATGCGCTGGTTAACAGTTTGTCTGGCCAGCGACTCAATCAGTGCTGCATCCAGTTGAAGAATTGGTGTTTCGGGTGTACCAAAAAACTTTTTAGCGCAGGCCGGGTGATAGTGGACATCCCCTGCATCTTTGTAACAAAACCAGCAATTATTCATTGGTCATTTATTCAGGCTCTACCGTTACAGCTCCAATGGTGTCCCGGCAGGTGGTTAATAATAATTCAAACCGGTCATTAGCTTGTACTTTCCAGTAATCCACAGCAATATCCAGCAACCAACCCTCTGGTATCAATCCGTCGAAAAACGGGAATAATACTTTACTGGTGTACAATTCCTGTTTCTTTGGTAATGTAAGGCTGATTGGCTTGCTATCCGGTTGTTGCAAATATTGTTCGTCGTACTGCAATACATAGCCTTCGTCTGTTTCTGATAGCCGGGCTGCCAACCGCCCATCAAACAATATTTTTGCAGTTTTAGCCATGCTTATTTGTTTTGAGGTTAACAATTAATTCGGCGCCAAACAGTGCCAGTATCTGGTTCACTTTGTCCATTCGCATAGTTGTTTTACCCTGTTCAATTTCCCTTACCAGGCGAAGACCTACGCCTGTCTTGGCAGCCAGTTCTTCCTGAGTCAGTTTGCTTTGTTTACGCTGTTGCTTTAAGAATGCAGATAGGTCCATCTTATACCTTTTAGGGTATAAAAATAGGTATTTTTCACTAATTATACCCAATAAGGTATAGTTCTTTGTTATTTACTTTAACTATACCCCAAAGGGTATACTGGAGGGCTGTGTTTCCATTCGAGCCCGTTTGTCAGCGGCCAGGGCAATCTTTCTGGCCTGCAAAGATTGATGCTGGTTATCGGCCAGGATCAGAGCGGACGGTATATGTGTTTTTCACATGATACTTTTATTTATAATTGAATTTCACATAAAATAATCAATTTTCATATATTTGTGTAATTGTTTTTCACTGTAACATATGAATAATAATCAATTTTCACAGATTTTAAGCGTTTTTCAGGGAAGACGCCTGCCGGAAGAAGGATATCTGGCCGGTTACGGAGCCTTGCTGAATTTTTATGATTTATCCGCACCATTGCCGGACGTGCTGACAATGATCAGTCAAAAACACAAACAATATGAGACGAACGAATGGCTGATATTTACCCCCAGGTATATGCCCGGGGATACACTGGCCGGACACCTGGTATTCGCACTAAAATACGAGGGAATTGACCTTGGAATATTAAAGGCGTTGTTCACAAAACTGACACCTGAAACAATCATTGAATTGGTTAGCAACGAACCAACCGGCCAGTACAGCAGAAAAATTTGGTTTTTGTATGAATGGTTATTAGATAAGAAGCTGGCTTTGCCCGACATTACAACAGGTAATTACATAAGCCTGGTGGATGAAACCATCCAATATGCCAGTAACAGCAGCGTAGAAAATTCTAAAAGACACCGCATCCGGAACAATTTGCCGGGCACCCGGCAATTTTGTCCCATGGTCAGGAAGACCGCCCTGCTGGAAGCGTATATAAACAGTAATTTGCCGGCAAAAATAAATACCATCGTAGGAAAATTACATCCAGACCTGATGGCAAGGACAGCCGCTTTCCTGTTATTAAAAGATTCAAAAGCATCATATGCTATAGAAGGAGAAACGCCGGCACAAAACCGCGCACAACGCTGGGGCCGTGCTATAGGCCAGGCTGGCATGCAGGCAATCACTGAAACAGAACTCATCCGGTTACAGCAGATAGTTATTGACAATCCACGCTTCACCAAATTAGGATGGCGAACGCAGGAAGGATTTATTGGTGAACATGACCGGAGACATGGAACCCCCATCCCGGATCATATTTCTGCCAGGTGGAAAGATATCCATCCGCTAATTACAGGACTCATTGCAATGGACGAAAAGCTGGAAAAAGATCCCAGTTTTGATGCTGTATTGGCGGCGGCTATGATTGCTTTCGGATTTGTATTTATCCATCCGTTTGTAGATGGCAACGGGCGGATTCACCGTTACCTGATCCACCATGTGTTGCTAAGGAAGGAATATGTTTTAAAAGGTATCATATTCCCTGTTTCTGCCATTATTCTTGAACGGCTGAATGAATACAGAGCAGTGCTGGAACACTTCTCAAGACCAAGGCTAGACAAGGTAGAATGGAAACCAACCAGTGATAATAATGTCGAAGTGTTAAATGAGACAGCCGATCTATACCGCTATTTCGACGCCACAAAGCAGGCAGAATTACTCTATTCATGTGTACAACAAACCATTGAAAAAACAATACCGGAAGAAGTTGCATACCTGGAAAAATATGATCGGCTAAAGTACTGGCTGGACAACGAATTCGAGATGCCGGACAAAACAGTGGCTTTACTGGTTCGTTTTCTTGAACAGGGAAATGGCAAATTATCAGAGAGAGCCCGGACAAAAGAGTTCCAGGCGCTCACCAATGATGAGGTTGTATCCATTGAAAACAAATTCAATGAAATCTTTCAGGAAGGTTAATTTCTTGAGTACTATTCCGAAATGCAATCCATCCTGATTTGACTATTTTATTCTTCCATGCATGTCTCTGTTAACTGCCGCGTAAACAATCATTTTTTTTAATTTTCAAAAACTATGAGGGAAAAAAGGTTTTCTTTTATGAATATCAATTATCTTGGTTTATTGAGCTGCTGACCCTTCCTGTAAACATTTTTTAACCCCCGATCAACCAACCTATAATGAGAAAAGCTTTAAAAGTGCTTAGCTACCTGCTATTGGTCATCTTATTGCTGGTGTCCATTTCCCTGGTATATATAAAGACGGCCCTGCCAAACGTAGGCCCTGCGCCCGACTTAAAAATAGCCAGTACACCTGAAAAGATTGAGCGTGGCCGATATCTTGCCAATGCGGTTACCGTGTGCATGGATTGTCATTCTACCCGCGACTGGACAAAATTTGCGGGCCCGTTGACAGAAGGCACATTGGGCAAGGGTGGCGAAAAGTTTGATCAGAAAGCCGGTTTTCCCGGCATTTATTACTCAAAAAATATTACACCTGCAGGTATCAGCCGTTACACCGACGGGGAACTTTTCCGTCTCATTACAACCGGTGTTACCAAAGAAGGCCGGGCCATGTTCCCGGTAATGCCTTATGGCCACTACGGAAAAATGGATCCCAGTGATATTGAATCAATCATAGCGTATATCCGTTCCTTATCGCCCATCCAAAGCCAGCCACCGGAATCAAAGTCTGATTTCCCCATGAATTTTATCATTAATACCATACCTAAAAAAGCAGTTCCCGAACATATGCCTGCTCCAACGGATACAATCGCCTACGGAAAATATATGGTGAATGCCAGCGCATGTATTGAATGTCATACGCAGGTCGATAAAGGACAGATAATAGAAAAAATGGCTTTCAGCGGCGGCCGCGCGTTTTCAATGCCTGCGGGTGTTATCCGTTCTGCCAATATTACGCCCGACGCAGCTACTGGTATTGGATCCTGGACGGAAGAGATGTTTCTGAACAGATTTAAAGTGTATGCAGATACCGCTTACCAGCCGGCTTTGGTGAAAGAAGGCGAGTTCAACAGTATAATGCCATGGATGATGTATAGCAAAATGAAACCTGCAGATCTTTCAGCGATCTATAAATATCTGAGAACGGTTAAAGCCCTGGAAAATAAAGTTGATAAGTTTTCACCAAAGATTGCTGCCAAATAAACCGGCCCGGCGCCTGACAATATATAAAGGCGGTAGCTATTCGTTCCCGTGTCACGACGCTGCTTTCAGCAAGATATTTATGCATTGATGACCGCCTTAAAGAAATCAAGAGACTATTAAGTATCAGCTCCAATTAGTAATTTGGTGGCTGTATGATTTGTGCCCCCGCTTAAGATGGTTGCTACGCAATCACTATTTCCTCCACCGCTTTTTTAAATGCAGCTTCTTCTCCTACCATCCTGATGCCCTCTGCCCGGAACGCCGTGATATCCGTCATGCCCAGCCAACCTAAGACAGCTTTCATCAGCGGCACAATAAAATCATAGGACTGCATTGGACCTTCGGAGTAAATACCAGAGGAGGAAAAAGCCAGGTACACTTTTTTGTTTTTAAGCAACCCTTCGATGATGGTCTTTGTTCCTTCCACTCTGCCGTTAAAGGTTACTCCCCTGCGTACAATATGATCCAGCCAGGTTTTCAATGTGGAGGTAATGGTGAAATTATACATCGGCGTATCGATCACAATGATCTCCGCTTCCTGCAATTCTGCAATCGCCTGGTCAGAATATTTTATGAGTTCGGTTTGTTCTGTTGAATGGTTTTCCGCTGGCGTGAAAAAAGCATTGATATGCCCTTCCTGTAAATGTGGAAAAGGGTCTTTGTCCAGGTCGCGTTCTGTTACCCTGCTGCCCGGATATTTTTCAAGAATCTTATCCATTACCTGGTTACCCAATTTCCTGCTGACAGATGCGACGTTGCGCGGACTGGATATGATATGCAATATTTTTTTTGACATGATTTGATTGTTTTGATAATGCAAACCTATACCTGTTTGCTAACAATAAGATAGTACTATACAAAAGGTTAGTACTAATATCCAGGTTAGTGGACTATCTTTGTTAAAACTTTTTTATGCCGGAATTACTCCATCAAAAGCCTGTGTTTTCAGAGGTACAGTGCAGTTCAAGATTGTCTGCGGTAGAAGATGCGTTGTTTGTTGTTGGCGGGCGATGGACGATAAGGGTGATGATTGCTATACTAAGCGGGCATACGCGGTTTAATGATTTGCAGCGTACGCTGTCGACCATTTCAGCAAGAGTACTCTCCAGTGAATTAAAAGACCTGGAGCTTAACGGGCTGGTGGAAAGGAAAGTGCTGGCTCATCAAAAGCCAGTGGTGGTAGATTATGTGCCTACTGAATACAGCCGCTCATTACGGGAAGTTATTGCTGCTTTGGCTGACTGGGGTGCGAAGCACAAGAAGAAGATTAGGGGGAAGTGAACAATCATCGGTCCGGCTGTGCGGACTTTGCTGGAAGGGAAAAAATTATACTTCACCTGCTTACAACATTGCCGATGAAAAAAGAAAAATGGAAAACCGCAAACAGACCAATGCAAATACGGTGTCCGGGGACATGATATCAGGGATCTTATGCTGGATGAGGCGATTGTTACGGGGATGACAAAGGCATGGTAACACTGACGCCGGAGATAGACTCATAAAAAAACACTGCAGGCATGATCGTAACAGCTGCTGAATTGGAGGCAATGGAAAAATTCTTTGCAACTACTACGCTGCCCAAAGAATTTAAATTAAATGCCGGGATAACCATTCATGACTTGCCCGGCTATGTCCACAAAATTATCACCAGCATCAAAACGCAGGTGTACAGCGATGCTGTGGCCAGGCCCAGGTGGCATGATTTGGTGGAGATAAGGAGACTGTTGTCCGATAAGTAGTACCGCGTAGCTCAGTTATATTTATGGCGTTCCATGTTCCATAATTGCCTTTCCAATTGTCTGGGCTAAATCATGCTCCTCAGGTTTTTGATTGTAGAAAGCCCAGGGCCCCGTTTTGGAATAATTGATATACCGGATTTCGCCGGACATAAATTTAATTTCATGACCGGCCCGATCTTTCGGTATCCTCATGGGTGTCACAATAAGGGTCTGGACCATTTTATCAGTAATTGGCTTAATAACAAAAGCATCTTCCGTTTGCAGATAGTAACAATGATTCCCAACTTTTATGGTAAGATATTTGGGTTTGCCAATGGAGTTCTCCAAAAAGTCAAACAGGTCGCGAAAAGCGCCCCGTTGATTGAAAGTAATATCGTGATATTTAAAGGATTGAGGAAAAATATCAATAACCGTGTATTCTTTGGTAAGCCTGAATTGGTAGGATTGGATAATTTTCAAATCACAATTGTTTTCACTGCACCAGGCAGTATTAGCAATTTATAGGCAAAATTTCCTGCAATTGGATTTCAATAAATTAAAATAAATTTGTTATCATGATTGATTTGAAAGATGCAGGAAACTATCACAGGACTGCAATAAGGAAAACTGGGATCATATCTGTAGATCAAGCAGTAATACTAAAGGACTTTGGCATTATTCAAAGAAGCAGATGCATTTATTTACGCTGGCTAGATTCAGGAAAAATCATTATTAGTAGTCAAAGGAATGCAAATCAATACTATAATAAATATTTACGACATATTGATGAAAAAGCAGAGGATCGCCTTGAAGTCTATTCGGCTTTTAATTTCCTTGAAATAACACCAATGTTGACGACAAAATGGGAATATGTTTCAAAACTACATCCAGTTGCTTTTCACAACGGCTACCGTTGGCATTTACCAGAACATCAAATTAATGAACAAACGGAAACTACAGGGCGGGCAGCCCTCTTGATATATCTGTTACAAAACAATATTATTTCTAAAGAAGAAGTAAATTCATTAGTTGAATCACATGAAAGAAAAGATTCTGAACAGGAGCGTGATTCGAGCACTTGGTAATTCTTTTTGGGACAGTATAATTAATCCACCGATGTATTATTATTATGTGGATATTGTTATTAATAATCACCCGGAGATAATGAAAGGCGTAAGGGAGTTTGAAACATGTAATGATTAAGAAGTTTATGACATTGTTCAATCAATTGTTTTAAAGCAATATCACGAAGAAGATATATTAAAGATTGATGTTTGCTTACTTGCTCTCGCTAACACCGGATTTATTGATTATTTGACAAAAAATAAAAAAGCCGGAGGGTAATCTCCGGCTTCGGCATAAGTCGTCGTCGACGCGTGTGAATTCACTGTTTTAAAATTACTACCCTATTTTTACCGGCAAAGCGAAAAACACCGTTTCAAAAACGTTATTTAACGGCCCTCATGACCAAAAGAATTTTATTTACTGCCGAACTTCATAAATTCTTAATTGAATTGGGTTATACTCATATGGAGCTACTTGGAGTAAGAAAAAAATTGGACAAGGAAAAAAACGAAGAAACCGACGATGCCTATATCCTTATACCCTTGAAAGACGGAATTAGTTTATTTGAAGATGCTGATTTGCGGATTGAACCAATAGCAAGCAACGATATCAGTGATATGCTGGACGTCGAGTTCGGTATTAATTTTTGGGTAGAGCTTCCGGACAAGGTAGCCACTGCATATAAGAATTTCACATCGTCTTAACCAATGAATTTAATTTCAGGCAGCTTCAGACCACAAACTTTATTAAACTTTTCAATGGTGTATTGTGCGAGTTCAGGCGTTAAAGCCTCATCAGGCATTTGGATAAAGAAGTAAAGCTCTTCGAGGCCCAGATCGATCCAGTTTTTTAGTCGTCCGGCCGACTCATCGATTCTAGTATAGTCAGAGGCGTGCAGACTATTCCCGGCAAACCGTATGAAGGCTTTAGGAATGGTAAGGTTCATGTGAACCACATCCCTCCTGCCTGCCGTGTCGGTAATCGCAAGGCCCATTTTTAATTGTTGCAGCGTGGACAAAAGTTCGTTATAAACGGCTTTATTATTATACCAGTCTGGGTGCCTCAATTCCAGAAACAATACAACATCTGGTGGCCATGATTGCAGGTATCTGAACAAAGGCTCACGTTGTGCAGGACTGTATTTCTCGCTGACCTGCAAAAGAACAGGGCCGAGTTGGTCCCCGAATACTACAATACCGTCTATAAAAGCCTTTGTGGCGGCTTCTGCATCGTTGAAGCCACTGTAATGGCTGATGCTGTTGGTTACCTTTGGGCAAAACTTAAAGTCGTTACCAGTTGCTTTTTCTGCCCAATTGGCAATTTCTTCTGGTTTATACATTCGGTAGTGTGTAGCGTTGAGTTCGATGGCATTGAAATGTTTTACATATTCACGCAAGAACTGGGAATCCCTGGTTCCTTTTGGATATAATTTTCCGACCCATTTTTTCCTGCCCCATTTGGAAGTACCCAGCCAGGCTTTTACTTTTTTGCCGCCAGGTTGAAGTATAGTCTTATTACCAGCCCGATCTGCCGGCAGGTGCAAGCTTAATTTTTCCAGTTCTTTTGGAGTGACACATCCGAATTCCATGACCAAATATAAAGGGTAGTTGCCAATCAGTGACTATACAAATTGCACCGGGGGAAGATCGAGTTGGCAGGTTTTATTAAAACTCTTCACTACGTACTGCGTCAGTTCGGGTGACAATCCTTCATCGTGCATGTGCATGAAAAAATAAATTTCTTCTATGCCTCCATCGATCCATTTTTTCAGGCGCTTTGCCCAAAGATCGATGCGCGGGTAATCCGATGGGTGCAGGCTGTTACCGACAAAACGGATAAATGTTTTAGGTATGGTGAGTTGCATATGCAGTACATCGGGCCGGCCGGCCGTATCAGTAATCACGGCGCCTATTTTTAATTCACGGAGCTTTGCATAATACCGCTCCATTAGTTTTTTGTCCTGGTAAAACCCCGGCCAGCGCTCTTCCACAAAAAACTGTATGTCTTTTGGCAGTGTTTCGAGGTAACCAAAAAAGCCTTTTTCAGCCTCGGCATCCCATTTTATTTTCTCGTCATGAGTGATGAATACCGGCCCCAGTTCTTTACCAAAGACTTTGATATTATGGATAAAGTCTTTGGTAACACCTGCACGCGTGGGCGAATCCTTCATATAGCTCATACCTCTGTGCGCCTTCGGGCAGAATTTAAAATGCGGGTTGTACACTTTCTCCATCCATTCTTTTAATTGTTCGCGCTCATAGAGTTTGTAGTGGGTGGCATTGAGTTCGATGCTGCCATAATGTTTTGCATAAAAGCGAAGGAAATCTTTTTCCGGCGTTCCTTTGGGATAGATCTTACCCACCCACTCCTTCCTACCCCATTTGGCACAACCTAAGAAAAGTTGCAGGGGCTTTTTGCCCTGTTTGAGCGCGCGGGCATTGGCTGCAGGCTCAGCCGGCAACTTCCATTTTCTTTTTTCTAACTCTTTCAATGATAAGGCGCCAAATTCCATGGATTAAAATTAAGGGAAGACGGCATAAAAAAGATTTTGGATATACTAATTATTTTAGTAACTTACTGCTAATAAATTAAGGAAGCCATGGAACTGAAAGGAAATACATTACCCGGTTACCGCGTGTTTGAGTACATGCTTATCATCAACCCGCACGAAGCGTTGCAGGAAAAAATTAAGCAGGTTCGCCATGAATTTGAAACGTCCTTCAACATTGAAGCCAAAATGTGCGGGCGCCCGAATGTCGGTTTGGTGCAATGGATGCAATACGAGATGACGGAGAAGCGGGTGGTAGATAAATTGAAACTGCTGTCAATGGGTTTTCCGCCGTTTAAGATTGAATTGCGTGATTTCGGGAGCTACCCATCGCACAGTATTTTTATTAAGATGGTTTCCATTGAGCCGGTGAAGAAACTGATCCGTGAAATTCGTGAACAGACGCAATCACTGATGAAATTGAATAAAGAAACCAAGCCGCATTTTTTTGATGAATCAAATATCACCATTGGCCGTAAACTGCTTCCCTGGCAGTATGAAAAAGCCTGGCTGGAATACAGCCAGAAACATTTTACGGGTCGTTTTATTGCCGATGGTATGTTGCTGCTGAAAAGATTGGATAAAACTACTCCCTGGCAGATCGTTCAACGTTTTGAGTTTGCCAACCTGCCTGTCCATAATGTGCTGGCGGAACAGGGCGAGTTATTTTAGCATACAATGTTTTCTCTGTTTGTATTAGTGGTTTTTAATCAGGCCGCCTGGTTAGCGGCCTTTTTTATTACAATAAACTATCCAGCATATGTCCAATGCGTTTCACCAGTTCCTGTTCATCGTCGCCCATTGCTACAGGTTGCTCTACCGGCACCCACTCGCTGTTCCGTTTCGTTAATGCAAATCGCAAATAGTCTTTGAAAAAAACGATGTAAATGATTTCGCCCTCATAACCACTTTCAACCACCCACACATTGATCTTTTCTCCGTCAATCTCATGCTGAAAAACATGCCAGAAACGACTGGTATTAAGTTCAATTATCTGCGACAAATCATAACGAATGGCTTTGGCATAGGGTATGGCTTCATCTCCGGTGCCATATACTTTTCCCTCCTCGTGTTCCAGTTGAAACACATCTTCAAAACCATCGCTGAAAGCAATGTGGAATGCCGTTGCCACGGAGTCATCAATTTCTTCCTTGACGGTGGCCTTTAATAAACGGTCGCTGACCGTTACCGGGAATATGATTTCTTTTGTGTGTAGCATAATTAGCAAATTTTAGTTAAATATACTAATTATTTTAGTATTAAGGAAAATTTTTCCGTAATTATCAGGACCCATAATCGCACGCGGCAGGTAGCCGGTTTCTTCCAAAACTGCCCCGTGCTGTTGCGCTGCTGATAATATTGCTGTAGACGAAGATGTTTTTTTTAGGATTGTTTTATCATTGACAGATACAACCATGCCGGGTGAAGCGGGGAACCAAGTTAGTTGGAGTATTTCACACGGTATGTTATTAGCCTTATTGGTTTTATCAATTTTTCATACAAATGATTTTAGCATAATCGTGCAAAGACATCGCCAGAATTTGGCCGCGCCGGCCGACAATTTCACAATTGCAAGGCAGCAACAGAAGTCAGGCAGTTTCCGGTAAAAATTCAAACGATGCTTCCCGTATCAGGTTCTTTGGATATTTGCCAGGTCTGTCGTGTAATTGTCCATCTTAATTTTTCAGCAGGCGCACCCGCTTTCCGTTATTTAACCGGATTATTGTTGCATGCCGGGGAGCTTGTTGATGTTTACCGGATATCTCGTACCAGCAATAATGACAAACAAAGTAGCGAACCGCTATATTATTAATACCGTTTCGCAAATACATTCCAGGACCGGGGGTGTGTTTCCATCAATAGCATTGATACTTCTGTTTCCCGTCCCGTCGATTGGAAGCCTCTGTTCTTCCCAGCATTATTTCTTCACTCTAATCCGGTGAATTTGTTGGTCTGATAAACGATAATCCCGATGAGGTTGTTGCACAAAAATCCCTTCATGCCAAAGTCATAAACGACCATCGAGTAATTAAGAAAGAAAAATAAAATTACTTATCTGTGCCTGTTGTCCGTCAAACCACCACCAAAGACGCAAATACTGTTTTTCAAATTATCAAACAGGATGTGCTGTATATTGTAGAAGTTGTTGTGCAGTAAATCTTAAATAACCTTTCAAGGAACATTTTACTGGCTCTAAAAAATTAAGAGGTAACCGAATATATGTTAGGAAATATTAAATTTATAAAAAAACAGACAGAACGGTTTGTTTTTTAAAAATAATCCTATATCTTTGATATAATTAAGAAACATGGACACCAGGAAAAACATATTGGACACTGCCTATAGGTTGTTTTATCACCAGGGATATAACGCAACTGGTATCAATCAGATCATTGAGGAGGCCGGTGTGGCTAAAGCAACCTTGTACCAGCACTTTAAGTCAAAAGAAGATTTGCTAATAGGATATCTGGAGACCGCCTTTGAACAAACAAGGAGCCAGCTAAGGTATATCGCATCGACAGAATTAGATGCAAAGGAAAAAATATCAGCCATTTTTGAATACTTGTCTGAAAATGCTGATTCTAAAGGGTTTTATGGGTGTAATTTCCTAAATATTGCCGGAGAAATACCTGTAGACAACGTCCGTGTGTATGATATTATCCGACAGCAAAAAAATGAGACCCGGGCTTTCTTCGCTGAAATCTTAAAATCCGATACGATGGGCGAATTGGAAAAGCAAAGAACGAAAACTTTGGCCGATGGCCTTTATTTGTTATTTGACGGCGCTTTAATGGCTTGCAAAGTTTTTGGAAGTTCCTGGCCGGCTGTCGAAGCACAAAAAACTGCGCTGGAAATGGTGTAAATTTTTTTATCAAATAAAAACAGACCGGTCTGTTTTTATATGATAAAATTCTAACCAAAAAACTATAATCCTAACCCGAAGAAAAGTAACAGAACTATTAATTAATAAAAACCGAAAAAAGAAAAAAATGGACAAACTACAAAGCACGGAACGGTACCAGGGTAAAAAAGTTGTGATTATCGGAGGCACGAGCGGCATTGGACTGGCGACGGCGAAGATGCTCATCGATGGGGGCGCACGGGTTCTGGTGACGGGGCGGTCACAAACCGGCTTGGATTCTACGCAGAAAGAGCTTGGAAAGGGCGTCATCGCGGTTTCGAGCGATGCACGTTCATTGACGGACATCGACGCGCTTACCGCCCGGGTGAAGGCCGAGTTCGAAACCATCGACCTGCTATTCGTCAATGCTGGTTTCAGCGCCTTCGCACCTCTCGAGCACACGAGCGAGGCAACCTTCGATGAGATGTTCAATCTAAACGCAAAGGGGCCCTTCTTCGCGGTGAAGAAATTTGCGCCGCTTATCACTCGTGGCGGTTCCATTGTCCTCACGACCTCGGTCGCGAACGTCAAGGGAATGCCAATGATTGCCGCGTATGGAGGAGCCAAGGCCGCACTGCGATCCTTCGCCCGGACGTTCGCCGCTGAGCTGCTTCCTCTTGGGATTCGCGTCAACGCGATGTCGCCCGGCCCGATAGAAACACCGATCATCGGCAAAGCCTTTCCCGATAAAGCAACGGCCGACCACCTCACCGGGGAGATGCGCGAAGCCAATCCGATGAAGCGCTTCGGAACACCGGAGGAAGTCGCCAAGGCCGTCCTCTTCCTGGCATTCGACGCGACCTTCACGACCGGCCTGGAACTTCCGGTCGACGGAGGGTGGTCGCAGCTCTAAGGGCACTACGACGAGTGGCTTAAGGCAGATGTAATCGCGGAATAATCAAAAAAATGTATAAGGGGCGGTTTGTTGAGGCGGCCACCTTCACTGTTTCGATGTTGATAGAACACCTAAAAGAGAATCAGATATGACACAAGAATTTAAACAGGCCGGGCAGAAGGAGGCTCTCATTATGAGGTCTATGTGGCTCTATAGCGTGTGAGCTTACGGCGGCTGGTTTAAACAAAACGCCTCCGTTATCTATACTAAATCAATGAAAAACCCCTACCCGACTCTTTGCAAAATAGGCAAAGGTTGGGTAGTTCTTAGTACGCGATACAGACCTTCATTAAATTAATTTAAACTGTAATGAACCTGCACAATTTTTAAACACATAACCTATATAATTACTTCAGTTAAAAGATAGCAAAATGAACGAAAGTATATTGATAACAGGAGCAAATATTGGCATTGGGAAAGAGACTGCCCGGCAATTAGCCTTGAAGCAAGAAACAAAAAAGATAATTCTTTTCTGCAGAAATCAAGCGAAGGCCGGGGCAGCAAAAAAAGACCTTGAGGAGAAAACAGGAAGAACCATTTTTGAAATTATTATCGGAGATGTTTCGGATGCAAATTCTGTAAGAAATGCCATAGCAAAAATAACGGAACCTTTAGATGCAATAATCTTAAATGCGGGTGGAATAGTTGGAAAAACAGCTGAGAAAATTACGCCTTCTGGTATGAATGAAATAGCTGCTACCAATATTTTAGGTCATGTAATTTTAGCGGAAGAATTAATTAAACGTGGTAAGTTAAAAAGAACAGTACTATTAGCTAGTTCGGAATCGGTAAGAGGAGTTAAGCAATTGGGCATGAAACCTGTGGCGATGAAGACCTCTTCAGTAGATGAGTTTGCTGCTGTTCTTGATGGATCCTATTTCGGTGATAAGTTCGATGCAATGCAGGCATACGGATACGTTAAATATACAGCAACCATGTGGCTGTTTTCAATGGCAAGAAAATACCCTGATATCAAATTTGTTGCTATGAGTCCCGGGAGCACTGGCGGAACGCAGGGGCCTGATAACTTCCCCCCGATAATGAAATTTCTGATGAGGTATTTTATGTTGCCTGTTGTCATGCCATTGATAGGAATGGTGCATAAAGTAGAAGTAGGTGCAAAACGCTTTGTAGACGGTATTTCGGATGAGCGATATAAAACTGGTATTTTTTACGCAAGTAAAGAAGGAAAATTAACTGGAGAGGTTGTTGATCAGGGAACTTTTTTCGTTGATTTGAAAAATAATACATTCCAGGAGAACGCTGATAAAGCAATTCACCGCTTTATTACATAAGTTTAAAAATGCCTTGGTGTGTTCCACTGCTAACCCGCAGGTCAACACTATCTTGAGGATCTATTTAACATTCCACTTGTATTGCAGTGTCCAGATTTCCAGCTTATCATTTTCACAGATTTCCAAAAAGCCCTCTTCGCATGTTTCAGTAACAGGGGTATCCTAGGGGTTTTGTAATGAATCACATAAATATGCTCTCGATTTGCTGTAGTTTTTTTACCTGCTATAAAACAGACTGGTCTGTTTATAGCATAAAATTCTAATCCAAAAAACTATTTACCCTGCCCCGGTCAAAGTAATAAAATATAATTAATCAATTAAGAAAAAAAACTAAATGAAAAAATTACAAACCAAAGTCGCTGGCGTTACGGGTGTCACCAGCGGGATGGCATTACCCCCCGCAAAATTATTTGTAGAAGAAACCTTAACATGAACATCCATCTGATTGGATGCACGTTAAGGCAAGCTATATGCGGGATTTAATTTCAAAGTACTATTTGCTCATAAATTTTAAAAAGATAAACTACATGCCATTGCTTAGACAAACATTATTCCTAATTACGATATTTTCTTTCGCCACCAGCTGCAGTAGCAAAGAAGAAAATAAATCGCAGGCCGAAAACCCCGTAAAGGTTTCTGTGGCAACTGTAGATGAAAGTAACATGAATGAGCAGCTCAATTACAGTGGCACTATTCAGGCAGCTAACACAGTCCAGTTGGGTTTTTCTGTTCCCGGACGGGTCGACCAAGTATCAGCAGAAGAAGGACTGCATGTTAACCAGGGACAGCTTTTAGCCACCATAGAAACTACGGATTACCAAAATCAACTTACCATCGCTGGTGCCGGATTAGACCAGGCAGCAGACAATTTTAAACGGGCAAATGAATTACATCTTAAAGGAAGCTTAACAGACAGGGACTTTATTACCGCTAAAGTGACACTAACACAGGCCGAAGCAAATAAGAACCTGGCAGTAAAACGTTTGTCTGATAGTTACCTGCGTGCACCTTTCTCAGGAATAGTTACTGCGAAATTAATAGAGCGGGGAACTACCGTGCAACCTGGCGCACCTGCCTTTACCTTAATGAAGACCGACTTTGTGTATGCACAGTTATCTGTGCCAGAAACGGATATTGGTAAACTGAACATTGGTACAAGCGCTACAATCGTTGCAAATTCAAGTGAGGCTATCCATGGTACAGTAAGCATCATCAATCCCCAGGCAGATGCAGCAAGTAAAACGTTTACGGTAAAGATTAGGATCCCTAATACCAATGGAATGTTGTTGCAGGGAATGATCTGCAATATAAAGATCACGACAGGTAAAAAGCTGGATGCGATCACCATCCCCGTTAATGCCATTATTCGTGATGCAGATGATCTTACTTACGTTTTTGTGGTGAATGCTCAAAAGAAAGCGGTTTTAAAAAGAATAATAGTGGGAGACCTGGCTGGTAGTGCCGTTGTCGTGACCTCCGGGCTGACACAGGGCGACCAAATAGTAACAGCCGGGCAAAAAAACATCAAAGATGGCCAGCAATTAACTGTGAACTAAAGCTGATCATTTTATAAGAACCCATTCTACAATTGATTACAAACTAAATTTCTAACCACCCAATTTCGGAAATGAGTACCAGACGAATAAATTTCATTGAAGCGGCAATGAAACACCCGCAGATCACAATTGCTATTACCACCATCCTTGTTATTACCGGAATTGTGGCATTACTCAATATGCCCCGTAGCGAAAATCCAAGAATTGCTGTCAGGCAAGGGGTTGTTTACGCGCTTTATCCTGGTGCCGATGAAGCACAGGTAGAAAAACAAGTCACCAACAAGATCGAACAGTACCTGTTCAGTTTTGAAGAAGTAAAAAAAGCTAAGACACATTCCGAAACCAAAACCGGGCAGGTAGCGGTTTTCGTTGAATTAAATAATAACATCGACGATTCCCAGCAATTCTGGAACACCTTACAAAGGGGCCTAAGTAATGTTTTGCGTCCAACTTTGCCGCCAGGAGTGGTTGGCCCGGTTGTAAACAGTGATTTCGGCGACGTTGTGGTCGAGATGATCACCATATCGGCCCCCGGCCGCAGCTATGCAGATCTTGATAAATACCTTGACAAACTGGAAGATGGTATTAAGACTATACCCGAGGTTTCTAAAATCAATCGTTACGGAGGCCAGCGGCAACAGGTTGCTATATCCGTTAGCGATGAAAAACTGAGACAGTATGGTATAGACTTTTCCTATTTAGCTGGTACGCTTCAGGCACAAAACGTCACTAATTACACGGGTGAATTGACGATTGCCTCCAATAAGGTACCGATCATTGTGCAAAGCCGCTTTGCCGACCAGGTCGCCATCGGCAATCAAATTGTTTACAGCAGCCCCGATGGTAAAATAGTTCGCCTGAGGGACGTCGCTACCATAACACGAAAGTACGAGGAGCCCAGTAGCTATATCGAAGTAGGCGGCAATAAGGTAATGATGTTAACGATACAGAAGCAACCGGGAAAAAACATCGTTTTCCTCGGTGACGCGCTGGATAAAAGAATAAAAGAAGTAAAGGCGGACTTACCGGCTGACGTACAAGTTAACACAATTGCTGACCAGCCAAAGGTGGTAAAGCATGCCGTAAACAATTTTATGTTTGAATTCGCCATCTCCATTGTTTCGGTCATCATTGTGGTCATGATCCTGCTGCCATTTCGTGTAGCATCGATCTCTGCCATTGCAGCACCAATATCTATAGCCATAACCTTTGGCATCATTAATTTGCTCAAAATCGAAATCAACAATGTCTCGCTGATAGCGATGATAATTGTATTGGGCATGCTGGTCGACGATGCCGTTGTTATTGTTGACAATTATATTGAAAAGCTGGATGAGGGATTGCCCAGATGGACCGCCGCCTGGGAAAGCGCGACCCAGTTGCTTGTACCAGTTTTTACCGCAACGGCCTGTATTATTTTTGCTTTTCTGCCCCTGGATTTTATGCTCACTGGGATAGAAGGTGATTTTATCTATGCATTGCCTATTACCATCGCAGTGGCATTATCAGCTTCGTTCCTGGTGGCCATCCTGCTGACGCCTTATTTGTCTTACCATTTTCTTAAAAAGGGTTTAAAACACAAAATGGATGAGAGATCCGGCAGGAGAAGTATTTTGGACAGGGTGCAGGATGGCTTCAATCAGGCGCTGGAGTTTTGTTTTAAATGGCCGAAAACCACGATGAGTATGGGGATTGTGTCACTGGTTCTTGCCATGGTAGTGGCCAGCACGCTTAAACAGGAGCTTTTTCCATACGAAGACAGAAACCAGTTCAATATGGAGGTGTGGATGCCTAATGGAACCAGCCTGGATGAGACTGCAAAAGCGGTTAATAAGGTAGAGGCAGCCATTAAAGGAGATAAGTGCATTGTATCCACCGCAAGTTTTGTCGGGACGTCTTCTCCCCGGTTTCATTACAGTTATGCTCCGGAAACGCCAAGAGAAAATTACGCCCAAATATTTATTAATACCCTGAGTGAAGAAGCAACGGTAGAACTGATCCATGAATACCTGGAGAAATTCAAGAATTTTCTGCCTGAAGGATATGTTCGCATCCGCCAGTTATCCAATAAACAAACCCCTGCACCGGTAGAAATAAGAATTGTAGGTGATGATATGAAGGACCAGAAGCTGGTTGCTGCAGAGGTCGAAAAAATTATAGCAAAACAAAAAAACACCTATTGGATACGCACCGATTACGAGGATGAATTTTTTGGGGTCAAAGCTGTTGTCAAAGCAGATGTGGCTAACCGGCTTGGCGTCACTAACGCGATGATTACAGGTACCCTGGGTGAAGTTAAGGGATACCCGGTAACAACCTTATGGGAAGGAGAAAAACCTGTGGACCTGATGGTCAGGTTAGATACCAACGAGCGTCGCAATTTCGCTGACCTGGGAAACCTTTACGTTACCACAGCCCTCCATACGAAGGTGCCCCTGAAGGAACTCGTTGCGTTTCAGCCTGCGTGGCATACGGGTACCATTGCCCACCGCAATGGTCTGCGTACCCTCACGGTGTTGTCTGAGGTTGACCGTACCACTACAGCTATAACGGTCATGGGCGATATAGACCCGCAGATCAAGGCACTTAAATTGCCGCCAGGAATTTCTATAAACTATGGGGGTGAATTCTACGACGCCAATGAACAATCCCCGGATATGGGAAAAGCATTAGGTATCAGTTTGATTCTTATCCTGATCACCTTGCTATTCCAGTTTAAGAGTATAGGAAGGGTATTAATTGTTTTTTCCACTTTCCCGCTAAGTCTTTTGGGTGCGATGCTCGGTTTGAAGATTACCGGGAATCCGATCAGTTTTACAGCATTTATGGGTTTCATTGCATTGCTGGGCATCGTGGTGAGAAATGGAATTATCCTGGTGGATTATGCAGATGAAATGGTACGTGAACATGGATATTCCATAAAAGATGCTGCAATGGCTGCGGGTAAAAGAAGAATGCGCCCGATCTTCCTTACCTCTCTGGCCGCGGCATCAGGCTTAGTCCCAATGATATTAACGAGATCGGCCTTGTGGTCTCCTTTGGGAAGCGTGCTGGCGGCCGGGTTGCTGTTCTCCATGATTATGACCCTGTTTATCGTTCCCATGCTTTATTATCGTTTTATTAAGCCGCAACCGGAACCAGCAAGCAGTGATATTCAACCGGGAGTTCCAGTCCATATTTAATACAAACCACCATTGAATCAATAAAAAATGAAATTAATACCAGCAATTGTATTCATAGCCTTAGCATTCCAGGCGCGTGCCCAGCAAGTATTGACATTGGAAAATGCCAAACAAATGGCTTTGGAAAAAAACAATCAGTTAAAGATCGCCCGGCTGAATATTGACGCGGCTAAAGCGCTTAAGGCAGGCTCCAAAGCTTCTGCATATCCCGGAATAGGTGCCGGGGTAACAGGATTTTACCTGGGTAAACCGCTCAATGCTATTCTGCCGGAGTATGGTGCAGCCGCAACACTTGGAGTCAACCAGGCGATCTATAATGGCGGCCGGATAAGACTGGGCCAGGATGCAGCCCAAAAGGAGTTGGAAATACAACAAGCACAGGAAATAGTATCTTCTTCCGAGGTGTTGTTGAACGTCGTGAGATCATACTGGGCAGTCGCAAAACTGAAGGACAAATTAAGTTTAGCCATAAAGTATAAAAGCGTGTTGGAAGCGTTTTTAAGCGACCTGAATAACTCATTACAGGCAGGTACTGTCTATAAGAATGACGTCCTGCGCGTGCAGGTTCAATTGAATACGGCTGATTTGGGTGTGATCAGGGCAAAAGATGACCTGACGATAGCCAAACTGTCGTTTGCTCAGCTCATTGGGTCAGTCGACGGCATTTCCTTTGACATCAGCGATTCTGTCGGCGGCATTGAATTAACTGAACGTAAGAACCTGCTAAGCGCAGGGGACAACCGGCCTGAAATTCTTTTACTCAATAAGGCACTGGAGCAGCAACGTTTACAGGCTAAAATAATTCAGGCGGACTTAAAACTGACCATCAGCCTGAGCGCAAATGGCATTTCAGGTCTCGGCGGAAAAGGCATTAATCCCAACAATGCAAATAATCACTATTTGAACACCTATTATGGGCTGCTTAGCTTCAGCATCCCTATCTGGGATTGGGGCGCAACGAAAGAAAAAGTAAAAGCGCAAAATTTCAGGATATCTGCACAGCAAGTGCAGCTCGAAGACACCCGGCAACTCATTTCCCTGGAAGTACAACACGATTATTTGCAGTTGAACGAATCATACCAGCGTATAGGACTCTCCACCATTTCTGTGGCGCAGGCAGAAGAAAACCTGAAGTTAAACAAAGACCGTTTCGCAGCGGGTACCATCCTGAGCAAGGATTTGTTAGAGGCCGAAAATCTTTGGGACCAGGCAAAAAGCGACCTCATCGACGCGAAAGTAGCCTATAAAATAAACGAGGCTATCTTTCAAAAGGCCATAGGCGAAATAAAACAAACCCAGGGAAATTGATGCATTAAAATCAAGATCGAAATACAACTAAAGAAGCAATTAGAATGAATGCAGATCCTGAACACATTTTGGCAATAATTTCCTGGCAACAATGCACGATAAGGATAACCTATAAAAAAAAATTTTTATGAATCTTATGTCTATTCTGCTTATTACTGCAGATTTCGATCGTTTGATCAAATTTTATGAGAAAATAAGTGGACTGCCAGCCACTAAACTTACTCCAGGTTTTGCTGCACTAAAGACAAATGTGGCTATCCTTTCGATTGCAGAGATGCAAACAACTGGAGGCCAAAAGGAAATAAAACGCACAGAAAATAATTCTTCTATTCTCGAATTTATGGTAGATGATGTGGATGCTACGTATAAAAAAATAGCAGACTTTCTGGGCGATAAGATTGTATTGAAACCGACTACCATGCCTTGGGGAAACCGTTCACTATTATTCCATGACCCGGATAGTAACCTGGTTAATTTTTTTAGCCTTGGTAACCCTGAAGCCATAAAATAATATAACAAACAAGAATTGCTCATTCAGCTGTGTCCACATATTAGATAACTCTTTTCATTTTTTTATGAAGATGAATAAAAACAAAAAAAAAAACAATATGAGTAACTTATTTAAATCAAAAGCACTTACATTTTTCGCATTTGTATTGTTGCTATCATCAACAGTACAGGCGCAGACCTCCGCTTCAAAAACAAAACCCATCGCCAGCCCCCGGGATAGCGTAAGCGGCATGATCGGCCGGGCAACTATTAGTATTAACTACGGTGCACCTTCATTAAGAGGCCGGAAAATTTTAGGGGTGATAGAACCTTATGGTAAAGTTTGGCGGGCGGGAGCAAATGCTGCAACTATTTTTATCACAGACAAAGACATTATGGTTGAAGGGCAAAAACTTCCTGCTGGTAAATACAGCTTGTTCGCTATTCCGGGTGAAAGGGAATGGCAAGTAATATTTAATTCACAAACGGGCCAGTGGGGTATCAGGAAAAACCCGGATGGCCCGGGCGCAGTGGCTGCCGATGATCCGTCAAAAGATGTTTTGGTGATTACTGTTAAGCCTGTAAAAGCCGGCCCAACCGAACGATTAACTTATACACTTGATGATAAGGGTTTCGCTCTGGTATGGGAAGATGTGAAGATCCCGGTTTCGATCCTGTAACTCAGTGTCCAATGATTAATACCAAATGGCTGGCAAAGACAGCATATTAAGTTTGGCTTTGTCGTATTTGAAAAAAAACTTACGGTGAAGCGCTATTAGCATTACGAACAAATGGGGATATTGGCGCAATACAGTAAGAGAACGGCATATTGATAATGATACGCTGTTCCTATTTATGAATTTATGTACCAAGCGGAAACGGCGGGATTATCATCGGCAAGCAGATAGATGGATTATAATTCATTGATGACATTTTAACATTGATATATGAAACTATTCGGAGCAATTTTTGAAGAAGAACTGCGGAGCAACAGCCAATTAAAGACGCTGCCGGCTGAAACGGTGCTGATGCAATCGAATTGTTATATTCGTTCTATACCCGTAGTACTGTCGGGAAGCGTACGGGTGATCCGCCAGGATGAAGACGGACGCGAAATATTACTTTATTACCTCAAACCTGGCGAAAGCTGTATCATGTCATTTTTAGCCGGCGTTCACTATGATACCAGCAAGGTTAGATTGGTATTGGAAGAGGATTCTGAAATACTAATGCTGCCAATTGCTAAAGCAAGTGAATGGATCAAAGTTTACCCGGAGTGGGCCGACTTTATATTTAAGCTATATCATAAGCGTTTCGAGGAATTGCTCGATGTAATTAATGCTGTGACGTTCCAAAAATTGGATGACCGGATAGTGACCCTCTTAAAGAGAAAAGCCAGTGTATATAAATCAAATGAGTTTAGTGTTACTCACCAGCAACTGGCTGAAGAATTGGGTACTACCCGTGAAGTGATTTCCAGACTGTTAAAACAAATGGAAAAACAGCATTTGATCACCTTATCCCGAAATAAAATTACATTAATTACTGCTCTGTAACACAGGTCACCAATCCACGGCCAGCTGACTGGTACATTTGTTTTCTAATTAAAAACAAGTGGAAATAGCAGGATACTCGGCAGCAATATTAATAGGTCTATCATTAGGTTTGATTGGCGGTGGCGGTTCGATTCTTACCGTTCCAATCTTAGTTTACTTTTTCATGATCGACCCTGTTAATGCTACAACCTATTCGCTGTTTGTTGTAGGGTTAACCAGCTCGGCAGGCGCTATAAGTCATTTCAAAAAAGGTAATGTCAATTTTCAAATAGCTTTCCTGTTTGGTATTCCTTCATTAATAGCCATATTCATCATGCGTAAATGGGTGATGCCTGCCATGCCTCATCATTTACTCAATATTGGTTCGTTCGAAATTACCAAACCGGTATTACTGATGCTTGTTTTCGCGGCGTTAATGCTGGTCGCTTCCATTTCGATGATCAGGAAGCAGAAGGAGGTTTTAGTTTCTGAATCGCATTTGAACTATACAAAATTGGTAATCCAAAGTATTGTAGTCGGCATCATCACCGGTTTTGTAGGCGTAGGCGGAGGGTTTTTGATCATCCCCTCTTTGGTTTTGTTTGCCGGTTTACCGATGAAAAAAGCAGTGGGCACCTCCTTAATGGTCATGACCATTAGTTCCCTGCTGGGTGTATTGGGAGACGTAAGCAGGCACACGCCAATAAATTACAGTTTTTTAATGCTTTTTTCTGCATTTGCGATAGCTGGAATTATTGCAGGAAGCTATTTGACTAAATACATCATCGACACTAAATTAAAACCTGCTTTTGGATGGTTCGTATTGTTTATGGGCATTTTTGTTTTGATCACTACTTTAAATAAATAATATGGAGTTTATTAAACAACCCTGGCCATGGTATGTGGCTGGACCCCTGATTGGATTGATCATACCAGCGTTACTGCTTTTAGGTAATAAAACTTTTGGTGTTTCATCAACGCTTCGCCAGGTATGCGCTGCTTGTATCCCCGGCAATATTACTTTCTTTAAATACGACTGGAAAAAGGAAAGCTGGAATCTTTTTTTTGCAGCAGGAATTGTTATTGGTGGCTTTATTGCTACCTACCTGCTTTCAAATCCAGGGCCTGTGAATATCAATCCACATACGACAGCACTGTTACAACAAGAAGGCATAAAAGATTTCAGTGGCCTTTTGCCCCAGGATATATTCAGCTTTAGTCAATTGCTTACCCTGCGTGGATTTGTTTTTATTGTTCTGGGCGGTTTTCTGGTTGGGTTCGGTACCCGTTATGCAGGTGGATGTACTTCAGGTCATGCCATCATGGGCTTGTCATCTCTGCAATGGCCATCCTTAGTGGCTACCTGTTGCTTTATGATTGGCGGAGTTGTCATGACCTGGTTTATTTTGCCTTATTTATTACAGTTATAAAAAAATAGAAAATTCTTTATTGCAGTTATGAAAAATATAAAATTTTTAATAATAGGCACGCTGTTCGGCCTTATCCTCGTCAAATCACAGGTAATCTCCTGGTTCCGGATACAGGAAATGTTTCGCTTGCAAGGGTTTCATATGTATGGTGTCATCGGCTGCGCAGTAATAGTTGGTATAATTTCCATCCAACTTATAAAACGGTTCCGGTTAAAAACCATACACGGAGAGAAAATTGTTATTCCTGACAAAATATTTCATTGGGGTAACGTTTATGGCGGTTTGATATTTGGTTTAGGCTGGGCGATTACGGGCGCTTGTCCGGGGCCGCTTTATGCACAGGTCGGCAGCGGATTTTTGGTGACTATTGTAACGTTACTCAGCGCAGTTACAGGAACATGGACGTATGGTTTAATAAGAAATAAATTACCTCACTAAATAAAATAGGATAAAATGAAAATCGAACAATTTGAAGATAAAGGGCTATCGCACTATTCTTATGCCATTTTAAGTGAAAGTGACCGTCAAGTAGTTTTAATAGATCCGTCAAGGGATATAAGTCAATATTTGGCTTATGCTAAAAACAATGATGCAACGATCATAGGTGTAATTGAAACTCATCCACATGCGGATTTTGTAAGTGGGCACTTAGAGTTACATCAAACAACAGGAGCAACTATTTATTGTTCTTCATTAGTTGGCGCGGGTTATCCGCATCAAACTTTTGATGATGGAAACCTGATCCATTTTGGAAACATCACGTTAAAAGCGTTAAACACACCAGGCCACTCTCCCGATAGCATTTCTATAGTCTTAATGCACAATGGTAAAGATAAAGCAGTTTTTACAGGGGATACTTTGTTTATAGGCGATTGCGGCAGGCCCGACCTGCGTGAAAGTGCAGGTAAACTGACCGCTAAGCGTGAGGATTTAGCAGCTCAAATGTATTACTCACTCAGGGATAAATTAAGCATGTTGAACGATGACGTAATTGTTTACCCGGCGCATGGGGCAGGCACACTTTGCGGAAAGTCATTAAGCGAAGCCAATAGTAGCACTATCGGCGACGAAAAACTAAGTAACTGGTCGTTACAAAATATGACTGAAGCGGAGTTTATAACAGCTCTTTTGCAGGATCAGCCCTTCGTGCCGAAATATTTTCCGTATGATGTGGAAATAAATAAGCTCGGCGCAATGAATATGGCGCAAGCAATTGCAAATGTTCCAATTGGCTTGAATAATCAATTAAGCAGTAGTATATATATCGTTGACACGCGGGAGGAAAAGGAATTTAAGAAAGGGCACATTCCGGGATCGATCAATCTGCAAAATGGCGGCAAGTTTGAAACCTGGCTGGGAAGCATTATTGCGCCTGACGAACCTTTCTACCTGGTTGCAGAAAATGAGGAGATACTCAAAAGCCTGATTTTACGCAGCGCAAAAATTGGTTATGAGCCTTTTATTAAGCGGGCATTTGTTTTTCAGGGAGGGACCGCAACTGTGGATGCTATAGACATACGTAAGTTTTCAACGAACCAAACGGAATATACCGTCGTTGACATCAGGAACAACGGAGAAGTAAAGGAGCATCCGATATTTGACCATGCCATCAATATACCACTTCCTGAATTACAGGAAAGAATTTCAGAAATACCCTTAAATAAACCCATCATTGTACACTGTGCGGGTGGCTATCGCAGCGCAGCTGGCAGTAGCATTATAAACAATGCTGTTGGCAATAAAACAAAAGTTTATGACCTTGGTAAAAAAGTTGCAGATTATTTATTAAAGCCAACCCATTAAGCATGGAAAGAAAAGAGCATTGGGAGAAGGTTTATCAAACATAAAAGCTTTCGGAAATACGCCGGGCATGAACTATACCTGAGACGTCGCATATGATAATAGATGAATTGGGCCCGTCCAATGGTGCCGCGATAATTGAACCGGTAATGGTTACAGTTTAATGGCCGGTCATTTACTATACTTGGGTTTTACTAATTTATTAGACCTGACATTCCTTCACCAGCTATTGAAAGGGTAAAATTAGGTTTAGTTTAAAATAGATATTGGTTAAATGGATAACATAAGGTATGCTTTAATTTAGTGGACGGGCAGATAAAAACACTAACCAACTTATAATATTAATAATTAAAATCATTATTCATGGAGAAATTTGCATTATTAGCCAGGGTGGAAGCGAAACCCGGCAAAGAAAACGAAGTGCTGGCCTTTTTAAAAAGCGCCTTGCCCCTCGCTGAGGCTGAGACCGAAACCATCAGGTGGTACGCCTTGCAATTGGGCCCTTCAACATTTGGCATTTTTGACACTTTTGCTACAGAAGAAGGCAGACAGGCACACCTGGATGGCAGAATTGCCGAAGCCTTAATGGCCAACGCTGCTACCCTCCTGGCTAAAGACCCGATCATTGAGAAAGTCGATCTGATCGCTAATAAGTAATTAACATTTACTCAGGCTGGTGGATTGTTAGTACTGGTTACTGAATTAATTTTGCTGGTATGAACAAAGTTTCGGCGGCTCCTGCTGGCATTTCCCTTGTTTTGTCCGGGCAGGTATGTCCCTATTGCAATGGCAATACGGAGTATGTAGACAGTGCCGCGGTATATGACAAAAGTTATGGCATGATTTACCTGTGCAGAGCCTGCAATGCATGGGTCGGTGTGCATGCAGGAACCGACAAGGCGCTGGGGCGGCTGGCAAAAGCTGAACTGCGCCAATTAAAAATGCTGGCGCACCGCTGGTTTGATCCGATTGCGGTGGAAGGACTTATCAATGATTTTTATCACCTCCATATACCGGGAATGAATACCCGCGAAAAAGCCTATTGGTGGCTGGCCGGGGAAATGGGCATCAAACCTGAATACTGCCACATCGGAATGTTTGACGAGGAGGAATGCAAACGCGTGATTGCCATTTGCCAACCCATTGTAGAAAGTTTTGAAGGAACCGGCGACATTTATTAACCTGCGATTATTAATTAGTACACGAGTGCCGGCGCTTCCGTATAAATAGTTCTTTCGTGCGGGTTTTCCTTTTTCAGGAAATCTTTATCAAGCGGTGTTGCCTTCATTTGTGCGGTGGCAGTCTGGTAATTACAAAGATCCATGATGTCATCTACCGACAGGTCAGGAGATAGCCATTCTTGGTGCAGATCACCAGGCAATATGGTGGGCATTCTTTCCTTGCTGTTGTGTATCTGCATCATCAGTGAATTCGCGACCGTGGTGGCAAACGTGAAAGTGTTTGTAAACCTGGTGTACAAACCTGCAAAATAATGTTCACCCGGCTCAACCATTTCAATCAAATAAGGAAATTTCTCAGGCGTCTTTAACAGTTTGCCGCTCTTGCCTACCACCTGGACATGCATCCATTCATAAAATATATCAAATGGCACCAGGCACCTTGTGCCCAGTGATTCTTTAAACATTCGTTCCTGTACCTGCTCACTGACGAAATTCAGCGTCGTATATCCTTTGACCCACTTCCCCGTTTTTTCACTCTTGTATCCATTCCGGAAACGGGTGGCTTCTTCTTTTGTTTTGATCCAGGAAGGAAGATAACCCCATTCCATTTCAACGCGTTCTTTTTCACCTGTGGTTGGGTTCAACCGTAAAACGGGCAAATCATTGTAATCAAACCCTTTGAAAATCGCCAGGTGTTCGTCCAGGTGCGCTATTTTCTTTTCCACTTCCTTCAGGCGGTTATATTCATCGCGGGTGACCTTGCGGCCATAGTAGTAACACATGGTTTATTGATTATTATAATGTTGGTCAATTTGTTTACCGAGCTCAAGTACAACATGGGTCAGCTTGGTATCGTGAGGAATGCTTACCCAAAAGCTTTCCCGGTTCACATCAATGCTTTTACTAAGGCACAATGGCCGCTGGGTGAACCCAATCATAAAAATAATGCTGTCACCCATGAGCAATCTTTTACACGGGTATTGTTTTTCCTTCCACGTTACCTCAAACTGGTCAGTAATCGTTGGCGTATCCATGGTGTAATTTACATTTTTTTATAAAACTAAGTAATTTAGTTTAAATACTAATATTTTTGGTAATCTTTGTGTCATCATGTACCTGAACTGCAAGTCATATTATTCCTTCAAATACGGCACTTTTTCTACCGAAGAACTGGTGGCGGCCGCCGCCGACAAGGGGGTAAAGACCCTGGCCCTCACCAATATCAATACCACCTATGATACCTGGGATTTTGTAAAGCACTGCCGGTCGGCGGGTATCAAGCCCATCACCGGGGCAGAGGTCCGCAACGGTGATGAACTCCTGTATGTGTTAATAGCGGCCAATAACAAGGGCCTGGCAGATATTCACCGGTTCCTGTCGGAACATTTAATGGCTAAAACAGATTTTCCGGCGAACGCCCGTGTATTTGAAAATTCGTACGATGGGTATATGATTTATCCCATTGGTAAAAAAGAATTGAAAGAGCTGGTACCCAATGAACGGATCGGCATTAAGCCATCCGAGATTGGTAAACTGTTCAGCACAGACTGGAAAAATTACAGGGATAAATTGGTGATTCGCCAACCGGTCACGATCCAAAACACAGACGCGTTCTATGGTCACTGTTTACTCAGGGCGATTGACAAGAACAAAGTCCTGTCCAAACTCACGGCTGAAGAATGCTGTGGCCGTGACGAAACATTTTTGTCTCCTGCTGAACTGTTGAAAAAATTTACTGATTATTCCTTCATTGTCACCAATACGCTGCAATTGATGGAGGCCTGTACCATCGAAATGGATTTCGGGGTGGATAAAACCAAAAAAGTGTATGGCGGTTCACTGAAAGATGATCGCATCTTACTGGAAAAGCTGGCTGTTTCGGGTATGCACCGGCGTTATGGCAAGAAAGACAGGGCGGCCGCTGACCGTCTGCAAAAGGAACTGGCCATCGCGTTCGATATGAATTTTGTCAGCTATTTTTTGATCACCCATGATTTTGTTCAGTATGGCAAAACCCAGGGCTACTACCATATCGGGCGGGGAAGCGGCGCTAATTCCATTGTGGCTTATTGCCTGGGGATTACTGATGTCGATCCCATTGAACTCAACCTGTATTCTGAACGTTTCTTAAATCCCGAACGAACCTCACCGCCCGACTTTGATATTGATTTTTCGCATACCGATCGCGATGATGTGATGGATTATATGTTCAAACGGTATGGTAATGAAAGGGTCGCATTGCTGGGGTCTGTTCCCACGTTCAAATGGGATGGTGCCATCCGGGAACTGGGCAAAGTATATGGCCTGCCCGATGAAGAAATCAAAATATTGCAGCGCAACAATTTCCCGCGGGACAAAATCGGCAAAAGGGTTATCAAGTATGGGCGTATGATCCTCGGGTTTCCGGTGTATCCATCAGTCCATCCCTGCGGTGTATTGATTACTGAGGAACCTGTCACCCGATACGCCACGGTGTTTCTGCCGCCTAAGGGGTTGGCCACTGTGCACCTGGATATGTTTACCGCTGAAGACATCGGTATCAATAAATTTGATATCCTTAGCCAGCGCGGGCTCGGTCATATAAAGGATACACTTGCCCTGGTGAAAAAAAACAAGGGCATTGATATTGATATCCATGACACCCGCAAATTCCGCAGCGATGAAAAAGTGAAAGCGCAGATCCGCAATGCCAACACCATCGGTTGTTTCTATATTGAATCTCCTGCCATGCGCCAATTGTTACGCAAACTGCGCTGCGACGATTATACCACGCTGGTGGCGGCCTCTTCCATCATCCGTCCGGGTGTGGCTTCCTCCGGTATGATGCGGGAGTATATTTACCGTTACCATAACCGGGACAAAATCAACTACCTGCACCCTTTGTTTGAAGAACATTTATCAGAAACCTTTGGCGTGATGGTCTTCCAGGAAGATGTGATAAAAATTGCGCATTATTATGCCGGCTTGACGCTGGGTGAGGCAGATATTTTACGGCGTGCCATGAGTGGTAAGTACCGCTCCAACAATGAGTTTAAGATGATCGAGCTGAAGTTTTTTGAATCGGCGAAAAAACTGGGTCGTGATGAAAAATTGTCGGCAGAAGTCTGGCGGCAGATGGTCAGCTTTGCCGGCTATAGCTTTAATAAAGCGCATTCGGCATCGTTCGCCGTGGAGAGTTATATGAGTCTTTACCTGAAAACTTATTTTCCGCAGGAATTTATGGTGGCGGTCATCAATAATTTCGGGGGCTTTTATTCGCGCGAACTGTATTTCCTGGAACTCTTAAAAGAGAAAGGTGAGATTGAGCCGCCCTGTATTAATAACAGTGACCTGTACACGAATATCGTGGGCTCAAAAGTTCATGCCGGTTTTGTGCACATCAAGCGGCTGGAAGGAAAGCTCATTGAGCAATTGCTGGAAGACAGGAAACGAAACGGCCCCTATCAGCACCTGCAGGATTTCCTGGAACGCATCAACCCACCGCTGGAACAACTGAATATACTGGTCAGCATCGGTGCTTTCCGGTTTACGGGCAAAACTAAAAAGGCCCTGCTATGGGAAGCGAATTTCCTGCAACGAAAAAATAAAAATCATTTCTCGCATACCCCTTCCCTGTTTAAAGAAAAGCCGGTGGCATTTCAGTTACCGGAGCTTGTCGACTACCCCATTGACGATCTCTACGATCAAATGGAAATACTGGGTTTCCCGCTGAGCAACCCATTTGGCCTTGCAGATGCCGATCCTGCACAATTTGTCCCTTCTGCAGAACTTTCTCTGCACCGCGGTAAACAGGTTTCGGTGCTGGCTTATTTTATCGATCGCAAACATGTGACGACCAAAAAGAACACCGAGATGTTCTTCGGGACTTTCTTGGATGCCGATCTCAACTGGATAGACACGGTGCATTTTCCGGATGCGGTCGCCCGGTTTCCCTTTCATTCGGATGGCTTTTACAAAATCAGCGGTAAGGTCGTCAGCGAGTTCGGCGTGGACAGTGTTGAAGTCCGGCATATGGAAAAAATTGGTCATAAACACCGCTCCTATGCTGGCCTTTGACAACCGCCATATTGCCCACCTGGACCTGGACACCTTCTTTGTATCGGTGGAGCATTTGCGCAATCCAAAGTTGATTGGCAAACCGGTGCTCATTGGCGGCAGCAATGCACGGGGCGTAGTGGCGTCGTGCAGCCGGGAGGCGCGTTCATTTGGCATTCACAGCGGCATGCCTATGTACCAGGCACTCAATCTTTGCAGACATGCAACCATCGTGAAAAGTGACTATGAAGCGTATAGTAAATATTCAAACCTTGTCACTGATGTGGTTCGTGATACAGTTCCGATGTTTGAAAAAGCTTCCATTGATGAATTTTATATTGATATGACGGGCATGGACAAGTATCATGGCTGTTATAAATTCGCCGGTGAACTGGAAAGAAAAGTATTTAAAGAAAGCGGGCTGCCGGTTTCCTGGGCACTGGCCAGTAACAAGCTCATCAGCAAGGTGGCCACCAATGAAGTAAAACCCAAAGGACAAATCGAAATTCCTTTTGGATTTGAAAAATCTTACCTGGCCCCATTAACTATTTTTAAATTGCCAGGCGTTGGCATGGAAACGGGCAGCAAATTTGTTAAAATGGGTGTCGAAACGATTGAGAAACTTTCAGAAATGCCGGTTGAGTTACTTATCAACTTCATGGGGAAAAATGGCAATGAACTCTGGCGCCGGGCAAACGGGATTGATGAGTCGCCTGTTATTCCCTATTCCGAGCAGGTATCTATCTCCACCGAACAAACTTTTCAAACAGATACCATTGACATAAATGCGCTGGAAGGCATTCTTGTTCGTATGACGGAAAGCGTCGCCTATGAACTGCGTTCACAGAACCGCCTGGCTGGTTGCATCACCGTTAAACTGCGTTATACGGATTTTCAGACTTTTACCAAACAAAAAACGATTCCTTACAGCAACTCCGATCATATACTGATTACAACGGTAAAAGAATTGTTTGCCAAACTATATGATCGGCGGGTGCTGGTACGTTTGCTGGGTGTGCGCCTAACGCATCTCATCGCCGGTACTTATCAAATTAACCTCTTTGAAGATACGCAGGAGATGATACGGCTGTACCAGTCAATTGATTCGATTAAGAAACAGTTCGGGGAGGATAAGATTGTAAGGGCGAAGACGATTTATAAAAAATAGAAGCGTGACTATGCGGTGCTGGTTATTTCCCATCTTGCATACACAATAATTCTATTTTTTTATTTAATTATATTGCAAGAGTTATGTATTTTGTATTGTAGCCTGTTTAAATATCTTGAATATATCGCTAATTATAACAGTTACGCCTTGTAAAAACAAACCGGTATTGTTAGCGTCAATTTTTCTTTATGACCCAAAAGCTGCAAATTCTCAAATCTAAAAATAACTAAATGTCTTCTGAAAGAAAGCCAAATGCAGGCATACGTCTTGGTTCTATGTTTCTGGACCATTGTATTATGACCATGATTTGTTTGATCTTCTTTATTCCTTTCATGATTCAGGCAATCGCAAGTGGAATGACAATTTCACACGAGCAAAACGGACTTCCAGGTTTAACAGGCATTGGCTATTATTTGGCTGTTTTAGGTTTCGCCTTGTATTTCTGTAAAGATTGTATTAATGGAAGAAGCATTGCAAAGCGCATAACAGGCTTGCAAACGCTGGATTACCGTACAGGACAAGTTGCCACTCCATTAAAATGCTCTATCAGGAACTTGTCGTGTATTATCTGGCCAGTAGAACTAATCGCCGTATTGGTCAACCCTCAACGACGGCTGGGAGATCGGCTGGCGGGAACTATTGTTGCATATTATGATCCGCGTATTGTTCAGCAACCTGCATTTAATTTTAAAGAGACCATTTTGCCTATTACCCTTTCGTTTGGTTGTATTATATTGCTCATGTCGCCAATAAAGCATTCTATTCCTTCATTCAGCAAGATTCACTTTGTGGAGCATTCTTATAATGCCAACGAAAGCAGAGCCCTGGAGAAACTATATACTGATAGCATGGGCCAGCAACTGGAAGCCAGTGTAAGAATATATGATACAGTAAGAGGACTAAATCTGAAATATATTTCGTTAATATACAGCCTAAAAGAGAATTACTTGCGAGATGAAAATAGCTCGCATGAGATAGCGAATTTGACAATGCACTACCTCTATTCAATGTTCCCAAAAAATACAATTAAAGGGCGGGCACAATATGTTTATGCAGGCAGCGATGAAAGGCATACGTGGAAATTTGAGTTTTGACACCTAATTTATCAGACAGTTCTCACTTGATAAAATAATTCACTCAATTTCTCTACCTTAGAATCCTGAAATCTCATGGTAGTCCGTCCATTGTTTAAAGCTGAATGGTTGCTCCAACCATAATATTAACAGCAGATACAGGGAATTTTGTTTTATGGTCGTAAGCCTGACCGTTCGGATTAATGGTTTTATTGGTACCCGGTGAAGAATAGAAATAACTGGCGCCGAATGTAAAAGAAAGTGCCTTTGATTTTTGCCAACCGATCAGTGCGTCTCCCTGATAGCAGAGTGAAAGAGGGAGATTTATCGCCGGATAGCCTACCTCCTGGGCAGAATTCTGGTATATATATGTATAAGAGAATTTAGGTATAGACGTTTTTAAGCCCCCAACATTAACGCCCGGTTGAAAATAAAACCGACTTTTATCGACAAGTGGAATTTTAATGAAGCCACCGAACATGATTCTAAATATACTCCATGAATTAGTGTGCGGAATGTACTGTTGATTATTTTGCGGCGGCTTCCCCTGAGAGATATAATTACTTAACCCCATCTCATCCTGCTTGTTTTGCTGCCAGGAAAAGGATAACCTCAGCCCATAGACATTTTTGAAATGATAATTCAACCCCGCCTGCAACGCCGGCCCGGGTTTCGCCCAACCAGAGGCCTTTTCAATACCGAAAGTATTGACATATGTTTCGCCGAATTTCCCAATAGGAATTGAGACTCCAGCAGCAAGGTCAACTGAAAATTTCGAAGGGGCTTGCTGAGAAAAGGAGCTTTTAACTACCGTCATTAATAAACAAAACACCATTATTTTTTTCATAAAGAGGATTTTAAAATATCCGGGGTTGTAAAATACATTATTTGGATGATATTCGTATGCAGTTACTCGGTAGTTTTATATTTTATAAATGAAATACAAAGTATTTCTCTTTCAAAATGCATTACTTAGTTTTACTTATTGACTATAAGTGTTTATACTTACTGACAGGCATAGTGGAAAACTTATAGTAAGATCACGTCCGTCGCCTTATTTGTCTGCATCTTTTTTAATTAACTTGTCTCAAATATTAACCCCAACATGAAACCCCTGCCTCAGATGAAGACGAGACGATTGCCCGCATTTACACTTACTGAAGTATTGGTTGTCCTTATTATTATCGGCATTCTTATCCTGCTGGCTCTTCCGAACCTGATGCCCCTGATAACAAAAGCAAAAAGTACCGAAGCCAAAATTCAGTTGCAACATCTATATACGCTAGAGAAGAATTATTTCTTTGAAAAATCCAAATACAGCGCAGAACTATCCGATATTTCATTTGAACAGCAACCCTTAAGTACAGGAGGTGGGCAGGCGAACTACCGCATTGAAATTATCGAAGCTACCAATAATAGCTTCACAGCAAGAGCTACCGCTATTGTTGATTTCGACGGGGATGGCATTTTTAATGTTTGGGAAATTAATCAAAATAAAAACCTTGTTGAAACCATTGGCGACTGATGAATATTATATGGATTTTCATAGCCCTCCTTTTATTGTCCATTATTTCCTATCAGGATTTTAAGGATAGAAGCGTAAGCTGGATATTATTTCCATTATTGGCTATAGATTTAATGGTTTACACCTACACAAGATTATCGTTTTTTAGCGTCTCGAATTATTTTATTCAGGTGTTTATCACATCGGGGTTTATATCTTTACAAGTACTGCTTATTATCCTATATTACTTTGTCAAAACAAAGTCTTTGTCATCCATTGTTAATGAAAAGTTGGGCCTGGGTGATGTCTTTTTTTTCTATTGCATGGCATTTTATTTTTCATTTATGAATTTCATGGTCTTTTATACAATAAGCCTGGTACTATCTGTTGTTTTGATTGTATCAGGGAGGTTACTTGGCATCAACGGACCTTTCAAAAAGACAATTCCACTGGCTGGTTTGCAATCCCTGTTCCTTTTTGGTTTCATGTTGTCAAACCTGAATTTTCAATTCAATCCTATGAACGACCAATGGCTATTAACCTTTATTCACCTTTCATGACTGAACTATCTTATTCCATCGAGCCCGCCATTCTGACAGCTATCAATTCAAAGACTGCGTGGCATTATCGAATAATACCGGTAGCTTCCACCCATAACAGGATAGAGTTGCTGGCCGAAGAGGCAAAGGTGAACGAGTCCCTTGCTGACGAGCTTGAACTATTGTTGAACAAAAAAGTCCTGTTGCAAAAACAAAGCAACCAGCTTATCCAGGAATTGCTCGACAAGTATTACCAAAAGGTACAGGAAGACAGCCGCCTGCAGAATATTTATTATAACGGTGAAGCTGATGGCTTTTTAAACCATTTAATTGGAGAGGCAAGACAGCTCAACAGCAGCGACATTCACATAGAATCTTTTGAAGAGGTAGGAAGGGTGCGTATAAGAATTGACGGAATGCTGGTACAGCGTTACCTCTTGGAGAAAAAACAATACCCCTCGTTAATAAATAAAATAAAAATCATTGCCAACCTGGACATAGCTGAAAAGCGCCTGCCACAGGATGGAAGAATTTTCTTTGAGCACAAGCATCACAAATTTGACATCAGGGTTTCTGTTTTACCAACGCTTCACGGAGAAAAAGTGGTCTTGCGTTTGCTAAATAACGATACTACAAATATTGACATACAGCTATTGGGGTTTTCAGAGACGGATCTCAGTCATTACCTTGAAGGGGTTAAAAAGCCCAATGGAATATTACTCATCAGCGGCCCTACTGGTTCCGGGAAAACTACAACATTATATGCCACTTTGAAATTGTTGAATAAAAGCTCCAGGAACATCTTAACAATCGAAGACCCGATCGAATATACGCTGGAAGGTGTGAATCAGGTTCAGTTAAAAGAAAGCATCGGTCTGACTTTTTCTGCAGCACTCCGCACTTTTTTACGGCAGGACCCGGATATAATCATGCTTGGAGAAATAAGGGACGTGGAAACAGCTAACATGGCCATACGTGCAGCCCTGACAGGCCACCTAGTTTTATCTACTATTCATACCAATTCCGCCTGGGGAATTATTTCAAGATTGACCGATATGGGCATCCCACCTTTTCTTTTAGCCAGTACTATTAATACTGCGGTAGCTCAGCGGTTGATCAGATTATTATGCCCGCATTGTAAACAAAAACAGCCATTTGACAATTCGTTATACCCGAAAATATTTACTCCTTATACCGAAATTAAAGAACACTATATACCAAAGGGATGCACATATTGTTTCGACACAGGGTACAAAGGTAGAAAGGCGATATATGAAGTGATTCCGTTAGACTACGAATTGTCTACCTATATAAAAAATGGGAATCTTAATGTAGATAGCCGCCTTCACGATAAGGGAATCAAATCCCTGTCTGAAAATTCATTCGAACTTTTTGAACAAGGAATCACCAGCCTTGAAGAGATATATTCTTTGCTGGTAAACTAACGCTTACATTGATGAAAAAACTGCTGACTGTCTTATTTATTACTGCCGGATATTGTATCATTTCTTTTAATTGTCTTGCACAGGAAGACCGTTTCCAGGTATTGGAGCAGAGACTTCGAAATCTTTCACAAAACGTTCCGGGTTTGAATGAAAAAGTGGAAACATCGGTTTCCAATGGCTCATTGCAGGAGTTTCTTCACGGACTGGCCAGTACCCATGACCTGAATCTGAACATCGATCCTGCCATCAGCCAAAAAATCACCAGCTACTTTACAAATGAAAGAGTCATTACCGTATTATTATATGTTGCAAAAGAATATAACCTCGATTTCAATTTTACTGGCAGTATCATTTCTGTATTCCCTTACCGGGATCCGATGGCTAACCAGCCCCCGGCCCCAAAAGATCTGTCAATTTTTTTTGACCCTGCCACCCAGCTCATCACCATGGATCTTAGGGACGACTCACTTTTGTCCGTAGCTAAAAAGATAACCCGCCTTTCCAATAAAAACGTTGTAGTTGTGCCTGAATTACTTTCTAAAAAGGTAACTGGTTATATCCAGGCGCTTCCGATACAAAATGCCTTGGAAAAACTAGCCATCACCAACGCATTTAAGTTCGACAAGACCAATGATGATGTTTTTGTACTGGAGCCATTAAAAACAGATGAACAGATTGTACCCAGGCAAAACCCCTCTGCCAATAATGATTTTACCATTAAAAAAATTTATCAGAACAATACTTCACCAGGCAGTTCTTCTATTAATGTAACCGAGGGGTATAACGGTAAAAAACTCGTGACACTTAATATTGCCAATGCACCATTGAAAGACGTTTTAAGGAATATTTCTGAACAGGCGGGTATCAATTATTTTGTTTATTCCGATATAATGGGCACTGTCACAGCAAATGTGCAGAATATGGAATTTGAAAAAATGCTCGGTTTCATTTTCCAGGGAACCAAATACACTTTCGCCGTAAACAATGGCGTGTTTATTATAGGCGACCGGCAAGATGAAGGTTTACGATCACATCAGCTTGTTCAGCTTAAATATCGCTCCGTTGATTCACTGCTCAATGTGATACCTGCAGAATTGCGGCTAGGAGTCGAAATAAGAGAATTTAAAGAACTAAATAGTTTCTTACTCAGCGGATCGGAACCCCGGATAAAAGAACTCGAATCTTTTATAAAACAACTCGATAAGACGGTGCCGATGGTTTTAATAGAAGTGATATTAATGGACGTTAACAAAAGCAGAACAATTGAAACAGGTATTAAAGCAGGCGTATCAGATTCAGTTAAGACTGGTGGAACAATTATCGGCAGTGGTGGATTGGACTTTACACTGGGATCAAAAGACATTAATAGGTTTATCGACCAGCTCGGCATTAACAATGTATTTAATATTGGCAGGGTTTCCCCCAGCTTTTATGTATCGTTACAGGCGTTGGAAAACAGGACTAATATTGATCTAAGGCAGACACCAAAACTATCTACGCTGAACGGACATAGTGCTACATTAAGCATTGGAAACACCCGCTATTACCAGGTGAGCACCCAAAATGTGCTTGGTTCATTAAATCCACAAACGGTCGTAACCCAACAATTTTATCCCATTGAAGCAAACCTAAGTATTGCCATAAAGCCTTTTGTCTCCGGTGATGAGCAAATTACGTTGAACATTGATGTGAGTATTTCCGATTTTACTGCCAATACCACGATTAATGTACCGCCCCCAACAGCCACTAGTAAATTTCAATCTATCATAAGAGTAAAAAATGAGGAGATGGTTGTACTGGGCGGAATTGAGCGAAATGAAAAAAGCAGCACCAGTTCAGGTATACCTTTACTGTCGAGAATACCTGTATTAAAATGGTTCTTCAGCAGCAGAAGTAAGACCGACAGTAAAACAGTTTCAGTTGTTTTTATCAAACCAACTATCATTTACTAATAATATGTGGGAGAAATTAAAACATAAAATTTTGCAGGTAACTGAAGTTGCGGGAGTTGAGTTGATAACTAAGCATAATGGCAGTTTATCAGCGAATGCGGTACTGGTATCCCTGGACAAGAAAGAGATAATCAAGAAAAACGAATGGAAAAACTTAAATAATATTGGGGAGCTTAATGGAAAATTGTCTGCAAAAACCGCTGTTACATTAATCATCACTGGTAAGAATGTACTTGTAAAAGCTATTGAGCCAAGAGAAAATATCCAAAATTATGTGGCTGAAATTTTTCCACAGGCTAACCCCAATGAGTTTTATTCTTCAATTCTAAAGCAGAAAGATAAAATATTAGTTGCAGTAACCAGGAAAGAGTTTGTTGATACAGCCATTGATGAACTGGCTTTGCAAGGTTATAGAGTAATTGATTTCAGTTTATCCTTTTTTGACATAGTTGCTATCCTCCCCTATCTCAATAACGATGTTAGTGGCTCCATCGAAACACCCGTATATACAATTCAATACGATACCAAATTTTCTATTCAATCTTTTGAAACATCGAATTCAAAAATCTTTGACCATTTTACAGAGAAAGAATATTCCTTTGCCAATCAATATTTAAAAGCCTCCACAGTTTTGCCATTCGCTGCAGCCTGCCGGTTAATAGCGGGCTCAATAACCTCCAGACCAGAAATAAACAATGAAAAAGTTTTGCTACAGCGTGAAGAATTTAAATATTTTAAATATTTTATCGCGGCATCCTGGGCGGTTCTAGTTGGGTTTTTCACTCTTCTATTGATCAATTTTATTTTTTACAACTACTATTTCAATAAAAATAAAGAACTGGCAGTACTGCAAACATTGTCTGAGGATCAGGGAGAGAAGTTTAAAAAGCAGACCCTGGCAATAAAACACAAAGAGGCTTTTCTGAAGGAAACAGGCTGGATTAAAGCTTCAAAAACCAGCTATTTTGCTGACAGAATTGCCAGCCTTGTACCCTCGGACATATACCTTACAGCCCTACATTTCTATCCTCCCAATAATGCTTCTTTGTTGGAAAAAAAAGAAACTCCTTTTAAAAAAGACACCATCCAGATAACTGGCAACTGCCAGGACCCGGTAGGATTAAACCAATTTACCAATAATCTTAAGAACCTGTCTGAAATAAAAGACGTGGTGGTTAAGAACTATGTATACACAAAAGAGACTGAAAAAGCAATATTCTTAATTGAAATCATAACAAAGTAAATGTTTACAAACTTTACCTACAAACAAAAATTAAAAGCGTTGGGAGCTGCTGCCCTCCTTATGATATTCATTTGTTTCAGGATGGCTTTTTCTTCTACCCTCAACGAATACCGACTTTTCAAAAAACAGCAGGAGGCTGAAAATTCAAGGGTTAATCTCCCTTTGAGTTCGAAGGACCTGAATGCAAAAGGAAATTATCTTTCTTCAATGATTCAAAATTACCTGCTGGATACACTTGATAATTCAAAGAACCTATTGGGGATTGTTTCAGCATATTGCGACAAAAATAGGATAGCATTGAAGGAATACAAACCTCTTGGCAAGAGGGATTACGACAGCCTGAATGTTTTAACCAGGCTAGTTACGGTTGAAGGACCTTTTATAGATTGTGTCAGGTTAAACTACCTGTTGGAAACACAATACAAATGCGGGAGGATTGGCTCTGTGCTTTATAAATCATATATCAATCCTAAAGACAAATCAACCTACCTGGATTGTTCTATTTACCTTCTAAATATTACTGACTATGAGAGGGAGAAATAAAATATTGTCCATCACGGCTATTATAACTCTGTTATGCTTTTCCTGTGAGGAGGTACTTGAACCTGCCTTGAATAATAAACAAGTAGTACTCCTTGCACCTGTAGATAATCTTGTTTCAGGCAATGCGTCCCAGGTTTTCTATTGGGAAACTATTGACGGCGCAACTAAATACCAGTTACAGATCGTAAGTCCGAAATTTGATTCCATTGTTCAATTAATTGCCGATACAACAGTACCGATAAACCAATTTCCCCTTAATCTGTCAAAAGGATCGTATCAATGGAAAGTAAGGGCGATAAATAACAGCACTAGTTCTAATTACAGTGCTATAAGGAGATTGGTCATTCAATAAACCTATGAAACAAAAAAACACAAAATATTTACTCATAGCTATTGTGACCCTTATCTGGAGTATTATCATCTATAAAGTTGTTAATGCCATTGGTCAAAATGGGCCAATCACAAGTACGGTCAATACAAAAGAATATGCAATCGACAGAAAACCGGCGGGTGACAGTTTTTCCCTATATGCCAATTACCCAGATCCCTTTATTCCGGACGCAGATACCTCATTGCATGTTGAAGTTGCAAAAGGGAATACGGTCCTGTCACCCGGTAATCAGCCCGTTTCGGGCCTTGTGGCCAATTCACACCCCATAAAACCCGATCCATCGACCTTCATCAAATATCATGGCATGGTTTATAATCCAGAAAAAAAAATAAAAGCGGCGCTCCTGACCATCAACAGCAAAGAAATTACACTTAAAGAAAAAGAGATGGCAGAAAACGTAACAATAAAAAAAATATTGACCGACAGGATCCAGGTATTGTATAATCATAAAATCTATACTATTTTCAGGCTAAATTAGCCAGGCTCAAAGCTGGTTATCAACCTTATATATGAGAAAAACAGGAGCATTTTTATTACTCTTGCTATGCTTGATTATCGCAAGCCAGTCTCTGCGTTCCCAGCAGGGAAACAATTGGTATTTTGGGGGTCATGCTGGTTTAAGCTTTAATTCCTCGCCGCCCGTAGCCTTATTGAATGGCGCATTGGATACTTATGAAGGCTGTGCTTCCATAAGCGATAATTCCGGCCAGTTACTTTTTTATACTGATGGCACAAATGTTTGGAACAAGTATCACCAGTTAATGCCTAATGGTATTGGTTTAAAAGGTGATCCATCTTCATCCAATTCGGCCATCATCATACCCAAGCCGGGCTCTACATCCATCTACTATATTTTTACCGCAGACGCAAGTGAAAACAATAATAGAAAAGGATATAACTATTCTGAAGTGGATATGATGCTGGATGGCGGACTGGGCGATATAACCCTTAATAAAAATATCCTTTTATATACTCCATCTACCGAAAAACTTACGGCGGTGAGAGCCGCTAATGGCATAGACATCTGGGTAATTACGCATGCGTGGGGAAACAATGCCTGGTATACTTATAAGGTTGATTGCAATGGTGTTAATACATTACCAGTGCAATCAATGGCAGGCACGTCTTATACCGAAACGACGATATACACGGATTTAAATGGAACAAGACCGGTAAACGACGGGTCAGTAGGATGTTTGAAAGCGAGTCCCGATGGTAAGAAAATTGCAACTGCAAGGGCTTACAGGGTTGGATGGGAACTATTCAATTTTGATAATTCAACGGGCTTAATAACAAATCCATTGTTAATTTTCAACATTACAGCATATGGCCTTGAATTCTCCCCTGATTCAAAATTAATTTATGTGGCATCTGAACATTGGGGGTATGACAGTAGTTTTATAACACAATATAATTTGAGTACTTATGATTCTTTATCTATTGTGTCCTCTGGAATAAAAGTTGGCAGTGTACGGGTGGGGCCCGTTCTCGACCATGATGCTATCGGCGCGCTTCAAATGGGACCCGACAATAAAATATATTGTGCACTTGAATCAGATTCTTTTCTGGCTGTTATCAATTCCCCCAACACGGTCGGTATTAGCTGCAATTTTGTAGATCATCAGCTCAATCTTCAGCAAAGAATTTGTAAACGCGGGCTGCCAGTTTTCTTTCCCAGCTTAGTCACCAATAACAATGCGGACTTTGGTTTTACGATCAATAACAACTGCTCAACAGTTAATTTTTCTGGTGTATCTACTATAGCAGGAAACCTTACATGGACCTGGGACTTTGGGGATGGCAATACGGCTACAGGTCAAAATGTAACACATACTTATGCCGCAGGTACCGTTACAGACTCGGTAAAACTAACGGTAACAACCACTACCAGTTGCGGTACTGCCGATGCAGTTTCGGTCAAGCAAATAAACTTAAGCAGGATTACTCCTGCGTCAAAATTTGGATTTAGCGGCAAGTGCGGCAATCCATCCATAAGCTTTTCGGATTCCTCTACCGTTCCTTCCGGCAATATCCAAAAATGGTTATGGGATTTTGGTGATGGTATCACCTCTGCAGCACAAAACCCTGTACATACTTATCCTGCATCTGCAAATTATTCCGTTACTCTTACGGTCGCTTCGGAGGGAGGGTGCAATGGGACCGATATTTCGCAGCAATTAGTATCTACTTCTGCCAAACCCATTGCAAATTTTTCTTTTTCCAAGACCTGTATTGGCGCACCCGTCGCATATAATGACAGCTCAACCATCGCGGCAGGCACTGTTACAAAGTGGTTTTGGTCGCTGGATGATGGCAGTACTTCAACCGTTCAAAATCCCGTGCATTTATATAATAAAGAAGGTGATTACACTATCAAATTGGCTACTATTTCTTCAACCGGATGTAGGTCGGATACCGCCTCCAAGACCATCCATGTAACCAGCAATCCAATCGTCCGCTTTACAGCAATGGACACCTGCTTTGGCTTGTCCACAAAATTCACTGGTACTGCTTCAATAAAAAATGCATCTATCTCAGGCTGGTGGTGGAGCCTGGGAGACGGTAATACTGAGTTCATTCAAAACCCCGTTCATGCATATGCAACTGCGGGAAAATATACGATTCGAATGTCAGCGACTGCAAATAGTGGCTGTAGTTCAGATACCCTATCCCGCACCTTAACAATCGGCGCCAAACCTATTGCAGATTTTTCTTTCACCAATGCTTGCGGCGATCTTAAGATCCCATTTACCGATCAGTCACCCGCCAATACAGAACCTATTACACAATGGTCCTGGAGTTTTGGCGACGGAAACAATGCAAGTATTAAAACCCCGCAGAATGTGTACGCTAATTATGGAGATTATCCGGTAACCCTATTGGTAAAATCATCACTGGGCTGTTCATCAGATACTACTATCAAGGCAATTTCCCTGAATGCCAAGCCAGTCGCGAATTTTGGCGCAAAGGGCGCCTGTGAAAATCAAACCACCAGGTTTATTGATAGTTCATCCATTGCCGCAGGAGCCATTGCACTGTGGAATTGGGATTTGGGCAATGCTATTACCAGCAACCAACAGGCTCCGTCACTAAACTATCCAGCATACGGGAATTATACTGTCACCTTGGTCATAACTTCAGATAAGAATTGTATTTCTGATCCAGTTACAAAAATTCTTGCCATAGAAACCAAGCCGTTGGCAGATTTCTCGGTTGATAATGGATGTACAGGTCACCCACTCCATTTACAAAATAAAAGCAGTATTCAATTTGGGGCACTTCAAACTTATCAATGGTATTGGGGTGATGGCAACACTTCCAGCCAGCAACAACCTGATTTTGCTTATGCAGGATACGGAGACTTCACTATCAAACAGGTAGCTGTTTCAAAGAATGGATGTATTTCAGATACAGCTTATCAGACTGTAAATATCGAAACCATTCCGAATGTAGATTTCAATTTTGCCAGTGTTTGCGCAGACAAGCCCATCCCGTTTTTAAATTTGTCTACCAACCAATACGGTCCTTTAACCAGTTTGCAATGGAATTTTGGCAACGGGGACGGTTCTTCTTTATTCAACCCTGTTTATACTTACCGACAATATGGCAACTATGTTGTATCGCTGACAGCCACAACAAAAAATGGTTGTGAATCAACACTTTCAAAAGCATTGGCCATAAGAAAAGTCACCGTATTTGCCGGCAATGATACCATCGTTGCCGTAAGCCAGCCATTGCAATTGCAAGCTACCGGTGCAAAAGACTATATATGGAGCCCCTCCAACTATTTGGATGACCCACTCAGCGATCACCCGATGGCAATATTACCTGCAAGCCAAACTTATTATCTTTCTGGTATTACCGCAGAAGGTTGCAGCGGATATGACACAATCCACATTAAAGTCTATAAAGGTCCAGATATTTATGTACCTAATGCGTTTACTCCCAACGGAGATGGGCTTAATGATGTGTTTCGGCCAATATTACCTGGCGTCAAAGAACTGCTGTATTTCTCTGTGTATAACAGGTGGGGACAATTGGTATTTACGACCAAGGAGATTGGAAACGGATGGGATGGAAGGATAAACGGTGTTATACAGGAAGCAGGCACATTCGTATGGGTACTGAAAGTAAAAACATTCGAGGGAAATACAATTGATAAAAATGGGCCACTGTTACTAATCAGGTAGTTAGGTCATTTTATGTTGGTATTCGCGCAGATTTTTAGGCTTTGCGATATCGTTAGATAACTGTCTGATGAATAAACTAAAACGTTTCATTGTTTGCCTAACTATTTCGACATTGCTGATAACACGGAAAATTTTATTTCCGTCCATTTGCCACCTCCTTCCGCCAATTGAACTGTCAATTTCTCGGTAGTTATTGAAATAATTTTCATAAATGTAGTTCCTTCGTTGTCTAGTATTTCCAACGTCCTTCCGGATTTTGGGTTCCACTTTCCAGAATTGGGGACACCATCTTCAAGAGAGCTAAATGTATTGTCTTTATTAAACAACATCCAATTTTTTAAACTTCTGGACCGCTTATATTTAACATTTAACGTTTCCACTTTGATATTTACAATAAACCATTTTACACCTAACATTTGAATAGGAAAACTATCCCTTTGTGCAATTACCTCGTTACAAAAAATAAATATACAGAACAATAGAGCAAATACTTTGAAAAATTTTCCCATTAGAATAACTGTTTTAATAAGAATAGGGTAAATACGATAACAACAAAACAAACAATAAATATAGCCCGCTTAAGATTTGACGAGATACCGGGATTAATAACGCTCTGATTTGGTTTACACGGATTATACCGGATTTTTATCTTTTTATCATTTTTAAAGCAATCCTCCAATTGAAGCATTGTTTGATCCCTTTCCTGAAAAAAATTATACCCGAATGAAATCCTTGTTCCGTGGTATTCAGTTGATCCAATCTTATATGAATACAAAATCTTTATCTTCCATTCTCTAGGGCTATCAGGTGCAGAATATGTGCTAACCTTACATTCCAATATTATTGCATCATTGGACGCCCATAGTAATGAGCGACTAGATAGCCTTGCATAGTTGACTAAAACTGTCAAAATTCCGATTAAAATACAGAAAACGGCAATTTCAATTATTACTGTAATTTCAGTCATAATAAGATTTCAAAAGTACATAATTAAAAATCATACCAATGATGAACCTTATCAAAATTTTTCGTATCATATCCTATTGTCAACTTACCTTTAGAAAATTTAAGTCCTAAAGTAAATTTAGAATCATCCTCAATTGATACGCTAACATTCCCCGAAACATTATGAACATCGCTATGATGGGTTTGATTATATTTTATACCCTCTTTGGTATTTGCATCTACCATTGTATAATCGTTTTTAATAATATTTTTGGGATTCTTTAAAACAGCTTCCGCCTGAACTACTTTTATCCCTGCCTGAAATTCTGCGTCCTTAAGCTCAGCATTAACATCAACTACTGTTCCACCTCCCTCAAAACTACCAACGCCCTTTAGTTGTACTTCTACACTACCGGTCATGAATTTAAGCCCAACTCCCCCTCCAGTATGAGCCACATCAATACTTGCATCCCCTTCAAGTAGCGCACCTTCCGCTCCAAGCCGAAAATATTTACCCACATTGATTCGACCGCCTCCTCCAAACCATTTTTTTGTAAATCCAAAATCGAGAATAACACCTGACACCAAATATTTTCTCTCCAAAAAAGATTCCTTTGACCCCTGATAACCACCAAAAGCATACCAGTAGTCGCCAACTTTTCTGATATTTCCCCCTCCCCCGTTCAGTAAAGACCAAATGAAAGCCCTCTCCCTTCCAAAAAAGCCACCGTCTGGATCGGTTCCATTCACAGGATCATTTCCCATCCCTGTGTAAGGTGAATAAAACTGATTTCGGGGATCTCTTGACATCCATCTCGCGATTCTTGAATAATACATTCTCAATAAGAAATTATTCCACCCTGTCTCTCCGTCCATCTCTGCATTTTCGCCTTGGTACCCGTAACGATAAGCGCCGCTACCAAAAGTAGAAATTACCATCCCAAAAGGATAAAAATCTGTTGCTGTTTGCATCGTTCCCGCCTTGGATATGGTAGCTCGTATATTTCCAATATGATCTTTTAATTCGTAAGAATATGAATTTGTTTGTTTGTAATAAACGCCCACCCTCTCTTTGCCAGAAATTTGATATTCCTGTACAGTAAGTGCACCAGGTATTCCACCTGCTATTGTTTGCGTATAAATTACATCTCCATAATAATAAGTTGCCTGCACAGGCACATTACTTGCATTAAAACTTATCTTTTCCACTCTGTCGCCCTCTTCATCATAAACAAATTGGGCAATAGGTTGACTAAAAGAGGCATCCCTTGCAACTAGTGTAACCTTTCCGGTAACATCGTATTGAAAATAGTTAGAAGTAGCTACATTCCCAGTCGCCTCGGAAGTTTCCCTTCCAATTGGATCATAGCCATAGGAATAAGTGCCTGCCTGAAAAGTACCACTATTAACGATGGTCGAAAGCCTATTAGTATTAGCAGCATAGCTATAAGCTAATAAATCAGTCGTATTATTAAGCGGATCAGTTCTTTGAAGATTGAGTATATTCCCGTTCAAATCATATGCAGGTGTAGTAGTATTTGGTAAAAATATCCTTTCCTGATTAACTGTTGTGCTGGAATATGTCGCAGGATTTGAAGCAAAGTTCATGTTATTTCCCCACGTACTTCCTGTAAATTGGTATTTGGAATCATATGTATATAAATAAGTTGTCGGTGATGAAGACCCGCCGGAAGGTTTATTGCTGTACCAGGTCATCGCTTTAATATTACCAACCCAGCTATCAGTGGAAGAATTATTATTTACACCATATATATTTTGGACACCTGTAGTTCTTGAATTATTATAATCATTTGTATAATAATCCAGGACTTCTCCGAATGCATCTGAATTAAAACCCGTTGTCCCTACACCATCATTACCTGGATCTGTGGAGCTGTTATTATTACTATTGTTAATTGCCTTGAGTGCGCCTTGTAGAGTGTAAACGTAGTCGATCCCTTGTACATTACCCCCGACCTCAACCCTTTTTAATCCTCCATGCAAGTAATAGACATAATTAGCCTGCAGGGTTGCGGATCCAGTATTGTCAACCGTGTTAGTAGCGACTGACAGAAGATTGCCATTAGCAACATCGTAAGTATAATAATGCACAAAAGTTTCTGCGCTGGTATTTTTTTGAAAGATTTTTTTTACCAATCTGCCTAAAGCGTCATAGGTAAAATCGGTAGTTTTATAACCAGAAGATCCCAGTGTTGCAATATATTTAATTTGCCATAATAACCTCCCATCTTCGTCATAGTTATACCAGGTTTGAGCGTTTAGATTGGCTATTAAGGGACTATTATTTGTAATACTACTATATTTTTTGGTGGTACTAATAGCGCTTCCAAGGTTAGCATTGTCCTGCGAATAACCAGAAATGCCATGAGTATTGTCTGGCAAATCATAAATTGTAACAGCAACCTCAGTTTTTATTCCATCAGTTAAGCCTCCAGTAGGACTTACATCCTCAAGTATATTGGTCATCGCTGAAGTATTAAACGCAATACCATTCGTGCTCAAATTAGGTAAATATTGACCACTTTCAATAGGTCGTCCAAAAGCGTCATAGTTAGTATAGCTATAGCTGCCGCTACTTATTTGTAATGCATTTTGTGAGAATCTTATTTTCCCGTCCTTTCTAAGAATGAATTGCGATGCTCCAGCGTCAGGATTAGATGTAGCTACCAACCGCCCTTGTGAATCATATTGGTATAAAGTGGCGAATGGAACGGAAGCCAAAGTTGGATAAGATGCAAACCCGTTGTTAAGCAACAACTTCACACCATTGGGTGCAATGCTTGCAGCCAGCTGTCCAAGTTGATTATAATAATTATATGCAATGTCGCCAAAACTATTCCCATAAGAGACATTCACAGTCCCGTTATTACTGATCACCTTGTAATATCCTCTGTTTAGCTTCCCTGAGTTCAGGCTTGTGGTTGTCTCAGTGTTCATATCATACAGGGTATAACTACCTGTAATATTAACAGGTGTGTTGTCTGCAAAAATTTTAAAATAGGCCTGGGAAGGGATAGAACTTCCAGGATCAGGCGCTGAGCCACCACTCATAACTATAGCCCCGTTATTCCAGGAAGCAGCAAAAGCCAAATCAGATAATACGAAAACAGTCCCGGTTCCAATGTTGGAATTTAGAGGAATACCACTTTGTAATCCCGAATAAAAAGTAGTGATCTGTCCTGTTGTACTAACCAAATAGATAATTATATTGTTACCACCAGAGAAAGACGCCATGCTGATACTTGTTCCGGTAAAATAAAGCTGATGGACATATGAAGGGGGCACATTGATAATACTGAAAGCATTGGAAACGGTAAGATCATTGCCAGGTCGCGCGGACATCAGCTGTTTACCCGAGAGATCTGTAATAGAGATCACTTCGTTCCCATTTGCATCTTTTACAACGGTTTGTATAGCGTTGTTTTGCAAAACAACTGGCAAACTACCCACCTGTGAAGTAGTGAAATATTGATTTCTTATGGCCATATAGTTCGCAAGCTCACTGTTCACCGGGGTGACGTAGCCACTATTTTCATGATTGCTGCCCATAATAAAAGCTTCGCCGGCTTCCGCATTCTTCTTAACGGAGTTGGTTCCATCTCTGTAAATACTTTGCCTTGAATATGGATAGTTAGTGGTTGGCTGATAGGGTTCCCAAGTGTTATTTGCGCTAAAATACCAACCCAAAGTACCCTTTGTCGCCTGGCCTCCCACCGGATCGGGAGTATTAGTCTTATCTGTCTCTGTTCCTGATGGATTAAACCTGTCAAAATTCTTATAACTGTAATTGCTTCCATCAGTAGCTTGTACGAAATTCGAAACATAATTAAAATCAGCATAGTCAATAGGTGCTGACATTGATTTTAGCACTTCCCTTCCGTAAACGTCTCTTACCGGCTGACTGGCAAAGACATGAGTAAATACACCATTTGCATCTCTCCTATAGTTAATTTTCTTTTGCGTTTGTAATAGACGTGCGCTATTATCATAAAATTGCTTTTCCTGGCCCAATATGTTGCCCGATTGGTCGTAACCAGTCGATATTATCCAGTTCATATTCGAGTTAAGATTGCCTAGCACATTGGTGGCTGGGCCCACGCCAGTTGCAGGCGCATTTACAGTTACTGTAGCTGTATTGGAAGTAAAAAGCGTAACCCCGCTACAGGATACCTGGCGTTTATAATACGCCGTCTGCGTGAGAAGACCAGGTTGGTAATTCTGAACGTTCGTACCTGTTATAGTTTGCCAGTTAGAATTATCCATTGAATAGAACCACTGATAGGTATAAACTCCACCACATCCTCCGCCCGTTGCTGCAGATGCACTGATCTGTGCAGGTATCGAAGAATAATTAATTGGGGGCGGTGATGGGTTACTTATACTGCCTCCGTCCAAAGCCAAATTCTGTATAGTGACCGTCTTGGTCACATTGGTAGTGCTGGTTACTGCAGTAATTGTTGCACTGGTACAATTTGGATCGGTCCAGGTAATCGTTGCGCTGTTAGCGGTGGTACTTACAATTGTTCCACAACTTACAAACCAGTTAATAGCAGTACAGGTACTCAATGTATATGTGTAAGTAAAGCTGTAACTAGCGGGAGTTGTCCCTGATAGAGAACACGGTGGTAAAGAATGGCCGGAATCGCCTGCAATCAAGTGGCGCGGATTTAATAGTATCAACGAAAACAGAACCAGGTACAAGCATTTCTTTAAATAAATCAATTTTTTTTCACAGTTATTCATAACGGTTATTTAGTTATGGTTTAAACAAGGTTTTGCATAAATTATAATTCTTTCATTTGTTAAGTACATGTTATGTTAATGTGCTATACTTATCGAAGGCGCATTACAGTTTGATACGGTGACAGATATTGGATTAAATGTCGCAGAGGCGCCGTCGATGGTTGCTGTACCACACCCTGCGCCAAACGTATAGGTAGTAGAGTTCCCGGATTTCGAGATTATTAGGCTATAATTACCAACGGGAAGATTACCTAAAAATCCGCCCCCTGAAGGAATAGAAAAAGTAGTTGTTCCATTAGTGGACAAATTCGTATATGCTGCCGTGAACCCGCTAATGCCATTGGAATTTGTAAAATTTATAGCCGCCAGTTGTGTACAGGTCCCATGGGTGTTGGCATAGTCTTGTGCATAAACAGTTGCCTGAGCGTCTGCATCAGACTGCGAGATAAAACTGGTAAACATACCGGCTGGCACACTTACTGAGGTCGCACTTCCCAGGTAACCGGCGCCGCAGTTGTTTTTTGCCAAACCGAGATTAGTTATTGCAGCACTTGAAAATGAGTTGGTACCATAATTGTAACCGAAATCTTTTACCTTAAATTCACCAGTCCCGAGCTTCTCTTTATATATACTTATTAATCTTCCAACTCCATCATAACTATATTTAGTATAGATATTACTATTGTCAAGTATGTAAGTTAATTCACCGCTGAACGGGTCATATACGTAAGCGTTAGTAGCCGCACTTAATGGTTGAAACCTGAAGTCATCAACGTATGCTTGAACGCTTGCATCATTATTAATGCAATAAACGTTTAGTGTATTATTTCCTGAAGTAATATCGGCACCACTAATTGGCAAATTAATCAGGTACCAGCCGTTTGCAATTTTTGTGCTGCTCCCGGATGAAATGGAAGTGGATTTTACAACCCCATTTATATCATATTGTAGCTTTACAGTGGACGTCGAGCCGCTGGTAGGTTTTACCCACACGCTAGCCTGATAGTTTCTTCCGATAGTCAAACTACTAGTAGGCACACTATATAAAAAACCCCTTTTTCCAGAAGTACCCAATAGTAAACTTTGAGTGCCTGTATGAAAGGCAGCCGTTGATGTTGTTCCATCAGCCGCTTTTACAAACATATTGGCGGTTTGAGTAAGTCCCGCATCTTCGGCCCCGCTATAAGCTATTTCGTAGAATTTGGCCAATGTTCCTTTTAATACTATTTTCTTATCTCCATAACTCATTCTAAAAGCGGCGTAGTTATTATTTACGTCTCCAGCCTCTAACACCTTAGTAAAGACGTCATACGTCGTAATATTGGAGGTGTTTTTCCAATTTGCATTTGATGCGGATGGGTTAGGCCAGTTAAAATCAGTAAAATTTGCAAAAGCAGTTAATCCATCCGTAGTTTGATTTACAGGCAACCATTTGTATGTTGACTGTTTCCGCCATACGTCGCCAGTCGGTATTGTCGGGCACAATTGAAGACTATTTTGGACGTAAGAGGTTCCATCTGGACCTAATATTGAGGCCTGATCACTCCAGGTATTTACAGTTGCAGCAATCAACCCCGTTTTCGAAATCACTCCTGTAGTGGTAAAACCTGGATCTAGCTTCCAGGAAAGTACCTCAGCAGATTGAGTGAGCATATTTTTCGTGGCATCGCTATTCCCTTCCATTTTGGGCTTCATCGATTCATATTTCCTATATGCCGGCACTGTCTCTGTCATGAAATTGTTGCCGTATGAATCTGCCTGAATTGTTTTTGTAATTGCCCCACTATAAAAATCGTATTCAGCGTTGATAATATTGGTTTGGGTTCCGTTTACAAAATTGGTGATAGTTTGTCCTGTAGCGATACATGGAAAATGTTCACGGGTACTCAAAGTAGCCTGCAAACCCGCATCTGCTGGGTTAGGCTGAAGTACCAGATCTTTTATCTCCTGATATCTTTCCTGAATAAAGCCCTGATAATTATATGACGCCAGTAGGACTTTATAGTCAGCCATAAAATTTTGAAGTGGTTCATTAATAATATTGTCGTGCAAATAATGGTTAACTGTTTCCGTTAGTTTCTTCCCATTGGGAAAAACATCTCCACCATAGGTAGTGATCCTTTTGACTTTGCCAATGCAGTCCGTAAATTTCAAAAGCGCAAGGTTGTGAGTTCGCATCTTTTGCCCCCCGGAGTTGGTTATAATTGCCTCTGTCCTTCCGGTAGTTGTCGTGTAGGGCCCCGAGCCAGGTATATCAATCCTCCCAACCATATTGTCCCTAATTACCTCAAATTGGTAGGTGGTATATCCATCCACATTTCTTATGAGCGTGCCCTCATCAGGATTTGCGACCTGGTTGCTCACGGTTACATACTCGTACATCACTCCAGGCGGTGGTAATTCGCGGGCGATGGCATACAATGAATTAACATTTGAATACAATACTTTTATATAATGCTTGAAATCTGCTGTGTCGCTAGCATTGCCTGGCCGGATGGTCACAGCGCTGACATCCAAAACCGTAGGTGTGTAAGAAGTAATGCCAGACGATAGCGTACTCACTAATGGTGTATTATAGTTATAGACAGTCGAGAAGAGCCTGTTTGTGTTATCAGTCTTAATGACACTTTTCACACGGATTCCACCACCATATAAATTAGCAGTAGTGACAGTCGGTGAAATATTCGAATTCACTATTGCAATATAACTTGGGGGGATAAATGGATCCGGGCTATGGGTTGCAATATTAAGAAAGGGAGTGGTCAACGTAGCATGTATCGTCCCATCCAGGTCTATCAAAGAAATTGCATAATCTGATTTTAAAGGTTCGAGAAAGTAACCATTGGGGTAAGCAGGTGCACTGTATTTTATTGCCATTGTGATTTGCCCGGTTCCGTATTGCTTAAAGAAATCCGCTAAATTGTATCCAAGCATATTCACCTGGAATTTTATGTAGTAGTTATTTGTATTTAGCGTGGCAGCGTCTTTATCTATTGTAGCCGATGTAAATGGAAATGCATTTTTCATCAGCGTTGAACTATACTGATCAGATTCATAATTCACCTTGACCTGGCCTCCGAGTGGGGTTGTAATAGTTCGTAATGACCATGCATCGACGGAGTTCGATGATACAGCAGAGGTTTGACGCCCAAGGTTTTCGCTATTTGCAATTGTGCTGATATTATAATCGCTTTTATATAAACCCCATATATCATAGGAATCCTTGTTATATGAGGGATTTTTGGTCGTAAATACTGTGGTTGTCGTTGTAGCACCCGTATAATTGCCGTTAACCAGGGTATAAGTGTAGGGTGAAGTGGGGGACTTTGCACTAATCATCCCACAATAAATATTGGGTGAAGCTGGTGTCGAGATAAGGTCCCCAATTTTGAAATTGCCATTGGTTGTAATAAAATTTCCAGGCGATAGAGTAACTCCACTCTGCGTAATCCCATCAGCACCCAAATCATATTGAAATTGCGTTGGAGGCAATAGGTTAATTCCAGCTTTCCCTCTCGTGACCACCGAATTTAATGTCAGTTTACCGAATTTCACAGATGGGTTCGTTATATCAAAACTGTTTATAGTATTTGAGCACAACGAATAATCATAATTAAAATCAATTACTTTCAATGCTTTGGCCGTTAAATTGGCCCTGCCAACTGCATTTACGTCAGTGTTATCAATAACTGTTGATGACAATGAACCCGATGAAGCAGTAACAAAATTATCGTCTGCGGCATTTAAAAGATATATATGAGCCAGGCGTAAGCTGGAGGTTGATGAATTGTCGAATACTCCAGCCGTATTAACATAATCCTGATCCTGGTTTGTACCATATTTCGAAAAAATTGAAGACGATTCTCCTTTCGCGTCATACCTTACCTCTTTTTCAAATATAGCCGCATGGCTTCTGGTTCGAATGGCATTAAGGTAATATACTTCTCTTTTACCCATGGACACATTCTGCCATTGATTGTCTTCGTCAAGCCTGAATCCTTCAGAAGGATTCCTCCATACATAGCTATCAGCCCATTTGCCATAATTAAAGTTTATCCAGAAACCCCAATCCGCATCATCGGCAATTCCATTGCAATTTCTATCTACATAGTCCGGGCCTGTCATGGTAGTAAGATACCAGGTATACGCGTACGGGGTAGACTTTGTTTCCCGATTGAAAGCTAACTGTCCCGCGGCCTTGCTTCCGATTTTTTCCTGATAGTTTTCTTCACCATAACTATATGCAGGTAGTCCAAAATGATAAGTTACTCCGGACTCATTTGTAATTGAGTATCCTTCAATTCCATCTGCGTACCTGGGTCCTGGGTAACCCAGTGAGTTACTGGGATGCACTTTTATACCGACATAAACCTGTTTTGATCCTGCTAAAGCACCATTGAAGCCGTAAGTACCGTCATTATTCCCATAAACCGGAACATTAAATGGTGCAGCAGTAGTTTGTATGTAATCAGAAGCAGGATCAGAATAGGTTTGATAACCCTGCCGGTAACTATTTGAAAAATCACCATCAAAACGGAAAGCTACCGGGTAATATGTTCCGGCAGGAGAAAAATAGGAAACGTAGCTTTCGGTACTGCTCTTCCGGACATTCTGATTTAAGATCTCCGCTTGATACGCATAGGGTCTCATATTTCCAGCCAATCCCTGAGCAGTTACACTATAGACATCGAAGTCTGGAAAGGAGCCGCCCTGTACAGTCTTAGGATCCGGATAATCTATAAAACTCTTATAAGCTGGATCCTCCAACAATGAATATTCATCAAATGCTATATTATCCGGAGCAATGTTATGGCTTGCGGGAGTCCATGAAAATGTGTTGTAGCTTCCGTGGATGGCAACACCTATATCGGAATTGGTATAATAACGCTGCTTGCTGTACCCTAGTGAGATGTTAAAGTCCCATGGCGTCGGTATATCTATTCCAAAATTGGAGGTTTCAGTTGTAATATCCCCCTGCTTGCTATTACTCACGTGCGAAGAGGGACCTGGGTAGGTGATAGTAGCGCCCCCACCCTCTGTACTGATTGAGGCACCAATTTGCCCTAATCCCCCAGTAAATCCAAATTGCATTGCATCGTCAAGATAGTTTGTAGCGGATACTCCAAATGACAAGCCACCTTGTTCAAAACCAATGCCACCTGTAACATATGCTTCACCATAAGGTGAAACTCCGATTCCCAAACTTGCAGATAACGGAGAATTATCTCCTCCAATTTGTTCCTTTATGCCAGCCGAAATTCCGACACCAAAGCCCCTATAAGTGTCCTGGGAAAACGACAGACCTGCACTGACACCCGCTACATTGGAAATACCGATACTGACTCCAACATTGTAGGATTTTACGCTTCCACCATTCCAGAATACATGGCTGCTCGCAGACGGATTGTACCAGTCATCCGGATATCCATTAACGTTACGATTTATAGCACCAGGGTTCAATGTCCAACCCAAGCCAACCCAACTTGCATCTTCGTTTGGTTGAACACCTGCGTGATAGCTTAAAGACAATGGATAACTTCCTTCCGGCCCAGGAATTTGTATAAGAGGAATATTATAAGTCAAATCTCCAGTCTGAAGATTCACCATATCAGTTGTATCTACTGGTTCGAAACTGGTAGCCTCTGGTTGCGTTGGGCCTGAGGTGAGTGCATAACTCACAGATGGCGCAACCAGATTGCTCAAAAGGACTGTCAAAAAAGTAGCGGCGATTGCCTTGCGGGTGTGCTTACCAATTATCATAGAAGAGTTAGGTTTATTGTACTATTTAATTTTTCTATCGGTTTTCCGAGAATGCATCTTAAAAATCTTTTTTTATAAGACCAGGATACATTCCAATTCCACGAATGCCAAAAGTTGGCAGCATGACATTCAATTCGTATACAAACACACCAGTATTTTTGTATCCTAGCAAACAATCGCCCCAACTTTCTATCTTCCAATACCACTCCAAATGCAGGCGAACATAGCTCGATCTTGATTCTCTTTTTGATCGCTGAGCAGCCCAAGACAGATAGTTACTCGAAAAGTCCTTCCGCGGCCTTGCGGTCCGGCAAATCCGTAAAAGACAATTCAGGATGTTTGGCCTTCTGCCTTGGATGTCTGCTTAATAATTTCACAGAAAGCCCTTCTCAATGAGAAACTCAGACTGTTCCCCGCGCGTTGTGATCAGCTCTATAGCATAAGTGTCTAAATAGTCGCGTCGACCTAACAACTATTTACTAACGTATCCGCATTTAACCTACTTTTGAAATGACTGCGATTCAATACTTGAGAGATCAAGCATTGGAATTCTGTCCATCGCAGTTTTCTGCACTTCAAAGTTTAAAGCGCCAGTCCCCAACCCAAACTCAGCAACATTAACATTTAAGGCAGTTTTTCCGCTTAAATCATTTTTATCAAACACCAACATCAATGCGTTGGCACTGGCCATACCATAGTCTTGTTCAAATGCACAATCCTTTAGTTGTATTGTATCCTTGGTTTCTGTACTTCCGCTAATGTATCTTGGCATTTCAAACGAAAACACCCTAAGCATCTTACTATAATTCTGGAAACTGCCAAGCTCCCTGATAACTTCTTTATCGTTTTTTGAAAAGAAAAGCTGGAAATAATATTGGGACTTATATTTCCGTATTATTTCGGAAATTCCAGTAGTATCATTTTTCTTCGCTCTCAGCTCCTGGAGAACCAGTAATTCATAGGGATAATACATTAATCTTATTTTAATGCCATTTACTTCTGTTGATTGATTAAGTTGTTTATTATGACTTACAAAAGCTAATAATTCATCTTTATTCAACGCCTTTCTTCTACACGAAGAGATTAGTCCGACAACCGCCAGAAAATAAAAAAATATATAGAAACAAATACTCCGCATATTCACCTTATTTACTCATTCCTGAATACTCGCGATTCAACTCTTCCACGACCTTATCCGTTATATCCATTGACGGATCGGCATAAGCAATATTTCCATTTGCAGCTATCAAAATCAGCTTATACCCATTTTTCTTCCCAAAACGCTGAAGATAATTGTTCACTGTGCTGAATACACTCTGGTTTAAACGCTCCTCTTCTTTTGATGCATCCTGTTTAATGGCATTCTGATAGTCCATCAACTCCTTTTGCTTGGTTTGTATTAATTCTTTTGAAAGGCGCTTTTCTTTATCACTCCCCACAGACAAATCCTTCGAATATTTTTTTATAGCATCTTGAACCCCTTTACTCAAGGTGTCCACATTCGCCTGCCAAACGCTTCGCTTTTTTTCAAATTCTTTACGCGCCTCGACCATGGATTTATATCCTGTCAATAGTTTGCCGGAATCGACGTACACAATGCCATTATTCCTGGATAAAGTAAAGCTGTAGATAAAAAAAAGGGAGGCGCCGATAAGAATACCAATTATTAGAACGGCGGGCTTGGAAGACTTCATAGTAATAAAGCAGTTATGGGTTACAGTTAGGGCTAATTTTTTATTTCGCAATAAACCTAGAATTAATTTTTGTTAATCCAATTAATTGTCTGTGATTAAATTATTAACAGGTTTATCCACTAAGTAAAAACATATAGTGAAAGATAAAAAGTGCGCCCTGGCCCGATGAACCCAAAAGTAACTGCATACCACATACGAAGTAATACGTAATCAGTTTTAATGCCCTGCAACAAGAGATTAATAAAATTTACAGGCTCTGTCCGAGTTTGAAAAGAGGAAGGTACATGGCAATGAGAATGATTCCAACAATTAGTCCGAGGATAATAATTATCAGCGGTTCGAGGATTTTACTTAACATGTTCGTCTGGTATTCTACTTCCGAATTGTATTGCTCTGCAATTTTTGCGAAGAATAATTCCAGCTTATTTACCTCTTCGCCTGCCTTTAATAAAGACAACATTTTCTTTGGATAGACAGTATGAAGAGCAAGGCTCTTATGCAGAGGCAAACCCGCTATCACATTCTCTTCTACCTCCTGCAAAGAGCATTCTATTGGATAAAAACCGATCATTTGTTTTACTAATCCAATTCCCTGAACAATGGGAATCCGCGAGCCTACCAGCAACGCCATCGTATTAGAGAAGCGGGATAAATAAATCTTCTTTACTATTTCCCCAATCAAGGGAGTCTTAAGTATCATTTGGGATACGATTGACCTAAACCAATCCTTTTTTCGGTTGAGGCCACAAAATAGTAGTACGCCAGCCATAAATAAGACAAACAACAAAAAGAAGCGTTTTACGAAGTCTGCAAAATATAAAACCGCTTTTGTAATAAACGGCAGCTCTCCTCCAAAGCGCCTAAACACATCAGCAAACATTGGTACCACATACATAACCATAAAAGAAACCGCAGTAACGGCAACTGCTATCACCATTACGGGATAGGTCAAAGCGCCCACCACCTGTTGTCGTTGTTTAATTTTTTTCTGGTAAAAGACCGCCAACTCATTGAGTATATAATTCAGTTTGCCAGTTTCCTCCCCAATTTGAACACTATGATATTCATAAGCGGTAAACTCCTTGTTGCTTTTAAGTGCAACAGATAAGGGAGCACCGGCAATGACCTGTTGGTAGATAGACTCAAAAATGATTTTGTATTTTTTCTTTGTTTGTTCCTCTACAATCATATCCAAGGCAGAACGGGTATCTACGCCAGCGGATAACAGAGTGGATAGCTCCAGGTAGAATGTTTCTTTTGCTTTATCCGGCAATTGGCTCCCAAATAGTCTTATTTCCCTATTTAGAAAATTCACTCCCCGAGATTCGGATTTATCTTTAATTATACCTGCGCTACCTATTCCTTGTCTCTCAAGGGATTCCCTTATATCTTTTATTTTGAATGTTTTATTCACCGGGTTTTATTTTCATTAGCTCCTGGGCAGTATAAATTTTGTCTAAAATAAAAGGTATTTCTACCTTATTCAGCACAACAGAACCTGAAACAGATCTTACAAGCTTTATATTGTCGTCTTGGTACCGAATGATTTTAATGGAAGCCTTCAGGTAAAAGGTATCTGATTTTTCCCAAGCCGTACGAAGAATAAATGCATCCTCAAATCTGTATTGTATTCGATTCTTCGGCCCAAAATAGATATTGAGTACCCAATTTTCTGCGGAATCTGAAATAGCATCAGCATTCAAGAAATCTTTTTCAATTACCTTATTGAACAACAGGAATTCACTTCTCTTGTTTGATTTTAACTGATAGCCTTGCCATTGGCTATTGAATATCATCAAAGCAGTGTAAACCATAACGATTACAATACTGCTGATCAGCATACCTATCATCATTTCCAGAATAGTGAAAGCAGGTATTTTAAGCTTCATTGTCATTTGATACCAATTCATTCCAGTCCAGCAACAGTTTCTTGTTACTATCGTATACCAAATAGTGTATTTGTAAAAGACCTAATTTACCCGGGTATTCCGTAACCAGCTTCTTTAAGATAAAGCCGCTCTTTTCTATGTCTTCATCAAAATACCGCTTTTCAGTGATGGTAGCCTGGGAAAATTCGTTGAGCAATTGTTCGGCTTTCACGTCCTTCTCAGAACCACCATGCAGGTTTACCTGCACAAATAAAGAGATAGAAATGCCAAACAACACCAGAAGAATGGTTAGTGCTACAATCGACTCCAGGATAGTTGCTGCTCTTATCCTGCTCCTTATTATTTTACCCATGCCAGTATATTGTTTTTTTTATTCCCAAAGATCGGAGAGCTAATAAAATATTTTGAAAGGAGGTTACGGTTTATCTCCACATCAACCAGGTTATTTACATAAACTGAAGCTCCATTTCTATAAATAAAAAGATCCGTTAACGCCGTTCCCTGGATAGTCGCCAGATTCTCCAGGAAACCACTTGCGTAAACAATACCGGTGATAATAGTGCCAGATCTTATATTTACAAATGTTTTTTGTTTGTGCGCGCTATCGGCTATTGACAATATGATCCCTTCCAGTTTGCAATCCTTTTCTATATTGATTCTTTTCCCGTCAATACTATTTCCATTATTCACTAATACGAGTGAACTTGGGTAATGCAGACTCGTCCCGGCCTCCGCGATGATGCTGTCTGTGGCAACTGCTTGAACCGTGCCCGAAAATCCGGCATCAAACCTTATTTCCGGGGCAACCAAAATTACATTTTCAAGCCCTGCCGATTTTGCTACTTCAATAGCGGAATCACTTTTGATTATAATTTTTCCTTTCAGGTATTTACCTGCCACCACGATCCTCCTGTGCTGAAAAAATGTAAGAGCGGTATCTCCAAATGACCGCTCCAGCGTATCTGACTCAATAATATCCATGCTTTTTAAAAAGGAAGTATCTCCCGTACTTTTTTCCAATGCTAAAAGATACTCCAATGTATTTTCATTTAAAGCAGGAAGGTCTCTTTTGCTTCTTTGAATGCTTCCTGCAAGCAGCCGGGAAAAACTATATCCCCGCTGGTTAATATAGCCTGGCTTTATTCCGCCCCCCGATAAATAAGCGTCCCCTGTTAATCTCGTATCGCCAATCAAGCTGAGGGCTTCCTGGTGATCAGCTAGATAAATACAACCATCGTAATACTTTTCCGGTTTTGACCCGTATAAAAAAAGTTTTGCTTTCTTTGTATTTGCCGCATAGGCTTCCACAAGACCAATATAAAAAAGCCCCCATCTTTCCCTTTCAGTTTTTATCAGATTTTCGGCATCGCCAAACAGATCGATCGTATCAGGTGTTGCTACGAAAATAGTCGATGTATCACTTAATAACAAATTGATACCTGATTGTATATTGCGTTCCAGTTGCCGGTCTATCTTAACCTGGCTTTGCCAAAGGCGATTATAGTAAAACAAAAGCAAAAGCGAAGAACAAAGAATGGCCAGCACCAGTCCAATAATAATGGTAATGATAAGTGAATTGCCGCTTATTTTTTTTTGGAAAAACTTCCCCTGTCCCAATATCCTTATTTTTTTTTGATAGTACTGTCTTTGATTACCCGGATACCATTTTTAAAAAAAGCAGTATCAAATGTTTGTTTAGCAGCGTTAAATTGCAACTGCATACCTTTCCGAAGATCATTTTTGTAAAATTCCTGCGCAATTTTCGCTCCTTGATTATTATATTTTATTACTAACCCTTGCTTAAAACCTGCTTTCCAATGCTCAACTTCGCGCATTTGCCCATTTGGATGCCAAAAAGTCCATTCACCTTCTTTCAGGCCTTTTGCAAACTGTCCTTTTACTTTTAAATTTTTATCCGGAAAATACTCTTTGTAGGAACCATCCAGTATTCTTCCGGAATAGCCGCCCTTTGTCATCAAAATGGTGTCTGGCCGATACCAGAAATAGATTTTTGCCGGTTGAGCACTAAACTTCTTTTCGGGTATACTTGCATAAAATTCATAACTGGTATCTGCCCTGGTAAGGAAAACACGGTGAAGCCCGTTTGAAATAGGTATTTGTTGTGCAGGACTCTGCTGAAAAGACAGAAAAACGATTATCAAAATAAAGATAGGTATTTTCATTACTTTTTAATCTGGCTAACTAACTAAGTTCATTGTAACCAAATGTATTTATTTTCAGGCTAATCAAATTATTTTAATATTTGTGTGCACAGTATTTTTCAGGAAATCAAATAAATAATATGTCTTGTCAGACCTTGTCTTATAAACATCATCTCAAACGTACACTACTGACGTAAATGAAAACACTTAGTTCGTAAATTCCCTAATAAAGTGTTACTTCAAGTGCTGCTTGTTTTTACCATTTCTGTTTTTTTAGACAAATCAGGTTACCTGGTATAACACTTAAAAACGTTTTTATATATTGTGCCCCGACTTATCTATTACTTTGATGGTAATTTTTAAAATACTATGAAGCAAATCTATACCTTATCTAAAATCTCAATAGTTTCGCTGCTGTTTTTTGCGGGATGTAAAAAATCTGATTCTCCACCCCCACCCAGTTTCACAAACGGGTTTAATGTTTATATGGTTGCAGAATCCAACGGAAGTCCAGCATATTGGAAAAATGGCGCCTTGACAACTTTTGCAGGCAGCGGAACGGCTAAAAGTTTAGTCATCTCCGGTCAGGATATTTATATAGCTGGTCAGATTACACAAACGATTGGGGGTAAAATATCCGTCTTAGCTACAGTTTGGAAGAATGGCGTTCAACAAAACTTGAACAGCACAGGCTTTGCGACTGCCAACGGAATTGGAATCAATGGAAATGACTTATACGTTGCGGGAAATTTTATAGACAGCCCTTATCAAAGAGCGGTTTATTGGAAGAATGGATTGCTTGTTAACCTAGCGCCCAATTCATATGGGTTTGCAAATGACATTATGTTCTCGGGTTCTGACTTTTATATTGCGGGACAGCTTGACAGGAACAATGACTCTGCAGTTATATGGAAAAATGGAATATTGCAACCACCCTATGCCATTGGTTCTAATACGAGGTTGGTCAAAGTTGCATTAAATGGACTTGATTTGTATGCCGCTGGACTCTTTGGTGGCCAGGCGGCGTTTTTTAAAAATAGCGTTGTTACGACTTTAACAAATGTAAACTCCGGTACATCAGCCGTTACTTTTAAAGGAAATGATGTATACATTACCGGTGCTATTACAGATTCAAAAGGGAATTCGAATGCCGCTTATTGGAAAAACGGAGCGATCACTATATTAGCAGATAAATATTCATATGCTGTCGCAAATGGTATTGCCTTCGCGGGAGACGATATTTATATTATTGGAACAATCTACGACAATTACAAGTATGTTGCGGTTTACTGGAAAAACGGCGTTCAGCAACAACTTTCGCCCTTAGGATTTGGATATGCAATTGCGGTGGGAAATTAAAATTTAAGATTAGTATTATTTTCACTGAAAAATCACTTCCATTGGATTTTTGCAATCTCCTTTTTTTTGAAAAGGCAGACAAGAGTCGCTGACGAATTCATACTTTCATGTATTGTCATTTGATATATTGCACAAAAAAGGAGTATCTATCACCCTGTTAAAATACTAGTTTCCAGTTTTTTTTAGTCGAAAAGGGAAATCAATCGTATTAATACCTGATGGCAAAAATATTTTCACTTTTACCTGCAAGATCCATATGATAATTTGCCTTCATTTTAGCAACAAGACTGATCTTTTTTTTCAATGATGCTTCCCTGGTAAATCACCAAACAAATAATTCTATAGCATTTCTGGTAAAAAAAGGCACCTATTGTCAGGATAAACTTTTTGTCAGTCCTACCTGTTTACAATACTTTTTTTCTGGCAAAATGAAATGTCTCATTATCTTGAATAGTACTTAACTGGCTTATCATAGCTTTATAAAAATAAAAAAATAAAATTGTGGGTATAGCAACTGAAAATGGTTACGATATAATACCGGAAGATGACAGAGTATATCCATATCAAAACTGTATGATTGAAAGCATGACAGGAGAAGAATGGAAAGAACTGCCTGGTATGGGTGGCCATTTTCTTATATCCAATTTTGGAAGGGTGAAAAGATTATATCATAAAAGCCAACTTCGCAATGGCGCCTTCTATCCCCAATCGGAAAAAATAATCAAACCTTTTAATCATCGTGGATTCAATAAATCTATGGGTGATTATATCCCCTGCCTTACCGGCTGTATTACAATAGGCGGTAAACACCATCGTTTTACCCTGGTACGGATGGTTTATTATTGCTTTGTTGAACATTTCGATTTACATGACAGGAGTATAACAATACTTACCCGTGATCGCAACAACTTTAATATTTTTCCAGCCAACCTTATAAGGGCCACCGTACAGGAAAAACTACAAAGAGTAGGCACACGGCGACAGCTTAGCAACCATTATCATAAGTTATCGGAAGAAGTGAGAAAAAAGATACGTGACAAAATGATGCTTGCTACTCAAAAAATGGTAAGCCAATACAGCATGGCCGGGAAAAAAATTGGGACCTATGTCAGCGCAGCCCAGGCAAGCAGGACTACAGGTATACATATTAATTCCATAAGCCAGATAGCAAATGGTAATGGTATAAGCGCCGGAGGTTATGTATGGCGCTGGGGAAATGATAAAAAAACAAATGTCCAGGGTTTTATTGCCAACCGCAAAAAAATGCTGAGGGAAAAGAAGGGTCAAAAAGTCACACAATACGCATTTACGGGAAAAAAAATTGCGCAATACCCCTCTATTCAGGATGCGCATATGGCTACAGGAACACCGCTGCATTCGATCCGGCAAGTAATAAAAGGGTTAGGCAAAAGTGCCAACGGGTATTTTTGGAAAAAGGGGTATGGCAAATCACAGATTGATCTATCAGGGCATTTGTGGGGTAGAAAATCGCAGATCCTCAAACAATCAAAGAAAGTAGAACAATACAGCCTTTCCGGGAAATACAAACGTAGTTTCAAAAGCATAAAGGAAGCTGCTGCTTTTATGGGTGTTAGTCAAGGCACTATATCCAGGGCCTGCTCTGCCCGCTCTGAACGGCAGAAAATCTGCCTTGGCTATAAATGGAGTTTGGCTTAACACGCGTTAATATTCTTGTTTTTATTGCTGTTGCTATTGTATCATTAAATGCAGGCAATGTGCAAAAGCTTGACTTTTGTGGCGGAATATTTACAAACCAATCTTTGAACAAGAGGTGTACTGTGCGGTTTTATTAGTCAAACTGAAAGCAGCATAATTTTTAAAACACTTGATTCACTTTCTGTAGATTCTATAAGGAGTTATGGCTTTTTTCGAAGACCGCCTGCTGGTTCAGTAATAAAATATGGTTTATCGGCAGCAATGGTATCCTTATAATTAACACCATTAAAGAATCCTCAGACTCACTTTTTATTCCCTGGAAGCACAAATCAGATTAGCATTTCCAAATAACCCAATATTTTTTAAACGTCAACATCAAATCCTGAAATAGAATGATTGTTGGCCCTCAGAAAGCAAAATGAAACTCGCTGGATGCGAGTCCTTCTTTTTCACTTCCTGTAAAATGCAGATGGGCTACTGAACCAGGTGCAATTGGATAAACTGGTACCAGCACCTGGCCCTGGCTGTCGAGTTTCAAGGCAGTCCCCCAGAAGATTGTTTTACCATCCGGTCCGGTAATCCTGCAGGATACTTCACTATTTGCGGCAACAGTTCCGTCTGAAATATTAAGCTTTGCAATGATGGACTGCCCACCACCCGGGTGTGGACGAAAGCCACTTACCCTGGAGAAATAGGTTCCTAAAGATGCATTCCCAATATTGTTCACCATCCCTACACTTCGCCCGGCAAATCCAATATATGCCTTGTCATCATCCATTTTTGCTGCCCAGACCGGCCCTCTTGGCAATAAGTTTGAAAAGGAGCGCCATTTACCATTGCCATCGTCATAAAAAACGCCGGTACAGGGAGAAGAAACCAATGTTCTTTTTGGATCATCCCTGCAAAAAGAAACGGTTCCCAAAGTGCTTGTGCCCAATACACGCTGACCAGTGCCCTCCCCTATATCAAATTCATTTCCACTACAGATCTGCCTTTTAAGCGGGTAAGTAAATGATGCAGAAATCAGCATGGTAAGCACATCATCATTCTTAAATACAAGGTTTCCATTTTCGTTTCTGTGCGAAACTTTTACTGCATCCGGAGCAAGAAGATAAATTTTAGAATCATCGTATGGGTTTACGAATACAGGTCCATACCATCCTTCCCATTCATAGCAGGAGTTTGTTAATGGAATTATTCCATCATACACTTTCATCCAAATTTCTTTTTTCAGGACTTTTTGCCATTTATGCTCCCAGAGAGAACTCAGCACATTAGGTTCTTGCACTATGGCAAAATAATGCGGGTTCTCATGTCCCCCCGAGACCAGTACACGATAGGTTCCTTCGGGAAGATCATCCAGTTCTTTTGTCCAGTTTCCTTTTGATATTGCCCTGTAAAAATCAGGCTCATCAGCAAAGTTCCGGTTTCGAAGCAGCCACGGATTACCTTTTTGTTCTATTCCAGACAGACCAGCTGGTGGGTTTATCGGCGTTCCTGGATCTTTTGTTGGATCAGTATTATTTTTTACCGGTCGGTGTACTATCATCAAAGCATCCAGCGGTCTCAAAGGATCAGATTTAATACTTTTTATGAATTGTATAATCCCTGGCGTATCCGGTTGATAGGGATCTGTGAAAATTGAAATGGGAGCAACATCACTTGAAAATGATTTAGTAATTCCATCAAGGGAAACAAGCATAAATGAGTTACGTGACTGATAATAAAATCCCATCATTTCACTGGCCGGATCGCCATCTGAAAAATTTACATCCCGGGTATTTGCTACGGCATTAAAATTCCATACCGGCCACTTTCCATTCCATGCCCCGTTATCCTGGGTTGCAAAAGCCACCTTGGTTTGGTCGGGATCATAATAAACATCCAATGATTGTACGGCTAGTGCATGATACCCATTCATGGCCGCGTTCCAGTTTTTTCCATCCATCCGGTTTTCATAAATTCCACCATCCGTGGCCAGCCACATGACTGCGCCATTTTTGTCCATCGCAAAATCCCAGAAATCATTATGTATTGTTCCCGAATACAACGTTGTGCCTGGATTGTCTTTTCCATCGGTTGCAATCAGGATATGCCACCCAGCAAGATCTACTTTCCATACACTTTGCCCATTGCAAAAAAAGAACTGGGTGCCAGTATTGGTTTGAAAAGAACGAACAAACCTTCGACCTCCCAGGTAGGTACCGGAAGTGCTGGTCGAACCCGCTCCATCAAAAAAATTTTCGATACTCCAGGAATCCTTACCTGCATCATAGATGATCAACTCATTGGCTGGTTTGCCATTCTCGGGGCCCTTTCCCTCAACTGCACAACATCCGCTCATGACCACTTTATCATCTGAAGCAGCCAGGGAATAATCATCCCCTCTCCCATAGTAATTATCAAACGCAACGCCGTCGGGCAATGGTTTGGTAGTTGCGTTGGTAAACGTCTTGCCGTCATCGGTAGATACCAGCAAAATACCTGACCTTGTTCTTGCCCATATCTTTGTTGGACATGCCACGATATTAGATACTAACCCCACATTGCCAGGGATATTGGACGCAATAAAATCCGAAGTTCCGCTTTCCCTTCTTGCTATCCCACAGGTGGTGGCTGCAACAACAGCGGAAGTAGGCGTGAATACAACGGCTTCCACTACCTGCGATTGACAATATAGTCCATTGAAAGGATTAGTCAATGGTACTTCCATTGGGTTCCATGCATAGGAAAATGTATACCCTCCATCAAAGCTTTCCCATAAACCGCATTCGTTTAACCGGTGTTCCTTTGCGTCACCTTCACGGTCGCCTACTATAATATGGGTTGGTTGCTTATCATCCACTGCTATGCAATGCGCATACCTGGGATCTGCCGACTGTACCCATCGACGAACGCCTGACTCAGTTCTCTTTCCTCTCCACACGCCGGCATTCAGGCTGATTGCATACAGGGAACCATCATTGCCCGCCAGCGCGATGGCCCGGCCCCCTGTTTCCGGGTATCCTTGGTTGTCCGGACTGATATCTGTAAAGGAGCTTGAGCAAGATACCAATGAGAAGAAGAACAATAGAGCGAACAATGAAATAAATCTATGTTTACAAAATTTACATCTCTTGTAATGCGCCAATAATGTTGCCTGCTGTCCAATGGATAGTAGTTGCATACTAAGTGGGTTTAATAGTGAGAAGCTATTGCGGGTAGGAAGAACACTTCAGGGAGTACAGCGACAAAACTTATAAAGAAAAAATCCCGATGAATAAATATACTGAAGCCTGGGAATTTTATAAATATAAAGAACCGTAGAACCACTGGAATTTTGTATGATATTTTTTATTATATCCTCTTAATACCACATGAGCTTTATTAGCCTAACCATCTCCTCAAGGTGCAATAATGATTGGTCCCGGATCTAAAGGTTTAGGACTGTAAATAAGACAAAAATCATTGAAAATCAATGACTAAAAATTTTACCATGCTATAACTAATTTTTTTAGTAAGTTTGGTAAAACGATTTTCATGAAAACAGGTCTGCCGGTTGATTTTTCAATAATCATCAATGAAAAAAAGATGGGTGCCCGTCTGGTTAGTATTGAAGATTTGGGTACCCAAAAAGTATTTGTCATTCATTTTGCCGATGGGTATGAGGATGGGTTTTACCTAGATAACGTTGTAAAAGGCGTGAATGAAAAACTGAGCATGCCGTATGCAGCGGCGGTAAAAGACGAAGTGGCTGTTTTTAATTTCCTGAATGAAAATATGGCGGTGAAAAATTTTGAATATTGCCATGAAGATGCTGCTTTTGCCAACGGCTGGATTTTTCGGGTGCAGCGCCCGCATGGATTTTTTTATTCATTCTATTTGAAGGGCTGTTATGTTTTTGATATTTACTTTGCTGCGGGCAAGTGGGTGGTATGCGTGGGTGATAAACTCTATCCGGATGGTATTGATCATCCATTTGTGGAGAAGGTTATCAGTGAAATTGGGGAGGAACCCGTGATTGCCAATAAACCCTCTCCTGCCAAATCAATTGAATTTCCCCTATTGTTTGATTACGAGGGCCAACAACGGATTGCCAATGGCATACTCATGGAAACCCAGCCTGTTCACCAATGCTATGTCGCGGTAAGGACTGACGACCCCAACAATACACTGTTATATCAATTCTTAAGAGTAAACCAGAAAGATAAAATCTTTACCTGGAACCCCGCTGGCAAGAAAAAAGAAAAGATGGCGAAGGCAATAGCGAGAGCACTGGAAAAAATGTTCAGCACAGCAAGCTTTTCCAGGAATTAATGTTTTCATAAAATTACGCTGCTGTAGATGAAGGGTCAGCGTTGTTCAGGGCATTAATCCTATTTTTATAAGAATAAATCGTTATCGATATGTATTCCCCGGAAACATTTCAGAACCCCAACGCCGTTTTTGTAAGCACTATTCATGTACTTAACACAGGGGAAATCATTGAATCAAGGGAAGGATTTGAAAAAGTGCAGGAACGTTTTTTATGGGCTGATCGCAAGACAGCTATCCAGCGTATACTTCAACTCAGATCAATAACCGACCTGGGAAAAAAATCCATCATTGTCTACTACAAAAAAGGGCATCAAATCAAGGAACACATCAATGTAGAAGCAAATTTTATTCCGCTGAGTTTCTGATTTGCCATGGTTAAGCGTTCCTCTTTGTGGCCAGCCTTTGATGTAAATTATGAATATAGTGAAAGAATAATGGGTAACTATTTTGTCATGTTAGCTTTCCCTGTTGGAAATTTCCATTTAAATCCACGCCAATACCCGCCATATAACCCTTTGGCGGCATTGCTGATACCCTTTGAATCAAACCCCGTTGCTTCATGTGCCTGCCGGATGCTTTTATAATTTTTTATCAGTTTTCCATTGGCTGAATATTGACTGACGGCAATCCTGCGCGAATAATTTTTCTTCCAAGCAGAGCGATCGACCATTTTTAAGTATTCAAAATCCTGTCTTCCGTTGTCAATTGAACGGCGTTGTTTTTCAGATTTGGAAACCAATTTAAGATTGGAAATCCTGTTATTATATCCATCGCCATCTTTATTAATTACATACATCCCATCTTTTTCAAAAGCAATTTTTTTCCTGAACCTCGCGAATACAAGCCGCCTGATATTATGGTAACGTGTAACTCCTTCGACTGTGAAGGATACTTGCAGGCTAATCATGGCGTCGCCTGTAAGTTTATTAAAATCCTTCACCACTTTTGGCTTCAGAATCCTGCCTTTCACAAATTGCTGGTTAAGCCGGGAATGAGGTATAATCCGGTCTAATGACTTGACCCTACCCAGGTTGGAAACCTGGTAATAACCTTCATAGTTCCGAACATCTTTCCAGGTTTCGCCTTTCAGGTTTTTGATTAACCGATTCTCGTATGGATACTTACTCCCCAATGGTGCCGTATAATTTTCTTCAGACATAAATAAAATCCCGCTGCGTGAGCAGCGGGATACATTAATCAAATACAGACCTTAAACCTTATCCTATGAAGGTTTAAAGATAGAATTTTCTTTTACCAATCTACATGAATAGATTCATGATTTTTCTAGTACCACATCCAGCTTTTCATTTTCAAACAACTAATGCTACGCCCCTTCCGGGGATTAGCGCAAACATATTTATTTTATTTTTAATATTTCTTGTCGAAACTATACCTATTCTCCAGGTCTAAAAATCATCTTTTCCCCAATTGCATACAAACGATCATCCCCACTCCCACCAGGCCATTTAACAAACAATCATGGAGCCATTCGAGGTTTGCTTGCCGCAGGAAATAAAGTACAAGGGCGGAAAAGCAAACAGCCAGGTTTAGAGTAGTCAAAAATATAAAAATGAAGGAGGAAGAAATTTTGCGTCGAAAAAAAACATAAGCAAAAAGTAAAACTATGCCTCCAACTAGTGCCGCATAACGAAGCATCATGTAGAAACTGGCAACGACAAAACCTTTACCCAGTTCGCTATTCGAACGATTAAATAGCACTAAAAGTCCGCCAATGCAAATAGTAGAAATGATAGCAAGTAATGGTTTCTTGTGCATCATTATTTATTTGTCCGCTTCCTTAAATCGTTCAACCATGCCATCCAATCATTTCTTTGGGACATTGGCAATTGATAATACCTTTTAGTCGACTCATCATAGAAAAATCCTCCATGCACACTAATGTCAACTTTATGAATGATACTGTCGATCGAACAGGTAACATAATATGCACCCATCCAAACATAATATTTTTCTTTTGGCAACAATTCCACGTTTTTCAAAAATATTCGAACAGAATCCGTATTCATTTTCACAAATGGAAAACTACCTAAAGTGTCAATAGAATAGCCCAGTCCGACATCGTCTATTATATTATACATTTTCCAATCTTTTGCTTTCTGCCAGTTGATTCCCTGGCCAACCGCGAATACAAATGAAAACAGCAACCCAAAACAAATAATGTATTTCATAAAAATTCATTAGTAACAAATACCCCAGTTCAGATGATTTGTCTTATCAGTCGATCTCGTCATGCCCGCTTGCAGTGTCATATTTCTGATATCTTCTCCTAGATCTCCAGGGTTAAATCCTCCCCCATTTGGCCATGTACCAGTAGTGAAAGGCAGATTAATTCCAGCACTACGCAAGGCCCGAATTGCAAAGCTGGAGCAATTATTTGAATTTAAATCATAATTAAATCCAGGATCATTTCCATGAGAAATATAATCCAGCATTGCAAAAAACTTTGAATTGTCCATTTCAATGGTGAGTGAAATATTATAACCATGGACTTCGTCATTGTTTAACTGTCCCTGATCCAATGGCGAGATAGGACTGGCGCCGGTCTTCGGATAAAAACCCACATTTCTGGTAATCCTTCCCGCCATATCCCACTGCGAAAGGATAAGAAAGGTATGCCCCGCAGACACCAAATCTGCGCTGCCGCCGGGCATAGTTCGCGTAAATCCCCAGGGCTCGCGGGTGCCGGGAACTGGTTGTGCCACACACAAACTAACACTGTAATGCTGCCCGTAGCCTGCGATATTATCAAAACATTTAGTATAATCCCTGATATCTCCAATAATATTGTTCCCACCTACAATGGTTAGATTAGGAATAACAGGCGGATCGGTAGTATTACCACCCGAACCTTCACCACTATCCGAGTATTGGCCCGCTTCATCATAACCAGTAGCATGCCCCCCTTCCTCCAAATCATACACTTCGCAACCAAGGTCAATATCCCAGTAATAAGCCTCGTAACCTTCGCTTTCATTGTATCCAGCTGAATAATAACAAAGTTGAATCATCATCAGGTTGCTGGCCTCTGTGACTGACCTTCCCGAAAGTGAATGAGGTGCCATTTTTTTTATCCCGCCTTTGGATTCCAGTTTGTATTCCCTTATAAAATGATCCTGCCAGTCCCGCACCAAAACAATACCCGAAAATGAAGATTGTCCATAAAAATAATTACTATCCGGGAAATAACTGACCAGTTCTGTGTGAAATACCATGCTGCTATCCTGCCAGACCCTTAGTTTTTGTAAATAATCCGTATTGAACACCCTGTGCTTATCCAGGCTGATGCCGATGTATTTACTGACGGGATAATGCACCGGTACCCAAACCGATTTTAAACCTCCGGATTTATTGGCAACCGCGTGTTCCCAATCCAATTGCCGGTTTGACGCAGTAAAAAGCAACCCTGTTCCAGCCGCAGGGCTATTCGCCTTCAACTGAACACAGTGCCCGACATATTCTCTGGCTGCTGCAATCGGATCAATGATGGCAGATTCCTGCGGGTGCTGTTTGTAGCAACCCATCAGCCACACCAGGCAACCTGCCAAGAAGCCCAGCCATATAACTTGTTTACTCATAAGAAATAAGTATTTAATATTTGGCTTTAAGCTTGCTTAGGGTGACTTCTGCAATATCCAGATAGCTCGCAAGGTGTTTGCCGGGAACACGCAGCAATAGTTCCGGATGAGCATCCATCAGCCATTGGTAACGTTCGTCAGCACGCTGCATGCGGATGGCGAATAATTGCCAGGCCCAGTGCTGGTGGTAGCGCTGGGTAAGGATACGGCCGGTGATATTGAACTCGGGGAAGGCCTGGTAGATATCCTGTAACTGGGCATGACTGATATAATACACTTCAGTTTCCTCCAGTGCCTGCAGGTATTCGTAGCCGGGCGACTGGTTGTAAAAACTCTCAATGGAAATAACGACATCCCCTTCTTTCATGAACCAGGAACATACTTCTGCTTCGTCCTTCAGGTAGTAACAACGCAAGATTCCCTTGCTGATGAAATAGACGTTCCGGCAAACATGGCCGGCTTTCAGCAAAAACTCCTTCTTAAACAGCAGGCGGTTTTGCAGGATAGTACCCAGGTGCGCCCGCAGTTCGGGCGAAAGAGGTTGAATGGCATCGAGAAATTGTAACACTTCTTCCATGCAAGTATTTTTTGTTGCCCTAAAATTATCAGGTCCCTTGCATGCATTGTCGACTAAAATTTATCCATTCCCGGAAATCCCTCTATAAAAAAACACCTAATCTATAATTTTAAAAAATGAATTATCTTTAAGCACACACGTGTATAAACCTTATTTGACCACTCAATATGCTTCCCGATTTCAGCAAACCCGGCCAGCAGTATTTTGAACGCAGCGATTCGTTGCCAGCTGGCTATGACGGGATGATTTTACAGGGTGCCCGGGTGTTGACGGCGCACCATGAACAAACCGGAACCCTGGTATTGCAGGAATTACAGACCAATGATTTTGTATTTAAGTTTAACGTGTATCATTTACTGCGACCATTGACACTCAGTGGCTATTGGCCTCCTGCCTTGCTGTCCTCTTTTCTAGCGTTAAAAAATTCTTTCCGTTATGCTTTCAAGGGCTTAACACCTGCAACGCTCAAACAGGGGGAATTTGCTTTATTGCACCAGCATCACCCAGAAGCAATATTGGATTTTAAACAACCAGGTACCTATCATTCGCTGGAAGTCTGCTGGCAGGAGAAGACGGTTCAGGAATACATGAATCTGTTTACCTTGTTGCAACCATTGGGCGTAGAAAAAAACAGGCGTCGGAATTTTTTTGTAACGAAGCATAGCACACCCGCAATAAATGGAATATTCCGCCTTGCAAAGGATCTAATCGGTTTTGGCAACAACAGTGTGGCAGAAAGAAGGCTATTTGAACACAAGGTAGAAGAATATCTTTTATCAATGCTGATAGTTGCCGGCCAACCGGCCATACCGGTAAAGAAATACCGGAGTGCAGAGCAGGAGAAAATTCAGGAACTGGCCGCGAGACTAAGATCGCATCCAGAAAAAAAATTCCCATTGGAAGACCTGGAACGTGAAACGCTCATGAATGAAAAAAAACTCAGCCAGTTATTTGAAGAATTGTATGGCCAATCCCCCTTCGAATACCATATGGCTGCACGCATGGAAATTGCTCACCGTTTGCTTGAAGAAACCACGCTAACCATACCCCAGGTGGCCAAAAAGGTAGGCTATGCATATAGCGCCAATTTTACCAGGAAGTTTATGGATTTTTTTGGTTACCCGCCCAGCCGGCTGAATCAATTCCGGTGGTAGAAATCAATGATAAAGATAAAAATACATTCTTGAAATAAAATTAACCCCTGGCCATTATGAAGGTTTCAATAATCTATTTGATATTGAGCGTGCTGGTGCACTTTGAACTTTTTGCGCAAGATACTATCCCTGTCTTTGGAGGAAATTATGTAATTAAAAAGCGTGATTCTTCCTTTATCTATCTTAAGCCGCTCGAAACAACAGATACCGGTACCATACGGTTGAAACGGGTAAGACACGTGACAAATGCAGAAGATGGAGACTTCCTCTCCCTGGATAGTTGTTTCTTTCCGGATAATGACATTATTAATTGCGGAGGGGCCACTGGTGTTTCTATTAAGAACTCTTATTGCGCAGGTAAGATATTAATAATTGGATCAACCGATACCTCAAAGGCGCTGCTCGATAATTTATCGACAATAGTTTCCATGATGGCTTTGAAGTCTCTCAGGTTATTGAATGTTTACGGTAAATCGCCCACTCTTTATGGTATCATCTGTGATTCCTTGACGTTAGAAAAAATGAACTGTACTTCTATACTGCTGAATACCGCAGTTATCAAATCCTACTTTTCAATGGGGTTTGCGGGTATGGGCGGAAATAGCCTCGAAATTGCAAACGTAAAGATATATGGTTCGGCAAATATCCGGACGCATGGTCTCAATAAGTTTTATATTCAGCGCTCTGGCATTGAATCGTTGATGATTGGCAGTCTTGACAATTTAACACCTGCCGGTTTTAATACGATTGCTTCGACCTATGGCTCTATTACTTTTCAAAATCCTTTTTTGAGAGTCAATTGCAATGGCGTATATGTAAAGAATTTTCTTAAGCTAGATGACAGCTATGTAAAATTGTTTGTAAGAGGGGAAGACGGCGATGTGTTCAAAAAGCGAAGCAAGGATGGTTTTGGTTATTTTAAAGAGGCGGAATATAAAACAAATATTTCGCTTGCTGGACTTACTATGCTGGAGGATTCAAAACTTTACCTTCCTCCTACTTTAACGCCTTCACAATTACAGATGAATTCGACCTCACTTTTGAATTCCTTTGTATATCTGGTGTTGGATAGCGCTGCTTTATACAGGCAATATGGTGACGTACAGGACTATTTTTTTAAAACCATTCAATTTTACCAGGACAGCAGTAAAATGGACGATGACAGAAAAAAAGAACTGACAGAACGCCTGAATTATCAGAAAACCTTGTATAAAGAAAGAATGATTGGTGCTGAACCTTTTTCTATTGGGAAAATGACGAAACTTATCTGGATGAAGTTTTTGAAGTTCACAGTGAACTACGGATATAAAGGAGAAAAGGCCTTTGTCATTACACTTGGAATATTTATACTTATCTGGAGCTTAATATATTATTTCCGTTTTGGTGAAGAGATTGTAAGATACCTGGTTAGTTTGAACGAAGAATCTTCCTTTAACAAGGAAACAACCGGAATCATATCGGAAGGGAAAAAATTTTTGATGTGCTGCTGGTTTAGCTTTGTCGTATTTGCAAACCCCAGGTTCCCATCTTCATACTTTATGTTTACGCAAAAACTTTTCAAATGGCTATGGCGCGAATGGCTGTTTGGGTTGCTATTGTTTGTTTTGTTTATCGTGTATATCGCCTCGAAATATAATTTTATACAAAAGATGTTTGGATTTTAGATTTTGGCGCCAAACGACATTTAACCTAAACCCGTGCAGCGACTTTCTTTGGTATGCCCGGTAAGCCGTAGTCACAGTCAAACCAAGGCAACACCTTGCAGTTAGAATCGGTAGCGGACGATCACCCAATGAAAAACCCTATACTTTTTTTTTCTTTGGTTAGAGGAAAATCAGCGCAAGCTTTTTGCATTTATGACTATGCGATGGGAAAAAATAGAAATTGAATTAAACTGCATTGGACTACGCTTGCCGGACTTCCAGGAGAAAACTGTTTTTTTTTGCTTATAATAATGATCGCCAATTGAGAGGTATCCAAATCATCGATTTGCCCAACTCTTTCCGGCGTGTCCATAAGATAAAAAAGCATGCCGCCAATTAATGCGGCCCACAATCTGAAAATCAACCGTAAATAAACGAACAATGCAGATTGAACATCGGTCGACAATACAATCGGGGATGCTGAAAATGTCAAGCGTCAGCACTAGCCTACGTTTATAGCGCCATGGGTGGTGGCAGGGCTGCAGAAGGCAGTGATACAGCGACTTAAAGCACATTAAAAATGTCCTTTTGCACATGATTTTTTGTTAGCCGGTTAGCCTTCCGGGTAATACATTTAAGGATTGAATGGCCTGGAAGCGGATCAGAGACCAATTACTGGTTTACCTTTAGATAAGATTGGAGAATGCATCAGGCTATTGTTAATACAGCATTGCGCAATTGTGGATGATCAAGATTTTTAGTACCGCGCCCGGATTTTTTGTAACCAAAATTATTTTTTTTAATTTGAAGCAAGCGCCTGCCATATGCCGACCAGCATTTTTGCTGACTAAATGTTTCCAACATGCAACTGAAACTCACTGATCCAAAGCAGGCTTTTCAATTTTCGACCTCCCTCCCACCCGGCTACCAGGGACCGGTTCTGACGGATGCGCAAATCCTGAGTGCAACCAACACTAACGGAACTGTTGTACAACAGGAGGTCGCCAATTCGCACTATATCATCAGGCATAACAGTTTTTATTTCCTGGAGGCTTTCCGGTTAAAAGCTTTCCAGACCGGTGCGCGCCTGGTCGCATTCCTGGCACTGAAAAACAATTTCCATTATACAATTGAGGGTGTTGGTACAATTAAGCTCCGGCCTGGCCAGTTCGCGTTTCTGCACACAAGCGGAAAGCCTGCTACTGCTGAATTCAGCAAAGGCAAACAACACGAATGCCTGGAAATCTCATGGTCCGATGAATGGCTGCGACCATTGGCGGATAAATTCGAGTTTCTGCAACCCCTGTTTGTGTCACCTGAAAGCAATCAATCTTTTATCCTCCACCCAAAGCCACGGCAGGCTGGTGTGATGGCGCTGGACCTGGTCCAGGATATATTGAAGACGACATCCGAAGCAGGTGCGAGCCGTCTGTTGTTTGAAACAAGGACGAAGGAATACCTAATCCTGTTGCTTATCGAAGCCGCACGCAAACAAGACCCAGCCTCATCCTTCACTGCAAAAGAAAAAGACACACTGTTACTGATTGGTGACATGATCCGTAAAACTTTCAAACAGAAGTTTACCATCAGGGATCTAAGCCGCCAGGCCGGAATGAGTCCGACCCGGTTCAAGGATGGGTTCAAAGAATTACATGGAAGTCCGCCAGGTGAATGGCAGATGGATGCAAAAATGCAGAAAGCAAAGCAATTGTTGCTCGAAGGCTGGCAACCCAAGAATGTGGCTTTAGAGATTGGCTATGCAGGCCCGTCCAATTTCTCCAATAAATTCCATGATTATTTTGGCTACTGGCCAACTGAAATCATGCCCAACCGATCCAAATAAAACAACTATTCCAAGTCGTTAGTCAACATAATAAATGTCTTTTTGCACATTGGTTTAATTTGGAAGCAATACCCTATCTCTCTCAACTTTACCCAACTAAATTAAACCTCCATGCGAAAATCCTATTTTGCTTCTTCCTTCACTGCCATTACCAGCTTTCTATTTATCCTGCTTTTTGTTTACGCGGCCCTGAGCAAATTAAACGATTTTCATAAATTCAAAATTCAACTCGGCCAATCACCACTGTTAACCTCGTTTACCGGGTTGGCTGCCTGGCTAACCCCTGCGGTTGAGATCGTCCTTTCTTTTTTGCTCTTATTAGAAAAATACCGGCTGCTGGCATTGCATTTTTCTTTGGGCTTAATGAGTATGTTCACCGCCTATATCATTGCCATCACAAAATTCAGTACCTATATACCCTGCTCCTGCGGAGGCATTTTACAAAATATGACGTGGAACCAGCACCTGCTGTTTAACCTGGGTTTTGTGGTGCTGGGTTTCTGTTCCATTATTTTTTACAATAACCGATCTCAACCATCCCCTTCCCTGCCCATTTCTTTGTTGCAACAAAATACTCCTTCGGACCAGCTATCTAACAGGAGCGCGGACTACCTGGCACCGTGAAAAGAAAACAGGAGCAGCAGATACCGAAAAGCTGTATAAAAGAGTAGGTATTCATTTCAATTAAAAAAAAACAATTATGAAAAGTTCTAAAACATGGATGATTTCTGCATTTGCCATCGCTGCAGTTGCAGCTTTTGCTTTCAAACCTGTCCCGGTTTCCGGCAATGCATTTGATTCGTTAAGGTATAAGCCAATCGGACCAGGCAATTGCCCCCAGGTTACCTGTAAGGCCGTGGGCACCACTTCCTGTAATGGCTTTTACCAGAATGACAACTGCACCACGCCGATTACAGACGATTTAAGTTATACACCCTGATAACGTGTAATAGAAATTGGCGAAGCCTTTCGCCAATTTTTATTTTATTCTACCAGGTATGAATCCAAGAAATTTATTTAGCGCCATTAGTACGATGCTTGCGGGTGTCCTGATTATTGTATGCCTGTATAGTTACTCTACTTTCAGATTGAGCCATAAATCTTCCTTTACCAGGCTGTTCCCTGCACACCTGCTGACAGATTTCAGGTTCACCGATCTGCAATACAATTCCTATTACTTTGCAGGCTCCGACAGCCAAACCGTCTATCTAGGCAATTATACAGCACCGGATAAAGTGCTTGCCATATCTACTGATTTTTTAAACAGACATTTTATTTCGCTGAACATTTCAGACTCAATAAAAATGAACTGGGAAAGGGCAAGAGTTATTACCAGGGGAAATGAATTTTACCTGGGTGAAGGCAGCAGCCCCGCTATGCTGCATACCGTTTCTGCAACGAATGCAATGATAAGAGTCCAAATGGACAGCCTGCATTTTGACAGGGACTGGCTGCCCTTATCTCTTACTTCCTTTGTGGTAAGGACCTATTCAACACCCATGAAACAAAATATACTGGTTAAAAAAACCACCGGTACCGATACTGTAATTCAGTCAAATGGCATATTGGAGAAACAAATTGACGGCAAATTCTGCACCGACGGTGGTTTATTATTTGACAGGGAACAATACCGGTTGATATATATTTATAATTACCGTAACCAGTTTATTGTGATGGATACCAATCTGCATATTATTTCCAAATACAGGACCATTGATACGACTACACATGCCAAGATTACACTGGACACTATAAAGGCGGAAAGCAGGGTTACTTTTTCATCTCCGCCATTGATGGTGAATAAACGGGCCTGTATTGCAGCCAATAAATTATTCGTCAATTCCGCATTGACGGCCGACAATGAAACACCCCTGGGCAAATTGGGAACGGATATTGATGTATACAACCTTAAAGATGGTACCTACCTGTTCAGCTTTTCTGTGCCCTCATTCCGCAATGAAAAGCTAACATCTATGGCAGTGGCCACTGATCGGCTATATTGCATATTCGGTAAATGGCTGGCCAGTTACAGGCTGCACATAAAATGATTCGTGCGATCAGTGGGTTTCATTTTCTGCGGCCTGGATGTTAGCAACGATATAGTCTTCGTCTTCTGCAATTCCTGCCACGGCATACAGCAATCCATCTTTCCCGATCACTATATTGATATCTCCCCTTTCAAATTCATAATACTTTAAAAAAGGATGATCAAAGCCCATACCTCCTGTGAAGAGATTGATATTGCGCGGGCTTGTATACCTGCCTCCACGCAGGCTGTTTAACCAAAATGCCTTCTCCTTGTCTGCATTAACACTAATAAAT
>Ga0070666_10000036_pt1 | contig 119230 bp, 114 predicted proteins | sample KBSS23metaG_FD_64677 | JGI IMG/M metagenome (GOLD analysis project Ga0070666, IMG submission 64677) | Switchgrass rhizosphere microbial communities from Kellogg Biological Station, Michigan, USA - KBS S2-3 metaG | ecosystem: Host-associated > Plants > Roots > Rhizosphere > Soil ... | reverse complement strand
CTCTATTAAGAATTGAACGAATTATTTCATCTAAGTTCTTAGAAATTAGTTTCTGCTTTTCCATGCTATGAATTTTAAGTTGACCTCCATGAAGATAGTTTGACCGAATAGTATATCCCTTCTTTAGAAAACCCATCGCATCTTGCGGTGTGAAATTACTCCCGTTGTAATACCTTGAAGCCCTATGGACCAGATTTTTTGTAATATTTTCATCACGGGTGCTAGTAAATAAGCATTCCAAAGAAGACATATATAATGAAATCTTAATCGGGAGGAAAGGTGTTGTTCTGGCGAGGCCAAGAAAGATTCGGGCTCGCTCTACACGATTATTTTTATTGTATTCATGACTAAGGAAACCAGCGATCATAACACTACCGGGAGCTGATACATATAAATTATCTTGAGAGCTATCTCTTTCCGACATATCAAATAATGCTGCTGCCAAGTTGGTTGCGTTCCAAATATCATTTTCCGTAAAGACTAAATCATCTCTTCCACCTTCTGAGTTAGAAAAGAGTGCAGTAGGCCTAAGGATTTGCCCCTTATTTTTTTCTAGGCAGTATGCAATTGTAAATGAGATATCAGCGGAAGTGTCTTTTTCAAACCATAGAAACCCCATTAGATTTAGAGCAGCTGTGAAAGCTTGACGGCATTCATTTTCAAGCAGCTCTTCAATTTGTTCCAGAAATGATGCTAATTTGGTATCAACTGTGCGCTCTAAATACAGAAATGTGTATTGGGCAAATTGTCGCGTAAGCAATTTGCCAAAAAGTAACTGAACTTCAACTGAATTTAATTCTGATTGGAATGTTTTATCCATTTCTCGAAATGTGAAATCTCCGTATGTAAATGGACGTGAGTTGTCGTTTTTATGTAGCTTGAAATTTCGGAGACAGCTGATTACTTTATAGACCATGATTATTGAATTTGAAGTTCGTTTGTAAACTGGGCCAAACTGATGTTCAGTAAAGTTGCTGCGGATTGTATATCAACCACCATTAGTAAAAACCTTTTGTTACCTGATGGTGTTTCTGCGGAGACCCGATTAAACTACTAAATAGGTTACATTTTCTATTTCTTGTGGGGAAAACTCTTCACTAAATGTTATTTGAAAACCGTTGTCGCCTTGGCTTTCTCCACGTGGCTTTGTGCAAAGTTAAATAATAAGAACTAATGCTGGGCGTTGTTGGTCTCTTCGGTCTGTTGTTAATTAACAAGGCTAGAGCCATGATTCAATCGTTTTGCCCACTTGAACCGCTGCTGATGCTTACATATAGCTGATGTTACATTGTCCAGCCCTGCTTTTGGAAATACTTTTGTTGGCTGCTGGGTTATGTTCAGTCAGCAAATTGGTGTAAATATTCAAACAAAGTTTTTTTGTCACATTTAGTCGTCAACGGAAAATGTTGATGATGCAAATACTTGTGTTCAGTAACAATTTTAGAAAATACACGTACACAAACGGGTCTTGTATCTAAGGTCAAACCAGAGTAGTCAAAATCTGTATTGTAAATCTCATCATATGACGAAAAATCAGGTGAAGGGAAAGTCTCTTTATATTCCGTATTGAGCTTAGGTTGAAAGAACTTAATAAGCGAAGCCTCAAATATTGTTATTTCTTGCCCTGCTGTAACTCGTTTGGATGCTTTCTTTTGTAATTCTTTTAAACTGTCAACGGTGAAATTACTTCTGTCTGTACTTGGTGAAACAAACGAAGTAGCTAAATCATTAACTGCTATTTTTATCCCAATAATTAATACTTCTTCATTGCTCCCACTGTTAAGTACTTCAAGAGCTATTTTCTGAATTTTATCGTGGTTGACTAGTCTATAATCAATTTTTTTTGTCGCTGTTCTTCCGAACGCTTGTCCTATGTACATTACTTCTAAGTCAGAAGCGATAGGCCCAGTGAATGAAGTCCCAACTAAATCGGTTTCTAAAAAGAAGAAATTATTTATCATCAAATAATCTTTGACGAAAATGTTTTTATGTTCCTTAATGTCAATGTTGTAATAGCCATCTTTTACCGAATGTATTTTTAAATCATTAGAGCTTCTAAAGTTAATATACTGTTTGTCGTGATTGTCGTTAAGCCAGTATAGTTTTGTCATTATATCATCCTTCTCAAACGGAACGCTACTTTCGAAAAAAAGCTTTTTCCTTTTGCATATCATATAAATGTGGTACTTGTCACTTTCGATTTCGTCTTTTACTTCCTTTTTGTCTAGGTCTGCTGGATTGAAAATACACAGTTTACTCGAATAAAAATTTAAACCTAATTGCCAGTGCATATTTTGAAGATTATTTTGTAGTAGGATTTCTCTGAACCTTGCAAGCAACGTCGGCTTTAAGGCGGCAGGGCATAGAATTCGATCTGCCCGAAACCACTAATTGAAAATATAAAATTGGATTTAAGAACTAATGTTGAGATTTATTCGTCCAACCCGAACCGATGCCGGGATTTGCAAATATCTTAAGATACAATGTGAAGCCCAACTTGCATAAAACCCAATGTTATTCACTGTTGTTCTCAGACAGTACACGTTCGAAATCCTTGTTACCAAACCAATTTGAATTACGATTGTCAGGTCGAGAAAGAGCCCACTTAGCAAATTGCCTTGCCTTTTCTTTATTTTTGTTTTCAAAAATAATTGTCATCGCCCATGCAAATCGTAAGTCAGTTGTTGCGATAGAAACACCTAATCTTTTTGCCCAGTTGTCGTGAAACTCAGTCATTTCAGAAACTTCAAATTGGTCAAGGATATTCGGTGTCGAGTTAAACTTTTCAATTACAGGAAAAGCTTTGTCTTTAATTGTGTCCAATATTTTAGATAGTGTCACAAGATTTGTCGCTTCATCGTCAGCATATTCCCATTTTTTACCTCTTGCATATGGTGTCAAGCTGAATTTAAATTCATATTGATAGGTCTTGAGTTTAGCCAAATCCTTTTTGCCATTATAATCTTTGTCAATTAGTTTGGGATGAATAGCAAAACCTGCTGAACAACTGCCGCCCCACCTACTTGGGTCAATATAGACAGCAATTAAATAATTGTCTGTTTCTTGTTTGTATTCAAAACCTGTCCCCTTAAAACCATGAAGCCGCATTTCTTGTCCGAAAGGTTTTGCTATTTGCTTTTTAAAGTCCGCTGTAGTTATCATGGTGTATCCATACAATGGTGCATAATTCGTTAATTGCTGCTATTAAACGGAGTTAGCAAAAAAATAAAGCGCTTATTATTAACGGTTCAGCGATCAACATTTTGTATTGTTATTAGCGCAAACCGTTTTAAGACTATCCGTCTTTAGAAAATGGAACTATAACATCGAGTCGTCAAAAATAAGCATAGGGAGCAGCAGCAGCCTTAGCTTGCGGAATATTAGTTTTAATCTCATTCAAATATGTGTTTGCCAAATGAAAATTCGAAATAAAAACATCAAAACGATTTTGATTATAAGTCATTGAGGAGAATGACTTTTCCGCAGTCTCAATAACTTCGTAAAGACCAAGTATAATCTTTTGTGCTTGTAAAATCTGCGATTTTTGCAAAAGAGTTTGAAGGGTAAATATAATACTATAAATACGCACTGTTGTTGGTGGGTGGCTGAATTTTCTTGCACTTTGAATATCAATTGATTTAAAATCAAATATCCTAAATTGGCAATAAATTGCGAAGATCCAATGCTCCAAAAATATCTGTGTGCTTTTAAAGATTTCCTTTTGTACTATCGGTAAAGTATTAGGATTCGTAATTAATCCTTCAGTAGCCAGAAAGAAATTAACAGTCGCAAAAATATCAGCTTCAATTTCAAAAGACTGAGACAATGCTGAATCGTCATTATTTGTTAAATTATTCTCATAACTTATTTCACTCCAAACTTCCTGATGAAGTTTATTGTTAATAAATCCAACATGACCTAAATAAATATGGGCTATCTCATGGAGAAGCATAAAATCTAAAGCGAAATAGAAATATTGCATTGCATATAACCTTCGTTTAGAATCTCTTGGTAAAACAAAAGGACCTCTCAGCGTATCAAATGAAATTCCATTATTCAATATTCTACTTAACTCAAAGTTTTCATCTGCTTCTACAGATGATATTCCAAGTTGTGGCAAATTATGCTTTGAGGAAAATAGTTTTGTAAAAAGATCAAAAAAGATAAGGTGAACTCCGGAATTAATCCCGATAAAGAATTTTCCATTAAATTTTGTTGCCGATCCATTGACTATTGGACTATTGATAAAATCAAAATAAACATTCGGGATTCCAGTTAACCTTTTTTTTATAAATGTAAAAAGACCTGTCCAAGATTCCCTTAAATGCAGATGCGGATCATGCGAAGCAACCAAACGCGACTGATCCAATCCCCCTTTTTCGAAAAAAACTTCATTAAAGTCAAGTTCATCTGAAGAATTAGTTTTGTAAATATATAATTCTATTTCTTCGGCTTTGAGCAATTCAACGTAAAAATCTTGAAAATTGTATAATTGAATAAGAAAATTATCTTGCATTCTTATAGCCACAGGTGGCTTATAGTTTAAATATCCGATCTGATCGGCTTTACTCAATTGTCCAAATTGCAATAAATTCAATTTAAATGTTTACTGTTATTTGCATAAATCAACTCTATATCCCCGTTTTTACTTTTCCAGTTAAGTGTTAGACGACTGTCACCAGCGATTACGATTCCCTCAGGGACATAAAGAGTTGCAATTAAAGACATAAGAATTTTGCTTGGGTTGTTTAAGATTTTGGTGTCGCCAATTATTGCTGCCAACGTCGACGACTTGCTGCCGGGCTGGCTTCCGTGATCCGTCAGCTCGGCTGCCGAACTTGTTAAAAATTAAACTTGAATATAACAAAATTTGGGTTTCAAAACAGTCGCTTCCATAACTACTGCTGATGTATAACAAATGCTCATTGCAACAACGGTCGAGCCAGCCTATTAGGAACCGATTGTTGGATGTAGTGTATGTAGTGTTTATTTTAGTCCACGTTTTTCAAAATTTACTTCAGTTTCTTTTGACTGCTTATTCTTTTTAAAAATGTGATTTATCTCTGTCTGAGTGAATGAAAATAATGAAACAATGGAGAGAAAAGTTCCAAATCCTGTCAATGTGAAAAAGGAATAGTAATTTCTCCATTTAGATAACTCAAAGGTCAAGTTTGTACGTGTAAAGTCACTAATTATAAGTAACCAAAATCCGATAAGTACAAGATTTAACACCTGATTAATTTTGGAAACACTAAATGGAAAAGGAGAAACGAGTTTGAAGAATTGTTTTGTGGTTCCATAATATTTCCTGTTTATAGTAGTCTTATAAAGCGGCCCAATAACATCGTCCTCTATGGCATCCATATGCTTTTCCCAGTTAACCTGCCAATATTTACTTCCTCGATTTACAAAATACCATCCAATTGAAAAAACAAGTCCAAGATTGGCAAGTGAAAAAAGAATTTTAAAGGAATTAATACTGCTGTCTAATTTAGAAAGCGCAAGGAAATAACCTGCGATTATTGCACCAATAATTGTCCAAAAAAATGATGTTCTCTTCCAATAGAGTTCTATTTCAAATTTACGAATGTCAAGTATTTGTTTGAATACTTCCTGCTTATTCCCTTCATAATTGTCAAACAGTGAAATATATTTTTCTCTGCCCTTAATTGTAGCGTGTTTGAATTTGTCGTTTGGGTCTGTCATAGTATTGCTGGCAACGTGGGCGGGTTGCTCCCGGGCTGAATTTGAAAAACGTCGAGCCCGTTTACTGAACCAAGTTAAAAAATTAAACTTCAAATTATTCTATATTAAGTTTATAAAGGCCGCCTTAAGGCCGCTGCTGACAAAGACTTATTAACGATTGCGACAACGTCCCGCCAGCTTAGCAGCAAAGGCCGCATGTCAGCTGTAACCCTATTTTGCAAGTTTTTCTATGCGACTTTTTGTTAGTCTTTTTGATACCTCGGAAGCAAGTAACCACCATTTGTTATTTTCCGATACTTTATTAGTAATCCGAGAACTTGCATCCTCTGCCAAACCTATAATGCCACCAATTGTCCCGACTATTGGAATAAGTGAAATTAGTCCAGTTATAGTAGATGAAATTCCGAAACCACCACTTATTTTGCTAGAGATCTCATCTTTATTGCAAGCCTCTGCCATTGCTTTATATAGACTGCATTGATCCAGCTCTCCATTAGGCAATTCTTTTATGAATTCTCTGAATGAATGTGCATAATGTCTAATTGCCTTATCTTCCTTTAGTGCCGCAAATTCTTCTAGCCCTTTAATGGAAAAAGTTAGACTGGCAATATCAAATGCTTTGTTGATTGCACTTAGCTGGCGCGGTGAACTCTGGATTTTCAAATCTACTGGACGAATATTTATAAGTTTGTTTATTCTTTGACAAAGAGACAAATAAGACGGAATCGCAAAGATTGCGGTGTCGAAAGTGTCAGAAACGTGTGTTTGTGTTAATGCGTCTTTTATAATTTGTGTTTTTGCTCCTGACGGGACTTTTTTTAACCAATTTCCAATAACATTATCCTTTAATAGGACATCAATTTGATTATAGCAGGGTTCAAGATTTTTGGCCAATCCCAATTAAAATATATTCCCCAATCTTGTTTTATAGGATTGTCACCAATATGGTATTTCACTCTATCTGGCAAAAAGGTGTCAGCTGGAGCAAGGTAGATTTCGTCATACAATAATGTCAAACTAACGGTTTCATCGATTATTGAATTATGATTTTTGCCAAAAAGGGTTTTATAGTATGGGTGACTTCCATCATAACTATCTTTAATTGATTTATTATAGTGCTCTTCAGCGCTTAAAAGCCAAAGAAATGCTCCTGCATAAGGAAAGCCTAAAACTATTTTATTAGTCATTTGGTGATCGCTTATGGGTTACAGCTCACGTTCAGGGCTTGCAGCCGGGCTGAATTTTGTGATTTTTCCGCTTGGAATGCCCTTTCGTCATCTATTAAAGTTCAAAAATATCCTTAGCTTTTTTCCAATTCTTTTTTAAGATTGGTTTACTTACTGAGGTCTCGCCATTTGAAGGTTCGCCGGAGAAGTGACAGAATTTTTCTGGATATTCTGTGTCACCAAACTTGCTCCAAGATTTATAAGCATCATAGCTCATAGGCTTATCAACGTTGAAAGGAATTTCTACCCCTGTCCTAATACAATAACCTGTTTGCTTGTCGTTGCTCTTTTTTGTTTCAACTTTTGGCGAAGATTGTTTAGTCGGGTCGTTTTTTAATTTTTCAACTTCTTTAGGTGCCTCCACATAAGCAAAGTCCGTGGCGTTGTTCAAAATAGATTCGATGTCTTTCCATGCGTCTTCATAAACGTGTCGATCTGCTTCATCAGCTCTCTCAATCAAGATTCCCATTTCCCTGTTGTTCTGTTGAGAAAACTCATATAAGTTCATTGATGAGATAATCATCTTCTTCTCGTTGAGATAACATTTTGCATGAAGGTTTTTGGAAAAGTATAAACGGATATACTTCAGATTTTGCAAGTAACTCATTTCAGTTGGGTTAAGCTCCTGTTTACCAAAAATGATTCTTACCTCTGTTTTTTCTCGCTCCTTGTCGTTAAGAAGTTCCTTGATGTTATCTGACAATTTGAGATAAGGGCTAATGATATAAAGTCGTTCACGAGCTTCTCGAATTAGTTCTTCAACTCCTGCTGAGATCCCAGATGTTCTTAAATATTTTGCCATTACCGTGTAATTATATTTTTGTTTCTAAAAGTTTTATTTTAGTCCTGTCGATGAATATTGTACGATTGCAAGCCGTGACGCTCGGCGGTGACGTCTTGCTTCTGAGCTAGTTTCAGTGATCCAAACTTATCGACCTAGTGTGAATTTACGTTGTGTTAGTCGAGATGATGCAGAATAGATGCCTCGTGCTGATTATCCGAAGAATTTGGCCGCCGTATTTCAAATGTTTTTGATGTATGCGGCCGCTATCGATTTAGCAGTTTTTCCTTTTGAGCTAAGAATTCAGTTTCAGTTAATATTCCCTTGTCTACTAGCTCTTTGAGTTTTGTTAATTCGTCAGATAATGAAAAGCTAGTGTTGCTTTCTATCTTTAGAAGGTGTTCTATTTCGGCCGGTGTTCTATAATTATTTGGAGTGAATCTACGCCAGAAGGTTTCAATTACACTAAAATCCGTATTCTTTACAGAAAATGTTAATAGCTCTTCTGGATTTGCAAGCTTAATCAGGAGGATATTGTCGACACTAATAAGCTTGACTTGTTTACTGGCAACGCCGGTCATTCCGCCTACAATTGCACCTACCGGGCCTAACAATATACCACCCACTAAGGCTCGACCAAGTATCGACTTTTGTTTCTTTTCAACTATTTGGTGTTGTGGTTCTATCGTTACATATTCGATTCGATCGAAAGGAACCCCGAATCGTAGGCTATTGAAGAGGGGATCTATCTTTAGTTCGAACCCCTTAGGGAGTATCGAGATTTCGAGGTTGTGTTCATTTGGGACGCGATTTCTCAATCTTTCATCTGCTGCGGGAAGTCCTCCAAGATAGCTTACATTTCCAAAAAGCCTTTTCCCTGCTCGTTCAAAAAAGGAATACGTTCCAAGTATCTGGGTTATTTCTTCTTTAGATTTTGGTTGCATTAGTGTTTTTTTGGTGAAGCGATTTTAACCGATCGCCAGCAAAGTAGACGGCTTGCTATAGGGCGGGGCTTTTGTGCCACTCAACTTGCTTTGAAAATTTATCTTTTTTTCTACTCCAAACACAAATTGCAACACGTAGATCTTGATACTATTCAGTGATGCAAAATGCTGATTGATCATCCGTCAATCCCTGCTTTTAGACAATGCCTATGTTAGGCACGAGTCTTCTGTTTAATGTATTCTTCATTGAGGGGCTCAGTGTAGTCAATTTCAATTAGAGTGATGTTTTCGAGCTTGCAGATTTTCTTTTTTAAGCTGTCTCTCTCTTTAAGTGCTTTTAAAGCCGCGATTCCACCCCAAGCTTCTATTGGGAAATAGTGTTGTTGACCTTGGTATTCGTAGGCAATTCGCTTTTCTGGAATAAAAATATCTAACTCAAGTCCATTCAACCATTGTGGCCTATGGTTTCTGAGTATATTTGAATTTAAGTAAATTTTCTGGACGATCTTGAAAAGAATTGTCTCACTTACGTTTCCTTCCCCTACTTTTCTAAAGCCAAATTCTTCTCGAGTAATATTTTCTAAATATTTCTCAATTTGACGAACTAGTTTGGACATTTTTTTATCATGGTTATTGATAATTATCCAAGAGAAATTACCTGAGTTGTGCTCATTGATGAGTTCTTGGCGCTGTCGTTGTAGAGTGCGATATTGTTCGATAGGAACAGTAAAGACTTCAGGTGTATAGTTATTTACATAGTCAGGAAATTTGACGCCAATCCGATAAGAAGACTGATTGATGTACCAACCAAATTTTTGTTTGAAATTTCCGCCGTACATAGGATGACAGAACTGTTGAGTGGGAGGAATCAGATTGCATCTATGACAGATTCTATCCTTGAATAAAAGTAATTTAGATTTATCAATTGATAGTGACTTTTCGGCAATGGAATTTGGAAATACAGCGCTTGGTAGTGGTGCCATTTTGAGTTTGTCGTTATACTCTATACGCATATTTTTGGATAATTCTAAATAGTTTTCGATGGCGACTTGATTGCAAGAACAAAAATACTGAGTACCATCAGGAGTTTCTGAAAATGTAAAAAAGGTTCCGTAGTGATTAGGATAATGTACAAATGGTAAAGGTAGATTTTCTCGAAGAATCGGAGAATCCAGCACCACAGACTGCGACGAGTTGGTAGAGCTAATTATTTTTGTTCGTTTTTGCATGAATGACTACCGCCTAACGTAGTAGGCTTACTGCTGGGCTAGCTTATTTGTTTCTTCCGCCCGATGTTAATGATGACAAAAGATACTATAGCACATAGTTTAATTTGTTGCCCGGTGTTATTCGTAGTAGGAAATAAAGCTAGATAGTGACCAAAATTGAGAATATATTTGTCGCGCTGTCATATTGCCAATGCGATGTCGTAGTATGTGGCATAGTACTAAAGTTCGTAGGTCTTAAATAGCACAATCATTAAGGGGCGGAGCGACCAACTCGGCGAGTTTTGCAGCTAGTTCTGCCATAGGTTCTTCTGCGGTACTCAAACCACTCCTTGAACCGAGCAATGGGCTTACTTCCCGCAGTTCTTCATATGTCGTATTATGTACAATGGGAACTAGTAGGTCACGAGCCAAGAGTGCAGAAAGTTCTTTATCGGCGATACCCTCTCCTTGTAGACGTCTTAGCAAGGCGGGGGTCACAAGTACTATTCCAACACGAGACTTCGCAAGTCCTTTATCGATTTCACGAAGTAAAGGTGAACCAAGCAGAACGTCTTTCTCACTAAACCAAACTGAAACGCCTCGTGCCTCAAGTAAGTCGTGCAATTCTGTGGCTGCACCTTTACGGTCATCCCAAGCATGGCAAAGAAATACGTCTCGAAGGTCGGGAACAGATATTCGCTTTTCAATGTTTTCCCGTACAGGGGTCAAGGTTCGCACCTCTGCTGGTGTATAGAATACAGAAGAAGCAGATCTCGACCAACGGGGTTTTATGCTTCTACCACTACCTCTACTACTCGAACTACTTCCAGTCGATGAGTATGAAGGGGTGTATGATGGATAAGAGTTATGGCTACTATAGCGATTGTAGCGACTACCACATGCAGGGCAGGCTGCTGCCCCGCTTGCTGTGCGATGTCCGTATCTTGGTGCTGTACATCTTGCCATGGTTATACTTTTCAGTTTAAAAATTTTAGTGTTGGTCAGCCATTACCGCTAACGAGCAGGACTTGCTGCCACTGAACTAAGTTAATAAACTAATTTTCTTCTTTTCATAAAACCTGTTAATGAAACGTCGTACCGAACAGAAGAACAATAAAGATCAAATACCGATTGCACTTCCCTCCGAGCAGCTTGCATAAAAACCGTGCTGTGGGCAGTTTGTCAGAAAAGCTTCTTTTTCGTTATGTCAAATTTGTTTGAAGATGTTCCATTATCTAGACCTCCAAGTCCACCACAATTAAAGCAAATGCCATTTTGAACATGCTTGTATTCAGGAATATATCCAAGTCCTCCACATCTTTGACAAATGACTAGTTCTTTTATTTCATCGAGTTTGTCGTCAACGTAGATTTTTGTTATTTGTTGATGTTGCAACTCGTGACAATTATCACAAAGAGTTATCAAGGCACTTTTGTTGTATTCCCATGGAAATTTCTTCCATATGTAGTAAAGATGGTGTACTTCAAGTTTAATATTCTTGTCCCGTCTTTGTCTTGAAGGTAAGCGTTCATATTTCTTTGTACTAAATTTAGTCGGACTGTCAACGAATACTCCCTCTAAAAGATCGAAATATTTTCCATATCCAGATTCGCTTATTGCTTTTTCATATTCGATGTCGGTCAGGTCTATGATTTGGCTGACGTCGCAAATTTTGCAAGTAAAATTATCTCTTTCTTTGATCGATTCTCTAAAGTACAGCCACTCTTCTGTCCAAAGTAATTCTTCGTAGGAGACTTCTGTGACATTTTTCTTAAGAAGTTCAGTTTGTAAAATAGAATATGGTAAAGGCGGTCTTTTGTTCATGAAGAAAATAATTATTAGAGTTTGATGACTATCGACAAATTGTACACATCTTCCTCGGCTTGCTGCCATGCTAATGCTGGTACCCCCAACAACTGAATTAATTTAATAATCCTGTTCTTACTTTTTGCTCAAAACATTATTAATAGGCGGTCACTTCAAGCTGACGTTTAGTATTGATTTACTGCTGATTGTTCTTCCGTTTGCTCCGCTTGCTCTAAAGACGCACTTTTGGGTGCTGTTCAGTCGTACAGGCACCTTTTTGAAGTAAACGACCATGGCGTTCCCCCCAGTGAAAATCGATACTTATAATTCAAGTTAGCAAAGTCAAACTCATCGTCGATATGTAGTTCAAGAAATGTAGGTAGATTAATTTCTCCATTAATGCCAAAATAGTAAACAGTTATCTTTTCAATGAATTCTAAAATCTTTTCGTAATAAAAAGTGAGTTGTTTTGAAATAGGGCGTTCTTGTAAGTCTGGTTCCGAAATTGTTGCAAAGTTTTCAGTGCGATTTAAAGTGAATTTATCCAGTGAGAACAAGTTATGTTCAATTGATCCACGAATTTCATTTAACTGATTTAAGAAGCCTGAATTTGCGTTTTCAATCAAGTCAATTAACGGTAGATATTTGTTGTCACCTTTTTTTATGTATTGTTGTTTTTTATTTTGGAATTTTTTTTCATCGCAAAAGTAAAAATCCGAAATTTTGAAATCACATTCATCGGTAATACCGCATTTTATAAAATTTACAAGAGTTATTTTGCATCTTATGATAAAGTCCTTGGTTAAGTTGGAAATTTCAACTTCGTTTAATCTATTCCAGCTTGAGTGTCCTCTTTCGTTAACTGAAAAATATTTGCCGGATTCAATTCCTGTTTTATAATCTTCAATCGCAGTTATTATTTTGTGATAAATGTCGTACAGGTTTGTCAGGTCAGGAATTACTTTTTGTAAATAAATACCTGTTCTGTCTATGAATTCAGATTTTCCAACTGCCAATTCTGCTAAGTCGGCTATTTGTAAATAAAATCTAGGCCAGATGCCTTGGGCTGTCCCATGATTGCTAATATATTCTTTGTCAAATTTCATTAGTCAAAGCTATCGTCAGTATTATTTCGCTATACAGATTTTTGTTTAGTCGTCGAGCAAATGAAATAACACACAACCAGTTAATTTGTGCTATTAGCCGCTGGAAGGGAGAAAATAGAGCGTTTATTACCAACAGAAGAACAATTAACATTATGTATTGCTATTAGTCGTGTCCAGTTTAAGCCTATCCATTTTTAAACGTTTGTACGTAAGTGTAGGTTCTTTAGAACAGGCATAGCTTCGCTACCCTCAGTCACAGGTTTAAGGTTTTGTGGAGGAAGGGGCTATTTGCTAAATATATTAAAAATTGGCAATTTGGCGAAAAATATATGCGGCAATACGGCGTCAGGATACTGATGGCCTAGGAGTATTTTTTCGGTAGTTGAACCTTTCGAAAATATCATTACTTTAGCTCTTTTCATTCCCAATTTATCGTTTTCCAAAGCCTTAAAACCCAAATTTATAATATGCCGGTTTACAATCTTGAAGAGCAAATCCTAGGCTACATCAAAGCGATAAACAACGAATGGTATGAAATTAAGAAATTTGAATTCCTTAATCATCCGTTATATAATCAGGAACGAGATTTAATCGCATTTGTATGCAATGATGGCTTTGTTCCGTCTAAAGAAGAAGGACAATTTCTCAGCAAAGGAATTCCATATTATGGAAGCGGCGTCGGGCAGGAATATTCCTATGAGTTAACAGTAGACTTGCTCAAGTTTTGCCTTTATAGCCATACAACGGATGAATATTCAAAACACTTAAAGCTTAAGAAAGGTCCAAATCAATTTCAGCTCTTAGATTGTTTTGATCTAGACTTGCTACAGAAAATAACTATTGCACGAATTGACCATGCACTTGAGTTTACTGGTTCAATTGAAGAAAAAGAAAATATAGTATCATTTTCTTTATATCTGATTGATAAAGCTATCGAAGCTCAAAGAAAGGAGGAAAAGGCTAACAGGGTGACTGATTTAATTGATGAATTCGATAAACGATTAATGCTCAAGTTATACTACAAATACAACGACATATTTTGGTATAAAGACTTATTTACAAAAAATATTGTTGATATGCCTGATTTGAACAAAGCAGTTAAAAAGGCAATGACCTCTTTGACTTTAAATTCATTTGAAAATCTGTTCAAAATGAAAGATGAAAATCTACAGCCAATAATGAACAGGAAGTACTCTGATCAGCAAAGAAAACAGTTTGCATTTATACTTTACAATTTCCATAAAAGCAACAGTCAAAGTGAACACCAAAAAGGCATAACAATAGATTTTAACTGGGAGAAAAACGCTATTTATTACATACTAACTAAAATCGCCACCAAGAAGTTTACTATCGAAAAAATGTGCAAGATTATTACAATCAACGAGAGTCCTTTAAAAAGTGGCGCATGCCGTAAAGGGGCAAGTATATTCAGAAACGCCTCAGAGAAGAAAGAACAAAGGCAAGAAATAGATGAGGCCCTGAGGTAACGTTACCCTAGTGTTACCTGCAGGTTACCGAGCAATCAGATAGGCAAATGCCGCATGTTATTTTTGCCTTGCAAGTCACGAATGGTTTGTGACCCAAGAAATTTAAAAACATGAAACAATTACTTTTTCCAGAACTTAAAACAAAAAGGTTTTCAGCAGATTGGTACGAAAATTTGATCAATCTTGAACAAGAGCGTAGTATTAGTAGGCAGTATGCCTATTATCTAGAAACAATATCACGTTTCTTGGATTTTGGCAATCGTTACTTCTTTGACAGACATGATTGGGAATTTTGGATAGCAAATCGGTTGAACACTTTGCATTCCTTTACTAAAAGCAATTACCAGCAGAGATTAAAACAAGTTAGGAAAATCCTCACTCTACATTGCCATGAAGCAATAAGTATACGAGCCGTTTTAGGATCAGTCCACCCACATTTGTTAAAAGAGGAGTTTATCTCGTCAAATGAGTTTAATGGCTTTGCAAATGATTTTACAAAAGTGTTCGAAAGCAATTTTACTGATAAGGCCACTTTAAAAGAAGCACAAGAACAGTGGTATGCCATGTTTACTTTAACACTTCAGAAAATAGCCGGAGCAGCTTCTGTAAAAAGCTATACCACGCAACAAAAGAAATACATGGCCTACATAAAAAGTTTTGTTGAAGGCGAAGGCAACATGGAAAACGGCAAATATTTGTTATTTCACATACTTACAACTGGCGACCTGAGCAGCATCAATTAAGATACATGATGAGTAACTGGGAGCTGCCAAAGAGCAGCTCCTTCATCACAGTACATTATTAAATAACATTTTAAAAGAATATATGCAAACTACAATAATTAAAAAAAGCGAATGGGTTAAAACTGCAACTGACATAATAAACCTCAAAATAACAAAAGTACCTACACTCGTTCAACCTATAATTCAGAGGTATGGGGCTATTTCTCTTGCTGGAAGCAGCGATTTAGGAAAAAGCTTCCTTTTGTTGCAATTAAGTGATTCAGTTATTAATGGTGATGCTTTATTTTTGGGAATGCCCTTAACGACTAAGCACAAGTCAGTCATTTATGTGGCCACAGAGGACGATGAGTATAGTCTTTGTCCACGTTTAACCAATCTTTCCGAAGGTCGGGGGGACAAAAGTGCATATGACAACTTGCGAATTATTTTTGAAACACAAAATTTACTCAGTCGGTTAGATGAATTGCTGGTTAAAAAGAAAGCTGATTTAGTAATAATTGATACTTTTGGCGATATCTATGATGGGGATCTTAATCAATCTAATAAGGTTAGGCCATTTATTCAAAAATTTAAGGCTTTAGCCAGAAAATATGAAACGCTATTTATTTTTAATCACCATTGTGGTAAAAAGAATGACCAACGCGTTCCTCATAAAGATAACTTATTGGGAAGTCAGGGATTCGAATCTAGTATGAGAACTGTGATTGAATTGAGGCGCGATTTAAATGATCCTAAAAAAAGACATCTCTGTATTGTAAAAGCAAACAATCTTCCGGAAGACTTAAAAAATGCCAGCTTCGAGTTGCTTTTTAGTTTTGAAAAGGGTTTTTCCAGCACGGGAAAAAGAGTTTCTTTTGAAATGCTTGTGAAGGAAGAAAGCAGAAGCAGCATTGCCAAAGAGGCATTAAAGGGCAAAGTCTTAGCATTACACGCGAGTGGGTTATCATATGCTAAGATAGCAAAGAAATTGACTGATGAAGGTTTGCCCATTGGAAAGTCAACGGTTGGAATTATTTGCAAAGTCAATCGTCCTGCTGTCCAAAAGCCTAAGGAAGATGAATTGGATGGACAAAGAGTTGAAGCAAGAGCTAAGTCAGCTGCGTGAATTTGAGGGGAAATGCTGATTTTAAATCTTTAGGAAATCTTTCATTCGGGGTTTTAAAAAACCAATGCTTACTTATCGTGCGAGCATTGGTTTTTTCAATCTTAATAGTTCGGTCAAAAATTACATTGGATATAATTTATTCTAATAAATTCCATTTCTCTCAAAGAAGATCAAAATGAAGGTTAACCAATCTTTTTGGACATCTCCAATTTCACGAATAACAACATAGATAAATTTAAAAACTTAAAGTTAAAGTTCAAAGAATAATAACTTTTCCATTTCTCTGATATCATCATTTTCGGTTGCAGGCCTGATATAATCCGGAGTTGGGCTAATTGCAAGATCGTGACTTGGGTCTCCAAATTGGTCATTTCGCCAGTTGGCACCATAACAGGACCCACAGGGTTTGAAGTTCAGGGCGTCCAGAATAGTTGAATCAAATTCATTTTTGGGATTGAATAGAGCCAAATAATACTCCGTAGCCAATCTTATGAATAGTTTATTGAAGTCGTCAAGATCCATAAGTGCTTTTCTTACTATTTCAGTAGGTAACCCCAATGGCCTTGGTATGTCCGGTTTGTCCTTTAAAAATAATTTATCAATCAAATTTCTGGCCACGGTTGCATTGTCGTCCCGTTTAAAAAAATCATCAATGTCAGCGGAAAGCTTTTTTATAGCTTCTATTATTTCTGAAATTGAGGCGTTATTATAAACTGCTACGCCAGAGTTAGGTTTTTCTACTTCAATAAAATCCAGATGGGTTAAGGATAAATCGGGTTTAATACTGTTAAAATGAGTAATACACTTCATTACAAACTCCTTTTTATCACTACGAAAAAGTGCTTCGTTGCTATTTGCAAAAGCTCTTAGATCTGGGATCAAGTTATTAACCTTTATTTTCTCTGGGATATAGAAATTCTCAAAAATACTATATAATCTAGGGCAGGTTGGTGAGGCATGGAATGCCGGATTTTTTTCAAACACAAAAATAAAACTGTCCTTCCAAGCTAGGTAATGTGTTTTTATAAATTGGACAGGATCTTTTACGAAAAGCGCAAAAATGCCTAGAAACTCTCTGTTGGTTTTCGATAAAAAGAATAGTTTATCCTTCAACAACTTTTGCATAGGGTCACCCAAGATTTTGCCATTGAGCCTAAATAATGTATGTTTTAGCTTATATGTTGTTATGAATGGCACGCCAAGGTTTGAGTAGATGAGAATTGCAGATGCACTCTAGTTCTTTAAAAGCGAATCTCCTGACTTAGATCACAGGGCGCCATTTCTCTTCTGGGAGGCTGTGTAATGAAGAACTCTAATCGAATTTATATTTTATAAGGCATATTTCAATAGAAAATATTAAGTTTTCTACTATCTGGTACTAATAGGAGTAATATTCTCTTTTTGGAAAAATAAAAGGCGTCCATCCAGCCCTATGTGATAAGCTGTCAGACCGGATGGACGCATCCTTAATCTAAAATTTTTACATTATTGAATGCTCCATTTGTTACAACTACAGAACTGGGGCAAGTAGTACAACCACTGGCATTGCGTAATTTGGAAGCCGAATAGGTCCCAGATACATAACCATTTTCAATCTTCGTTATCGTAATACTAGTTGTACCAGCCTCGTTGGAAGTTCCGCCATAATAGCCGTCTAGGAAAGCAACGTACAGGACATTCGTATCTACAGCACCGTTTGAATAATACACTGAAAAATCACTAGTGCCGGTAAACGGTTTATTTATATAAGCTCCCGTAACTAATTTCGTCATATTAAAACCTAAGGCTATATAGGTTTGATTCGCAGTTAAGCTGTATCTGAAGGATTGGAGTTGATAATAATAGTAGGTATGCGTAATGTATGAGCCATACATCCTTCTGATAGCCGACCCCTCTGTACTACTATTTGTACTTGAGCCGATTACGGAATCCTGTTTCCCATTGACAGTGAAATAAAAGCTGGTTTTTGGCTCTGTAGCTGTAGTTACAGTGACTGCTGGATCGTTGTTTTTTTGGCAGCTAAAAGAAAAAAGGGTGATGAGCAAGATGCTAACGATTCTGATCATAATATAAAGTTTAGTGCCTACTCTGAATACGGTTTTCGGCTTTCCCGGTTTAAGGTTGGGGAGGTAAGTAATTTTTGACACGACTTTGTACTAAAATACAAAAAAGGCGTCATACATGACGCCATAATAATTCCTTTTAAAGAAGATTTTGTAGTGTGAACTACATGTACAATAAAGAGTTTTGTAAGGCTTTTGGTATTCAGGTACGAAAAGTCAGGCTTTCTAAAGGAATTTCAATGAGGAAGTTTGCCCTCCAGATAGATATGGAATATTCCCAGCTTTCCAAGATAGAACGGGGTGTTTCAAATCCTACAATTTCAACCGCCAACGCCTTAGCGGAGGGATTAGATGTGCAAGTAAAGGAGTTATTCGACTTCAAGACGTCTTCAAAGGCCAAAAAATAGTCGGTTTTAACACAAACCACTGGTTTGGGCTAATCCAACTTTTAGGGTATTGGTGGTTATGTATAAATTTATATCTTCAGCAAGACAATTCCCTTCTTCCCAGTAAACCACCAAACATGCAAAAGCTTAGTCTGCCTTTATTTTCCTTGATTGTATTTTGTTGTTTATACATATTCACTGGTTGTTATAAGCCGCAGTATAGATGTAGTGTCATCGTAGTATGATGGCTATGTAAAAATTGAATATTCATGTAATTAGTGGTTGATCTTTTGTTGCAGTATGTTAGTAGCCCTAAGTAGGTTCCTCTATAAAACGAAATAGTATAGGCCGGCGTGTTACAATTGGTTTAATATTCGGCAGTTTAGTTTCAAGACTTATCTATCCAGTTAAGAGTTTTTCTGATTTCCTGCTGAATTTCTTTTAAGAACCACTGAGGGCAATTACCAGCTACCAGAGACCAGTCCCAAGGCATGTGTTCCAGATTCTTTTTTGCCAGTAGTGGTCTGTTGCAATCCAACAAGAATGTATGATTTTTTGCTTTTATTTCCCATCGCTCCATATCTGACATCAAATACTTTCTTTCGACATCCATTGCGTATTTTTTGCCAGATGTAGTAACAATGATTTTGAAATTCATAATGCTAAAATAGTTAGCAATTTTGAAATTGCAAAAAAAGTTTAATAAGTAATAATAGGGTTACTGAAAAAGTTGATATTCTTAAAGATTACTTGAAGAAATTTATTTGGCTGACCTCTTTGAGGCGTTTACCTGTTTCGAGCAGACGCTCAAACATTTGTTGATTTTCCATATTTGCACTTACCCAATCGTCCAGCTCTCGGCTTTCGGCATCAGTTACAGTGTCATTGATAAAACCTGCTACCAAGTATGCAACTCGTAAGGCTTTGTCATCCATTTCTTTTGATAACCTTTTTAGCATAATGTGATTTTATAGTAGTTTGTGTAATGGCAAACTTTTACCAGTAATCAAAGCTACTAATGTGGTTACAAAATGTTTGCTAAAAGCTTATTTTTCTCTAGTAACTGAATAACTATTGAAAATTACAAATAATAAAATTGCCGCCAAAGCGGTAAAGATAAATCCAGACACAACAGCAATTATCAAATCAAACCATACCGGAGCACTTTTTTTTCTCCTAAGCATTAGAAAAGCGATTGCCGAACTAACTATACTTGCTATGAAAAAAAGCATGACTTCTGATATTTCTACTGTCCAGATATTACAAGGTTTTTTAACGACATGGGGAAATTAATTAAAATAAATGAATAGCATCGGAGACTAATCTAAAATTTTACTGGTAAATAAAAGTAATGATGGCGATAGGGGAGTCCGTTTATTACAAAATGCAGACTGTCCTGTTTGTCGGACCAAACTTCTTCCACAAATGCCCAACTGTTTAATGGAAGGATTTCCGTTGCGATTTTACTTTGGACCCTAAATGGAGTATACAATACCCTGATTTGACCTTCTTTGTTTATCAGCAATAATGCATTGCTGTGGTAGTATTGAAAGTGTAGTTCTGATTCCATAGAAAAGATTAAAGCCCCACTCTTTTTAGAGAGCAGGGCATATGTTTAATTTAAATACCAGCTGGTTGCTTTTCCTTCCAGTTCAAACCTGATTTGTTCAATAAATTGGTAGGCATTTACGCCCCTCTCCAAGAAGGAGTCGATATAGCTGCTCTTATTGGCTCCAGTGAACAGGTTGTACAGTTTCCACAGGTTTATATTACCTGACGAATCCCTGCAAAAACTGTTGTCCCTGTAGTAGTCTTTACAGATGGTTCCAATTTGATTGTCTCCGAAAAGCAAGGAAGGAAGCTTTTCCTTTTCTACGAGAGGCAAATGCTGATAAATCCTTGCTCTACCCAATAGGTGGGCAAATTGTGCTTCTGTTATGCTGTGATTGCTTAATTGGCGCATTTCCTGAAGATGGAAGTCGGCACTATAGCTATTGAGCAGGGTATCGATGGACCCAATGAGCTGGTTGAGGCTGTTTACCCTGATATCTCCAACATAGCCATCGGACCATACGCAAAGGTTAGTGCATACCCGGTTCTGGTAGCCAATGAAGATCTTAAAATGTTCATCACTGCCTTTTTTACTGTTCAGGTTATCCATGTGGTAGGATTTTACTCCACCTACACATAGGGAAAGAGAATTGCGATCGATTTCAGCATGGACAGAAGGGATTTCAATTACGAATGCCATCCTTTCATAATAAAGTGTCTTCTCATGGTCCAGCAGATCAATAGCAGGCTTATTTTTGGCTTCTGGTATTCTTCCCTTCACAGGATGGGAAAGCCTGACAGAAGGCCTAAAAACGGTTTCGTCATTGAAGTAGTCAGTGACAGCATCCCAAGTGGCATTAATAAAGTCATGATGGCTGATAACAGGCTCATTATCTTTTACGAAAACCGGGATGATATGCTGGTTCTTTATTTCCTCCAAGGAGGATTCAATGGTATTGGCTTCGATAAAAGCCTTTGGGGCTGAAACCTGAACTGGATTGCTCTGGCTACTGCCACCACTGACAACTGCCAGCGTATTGTTATTTGATTTTGCTGCTTCCATTCGTTGAAAAGTTTTGTAGTTGTAAATCTGGTTGCGCAGGGGTTAATTCCTGTCTTTTTTTTGTAAAGTCCTGAACTAATTCACCTCTGAGAGAAGGAATAGAATTATACAGGGATAATAGTTCGCCCAAAGATTTGCAAGCGTTAAGTCTATCCAGCACATCTATTTTACTCGTCTCGGGAAGATTACTTTTTGGATCGTTACACCATTCCGCAATGGTTTTGCCGATTTCAGGGGTAATAACAAATGGAGCCTTTTTAAAGAATAGGGATGTTCTATCCTTTGTAGCTGTGGCAGCATTCGCCATGTTAAGCTCAAACACAATCGTAAATTCATAATCCATTCCTTCTCTGGTTATTCCTTTCATTCCCACTTTTTCCGGGACTTGTTTACCATTTTTTTCACTAAGAATATATTCTGTTTTGGAGCGAATCGTACTAATAGTGTGGGTTGGACTTTGGAGTATGTATTGTACAAATGAGCTATGTCTGGGGCTCAATTTATTCCAGTTGAGATAGCTATTGCCTGTCATTGAACTGTGGACAGATAGAATTCCGCCATTTGCATCCCATTCATGGGAAATACTGTCAATGATGATAACCGCAATACCTGCTTTTTCACAAGCTAGGATCGCTTCTATGTACCTCTCAGGAGTAAATGGCATTCCCAATGGCAAAACCTGAAATGGTCCCAAGTGGTCATATAGTGCTGCTGAATTATTCTCAGTGTCAATAACTGCCACTTTGGTCCAGTCACCACATAACCCATACGCAAGCAAAAGGGCGCTATAACTTTTTCCTGCTCCGCTGGGACCTTGTAAGCCAATTTTAATTTTAGCTTGCTTTCTTGATGCAGTTTGTAATTGCATAGATTTAAATTTTACAGATTAAATAACTTAATAGGTTAAAAACAAAAAAGCAATACCCAATAAATGAGCATTGCTTTTTCTTCAGGGAGAACAGTTAATTACTGTTCTGCCATCTCCAAGGAGGGAATGGATTGCTTTTTGCTTTCTGGCTGATACGCATAAGAATACGTTAATGTAACCACTTCCCCAGTTTCTTTGATCGTGTAGTCGTAGGGATCAGCTTCCACGCGAACAACATCTCCCGGAAGGGTTGATCCAACCATTGTTTTTGCAAGTGCCTCCCCGAAGGTGCAGGGGATCGAACATTTGCGTGTGGTGGCATAAAAATTTCCCGTGGTCATGGATTGAACCATCTCGAGGCCACCATTTAATTCCAGTGTAATAAATTCATGGCCGTCTTTGGCTTGTCGTACTGCATACGCTGTAACTGTTACCATTTCTTAGAGTTTTAAAAATTATGAAATAATGTTTTTGCCTGCCATTTTTTTGAAAACCCCTGATAGTATAGACAGGGGGGTAGCAGGCAACCCTTGGGAGGGGTGCCGGGGGCTTTTCGTGAGAGCGTTTCTTTTTCGCGTATAAAAAGACGTGAAAAAAAATAGAAAAAAATTTTTATGCTTGGGTTACATTGGTCCCAAATTGGTATTAATTTATTAGTTATATATTCCGGAAAATAAGGCTAGTGATCTCCCGAAATTAAAGTTCTAAAACCATCGTTTTTAAATGCAGTTTTATTGGTTTTACACTTTAAATATTATTTTTTATTCTGCTATTTTTTCCCTATATTAATATTGAGGAACTGATTGAAAAAACGTCCTGTTCAATGGTTATCATCCGTGATGGGGGTAAGATCTCAACGTAGCGGATCAGAAGTTGGCTTAGAAGAGTAAGCTCCAGAAATGATGATGCTGAAATTAGTTATCGCCGATACCTCAAAAAAAGGATTCTTATAAGATATTGGTAGGAGCAATGCACAAGGGTATGTGCCCTGAATTAACAGGGGTTTTAGCTTCCTAGTGGGTGTAAAAATACTTGAGGGTATTTGACGTACAGCAGTATTGAAAGAGAATTTTAAAGCGTAAGAGATATTTAATCTTGCAGATTTATCGAATTAAAGGTTTTTCGGTAGGGGATTTTTCATGCCCACTTGTGAAAAAAAGAAATTTTTATCCTGCTCTGCTTTTGACCATCCTGTTTAACTATATCTTTTAGGAGGGAAGTTGATAAGCTGCAAAAAGTTTAACTGTCAGACTTAAGCCAACCAGCAAATCTTCGAACGTATTTTCCAAATTTCCTCAAATCCAATTCCTCTCTAAGGAGGTCCAAAAGTTGAACCAGTCAAAATTTCAAGCAAGCAAAATGGAATCGATACAGCAAAAAGAACTAAACAGATCAGCGCAATTGTTAGAAGGATTATATCAGATTTTAGAAACGGGTGAAATTACCAGTCTCCATACAAGAAACCCGGGAAAGCTCATAAGTAAAAGGGTAGACCGAGCAGGGTATTATACAGTTAGATTGAGCCAAGCAGGTGTTACAAAAACCTATTTGCTTCACAGGTTATTGGCACAATGCTTTATTCCTAACCCGGAAAACAAGCCTTGTGTAAACCATATCAATGGCAATAAACTGGACTACAGGCTATGCAATTTGGAATGGTCTACGGAAAGTGAAAATACGCGGCACGCTTTTTTAACGAGATTATGCAGAGCTCCTGAAATAAACAGTAAACAAGTTATCGACAGTAGTACAGGAAGAGTATTCCAGAGTATCTGGCATGCTGCTTATCACACTGGTATACCTTACAGCACAATGAAAAACTACTTATCTGGCCGAAGAAAAAATAGAACAGCCTTAAAAACCATACATACTACTCCTAGAAGATGAATAAAAGGCTAATATGCTATATTTGGTATAACTAACTACTTATGCCGTTAAATCTAGCCAAAACCGTTATCGAATTTCTCAAGGAAAGAGCAGAACAGAAATTTACCGCTCGTGAGATGGCAATTTGGATATTTCAAACATATCCAGATTTATGTCGTGAAAAGCGTAACAAAAGTACTGCAACAGTTATTCCGCTTGATACAGATGATGCCTTTATTCAGCAGTTAGTTGCCGAGATTGGGTCTCAGCGCCCACGCATGCAAACACGGTTTCCTGAATTAAAAACAACCGACGGAAGACCTAGGAAGTATTATTTTTCCACTATGACTGATGAAGCTGAAGCTGCTTCTACTACTACTCCAAAAGGAAAAAAAGTAGGGCATGTTGATCAGTTTACCGAGCATGATTTATACCCCATGGTTAGCGAATTTTTATGGAGTGAGTTTGGTATTTATAGTAAAAGGATTGATGAAAAGCGATCAAAAAATAATCACGGTTCTGGAGGTAATAAGTGGCTATTTCCAGATGTAGTTGCATTAGAAGATTTAAGTAATGATTGGCACCCAGAAATTAAACACGTTGTCCAAGAAATATCTGACAGACGAACAAGGCTTTGGTCATTTGAAGTAAAGAAAATCATTAACCGTTCCAATGTTAGGGAGGCTTATTTTCAAGCAGTGAGCAATTCTTCTTGGGCCAATTTTGGGTACCTAATTTGTGCCGAAATTCAGGGAGCTGATAAGGAGGTGCGAATGTTAGCTGGGCTCCATGGGATAGGGTTAATTCAAGTTGATACGGAAAGTCCATCTGATAGTACCATAATTATACCCGCCCGAGAAAAGGAGACTGTTGACTGGAATGCTGCGAATCGCCTAGCTGAGGAAAATCAAGATTTTCTTGACTACATAAAATTAGTACGCCAATTTCATCAAACGGGTGAGCACCGACCCAAAGATTGGGATATACCGACGGACATGTTATAACTTTTTGGTTACACAGTAAATATCATTTGATGTCTGTTGTAAATTGATTTTTTCAAATTATAAACTGAGGACATTTATTAAAAAATGCATTAGGCGAGATCAAGTGGTACTTATCTTATTATACCTTTCATTATAATGGTAAGAGACAAATTCATGACTTAAATCATTTCGATTATAAGCAGGAAATTTATTATGAAAAGAATTTGACGGATCAATGTGTTCTATTTTACCATTTATGGGGTTAATAGCAATGCTGCCATAATCAAACTCAGTATGGTGGGTAGGACACAGAACAATAATGTTATCTGCTGTATCTGGCCCCTGAGAAATCCCTCCTAGTGGCTTCAAATGATGCCCCTCGGCATAATAGCTTGTATTCGGCAGGAGAATAGAAAGTCCACATATTTGACATTTCCATGCCCCTCTTTTTTTTATGTACCTCGACAAAGAAGTATCTCTAAGTATCCTTGAGATAATAGTAGAAACTCGTCCCGGAGAATTGTAATCTGGATTTAAGGGTTCATTTTGTGTGGGAATAAAAATCTGTTCTAAAAACAAAGGATGGTAATTTAATTCATTTGAAAAATTATTGAATAAATTATAAAGATTCTGCGGACATCTTGCAAAATACTTCTGCGCCATGCGCAACGTTTTATTAGTACCATATTCGACAAAAAAAAGATCTTTTTTCTCTGATTTTAGAATACTTCTAAGTTCAAAATCATACTTATCAAAAAACCCTTGAATATTCGGAGGGTTTAAAACCTTGTTGAAAAAATCAAGGTTGATTCTCTGGTAAGGCCTATTATCAGCCCACTTGGTTGGTGCTAATGGCCCGTTTGTAGTCTCTACGAGCTGAGTACTGGCTATCGAACTTCCATACCAATGATAACTATTTTTTATATCTACCAAATGAAGTATAATGTCCCCTTTTTTTACCTTCTCCATTAAACGCCATGATTTGGCTTTGCTCTTGTTAAATACCGGGCTCCAAAGGCAAATCCCTAATTCCCAACCAAAACCACCATGGACAGGATTAGTTATTTCAATAAAAACCTGTTGACCATCTGTAATTAGGGGAAGCATGATTAAAATTATTAAACAATAAGATTTCTTGAGGGCCAAATCTACGAATCTAATTGAACAGGTGGACCTATCTTATCCACCTGTCATATTTTACATCAGCTTTTTCATATCATCAGCTATCTTCAACTCTGTAACTTTTGAATAAATCTGCGTTGTACGTAAATTTTTGTGACCAAGCATTTTGCTCACAGTCATAATATCCACCCCACGTCCCAAAGTCACAGTCGTTGCGAAGGTATGCCTTGCCAAGTGCATTGACATTCGTTTAGAAATCCCACAAAGAACAGCTACTTCCTTCAAATACTTGTTCAAATTCTGGTTGGAGATTACAGGCAAAAGCTTCTTTTCCGGATTAGTAGCAGCATATTTGCTGTATTTATCCAGTATTTCTCTTGCTCTCGGAAGAAGCGGTATAACAGAACGGGATTTTGTCTTTGACCTGTTCAGCTTTATCCAAATTATCCCATCTTCACCCTGTTCAATGTGGCTTTTGCTCACCTTTGAGACATCAGCGTATGCCAAACCTGTATAACAACAGAAAATGAAAATGTCCCTCACATGGTCCAGACGATCACTGGGTAACAAAATCTCCTCCATGGTCTTCAACTCTCCCGGAGATAAGTAACCTCTTTCTGTATCATCCAGCCGGAAGCTATAGTAAACGAATGGATCTTTTTCCAGCCAACCATGTTTGAGGCAAATTCGGACCACGCTTCTTAAATTCTGCATATTCTTTATAACTGCATTGTGCTTGAGACCTTTTTTTCTCATGTAAAAGTCAAATTCGGCGATTACTGACGACGTGAGTTCATTCAAGTTAACATCTGGATGTTTAAAAAAGTCGGGGATGAATAGTTTCAATTTGTTCCTTACTGCTTCATAATTTTTCACAGTTTTGGGGGAAACGTCTAAACCCACTCTTTTCGACAGATTAGATATTTGATAATCAAAAGCACCCAGCAAAGTCAACTTGGATGTTTTCTTATTTAGTACAGCATCTTTTATGTCCTTAGCCCGGAAAACCTCCTTACTTTTTGTAGCCTCATTATAGTAATTCCAAGCAGAAGTGGTGAGGTTTATAATCCTGTTATTGTACTCCTTAATAAGGTCTGTATTACCCTTGACACGTTGTGTCTCCATATCCCATTGTTCTGGTTCAATGCTAATATGAGTACTTACTTCAGCGCGAACGCTATCGATTGTAATTCGCATGATTATAGGGACTTGCCCATTGACGTTTGGTTTGGATTTATGTATCCAGAAAAGAATGTTCATAATAATTTGATTTTAATTGAATTAATTTTTGGAGGTGGAATTTCTTTAAAGCGATGTTTGATGTGAATCTTTCTGGGAGAAATGTGCTTCTGGCGTATGTTATAGAAGGTGCAGATTCAAAGCGAGTAAAGGCGGATTACCACCTTTATTGCTCTTCTCTCGTAGATGAGTTATTAGATTGCTAACACAAAAAAGCCCTCGGAACAACAGCTCCAAAGGCTAAACGCAATAAAAAAAGGCCTTCTAATTTAATAGAAGACCTTTCCGTAGCGAGGATGGGAATTGAACCCATCACCTCAGGGTTATGAATCCTGCGCTCTAACCAACTGAGCTACCTCGCCGCCTGTATACCCATTGTCTTAAACGGGGTGCAAAAATATAGAAATCGGGTCAAAATCTGAAATTGGTTATACACCATTTTAGAAATGACCGGAATGCCGGTAATTGCATCACCCACAAATGATTATACATGCCAGTCCGGGGGCTAAGAGGTAAAAAGAGTAAACGAAGGCAGGTATCGCGCAGAACACTGATGCCTGGAAGGAAAGGGGCGCCTGCGCATACTATTTGAACGTCAAACCCGGAAAGCAGGACCGCCCGTATTATCAGGACAAGATTTAACCGGGTTTTCATGCATTATTTGCGCCGTACCATGAGTGGGGACTACATTTGCACAGTTTGTAAGCGGTTTCAGGACAGCGATAAACGTAATGAATAACTGTTGGTTTTTCCGGGCAATGGACGGCATTTTGTGGCTTTGCGTATTGAATATAATGTGATTATTGAAAGGCCCTTGTTTTTGCTGGTTAACAATTTTCTTATATATTTGGCAATCAGAATCCTATAGACTCCTGACAGACCTTTACACACCGGCCCCGGTTAGTACTGTACACAGTAAAATTCCATATTCTTTATCTATATCTTGCCAAATTTGCTGGTGTAACCCCCTGACAGATTGCCTTTTTACACCTCAATAAGCTATTGATTCGGAAACCGTTTGTGTATACGCCCAATGAGATTAAATCTGAGTAAAAATGGAACAGACCAGCAATGAAAATTGCAATGGCCACCAAAAAAACTATAACTTGTTTTTTATTCCCGGCCGGCTCAAAAAACTGGCTTAGAACCGCTGTATTTGGAAATTAAATGAAATATGAAAAAAAGAAAAAAGATTCTTATCTGGGTGTTTTCTATATGTTTGATCTTACTTATTGCGGCAGAATGTGTGGGCAGGTATTATGGTTTAACCCAGCAACCCCTGTTCCGGGAAGACAAAGACTTTGAATATATTGCGCAACCCAACCAGCGCTGCCTTATCTACCGAAAAAAATTTTCTACCAATGAGTTCTCCATGCGCAGTGATCCCATCCTGCCGGAGGATACCGTAACCGCGCTGATGATGGGCGACTCCATTTTGTATGGCACCACGCAAAACGACCAGGACAGCCTGGCTTCTTCTATACTGGAGCGGATGCTGATGGCAAAATTAAAACGAAGGGTAAGGGTCTTGAATATTTCCACCCCCTCCTGGGGCCCCGATAACATGGCGGCCTATCTTAAAAAATATGGAACCTTTCATGCCAAAATACTTATCCTGGTTACCAGCAGCGCCGATGCACACGATGATATGACCTTTCAACACGTGCTGGGCAAAGGCGTATACTTTGAAAAAAATAATTTTTTTGCGGTTACGTCCATCATTCAAAAATCATGGAACCTGTTAAGACTGAAATTTACCCATGAAATGTCCTTGTCTGAACAAATTTCCCTGGAATCACCCCTGTTTAATCCCGGCTTCGGACAACTGGATTCCATCTGCAAAGCCAATCACATAGAATACTACAATTATTTACACAGTATGATAGACGAGCAGAAGGCAGGCGATTACGTAGAAAGGGGGCATGAAATAATTGATTATTGCAACAAGACCGGGATTCCGTTAATACAGGGCATCAAAATGGAACACCCCGATATGTACCAGGATGGCGGACATTTCTCCAACAAAGGCCAAAAATTCCTGGCCGATTTATTATACCCAATGATATTAAAGGCTTTTGAAAAATAATATCGCAATTGTTACCTGGCACAAGCGGATGCTTGCGCCAGGTTCCTGCTTATTATTTATATGTGCCACATCAAATTTTGCCACACTTATTTTCTTATCAGTACCACTGTATTGGGATTCAATCCCGGGCTTACTGAAAATGAAAACTTCTTTTTGCCGGTTTTATCAAAACAGAATACTTCTCCCGATGAGATATAATCTTTGGCATCCGTAACATATACATCGCCGGTTAAATCATCCACGGTAATGCCATAGGGCAGTTTGATGGCGGTGCCATCTGTTACAAAATTGGAACTGGCTGCTGTAAAATCTGTCGTGTTCAATGCCCTTACTTTGGATGAACCCAGGTATCCGCCTGTTGCATACAATTGGCCATTGTAAAAACGCATTTTGCCTACAGCGGTATCTGCCGTTTTTATAATGGTGTTGCTGGCCGTACTGATTTTTACCAGGCGGGGGGGAACCGTGGTATAATTACCGATACAGGCAACATAGATATTACCTGCATCATCGGCCGTCATGCTGCCGGGGCCCAACGGCACTTTTATTTTTTGTATTTCTGTAAACGTGCTCAGATCAATCACTGAAACAGTGGAGTCCGGAACGGGTTGTAAGCCGCCCGAATTGGCCACATACAGTTTGCTGCCCGATACCACCATTTGTTCGGGGTTGGCGCCTACGGTAATAAATTTATCAATGGTTAAGGCGGCAGTATCAATAACAGCCACCGTGCCGTCGTAAGAAGATACCAGCACCTTGTTTTTATAAGCTACGGCATAACGGGGTTGCCTGGCCGCAGCAGTGGCGGTTTTAAGATCAATTTTTTTTATGTTTTTGGCCGTTGTGGCATCGGCCACTTCCAGGTAGCTGGACTGGTTCATTACAATATACATTTTGCCCCCGTAAATAATCATATCATTACCTGTATCGCCCAGGCCGCTGCCGTTTGAACTGGCAAAAAAATCGGTGGTAGCTGTACTGGTGGCAAAATTATAATAGGTAAGGGTGGTGTTATTGGAATTAAACAATCCCTCGCTTAGCACATATACACCGGTGGTTACTACAGGAACAACCGGGGCAGGACTATCATTTTTTTTGCAGGAACAGACGATAAGCAGTGTAACGACCAATAAAAAGCCGGCGTTTTTTTTCATTTTTTTGTTTTATGAATTATTAAGTAAAATACTGATGGACCAGGATCTGCCCGGCATGGGATAATACCTGATAACATCAAAGTGTTGGTTTGAAATATTGTTAAGCGCGCCTTTAATTTTTACTTTGAAATGCTGGGTATTTAGCGTGCGCGAAATAAAAATATCCTGGGTGCCCCATCCGTCCAGTTGATTGTAGGGATTGTTTTCGCCCAGGGTATAGCGTGTTCCTGAAAACAGCATACTGTAACCCGCACCCCAGTTGTTAAAGGAAAAGGAAACCAGCCCCGAACCAGCATTGTTGGGCGTATAGGGAATGTTGTTTTTATAAGAGGGGCTGGATGGGTCTGTAACATCCAGTGCCTGTTGCCAGGTATAGGCAATACGGCAAAACCAATCCAGTTTTGTAAAAATAGTTCCATTAAGCTCGGTGGTAATGTCAAGTCCCTTAATATGAACCGTGCCAAGATTTAGCATGGTCCATACAAAAAGGTTCTGGTTGGGCACTGCAATGATTTTATCCTTCACCGTATTGTAATAGGCATCTGCGCTTATACTGAACTGTTTGATGGCTGTATTAAAATGCTGGGAATAAGTAGCGCCTGCATTGTATTGTTTGGCATATTCCGGTTTTAGCAGGGAATTACCAATAAAATTATAATACAGGTCGTTAAAAGTGGGCATACGAAATACCACCTTATAAAAAGCGCGAAGCATAAAAGGGCTGCCGGCGCGGGGTTTCCAGCTAACAGCCACCGTGGGCGTAAATTTATTTTTGGCCGCCGCCGCTGTACCGGTATCGGTTTTATCGCTGACATGCGTATACAACAGCGAACCATTTACCTGCCAGCCGCCCTGCACGTAATTCAGCGCAATATTGTTCCAGTTACTAAACCGGAAAGGTTTTACGAAACCACTGGTATTGGCGCTTAGCCATGCCGGTGCTATATCAGCAGCAGCAGATACTATAAAGTCTTTGCCAAGCTGGTGATTGGCAGCTATGCTCAGGTACAATTCATCTTGTTTGTAGCGGTTGTCAAGCCCCCCCTGGTTATTCAGGAAATCGGGATCGGTATACCTGGTATAGGTGTGACTGTATTTTGCAGACAGCAGCAGGGCGGTAGTGGTTGTTATTGTTTTGGTGTAGCGGCTCTGCACAAAAACATCCCTGTTCCATAATTGCTGTGCCGACCGGTTGTTAAAAAAAATAACAGCACCCGGCAGCCCCCGCTCTGAAACATAACCCGCAATTTTTGTTTGCAGTGTTGAACTGTCTTTAAACTGCTTTACGGCATTTGCTTCTGCCTGGAAAGTTTGAACGGCTGAATTGTTACGATTGGCTTTTTCTGAAAAATTGCCATTGTTAATATAAAAAGGGTAATCGCCTTTTGAGAAAACAGCTTCCGCATTACAGCTAAGTATCCAATTTTTTTTCAGGGGCTGGTAAATACCTGCAAAGGGTTGCCATAAACCAAATGAACCAGCTTTGATGCCGGCCTGCCAGCTTTGCTTTTGTGCTACCGGGTTAAATGTATTGGTAGTAATGGCCAATGCGGATGCGCTTGCATAGGTTCTTGCCGGCAACAATGAATGTTGAATGCTGGCCTGGTGCAGCGAAAGTGTTTCTACAAAAGTGGAAGAAAACCGGCTGAGATCAATCTGCCCTGTCTGTACATCGCTTACCGGAATGCCATCGTATATAATGCCGGTGTGCGATGCGCCCAGACTTCTGACCGAGATAGTTTTCAACCCGCCTACGCCGCCATAGTCTTTTATCAGTACACCCGAAAAATAACGCGCCGCATCTGCTACGGAGCCTGCGCTGATATTTTGCAGGGTCTCGTGGTTCAGCGATTGCACAGGGGTAGCCGTTGTAAAACTATTTTGTTTTTTCAACGCTTTTATGGTTACTTTCTTCAGTGTTTTTGCCGTGTCGGCCACCTGCGCCCTTGCCAATGAACAGGAACCTGCCACCAAAAAAATGGTGGTAATACAATGCATGATTGTTATTGACGGTACCTGGTTGGTATATTTATCTTTCCTGTGCATCAACCATAATAAGCAGTTGGACTGCCCATGTTTTTATTATTGTATTGATTACTTGTGTTTACCACCTGTATTTACTGCTGCTATTGTTTCCGTATTTGTAAAAAGACAGCACAAAATTTTGACAGCGCTGACCGCGGCGATCTCCGCAGCGGGTGTCCTCACCCGCAACAACAATCACCGTTGCTGCCATGATTCCTGATCTCCCTGGCTGGTGTCCTCACCAGCCACAGCGATCGCCGATGCTGCATCGTTCTTTAAACAATGGAAAAAGTATAGAAACAAAAACGAGTGAAAAATTTGCCTGCCGGCCAATTTTGTTTCCCAGCCTTTTTCCACGAAAGCTGATAACGCATATTTGTTATGGCAGGTCTTCTGGCTAGAAGCCCAACTTACTTGCCTTCCCGTAGCGATAGCGCCACAGTGGCCTGTAGAATAAGTTGTTTCACTTTTTGTGAAGCTTCACACAGCTGCGGGACAGCTCCGGATTCACACCGGATTCCCTTTTAATCCAGGTTAGCAACCAACTAACCGGAACCAATAACAGGCGACAAATGTAGGGAATTTAAGCTTTCATCAGTTGAATATTACAACCTGCTTTGCATTGCACCCTGATAAATATTTCCGCTATTTTTACGCATGGATCACCTCCTTGACAACCCGGTTTGGAATGCCCTGTTATCAGGAAATAAAAATGTGGCCGAAGGGAACGAACGGGTAAAATGTTTTCCCGCCAGCATTGCACCTTTTACCGGTCTGAAAGAAACCGATCAAAATGGTTTCAAGGCTTTGTATGAACTTATTCCCGCAGGAAGAACCATTGCCCTTGTTTCGCCGGGCGATATTGCCATACCGGATCAATGGAAAGTGAAGCATCAAATAAAAGTATTCCAGATGCTGTATGAAAACAATTACCCGCCAGTCACCGCCCAACACGAAATGATTCCGCTGCAGGCAAAGCATATACCCCAGATGCTGGCCTTAACCAAACTCACAAATCCCGGGCCCTTTCATGAAAGAACCATTGAGCTGGGAAATTATTTTGGCATATTCAACAATGAGCAACTGGTTGCCATGGCAGGCCAGCGCATGCATGCCGGACCCTATCTTGAAATAAGTGCGGTCTGTACGCTGCCGGGTTATCATGGTAATGGTTATGCTACTTCGCTGATGAAGCATATGACAGGTATTATAAAAGCACAATCGCGTTCACCTTTTTTGCATGTAATTACTGAAAACGAAAAAGCCATCAGGCTGTATGCATCACTGGGTTTTGTTACCAGGCGCGGGATGCTCGTGACTGTTCTGCAGAAGAAAGAAAGCTAAACAGTTCTTTAAAATAATTGCCACCCATCCCTGCATCCGGATTATATCGAAGCCAGTTCCCCGTTGGTCGAAATAATTTTTGCCGGCTGGCCATGGCGGTAGCTTTGCAATATGGTTAAACGGTAGCGTTTATACCAGCAGATTTCAATAAATTCAATCATCAACCCCAAACCACTGCCAGATGGAATTCGATAACGACAGGATTGTAAAGGGCACATCAAAAACAGAAATGTATTGCTGGGTAGTTTTTGCCTTGATGTACCCGGTCATCAACAGCCTGGGTAGCTTTCCACATCTTCGTGCCGCATGGTATCTTTTGCTGACAGTAAGCCTGATTGTTTTGCCCCTGTATATCCTGTATGCAAGAATCGTTGTTCCGCGTTTTTTATTTACAAAACGATACCTGTTTTATGGCGCGCTGACCAGTTTACTTTTTTTGCTGGTGCATGGATTGGTTTTCCTGTTATTTGCAATAGCCCTCGTATTTGATCACGACCCCTGGACAAATTATTTTAAGTATTCCGGCAGCGCCATTGCCCGCGAAACGGCCTGGATAATTATCAATACCTGCCTGGCAGTTGCCATTGCCTGGTACAGAAAAAAATTGGAGGAAGAAGACCTTATACAAACGCTGCAGAAAGACAATACTTTTTACAAACTGCGGTATTTCCGCACGCAGTTAAATCCGCATTTTCTTTTTAATACCCTCAATAGTATCTATTCTCTTAGTCTTAACAACGCCGCTAAAACGCCTGAAGTAGTCATCCGCCTTTCAGATATCATGCGTTTTATGATATACGAATGCAATGAAGAAAAGATTCCGCTTGAAAAGGAAATTGAGTTTATCCGGAATTATATTGAGATAGAACGCATCCGGTACGATGCAGATATTCAGTTTACCGTAGAGGGCTTTGCCGAAGGTATTATGATTGAACCTTTTTTATTTATTTCCTTTATTGAAAACGGGTTTAAGCATGCCATCGACACCTCTTTTGCCAGGCCATTTATTTATATTACGTTGAAAATAAGTGAGGGCCAGATTGCCTTAAACGTTATAAACAATACCAGCCTTGAACTGGAAGCCCAGGCCAAACGCATCCGCGGCAAAAGCCTGGAAAACAGCAAAACCGTACTTGAATTGTTGTATCCCGAAGCCTATGCACTGGATATTATTCAAACAGAAAAAGGAGAAAGAAAAGAAAGTAAAATGCGGCTGAAAAATGCCCAGGAACGATTGCAAAGCCTGTACCCCGATACACATACCCTTGATGTAATTCTAAGTAACAATACCTTTACCGTATCATTAATCCTAACAACTGCTTCCCTTGATAAGATGCATCATTATAGAAGATGAAAGACTGGCCCAGGATGTTATTAAAAGTCACCTGCAAAAAGTGGCCGATCGGTTTTACCTGGCAGGGGTGTACCGCAATGCGCCGGAAGCAAGGGAAGCACTTGAAAAGGACGAAGTGGATCTGATATTTCTTGATATCCAGTTGCCGGGCATGACAGGGCTTAATTTTCTGCGCTCCCTTGCCAACCCACCGCTGGTAGTGTTTACCACCGCCTACCCCGAATATGCACTGGAAAGCTATGAATTCAATGTAATCGACTACCTGCTGAAGCCGGTTTCCTTTGAACGCTTTTCCAAAACCATCGACAAAATTGTAGACGGAAAAATTTTCAGGACACCCGACAGCGTAATACAGCCATTTTACCGCGAGCATATCTTTATAAGATCCAACAGCAAATTCTTCAGGATCAGTTTTGCCGACATTATTTATGTGCAGGGCATGAAAGATTATCTTAAAATTCATACCGCAGAGCATGTAATCATTACCCATCAGACCATGGGCGAAATGGAAAGTATATTGCCCGCCGGTAAATTCATACGCATACACAAATCTTATATTGTGGCTTTCGCACACATAAAAGCTGTATTTGGCAACTCAGTTGAAATGGAAAAAGCCCTGCTCCCCATTGGGCTTGTTTACAAAGAAAAAATTATGGGTTTTATAGCCGGGAAATAGTCCTGGACATTTTTTCAGCATCGCACCGAACCATTTCTTTGCAATACCGTTATAGTTCATTCACATCATGAGGTGAAAAAGAACGCGTGATTGATTGCCACCGTTGAGAATGGAAGAAAGGAAATAAGACGATTGATTTTGAATAAGTTGGAAATGGATACACAACCTGGTGTCGTATTGTTCTAAAAAAAAGTTAATGCTTTTTTCCGGGACAATTTTATTGCAAAATATTTGTTTGGGCTATATTTCCTTATCATATTTTCAACTTTCTACCGTAGATGAAAAAAGCAGCTTCCCTTTGTTGTGTTGGCCTTTTATTAACAATGGTCACACCGGGTTATGCCCAATATACTGATAGTCTTTCAGTTAAAAAAAGCGTTGATAGTTTGCCTTCCACGATCCGGTGGAATAGCCCTCCGCTAAAACGAGTTTTCCCTTACAAACAATTTATTGTTCCGGCAGTGATGGTGGTATATGGCGTTACCACCCTGCACAGCGACGGATTGCAGGGATTGAATAATAAAGTAAAGGAAGAGTTGTATACCGAGCGGTCCAATAAAAACGCGATGCACCTGGATAATTTCCTGTTGTACACCCCCGGCGTAGCAGTATATGCTTTGAACGCCATGGGGATTAAGGGTAAAAACAATTTCAGGGACCGTACCATGCTGTTTGCCATGTCTCAATTGATACAATCGGCCATTGTTTATCCTGTAAAATCCATTGCGGCCGAAAACAGGCCCGATGGAAGTAATACCATGTCTTTCCCTTCCGGGCATACAGCTTTTGCCTTTGCTTCAGCCGAGTTTATGCGGCAGGAATACAAAGATGTTTCTCCCTGGTATGGTGTTGCCGGTTATGCCGCAGCAGCCGGCACCGGTTTTCTGCGTATGTATAACAATAAACACTGGCTGAGCGATGTGGTGGCAGGTGCCGGCATCGGTATCATGTCTACCAAAATAGCTTATTGGATCTATCCCACCATTAAAAGAAAATTATTTAAGGATAAGGATGTAAGTACCGTAGTAATGCCTGTCTACCAGGATGGCTCGCTGGGGCTTGGGTTGGTACATCATTTTTAAAATCAGTAACCTTTTTTTGACTGCACAAAAATAAAGTGGCCAAACTTTATCTAATCTAAGACTGCCTTAGTTAACAGGCCGGCGCCCGGCCTTATATTTTTTTGCATATCATTATTCCGGCTAAAAGCATCCAGTCGCAATCAACCCTGAAAATGTCGTTTCTGCCCGGCGTTTAATTTAAAAAGTTTAATGAAGTTTGCATTGTCAAAGAATAATGTCATAATCATTAAATCTAATTAACATGGAAACAAAAGAAAAAACAGTGGTTACAGTAAGTACTGTCATCAATGCACCGGTAGCAAAGGTTTGGGAATACTGGTCAAAACCGGAGCATATTACCCAATGGTGCAGCGCATCAGACGACTGGCATGCGCCAAAGGCGGAAAATGATTTGCGTACCGGCGGCAAGTTTTCTACAAGAATGGAAGCAAAAGATGGCAGCATGGGTTTTGATTTTGGCGGCGTATATGATGAAGTAAAAAATAATGAGTACATCGAATACACGATGGGCGATGGCAGAAAAGTACAGGTAAGCTTTGCCGCCAAAGGCAACACTACTGCAATAGTGGAAAAATTTGAGGCTGAAGAAATGAACCCGGTAGAAATGCAAAGAGGGGGCTGGCAGGCAATCCTTGATAATTTTAAGAAGTACACCGAATCGGGCAAATAGCAATCGTACAGATGTGGGAAAAAATGGCTGTTACACATAAAGCTGACAGCCATTTTTTTTATAAGCCAGTCATGGGACGTGGCCGATTTGGTGTAACTGCAAAAAAATGTTAAAGTGTTTATCCTGACAGTAAATGACAAGTGGCCGACAAACACTGCACAATTAGTTCTATACTTTCATTGCCATAATTGCCGGGCGGATATCAGGGGATAAAATCTATTTTATTGGCCAATCATTTCGAACACAATATGACGAATGCAAACGATCAGGTAGTATTATTAAGGCGGTGCAGCCTGTGGTCTGAGCTTTCAGACGAAGAATATAAAGAGCTGGACGTAGCCGATAATTTCAAACAAGTGAAAAAGGGCGAGTATGTTTATTTTGAAGCCTTTAATCACAACGTTATTTATTTTATAAAAAAGGGATACATTTTGCTGGGCCGGATAGATGAGTCGGGACTGGTGATTACCAAAGATATATTGCAGCCCGGCGATTTTTTTGGGCAGTTTATTCTTGAAAAGAACAGTCTTGACGGTGAGTTTGCACAGGCCATTAAATCAGATATCAGCCTGTGTTCATTTACCACCGAAAATTTTGTCAGGTTGCTGAAGAATAACCCCGCCCTGTCGTTAAAATATACAAAATTGGTGGGATGGCGGTTGCGAAAATTTGAAAACCGGCTTATCAATATTATCCAGAAAGATACCAAATCGCGTTTGCTGCTTTTTATGAAGGACCTTTTGTACAATACATTGGGCAATAAACCAGCAGCCATGGATATGGAGATTCCAAACTACCTTACCCAGGACGAAATTGCCAGGCTGATAGGCAGCAGCAGGCAAACGGTTACCACGCTGCTCACAGAACTAAAGGACGAGGGGGTACTGGAATATTCGCGCAAATCGATAAAGTATTTGAATATCCCGAAAAACTTTTCAGGGAATTAATCAATACTGCATCATAAATCGCAGCTATTGTTCTTCCATCACGGACGGCCCCGTCCGTTTTATGTGGCAGTATAAGTGTCGTTGGCAGTTGTCTTTACTTAAGACAGCAGCTGTTTGTAAAAAAAGAAAACACAAAGAATACTACTAAAGTTGTATAGTTTCTTTTTTGATGTACCTGTAATTTTATTGTTCTGCAGATCAATCAAATCATTATTCATCTGTAAAACATTTAACATGGCGGGGATTACAAAAACAAAACATGTACAACGCGGCGACTGGCGCACTTTAGAAAGCGGATGGAATGCCCAGTTCTGGGTAAGTTTTTTTAACCCAAAGGGCGCCCAGATAAAAGTGCGTTATGGCGGTGGATGGCCTTTTGGATGGGATAGCCAGAAGCAGACACTTGACGGAGAACGGATCAAGTATGTAAAAGTTACCGGTTCAAGCATTGTGTACGCGCGTGTACAGGTATATGTGCAGCATGATACGGATATCACGTATACTTATTATTCGGGTCCTTTTGATGGATTGCCTGCTTAAATGAAATGCACGGGCCTTCAGGCAGTAACAATATTAGCCGTATTATTAATTACCGTATAAAAATTTTGTTCATAGCAGATACCCAGCGGTATCTCGTACTTGTCAATATAAATGACCTTATTTCTTACAAAATTTATCTTGTTTACAGGCACTATATAAGATCTGTGCACCCGCGCAAATTCATTTTTGGGTAGTTTTTCTTCCAGGGCTTTCATGGTCATGCGGGTAATAACCGGTTTTTGGTCCTGCATATGAATACGTATATAATCATCCATCCCTTCAATATACAGGATATTTGAAAGCGGCACCTTCATTAAAGAATAATCAACCCGCAGTGAGATGCTGGCGGGGCCACCGGACTTACGCTGATGCACAAACGTATAACTGGCTTTTGCTTTTTGTGCCGATTGCAGGAAACGGTTAAAGCTAAATGGTTTAAGCAGGTAATCGACGGCATCCAGGTTAAAGCCGTCTACTGCAAATTCACTGTAAGCCGTGGCAAAAATTACCATTGTGCCAGGCGGCACCAGTTTCCTGAACTTTAACCCCGAAACAGACGGCATGTTGATGTCAAGAAACAGGAGATCTACCGGGTAATTATTGAGGTAGCGTGCGGCCTCTTCTGTTTTTGTAAAAGTCTTAATTAGATCAATATAGCCGGTTTGCCCGCAGAATTTTTTTATTAATTCCAGTGCAGGTGGCTCATCGTCGAGGGCAACAGCTTTAATCATAGCATATTTATTGACAGTTTTACGGAATATATTTTCCGATCTTCCAGTATTTCCAGCTCATGCCTGGAAGGATAAAGCATATTCAGCCTTTGCTGTACATTTTTAATTCCGTCACCACCCGTGATGCAATTTTCCGGCGAAGAAACCCTGTTATTAATGACCTGCAGGCAAAACCTGTTGTTTACAATAGCGATGTCAATACGGATGGCTGAATCTTCATTGGGGTTTACACCATGTTTAAAGGCATTTTCTATCAATGACATGGCAATCAACGGTGCTATCTTGCAGTATCCCTTATAAGCCGGAATGGAATAGTGCAGGGAAACCGTATTGCCCAAACGGCCTTTTTGCAGCAACAGGTAATTTTTTATATACGCAAGTTCTTTTTTGAGATCAATAAAATCGGAGCCTGATTCTTTTAAAATATACCTCATCAAATCTGATAATTGAATAATGGCCCCGGGTGTTTCCATGGATTCTTCAACAGCCAGCAGGTATATCCAGTTAAGCGAGTTAAATAAAAAATGCGGGTTGATTTGTGTATTGAGCGCCGTTATTTTCATTTTCCTCATTTCTTCCTTACCGGCATTTACAGCACTGTGCAAATGCATGATCACAGATGAAAATGTACTGATGATGAGCAGAAAAAAAGTATAGATTATTTCCGGAAAAAAAATATTACCTGCCCGCTGGAATGAAGGCTGCTGAGCACTCAAAAAAGCATTTTCTGCCAGGTATTGAAAGCCAATAATGATGGTGATAAAAGCAAACAAACACAGCACATACAGGTAAAAGCTCTTCCTGGTTAGCAAAGCGGGTACCAGCCAGTAATGATTCAGGTAAGCAAAAATGACGACCAGCATAAAGGTGAGCAGGTAAACCGGGTTAAGCGGATCGAAAAATATATGTGTTGCCGTACCGGGCATGACGAAAAAAATCATGGCAGGAAAAGAATACAAAAGCAACCACACTGCACTATGTATAAAATAATTTACCCAGTTGTGTTTGGCCATCTGCAATACCAGTTGCGGAAGATTGGAGGTGTTATATTGATTGCCGGCAGCGCCATGGCCGGTCTTTATTTGCATATGATAAATACGGTAAGACGATGAATTGATCATACTGTTATAACCTTTTAATTGGATAATGCAGCGATTGCAATTGAAATGGCGAAGGTTTAAAAAATGGCTCCCGGGTAAAAACCCCGGAGCTTAGCTAATAAAAAAACCACCCTCTATGAAATCGTTCTGGTAAGAACCAGTGTTTTACAGGCTTGCCTGCTGCTACTGCCTGTACATGGCCTTACAATAACTGTAATAAGATTTTGATGGCACAAAATAAAAACGGGTCATTTGTGCGGTATACTTGCTGCCGGTGGCAGCCATGCGGGCCGGCAATAACCATATGGTATGGTTACCGGAATTGCCAAAACCTGCAAATTGTATATTGCCAGTGGTTGAAAAACAAGGCCTTACTGCTGTAAGACCGGCAATAACTGCAGTCTTTTGCAGGCAGGCCAGGAAACCAATCACCAATAGTATATAAACGGGCAGAGCTGCTTTTTTCATAATTGCTTTTTACATTTGCAGGTACTTATTTCGCAAGATGCCCGGCGTAAATGAAACGTTGGGTTGCTGATGAAAAAAAGATTTTTTTATTTATTCTTATTTTGACCCAACCATCTGTTTAAGCCCGGCATCTCAACTTGATTAATAAAACCATCTGTTATTTTAAGTAAGACCATTGCTAGTTGTCTGAAGGGAGACCGTTCTTCCCAGAATGCACTTTATCATGCGTTTGCAGATAAAATGTACAGTGTCTGCCTGCGCTTTAGCCGTTCGGGGCATGAGGCGGAAGAAATTCTCCAGGAAGGCTTTATTAAAGTTTTTTCAGCGCTGCACCAGTACCGGAATGAAGGTTCATTTGAAGGGTGGGTGCGGAAAATTATGGTGAATACGGCTTTGCAGCGGTTTCGCAGCCGCGCTCCAATGCATGCGGTGGTATCGCTTGAACTAACGGAAGAGCAACCGGTGGCGGACGAGCATGACGTAGTGGCCCGTCTTAGTGCCAAAGAAATGCTGGCCATGGTGCAGGAATTACCGCCTGCTTACAGAATGGTTTTTAATTTATATGTTTTTGAAGGTTATCAGCACAAAGAAATTGCTTCGTTACTGGGTATATCAGAAGGCACTTCTAAATCGAACCTGTATGATGCGCGGCGTTGGCTAAGGGATAAGATACTCAGGGAAGGCAAAGTAGATAATTTGAAAAAACTTTATTCATGAAGAAAAATTTACAAGACGTAGATAAACTTTTCAAAGATGCGTTGGATGAGCATCTTGAACCAGCACCACCCGGTGTATGGGATACCATCAACAGTGACCTTGATAAAAAGCAGGCATTTCAGTTTAAAGAGAAATATTTCAGGCTGAAAAGATTTGCATTGGCGCTTTTATTATTTATTTTCTCAGGAGTTGCTTACCTGCTTTATTTTGTACAACCCGGCAAAAACAGTTTGATAACGCAAAAAAATGTTGCCGTTTCCAAAAACAATGCAGGCAGTTCTGCTGATGCTTCTTCCGGGCAACAGGTGGTTGGTGAAAACACTAAGCATGGAAGTAAAGTGGTCGGTGAAGACGCCGGCCATAGCAGTGAGATTACAAAAAACAATGTTGCTACCACCAAAGACAATGCGGGTTCTTCGGATGTTGCTTCTTCCGGGCAACAGGTGGTTGGTGAAGACACTAAGCATGGGAGTAAAGTGGTCGGTGAGGACACCGACCATGGAAGTGAAAACGCCAATCATGGCGCCAACGCCACAAATGAATCTCCGGTTCCTGTAGCTACCACTCCGTCCCAAAAAACGGTGGCACTTACTAAAAAAACTGTTCTGAGTGCCAATGACAGGGAAGTGACTATGGCTGAAAAAACAACCACCACCAACGGGTTTTCGCATCAGCCAAACAGCATGAAGCCTTTTAACACACGGTCTGCAAAAAGAAATTTGCTTATCCAAAACAATAATCCGGCATCGCCTGTAGCAATCGCTGGCCACGCAAAAAATCATGTTATTAAAGGAGCGGCAAGAACAGGAAATGATAACTATCTGCTGGGCGGGCAATACAGCAATGCCACCGGCCACACCGTAAAAGGCCAGTCGGTAACCGCTAATGAAAATAACCAACAGGCATCGTTGCTGACGGCTTATCTATATCAGCCGCCATTATTAATAACACCCACCGAATACGGAACGCCCGGCCTTGTTACAGACCTGGCTGCCGGTTTTCTATCTAACCATATAATTCAAAACGACAGCCTGCTAAAAGCAATGGCGGTGCTGCCAAAGAAAGCGCCTTACAGGCATGCTGTTTCACTGAGCGTCTTTGGATCGCCCAATCATAGTTTTACGCGTTTGGTAAACGACGACCTGCTGGCGGGCCCGGGCCGGAATAAAAATGCAGCCGAAAGAGAAGAGCACCAGGGAACTTCATACAGTGCAGGCGTATTGGTCAACTACGGTCTTACAAAAAGCATCATCCTTCAATCGGGTATGGTGTTTTCTTCGGCTAAAACAATTATATCTCCCAAAACAATTTATGCCCGGCCCGGTAATAACGGTCATGCAGAATATGAATTCAATTGTTCTTCGGGTTACTCTTATATTACACCAAAAACGGGTCCGGCGCCTGCTGTAGGCGATAGCATACGGGCAATGGGTTCGAGTTCCGTCATTTCGTATATTGGTGTGCCATTGTCGCTGAATTATGTTTGGCAGCGCGGGCGTTTTTTACTGAAACCAGGTATCGGCCTGTCTGTAAATTTTTTAACCTCGGGCAAATCCAGCACCAGGTTTAATAGCCTGCCTGGCAATGAAAAAACAACCAGTAGCATTGCCGGGCTAAAAACTGCGTATATGGATGGCTCAGTTGCCCTTGGGGCCGAATGGATGGTTAACAGGAAAATATCAGTGGGTATAAGACCGATGCTTAGAATGGCGCTTACCACTATCAATAAAAACACACCTGTAAAAACTTACCAGAACTATTTGAGTTGGGAAACAGGCATTAGAATAAATTTATGATCACCGCCGGTGTAGAATAATTGCCCCATTATAATCATCGCCCCGCGCATTTTTGGATGTCCGGGGCTTTTTTATGCATCCTTCAGCCATATAAGAAACATTTGTACTTCTTTTATTAGTGGTTGTAAAATTGATATATACCTCCGGACAGGACGTGTGCTCCAGGCTAATTTTATAACCCGCAAAAATCCATGCCGCGCAGGTATCATATCATACTGGTCTTTGCTATCACATTTTTGAATAACGGTGGCTCAGCTGTACAAGCCCAGGATTCGTTGCCCGAATCAAAACATGCAGCCATTGTATTTCCCTATCCCATGTACAGGGAAAAATGGCGATCCTCCATTGGGTTTTCATTGTTAACCACGCCAGAAGATATTACGGAAGAAGTAAGGGTTCGGGTTCCGGCTATTGATTTCCGTGTTTTGCGCCGGCTAAACAATCATTTAATTGCTGCAGGAAGAATCAACGCACAGATTCTTCAGAACCAGCTGCTGCTGGGTCTTTATTGGATACAGCCGCTTTCCAGTAAACTTTTTTTCTCGGTGGGCAATAATATTGGCTATTGGTTTGGTTTTTTAACCACGGAAGGATTCAACAGCAGGGCAAGGGGTTGGCTTTCCTATCCCCATGCATCGCTGGGTTACAGAACAAAACGTGATCTGTTAATTACGCTGCAGGCACAGGTTTCCGTGAATTTAGCGTATAAGGCTTTTAATGGAAAAGAAGAACTTTCCAGTGGCCGCGTTTTTTACAACGGAGAAACTTTTACCATCGCCATTGAGCAGCCATTTTATCATCACAAACATGTAACACTGGCATTGTCGGCCATCAACAATTATTTTTTCTGGCAAACCTGGTCCTTGTTTTACCGGGTGGATCGCAAAATCTTTTACCCACAGATAACCGTTGGATTTATTTTATGAGGATGATTTTTATCATAGCAATTGTATGCCTGTTTTCTTCCTGTAAAAAAGAATACAAAGCCCCTGTGCCCGCTTATGATAACTGGGATGCATTTACAGCCGCCGGGCCGCTGACACTTTCCACACCATCAAGGACCGCTATGGAAGGTGTGTATAAACTAACCGACGGTGCCGGCGTTTTTGGAGACAGTGTAGCAGTAAAATGGAACTACGTTATTACTGGTGCCGATACCACCTGGCATCTTTCTGTTTTTTGCGGAAAAGACATCGCCTACCTGATTTGTGAAGGAAAAAGATCCGGCGGCGATATACTGTTAAATGGTTACTGGCGAAAAATGGTGAGTGTGGAAACAGGTATCGTGCGGTTAAAAATTACAGCCGCACAAGGGGCAGACCTGGTAACAACAAATGGTGCTGTTGGTCGGGGGGCCATTGTTATCAGTGGCGTGTTTGGCAATGGGCAGGCAGTTCCTGCCATGCCCATTGGTTTTGTGTATGACAGGAAACTGTATAATAAAGGCCCTTTCCAGATTTTGGCGCACCGCGCTGGCGGAAGAACATCTGATTTATTACCCGCTTCAGAAAATTCAATCGCCATGATCAGGAAAACGCCGGAATTTGGGTCTACCGGTATAGAGACAGATGTGCGGTTAACCAGCGACGGTATACCCATATTATACCACGACAATACACTGAACCTGCGCGAAACACAAAAAAGTGGTTTATTGGGCTCCATTGAAAATTATTCCTATGAACAGCTTTCCACTTTTGTGCGGCTGGTACATGGAGAAAAAATACCCACCTTACGGGAAGCACTGAACGCAGTTGTTTACCAGACAGGTTTACAATTTGTCTGGCTCGATACGAAATATTCGGGTTCGCTGCAGGTGGTAAGGGACCTGCAAAAAGAATACCTGCAAAAGGCCGCCGCCGCAGGCAGAACGCTGAACATTGTAATTGGCCTTCCTACAACGGATGCAAGAGATCATTTTCTTGCATTGCCCGATTTTGCAGCCGCGCCCAATTTGTGCGAATTAAGCCTGGAAGATGTAGACAAAACAAATGCAGAAATATGGGCCCCCCGGTTTACACTGGGTATACAAAATGATGAAGTAGCCAAAGTACATGCGGCCGGCAGGCAGGCGTTTGTGTGGACCCTTGACGTGCCCGACCTGGTACAGCAATATTTGCGTGATGGTCATTTCAATGGCATCCTGACCAACTATCCTTCAAACACTGCATTCTACTATTATGTGCAACAGTAAGCCATTGATAAATATCATATTTCTCTGTGCGTTATTTTACAGTGCAAAGCTGGCTGCGCAGGATAGCACGGCCAAAAGCACCCGGGACTCAACAGAAGTAAATGTGCAGCAAAAAGGGAAATATGCATTTGTTTTATACGCGGGTGGCGGACTGTTTTCCTATTTATCTTCAGTAGGTTCTTCTGCTGACGGAACAGGCATCAACTCCGCTATTATGCGGCACCATGGTATTGGTACTTTCCGGGTCATGTGGCATCCGGATCACCGTTTGCGCATTGGTCTTGAATCCGGTTATACCAATTTTTATTCTTATGAATTAAAAAATGGCAATAAGACCGGAACAGTAAGCCTGACGGCGATTCCCATTTTATTTGTCTGGTCGATGGCAATTACCAAAAGGCTAAACGTTTTTGCCGGTGTTGGCTCTTATTTTATGACTACACACCTTCATTACGACAGCAAAGTAACATCGGGCGCGTTAGGTCTTGGTTTCAATGTGTCTGTCAATTATATACAGCCGGTTTCTTCAAAATTTGGTATCGGCGCAGAAATAAAATGGACGGAGGCTACGCAAACAAGAGATTACGGGTTATCTGCCCATTTGATGCTTGAATGGAAATTTTTTGAATGGTAAGGTTAGCACATGAAATGCCGTTTTATAATTATTGGTCTTGCTATTTTTTTCACACCTGTGAAAGGACAGCCTGTTATGCCGGATTCTGCTGCTGCGGTACCCATCGACTTTGTAAGTGATACACAACGGCCCCTGGGCGTTGAAAAAATTTACCTGAAACCCACACAAAATGTGCGGGCTACCGAAATGATTTTCGCGGCCGTATTGCGGGATAAACCATCTGCACTTTTTATGCTGGGCGATATTGTATCACTGGGTTACAGCAAAAAAAAATGGCATAGCACCGACAGGTTTCTTGACAGCGCCAAACAGCAGCATATTGGCGTGTATGCTGTGCTGGGCAATCACGACGTAATGATCAGGGACAGGAGGGGAGAAAGAAATTTCAACAAAAGATTTCCGGCACACCGGCGTACGGGCTATGTGGAGGTCATTGATTCCATAGCCATTGTATTGCTGAATTCAAATTTTAGTAAACTGTCTGTGCACGAAATTGACCAACAGCAGCAATGGTATATCGGCATAATAGACTCGCTGAACCGCCATACGGGGATAAAAGGTATAATAGTGACCTGCCACCATCCGGTATTTACCAACAGCAATATGGTGAAACCTTCGGCAGGGGTAAGGCAACAATTTCTACCGGCTTTCCTGGCTGCCAAAAAATGCGTGCTCTTTATAACAGGCCATGCACATGCATTTGAACATTTTGTGTACCAGCAAAAAAATTTCCTTGTTATTGGCGGCGGTGGGGGCCTGCACCAGCCGCTGACGGTAAAAGCCGATATGCCGGCAGATATAGCGGCTTCGTATAAGCCATTATTTCATTACCTGCAATTAAGGCGATACGGAAATTTTTTGCAGCTGCGTTCCCGGAACATCAGGCCCGATTTTTCAGGGTTTGCCGATGGGTATTCTTTTTCAATTAACTTATAACAGCTTTTATTATGTACATTATTATTTTGGCTGATGCATGATCAAATCGTTTAGCACTTTCTCTATCTGATCCTTTGGCATTTTCTGAACCAGGTAAAGATCGCGGCTGCCTGCAGGGTCCCATCCATTGCTTCCATCGGCATTGCAGATGATTTTACCTTTTACTGCATCAAAGTATTTTTCATAACCTCTTACTGCCACCAGCACAGCAGTCTCGTCCCAGCTCATCCGACCGTTTTTATCGTTGGGGTCCATGGGTATGCTGCGAGCAAATACATCTTTCACCGGTGAATGTTGTATGGCGGGATTGTTTACAATGGGCAGGCCCGTGAATATTTTTGCACCAATTTCAAAACCACTGAACCAAACGGGTACCGGCCAGTTATTAAAAGCTGTTACAGATGCTGCGGCGTCTTTCACCACATTGAATTCTTTAAATTTTCCCATGTCGCCATCAAAACGTCCTGCCATGCTTACCAGCATTTTTACTTTCTGCTTTATCAAATCACGGCCGCTTTTGGATGAATATTTATCCGGCGCAGATTGCAACAGGTTGGCCATATTGGTAAGAAAACCCACCGTTACAATGGTTACGCTTTTATCGGGCGCTGCAGCCAGCAACTTACGGTAAAGCACCAGCGCATCTTCTGCCTGCTGGTTCGATTGAATGGTATGCGGGTAACCGACGGTGAGCAATGAATCCCATTTTTGAAAAGAACCAATATTTACCGCATTGCCGCCCACCACGCCAACAGGAATGCCTGGCCGCTTAAAATAGGTATTCAATACATTTAATACAGGAGCAATGCGGATATGCTGGTTGCTGGCAATGGTGGCCAGTATGGTGCATTCGCCGCTGTCGGCCATGGCATGCAATAAAGCAATTGCTCCCACATCGTCGTAATCGGGACCCATATCTGTGTCGAATATGATGGAAACAGGCGGCTTTTGCTGTGTGTAGGCAGGCGCATATACAAATAGCGTTAAAACAGCAAGAATCAGGACAGATTGTATACTTTTATTCATCTGGCGGGTTTTATAAATCAGCAATCGGGTTAGTATGTAAGCAAATCGATAACCGGTCGGCAATGGCTAACGAAACGGTCGTTTAAAATTAATTAAATAACACAGTAAAACTAATGCATATGAAAGTGCCGGTAATTTTTTTTGCAGGTGTGCTGGTGAGCTTTTTTTGTAATGGACAGACACCAAAACACGCACCGGCGGCCGCCGGGCGGGTAAAAAAATCAATGGCGGGTGGTTATAAACTGGTATGGCAGGATGAATTCAATAAAGAGGGTGCGCCGGATACGGCATACTGGCGTTTTGAAAAAGGATTTGTGCGCAACCAGGAACTGCAATGGTACCAGGCTGACAATGCGTACTGTAAAAACGGCTATTTAATTATTGAAGGCCGTCGTGAGGCCAGGCCCAGTCCTGTTTATGTAAGCGGCAGCAAGGATTGGAAAAAGAAAAGAGACAGCATTCAGTATACATCTTCCAGCATCAATACAGCCGGAAAGCTTGCCTGGAAATACGGCCGCTTTATCATGCGTGGTAGGATCGACATCAGCCCGGGTATGTGGCCGGCCTGGTGGACATTGGGTATTGAAGGCAATTGGCCCGCCAACGGCGAGATTGATATCATGGAATATTACAATAATAAATTACTTGCCAACATAGCGTGTGCCGGCCCCGATCGCAGGGCTTTATGGTTTAGCAACACAAAGCCTGCCGATTCGCTCGGTGGCATGGCATGGGCTTCGCAATTTCATATATGGCGGATGGATTGGGATGAGGAATCGATTGCCTTGTACGCAGACGATCTGTTAATGAACAGGACAGCACTGAACAAGCTGCAAAACCGGGACAGCACTGCTATCAACCCATTTATGCAACCACATTATATGTTGCTGAACCTTGCCATTGGCGGCACCAACGGGGGCGATCCTTCGTCTACCAGCTTCCCCCGGAAATTTGAAGTAGATTATGTAAGGGTTTACCAGAAGCAGGATAATAAATGATTAAAAACACCGGAATGATTCTTGCCGGTTACCTTTGTAATAATAATATACCGGCCATGGCTATTAACTGCGGTTGGTAAAAATGGATAACCAGCACATAAAACTTTGCAAAAGCAGCTATAACCTGTCTTAGCTTTGGCAAAGTTCAAAGGAATATTGAATTTTATAAAATAGCATTATTATGAAACAAATGATGTTCGCTTTTTTTATGTTGGCAATACTATGCACAACAAATGCACAACTTGCTGCACCAGATGTGGTGGATACAAAAATGGGTGCTTTAACCATACAACCCGTGCAACATGCCAGCCTTATACTAACGGTAAAGGGCATCACTATTTATGCCGATCCTTCGGGCGCAGATAATTTTAAAGGCCTTACGCCGCCTGGAATCATTATCATTACAGATATCCATGGCGATCACTTTGATATAAAAACCATTGATGCCATTAAGACGGCCAATACGATTTTGGTAGTACCCCAGGTAGTAGCCGATAAATTGCCCGAAGCTGATAAAGCACATGCAGTGATACTTAAGAACGGCGGTGAAACTACGCAGTCTGGAATTTCCATCAGTGCCATTCCCATGTACAATCTTCCGGAAACTGCCACGGCCATGCATACAAAGGGCCGCGGCAATGGGTATATACTGACTATAGGCGGGAAGCGTATTTATATTTCAGGCGATACACAGGGTATTCCTGAAATGCGTTCGCTGAAAAATATTGATGTGGCTTTTGTTTGCATGAACCTGCCTTATACCATGGACATAAAAGAAGCCGCTGATGCTGTACTGGCTTTCAAACCGGCTATTGTTTACCCTTATCATTACCGTGGCAAAGATGGTTTAAGTGATGTAAATGCATTTAAATCGCTGGTGGATGCCGGTGGTCAGAAAATAGAAGTGAGGTTGCGGAACTGGTATCCGGGTAAATAGGAACAAACAACCGGTTTGTGATCCCGGTGCATTTGTCATCCCAACGCCTTTGTCATCCCGACGCAGGAGGGATCTGCGATCCAAGAACAACAATTTCAAGCAACGAATCTATATTCATAAATGCGCTGTTTTAATGGGATCGCTTTCATGCATGCCGCTCAGATGCTTCCTTCGTCAGCATGACAAACAACCGGTTTGTCATCCCAGCGTTCTTTGTCATCCCAACGTTCTTTGTCATCCCGGCGCATTTGTCATCCCGACGCAGGAGGGATCTGCTATCCAGGAACAACAATTTCAAGCAACAAATCTGTATTCATTAATGCGCTGTTTTAATGGGGGATCGCTTTTATGCATGCCGCTCAGATGCTTCTTTCGTCAGCATGACAAACAACCGGTTTGTCATTCCAACGTTCTTTGTCATCCCGGCGCCTTTGTCATCCCGACGAAGGAGGGATCTACGATCCAGGAACAACAATTTCAAGCAACGAATCTGTATTCATTAATGCGCTGTTTTAATGGGATCGCTTTCATGCATGCCGTTCAGATGCTTCCTTCGTCAGCATGACAAACAACCGGTTTGTCATCCCGGCGTTCTTTGTCATTCCGGCGCATTTGTCATCCCGACGCCTTTGTCATCCCGACGCAGGAGGGATCTGCTATCCAGGAACAACAATTTCAAGCAACGAATCTATATTCATTAATGCGCTGTTTTAATGGGATCGCTTTCATGCATGCCGCTCAGATGCTTCCTTCGTCAGCATGACAAACAACCGGTTTGTCATCCCGGCGTTCATTGTCATCCCGGCGCCTTTGTCATCCCGACGAAGGAGGGATCTGCTATCCGGGAACAACAGTTTCAAGCAACGAATCTATATTCATTAATGCGCTGTTTTAATGGGGGGATCGCTTTTATGCATGCCGTTCAGATGCTTCCTTCGTCAGCATGACAAAACCAATGCTTCCTTCGTCAGCATGACAAACAACCGGTTTGTCATCCCAGCGTTTAAGCCGCGGATTGACTGCGATCACGAATCCTGTAAAAAATGTTAAGGTTTCGGATTTATTGAAAAACTTCAATAAATGCATTATATATTTGTGCTGTAATTATTTTTTATGGACGCAAAAAAGGCTGAGAAGATTTCCAAAGCGCTGGCCGACCCCAACCGCCTGACGATTTTGAAAGAGATTAAGAAGAGCAAGTCTTGTTTGTATTGTGTTGACCTGAATAATACCATTAATCTTGCCCAACCCTCTATAGCCCATCACCTGAAATTATTAATAGACAGCGAACTGGTAACATCTGATAAGGAAGGACGGAATGTGCGTTATTATCTTAACAATAAACTGATGGATGAGTATATCAGTTTCCTGGAGACCCTGAAAATCTAAATTTTTTTTTGGATTATTTATTGAATTATTTAAATATATCTATACATTTGTATTCTTTTTCAATTCCGCCCCGTGAAGTTCGCAATTATTTATTGAATTATTTGAATAAATCTAATAACAATTATCATGTCAACGCAAAATTTAACCAAACACCAACTCATTTCCAGGCGTTTTCCGGCAATCGGGCTTTATTTATCGCTGATTGTGCTTATCAGCGGCTGCTATGCAAACGCAAGGGAAAATGATAAAGTAACATCACCTGCTGCTCCCGCGGCTGTTCAGGCAACGCCGGTAGACGGCATAATTATTAAACCGGCCGTTTTAAAAGAAGAGCTGGAAATAACCGGTTCGCTGGCTGCCAACCAGCAGGTGGATATCGTAAGCGAACTTACCCGCAAAATTGTTCGGGTAAATGTTAAAGAAGGCGCTTATGTACAGGCCGGTCAATTGCTTTTTGAACTGGATAATGCCGACTTACAGGCACAACTGGAGAAACTTCGCCAGCAGGAGAAACTGGCTTCATTGAATGAAGAACGTCTGCGCGACCTGATTGCACATGAGGCAGTAGTACAACAGGATTACGACCAGGCATTTACCAATCTTAAAGTATTGCAGGCACAGGTGGCTGAACTGCAGGTAACCATCAGCAAAACACGCATCAAAGCACCTTTTGGCGGACAAGTGGGTATTGTGCACGTTTATCCCGGTGCTGTTGTTTCAGTAAATACCGTTCTTACCAATATTGAAGACAACAGTATTGTAAAGCTCGATTTCCAGGTACCCGAAAAATATGCGCAGGTAATAACTACCGGCAGCGAGCAAAAATTTACCGTAACCTCCGATACAAAACAATACACCGCCAAAGTAATTGCCAGGGAAGCCAGGCTTGATCAGAATACCCGGACCCTGCTGGTAAGGGCCATCAGTACAAACCCCGGCAGGGTATTACTGCCCGGTCAAAGTGCCCGTTTGCACCTGGCTTTGCATTCTTCTGCAGATGCATTGGTGGTGTCTTCCCAGGCGCTGATGCCTTCTTCCAGGGGATACAATGTGTATACTGTAAAGAATAACAGCGTACAGTTATCACCGGTAGAGATAGGCCAGCGTGGACCCTACACAGTAGAAATATTGCACGGTTTAAACAACGGGGATACGGTTGTTACCAGCAACCTGTTAAGACTGGTACCGGGTTCGGCCGTGCAGTTTGTAACCTTGAAATAAGAAACCGGTTGAATAGTTGATTGGTTGAAAGGTCAGGGGAATGGTCAAAGAACAATCAACAGGTAGTACCAGTCGGCTATTCAACTTTTTTTGCAAATCACTGAGCATACTATCATGAGACGCGGTGTGTCAACCGCGGGTGGATTGTATTAATCACCCAATTACTAATGGCTAAAAGCTTATGGCTGATAGCTCAAAATTCAAACACAATGAGTGCTATTTCACAAGTAAGTATATCCCGTCCTGTACTGGCAGGCGTAATGTCGGTGCTGCTGGTACTGTTTGGCATAGTTGGATATACCTTTCTGGGAACAAGAGAATATCCCGTAACAGATTCACCAATTGTTACCATTACCACCGTTTATCCGGGCGCCAGTGCAGACATTATTGCTTCGCAGGTTACCAAGCCGCTGGAAGAAGCTGTGGCCGAAGCCAATGGTATCCGCGCCATGTCATCGCAATCGCGTGAACAGGTAAGTATTATTACCGTTGAATTTAACCTGAATGCCGACCTGGAAGCTGCGGCTAATGATGTACGTGATAAGGTATCCAAATCGCGCCAGCAGCTGCCGGCCGATATTGAGCCAACCATCGTTGAAAAATCAGGCCCGCCCGATTTCCTGGTGTTCCTGACTGTGCAGAGTGATACCAAAAGCCTGGAAGATGTGACAGATTTTGTAAACATCAATATTAAAGAGCGTTTGCAATCTATACCCGGCGTGCGTTTGGTAGATTCTTATGCCGGCCGGAAAAGATCCATGCGCCTGCGGATGGATCCTGTAAAACTGGCGGCCTACCAGCTTACCCCTTCAGATGTACAGGCTGCATTGCAGCGGGAGAATGTTGATTTACCCAGCGGGCGCATTGAAGGACAAAATACAGAAGTAACATTGCGCACACAGGGAAGACTGGTTACAGAAGATGATTTCAATAACATGATACTGCGCGAGCAGGGCGGCGCCATTGTTCGGTTTAAAGATATCGGTACCGCTATTATGTCTTCGCAAAATGAAAGAACGGCCATGATTGTGAGTGAAGGCAATACGGCACGCTACGGTGTTGGTACCGGCGTGCAGCCACAACGCGGCGCTAATTCACTGGCCATTGTAGATGAATTCAGAAAACGTTTTGATGATATTGTAAAAACGGCACCCAAGGATTATATTATTTCTCTTGGAAAAGATTTCACAGTTCCGGTACGTAACTCTTTATCGGAAGTAGGAGAAACACTGGTGCTCGCATTTGGCCTGGTGGCTATCATCATATTTGTCTTTCTCCGCGACTGGAGAAGTACCATTATTCCGCTCGTGGCGATACCGGTTTCCATTGTTTCTGCTTTTTTCATCATGTATATTGGTAATTTTTCCATCAACGTATTAACCCTGCTTGGGCTGGTACTGGCCATTGGTTTGGTGGTAGACGATGCCATTGTAGTGCTTGAAAATATTTACAGCAAAATAGAACAGGGTATGACGCCGCTGGAAGCTGCACGCAAGGGCTCCAATGAAATTTACTTTGCGGTAATATCTACTACGGTTACGCTGGCGGCCGTGTTCTTACCTATTTTATTTTTGGGTGGCATTACCGGAAAATTATTCAGGGAATTTGCAGTGGTGGTATCCGGTTCTGTATTGATATCGGCATTTGTGGCGCTCACCCTGTCGCCCATGATGAGTGCATATTTATTGAAGGCCGGCTCATCTCATAACTGGCTGTATAAAAAAACCGAGCCCTGGTTTATTGCACTCAACAATGGCTATGAAAAAACATTGCGTGCATTCTTCAGGTACAGGTGGCTGGGTTTTGTGTTGCTGCTGTTATCTTTTGGTGTGGCATATTTGCTGGCCCCAAAATTGCCTTCTGAACTGGCGCCACTGGAAGACCGTTCAATGGTAGGACTGGCAGTGATTGCGCCGGAAGGTACTTCTTATGAAAGCATGGAAGAAACCATGAAAGCCATCAGCAATTATGTGTCTGATTCCATTCCTGATTTGAATGGCAACAGAACCTATGCCGGTATTGCCGCATCCATAGGTACCCTGGTGCAACCGGTTAACGGTGGTTTTCAATGGATCTTTTTGAAAGATCCCAAAGACCGGAAAAGCGGTTTAACGCAAACACAGGTATACCAGAAGCTGGTTATGGCATCGCAAAAATTCAGGAACGTAATATGTATACCCATCCAGATCCCAACCATCGGGGGCTTCTCCAGCGATCAGCCGCTGGAATATGTAGTGCAGGCGCCGGATTTGCAAAGCCTGGTAGACGTTATGCCAAAATTGATGGGCGAAGTTTTCCAGAGTAAAAAACTGGTTTTTCAAAACCCTGATTTTAAAGTAGACCGTCCTGAAATAGGCATCACCATCGACCGGCAACGGGCGGCACAATCTGGTATCAGCACCCAGGAAATAGGCCGCACTTTACAACTGGCCCTCAGCGGCAGACGGTACGGATATTTTATTCACAATGATCGTCAGTACGAAGTAATTGGACAAATGGACAGGCAGGAACGTGCGGCACCCGCTGATTTGCGTTCATTGTTTCTGAAATCTTCTACCGGCGAAATGATTTCCCTGGATAACCTCGTAAGCATGAAAGAAGGCGTTAGTCCACCCGCCTTGTACCGTTACAACCAGTCTTACAGCGCTACCATTTCTGCAACGCCTGCACCCGGTGTTAGTTTGGGCGAAGCCATAAAAGAAATGGATGGAATAACTGCCAGGGTATTGCCAAAAGGATTTCGTACAGCATTGGCAGGACAAAGCCGTGATTTTGCAGAGAGCAGTTCCAGTTTAATTTTTGCTTTCATATTTGCGATACTGCTTATTTACCTGGTTCTGGCAGCACAGTTTGAAAGCCTTATCGATCCTTTCATCATTCTTTTAACCGTACCAATGGCAGTAACAGGTGCATTGCTTAGCCTGTGGATTACCCACCAGTCTATTAATGTATTCAGCGAGATTGGTATCATTATGCTTATCGGGTTGATTACCAAAAATGGTATCCTGATTGTAGAATTTGCCAACCAGCGCAAAGCGGAGGGAATGAGTGTGCGTGATGCGGTGCTGGCTGCTGCCGTTTCAAGATTCAGGCCCATACTTATGACAACGTTGGCTATGATATTTGGTACGCTGCCTATTGCATTGTCATTGGGTACTTCATCGGGCAGCAGAACTTCACTGGGTATTGTAGTAGTGGGAGGTTTGATTTTTGCGGGTATACTTACGCTGTTTGTCATACCCGCCGTGTATTCTTATTTCTCACGCCCTTATAGAAAAAAAGCGGAAAACAATACGGTTATTAACACATTGCAGGTGGAAACCATTCCTGCTTAGTTATAACAAACCGGCCATGCCGGAGTGAATTTTAATTTTTGATTTTTGAATTTATTTTTTATGACACACAAACAAGCATATATCTATACGTTTATGGTATTTGCGCTTATCTGTCTTTTTTCTTACCTGGCAACGGGGCAGAGCCGCAAACTATCATTACAGGAGGCGCTTTCTTTAAGCCTGGCCAATAACAGGGAAATAAAAGTTACTTCATTTGATGTTGACCGATCGCAACAACAGGTAATAGTTGCCAGAAGCCAGCAGCAACCCGTTGTTGGCCTGGGGGGGCAACTGCTGCATTATTTTCAATCTCCGGTATTTTTTGGTTTTGGAAACAGTACCGGCAGCAATGACAAAATACCCTATGGCAGGTTTGGTGGCAAAGACCAGGTAGCAGCTACTTTGTTTGTAACACAGCCGGTGTACAATGCGGGTATACAACCCGGTATTCAGCAGGCTAAGTTGCAGGAACGTAAAAACCGTCTGCAGGTAACCAATAAGGAAATCAATATAGCCGCTGCTGTAAAACAAACCTATATACAATTGCTGGTTTTGCACGAACGCATCAGGCTGCAGAATGAAAGCCTGGCCCGGAATGAGAAAGCATTAAAAGATGCAAAATCATTACTGGCGCAGGGAAGGGCCTTGCGGGTTGACACCTTGAGGGCCTATACATCAGTAGAGAATCTTAAACCGGATATATTAAAGCTAACCTATGCCATTGGTGTGGGCAAACAACAACTGAAAACATTGATTGGTATTGACTCGTTGCAGGAAATTGAATTGAGTGATTCATTGCGGTTGCCCGCCGCAGGCGGTCCCTTGTTGACAGAAGAAGAAGTGTACAATGAAGCCAAACAGCACAGGTCCGATTTGAAAGCATTGGATATGGAGCAACAGATAGCCGAGCAACAAATCAGACTGGCGGCGGCAAACATGAAACCGGTGGTTTCTTTAAATGCACAATACCTGTTGCAAACGCAGACCAGCAATTTTAATTATTTCAATGCCAATTATCCGTCTACTCCATTTGTGGGTGCACAGGTAACGGTACCTATTTTTAATGGCAATAGTAACAAGGCCAAAGTAAAACAGGCAAAAATTGAAAAGGAGCAATCTGTAGTGCGTTCCAAAAATGCCTATGAAGAATTAAAGGCAGAAATAAAACAAGTGGTGGCAGATGTAAGTGAAACGGCTGCGCGTATACAAACCAGTGCCAATGTAAAAGAAACTGCCTTGCTGAGTTACGATATTACACAATACCGGTACGCCAAAGGTGTAGCGTCCAGGCTTGAGCTGACAGATGCCGAACTGGCATTGACCACAGCGCAGTCCAATTACCTGGAAGCGGTATATGATTATCTCTCAGCAAGGATTGCATTGGAGCGGAGTATGGGCATAACAGGACAATAGCATATTGTTATTAGAATCAAAAAAAGAGACAGGCTAAAAAGCTTGTCTCTTTTTTTATGTGGTTTAAAACGCCTCTCCCAGACCAATATAAATGGCTTTGTATCCTTTGCTGAACCCGAAATCAATGCCGATATTGGTGCCAGAATTTTTATTGAATTTAATTCGCAATCCTGCTCCTGCCGCCGGGTGTAGATAAGCGAACTTGCGCCTGTCCTGCGGCTCCGTTACCGTATTCAGGTTGGCAAATACCACAAAGCCAAACAATCCGTTTTCCGTAAGTTGCCTGCGGTATTCCGATTCCAGGTACCAGAGTGTTTTGCCGGAATAACGACGGTTATAAAAACCGCGTCCCGAGCGTTGGTTGGCATCCCATCCGGTAGCGGGCAAATCAAGATAGGGCGAGTGACTGCCAAGTGTTGTCCACAAATAAGACCAGATGGCCAGCACATTTTGTTCTTCCCTGCTAAAGGGTATGTATTTGCGTACATCTGCATAAAGGGAATGCCAAAAGTCATCGCTTCCGAGAAATTTAGGATTTATCCTGTAAATGATATTGTAATAAAAACCGGGCAATGGGTTGATGGTATTAACCCTTGCATCGTACAGGAAATTAAGCGTCAGTCCCGAAGAGAATGAATTGGAATGATTGGATGTACCATATTTATATCCTGTAAACTGTTGCAGGTCTGCGGTGTCATTATCCGGATGAATGGCAATATGATAGTCCATATTATAACCAACGCCCGCAAAAAGATAAGGCTTAATCCTTTTTAAAGCGCTGAAGTAAAAGCGTACATAAGAATAATTGATAAGTAATTTATGTGTTTCCGGCTGGCGCCCACCTAATCCCCAAGTATACTGGGGAAAATAGGAATAACGCATATCGCCTTCAAAGTTCCACTTGTTACCGGGCGACCATATATTGGAACTAAAAGGAAAGTTAAATGCTCCTTTAAAATTGGTACTGGGAGAAAATGTTACGGTCGATAAATAGGTGGTCTGCCTGTCGTCTAAATAGAAACCGGCCTGTGTGGCGGTTACCAAAGCGGTTCCACCACCAGGTACCGTGGTACCAATCGGCAGCAATGAATAATATATTTTTTTCCCCTTTACCCGCAGCGGTTTTTTAAAATGGATATGGGTCAACTTCGCTAGCACACTCACCAGGTCTTTTTGACCAGCGGTATCCAGTGCATGGCTTTTTTGCGGGGTAATCATGCCCGCCGGGTTTTGCGACAGCAGGCAGCACGGTAAAAGGCAGAGGGTTACAACATACCAATTCTTCAACATGACCTATATAAAACCAATATTTATGCTACAATTCAGGGGGAGGTTTTTCCCCAAATGAATGAATAAATAAATTAATAAGGTTTTAATTTGTCGTAGCTGTATAACGAAGGAAATCGCGAACATAAAGTTTTTTATGCAATAAAATCTTAATAGATTGTGGCATCCTTCCTTTGTAATTCCTGCCTTGGTTTGAGACCTGATTTTATAGCATAACCTCTTTTTAAATCCTAAACTTTGTTTATGAAACATGCTATTACTGCTATTGTACTCTGTATTTCCATGGGCATACAGGCCCAAAATGTAGGCATCGGTACTTCTTCTCCAAACGCCAATGCAAAATTGGATATAACGGCAACGGACAAGGGACTATTGATACCACGCATGGACTCCGTTCACCGCAAAGCCATCCCCAATACGGTAGGTCTGTTGGTGTATGACAGCACCACCAAATCTTTCTGGTATAACAATGGCGCCGCCTGGCAAAGCATGGCAGCATCTGCTTCAGCATGGTCATTAACCGGTAACAGCGGTACAACTGATAATAATTTTCTGGGCACTAAAGACAACAGGCCTTTAAGTTTTATTACCGCCAACATCCCCAGCGGAAAAGTAGACAGGGATGTAACTTCTTTGGGACAGGGTGCTTATTCCATCTCTTCAGGTGTTTCTCCGGGAACTGTCAGGGGCACTGTGGCAATTGGAGACAAAGCACTGGCAAATGCAGCCGCCAATTCGGTTTTTAATACGGCTGTGGGAAGTGCTGCTTTATCGGCTAATACTACCGGCACCTATAATACCGCGATAGGCGCCACTGCCCTTAAGAGCGCAACTACTGCAGATTACAACACCGCCATTGGCGAAGCCGCATTGGGGGCTACCACTACCGGCGCTTCAAATACGGCTGTAGGCTTTTCGGCGATGGTATTGAATACAACAGGCGGCGCTAATACGTCATTGGGGTTTAATACTTTGGGAACCAACTCCACCGGTTCCGGCAATACGGCTGTAGGCCATAATTCACTGTCAGCAAATACCGTAGACTATAATTCAGCCTTTGGTTACAGGGCCTTGGCGCTCAATTCAACAGGTATACAGAATACTGCACACGGTGCTGAAGCACTTTCCGCAAACACAACCGGCATTGCCAATACAGCAGTTGGCCGGTCAGCGCTTTTGACCAATACAACAGGCGCCTATAATACAGCGATAGGCGCCACTGCCCTTAAGAGCGCAACTACTGCAGATTACAACACCGCCATTGGTGAAGCTGCAATGGGGGCCACCACTACCGGCGCTTCAAATACAGCAGTTGGCTTTTCGGCGATGGTACTGAATAACACAGGAAGTGCAAATACGGTATTGGGATTTAATACTTTGGGAAACAACACCACAGGATCCGGCAATACGGCTGTAGGCCACAATGCATTGCAGGCAAATACAGTAGACTATAATGCTGCTTTTGGTTATAGGGCACTTGCGCTTAATTCAACCGGTGTGCTAAATACAGCGCATGGTTCTGAAGCACTTGCCGCAAATACAACTGGCTTTTCCAATACAGCAGTTGGCCGGTCAGCCCTTTTGACTAATACGACGGGCAACAGTAATACCGCAGTTGGTGCTCTGGCACTTGTAGCCGCAACCACTGCAAATGACAATACTGCTGTCGGCACGGCTACGCTGGGGGCAGCCACTACCGGCGCTTCAAATACGGCGGTAGGTGCCTGGAGCCTGGTACTAAACAACACGGGTGCTGCTAATACGGCATTGGGGGCTAATACCTTGAGAAACAACTCCACGGGATCCGGCAATACGGCTGTAGGCGGTAGTTCACTGTTATCAAACATAAACGGAACCAATAACACTACCATTGGTTTTTTTGCTGATGCAGGCGCATCGCTTACCAATGCCACCGCTATCGGCGCCAATGCAAAGGTGGATGCCAGTAATAAAATAAGACTGGGCGATAATAATGTAAACGTGGTAGAAAGCAACGGTGTATTCAATACGGTTTCTGACGGAAGGTTTAAATATAATATACAGGAAGATGTAAAGGGCCTTGATTTTATTATGCGATTGCGCCCGGTAACCTACCAGTTTGATGCAAAAAAACAGGAAGATTTTACTAAAGGCCTTATCAGCGCAGCACAATTAAACAGCCATGCAATACCTGCCGCCTACAATGAAAACAATGGCATTAAAAGAACCGGTTTCATAGCACAGGAAGTGGAAACAGCGGCACAAAAAACAGGCTATGATTTTGATGGGGTGAAGACACCTGCCACCGATAAACAATATTACAGTCTTAGCTACGCCAGCTTTGTTGTGCCTTTGGTAAAAGCCATGCAGGAGCAGCAGGAGGTGATAGATACCCTGAAAAAACAAAATGAATTATTGCAGCAACAAAATGAATTGATCATCAAACGGCTGGAAGCGCTGGAGAAAAAATAGCGCGCTTTCACGCATTAATGACATTGATATTTTCATCATTAAACAGTTTGTATGAAAAAAAATATTTTTTTACTGCCGCTCCTTTTTTTGGGTGTAACTGCCTATACCCAGGAGGTGCTGAAAGTACAAAACGGGGCTTCTATTACACTGGAAGCAGGTGCTGAAATGACGGTGGCCGGAGGTGTAACACTTGATAACGGAAGCACACTTGCCAATAACGGCATATTTACGATTAAGCAGAACGGTGCTTCAGGTACCGGCGATTTTTTTGATAATACCAGTACCGGGTATAATTATGGTACCGGTAAATTTGTTTTTAACAGCACAGGCAAACAAACGCTGTACAGCAACAATAATTTTGGGCGCATCGATGTCAGCAACAGCGGACTACTGCTGAACAGCAATGTAAGTGCAGTTAAATGGTGGCTTGCAAAAGGCGATGTTAATACAGGTAATTACAAAGCCGTTGTATTGGGTACAGCCAGTAACGATCTGGAAGCTGGTCCTTCCAATACAAATTTTGTAAATGGCTGGGTAAATGGAAGCCTGCGCAGGTATATCAACCCCGCAACAGTTAATAAATACCAGTTTGCTATTGGAGATACCTCTACCCGGCATTTTGCCGATTTAGATAACCTGCAGACCAACCCATTGACTGGTACTCAGTATGTGGATGCGGTTTTTGGACCCAAACAGGGTAGTGATGCAGGTTTATCCGTTAGCGAAAATGGTATGCCCTACATAGCTGTTCACAGTGCCGGGGTATGGCATATTGTGCCGGACGCAACCCCCACCAGTGGTAAATATGATTTGAAATTGTATGACAGCACATTCAATGGTCTTTCCGATAATAATTTTGCGATACTGCAACGGCCCAATCAATCAGCCAATGCGGCTGAATGGGTAGTACCTGCGGGTAGCAGCATCAACCCGGCGGGCGGTGCAGGCAGACTGGTGGCCGATGGATATGCCTTACGTAAAAGCATAAGCGATTTTGGTCAGTTTGGAATTGCATCTGCAGTACCATTGGGCGGACAGGGCACGGGTTTACAAGGTGTTTATTACTCCGGCAAATACCTTTCGGGCAATCCGCTCCTCACCAGGATTGATTCGACCATTAATTTTGAACTGACTTATTCAAAACAACCACTGGTATTATCGCCCGCACCGGGCATTGTGCCGGAGGATGAATATTCTGTACGCTGGACCGGCCAGGTGCAACCATTGTATTCTGAAACCTATACTTTCTATACGGTTAGCGACGATGGCATAAGGCTATGGGTAAACGGTGTTTTGCTGGTGGACAACTGGACAAACCAGGGCGCTACTGAAAAGAGCGGAATGATTACACTGGTTGCGGGACAGAAATATGATATTGTAATTGAATATTACGAAAACGCAGGTGAAGCAGTTACAAAACTATATTGGTCAAGTGCCAGCACGCCGAAAGCCATCGTACCAAAATCACAACTATTCCCTCCCGTTATACCTTCCGGAGGTACCGGTTTGAAAGGTACTTATTACAATGGAACGGCTTTGTCCGGCACACCATTGCTCACCAGGATTGATACGACCATTAATTTTGAACTGACTTATTCAAAACAACCACTGGTATTATCGCCCGCACCGGGCATTGTGCCGGAAGACAAATATTCTGTACGCTGGACCGGCCGGGTACAACCATTGTATGCTGAAACCTATACTTTCTATACGGTTAGCGATGATGGTATAAGGCTATGGGTAGATGGTGTTTTGCTGGTGGATAACTGGACAGACCAGGGCGCCACTGAAAAGAGCGGAACGATTACACTGGTTGCGGGACAGAAATATGACATTGTAATCGAATACTACGAGAACGCGGGTGAAGCTGTCACAAAACTATATTGGTCCAGTGCCAGTACACCCAAAGCCATCGTACCAAAATCACAGCTATTTCCGCCTGTTGAAACACCGCTTGCAGGTACAGGCACCGGTTTGCGTGGTTTTTACTATAGTGGCATTAACGTGGGCAACCAGGGAGAACCGTTGTTGCTGACCAGGATTGATACCACTGTTAATTTTGAACTTACCTATTCAAAACAACCGCTGGTATTATCACCCGCACCGGGCATTGTTCCGGAAGATATGTATTCTGTGCGCTGGGCAGGACAGGTGCAAGCCCAGTATTCGGAGACCTATACTTTCTATACGGTAGCCGATGATGGTGTAAGGTTATGGGTAAATGGCTCCTGGCTGATCAATGACTGGATGAACCAGAGCGCAACGGAAACGAGCAATACCATTAACCTGGTGGCCGGACAGAAGTATGATATCTTTATGCATTACTATGAAAATACGGGCGAGGCAGTTACCAAACTATACTGGTCAAGTCCCAGTACGCCAAAACAAATCGTGCCCAAATCACAGCTCTATCCTTCTGCTGCCAGCAGTGCCAGGATGATGGATAACAACACAACCCTGCAGGCAACTTCAGTGAAAACAGATTCTGTATTTGCCTCCATTACTGCCAGCATAAGTCCTAATCCTGTTAAACGTGGCCAGCCGGCAAGACTGCACATTAACAGCAACAAAACGGGTGCTGCTGTAATCACGGTAATGGGCAACAATGGTTATCATACCAGTAACCAGACAGTAAACCTGGTTCGGGGCATCAATACAACCAATATCAATACAACCTCACTTGCGCAGGGATTGTATCTTGTCAGCATTACAGGTGGTAACAAGCCACTTACTATTAAATTAGTAGTTAACTAAGTAAGCACATCTCATACATTAAAAGCCGCCTCAATTATGGGGCGGCTTTTTTATACCGGGAGCTGGAATGCTTTAATACCGGGGAAGTATTTCCTCACCCGGATACCTATTCAGTACTACCTGGCTTTGGCATGTTTTTATCAACTATAGTAGTATAAATGATACATTTTATGGGAAAGACACATTCATCTTCAAAAAGCAGTACATCCACAAAGAAAGGCTATAATGAAAAAAATCCCGGTCAACCAGAAGGCGCTTTTCCACCCGCTGCTGCCAATCACAAACCGGATAAAAAAGAAATAAAATCAAATACTGCCGATAAAAAGGCAAAAGAAGATAATTAGTACTCCACCGGGCTCTAATGATGTGTATACGTTATTGCACAGGCATTAAAGTTCATACAATCCCGATAAACAGCATGGTATTAAAAAAAAACAATATCTCCTTCAGCAGATCTTTTATAATTGTTATTTCAGTAATTATTTTGCTGGTACTGGCTGGTATTATTGGCTGGAATTTATTTAAGTACAAATTCATAAAGGGCAAAGTAAAAACGGCCGTTTATGAAAAGAGCCATGGTCTGTATACCATTCATTACGATAAAATGGATTTGGACGAAGCAGGCGGCTATTTAGATGTAACCAATTTAAAAATTGTGCCGGATACTGCCAGGTTTAAACAACTGGTGACAGACAAAAAGAACCCGCCTTTACTGTTGTCTTTATTTATTCCTGAAATAAAAATAACAGGTGTTAAAACACCACAGGCAATGCTGGGGAAAAAGATTAGCGGAAGAAGGCTGGAAATAAATAATGCGGTAGTAGTATTTTATTATGCCAAAGGACATCCGGATACCAGCCAAAACGCGGTGAAGGAAGAAATGTACCAGCAATTGCTGGGCGACCTGAAAGAAATTCAGGCAGATACGGTAGAAGTTACCCATGTATCTCTTTCATTTATTAATATACTCAATAATAAGACAACAATAGAGGCCTCAGATATCTCGGTTCACCTGAAAGATGTGCTGATTGACAGCCTGCACAGCAATGACACTACACGTTTCTTTTTTTCTAAACAGGTCAGGATAAATGGCGGGGATGCTGTCGTTAAAAATAAGCCCAGTACCTATTTTTACAAATTCGGGGATTTTGATTTCAACAGCGACGGCGGCGTATTTGATATTAAGTCGGTGCAGATACAACCACAGTTGAGCGAGGAGAAATATGCCGCCTTTGCGCGGTGGCAGACGGATCGGTTTAATATTAATTTTACAGGCATTTCCCTGAAAAACATCAACCTGCGCCGGTTAATGCTCACAGATGTAGTGGCAGACAGCCTCATCATACGGGAAGGGGATTTCAAAATTTTCCGGGATCGTTCCTACCCGCGCGATAAACTAAGCCGGGTAGGTAAATTTCCACAGCAGCTGTTAATGAAGATGCCGCTGACTGTTTCCGTAAAAAAAGTAATTGTAAAAGACGCCTCTATTGAATACAAGGAGAAAAACCCAAAATCTGATTATAGCGGCAAAGTAGCATTTACCCATGCCAATGCAGTTATTAGCAATGTAACAAACGAGGCCACCCTCATAAAGAACAATAATAACTGTGTGGTTAATTTTAATGCGCGTTTTCTTGATTTGTCATTTGTTCATGTTCGTCTCAATTTGGTTTTAAAAGATCCCGGGGGAAGGTTTTTGTTCAGCGGCTCCATGGGACAATTTGAAGCGACAGGGCTGAATAAATTGATAGTGCCATTGGGATTGGCCAAAGTTGAAAAAGGGTACGTCAATAAACTCGACTTTAATTTTGCTGCAGACAGTTACCACAGTAACGGAAAAGTTATTCTTTTATACGATGACCTGAAACTCTCACTATTAAAAAAGGACAGCGTTGAAGAGAAATTAAAAAAGAAAAAACTGGCAAGTTTTGTAGCCAATATAATAATAAAAAATGCCAACCCGCTGCGGAAACAAGACGTAAGGGTATCGGATGTACATTATACGCACAACACCAATTTTTCTTTTTTTAATCTTATGTGGAAATCATTGTTTACAGGCGTAAAACAAACCGCCGGAATGTAACCGGTCATTCAAAATATAGCGGGTAGTAAACCATCGGGCGATATATGCTTAGAAGGGGTAGCCAATAGCGATATTAAGCACCAGGTTGTTTTTTCGCCAGGTGCCGCTGGCAAAATCTATCTGGTCTATCACCCATCGTTGGCCATCGGGTAGCCAGGGTTTTCGCAAGGGAAAAGCAACATCGAGGCGCAACACCAGGAACGATACATCTACGCGCAAACCCACGCCGGCGCCTACCGCCAGCTGGCTCATAAATTTATTGGTGAATTCTGCACCGGGCTTCAAAGTGTCTTTATTATACAACCAGATATTGCCGGCATCTACAAAAACGGCACCGTTAACAACACTCACCAGCTTCATGCGGTATTCTGTATTTATTTCCAGTTTTATATCGCCGGATTGATCGGGAAAGAATTTGGTAATGGTATCTTTTGCTGCGAGATAAGTGCCGGGGCCCAGCGAACGGCTGCGGAATGCACGGATACTGTTATTGCCACCGATAAAAAATTGTTTAATAAAAGGCAGCGACGAGGAGTTGCCATAGGGGTAACCAAGCCCCACAATTAACCGGTTTGCCCAGACACTGTTTGGGCCGCTTTTTAAATAGTAACGCAGATCCACATCTCCCCTCAGGTATTGCGAAAACGCAGCGTTGAATATAGTAACCTCTTTGCCATTTTTGATACTGGCGCCCGATAGCAGGCCGGCGATGTTGCCGGACACATCAATATTGCCATTAAAATATAAACCGGTCTGCGGTCCGTTGCCCGTTAATGGATTGTAAGTATAACTATAGGTAGAGCCAAGAATAAATTGTTTGTCGATGGCTTTTTGCAGTGTAGGGTTGGTATCAATGGCGGCCCTGTAAATAGCTGTTACGTTCACCGGCTGCACATAGTTAATGCTTACCGGGTTGAACTGGTGTTCTTTCTGTACGTTTTCTTTCCAGCTATAGCCATAGGTGGCACGGAAAGAATTGAGCGTATACAGTTTTTGCTTGGTCAATAAATCATACCCCAGCATGATATTTGTTTTGGGAACAAATCCGCCGCGCGTATTAAAATTAAAAAAGGGAACCACAAACCTGGGAATGGCCAGGCTGGCCTCCAGTCCGCCACGATAGGTATTAAAGCCTGCATACTGGCCGCTGTATTGTACTTCAAATCCGCCCAATGCCGTAATACTCAGCAGCTCACCAGCCTTAAATGTATTGCGGTTACGCCAGCTTACACTTATTTGCGATCCGGTCAGGTTGTTCGATTTGGTGCTACCATTTAATTCTGACCTTAGCGATTTTTTTGGCATCGGCGTAAGGTAGTAATAGGTATTCAGTTTTGGCGTATCCTGCTGCGGTGCCATTTCAAACCTGTTTTTTACAAATTTGAAGAGGCCCAGCGTAATTAAACGGTTCAGCGTAAGATTATGGCTGGATCTTTTGTAGGTATCGCCCGGCCTGAACAACATCATACGGTCGAACATTTGCGGTTTGTACAAATGCTGTTTATCGATTATCTGGTAACCTTTATAAGCGACTGCTTGTCTTTTTAGTGTATCGGTGGCGGCTGACGTTAACCGGTAGTTAGAGAAAATAAATATGTCGTTGATGGTGTAAGTATTTTTTGCCTGGATGGGTATAATGGGCTTGGTGTTCACCGCAAGGTTTACCTCATGATTGCCGATGCTTGAATCGACGCTTATGTACAGAAAATCGGGGTTAAAATAATAAAACCCCTTTTCTTTCAGGAACCCATCAATACGATCCCTTTCTGCTCTGATTACATCCAGGTTATAAGGTTTGCCGGGTGTAAGAAATGAAGTTGCCGATGACTGAACAATCGTTTTCGAAAGCAGGCTGCTGTCTTTTTCGAAAGATACATTTTTGATTTTGTATTGCATACCGGCTTCAGCAGTGTAGATGGCGGTGGCCTTCCTGTTTTTTACAACCGTATCTCCGGTTACTGCGGCCTGCAAAAAGCCCCGGTTTTGCAGGTTGCTGGCGAGCACTTTAATATTGTGGTCAAGGTTTACATCACTAAGCAATACGGGCGGTTCCCCGGTTTTATATTTCAGTTTGCCAAACAGAGATGTTTCCTTCTTTGGATGGCCGGCAATATTGTATATCCATAATCTTACACGAAGGCCAAGGATTTTTTTATTTGGTTTTGGGCGTGTGAGATCTTCCAGTTCTTCGCGGATGTCTTTTATTTTTTTATCGGTTGGCCCGTTTGTTTTCAGTTTTACTTTTGCGCCGGTATACAGGGCTTCACCCGCAGGCAGGTATTTAAGGTTGCTGCAGGAGCAAATGAGAACCAGCAGCGCCGGGTAAATGTATATACGCCTTTTTTTACTCATTAGTGCCGGTTTTGTTTGCTTCTTTTGCCTGTATTTTTTGTTGTTCGCGTTCTTTTTTTCTTTCTGCCCGCAATTTTGCTTTTTGCTTTGCACTCTGGAATATTTCCCTGAAGCGGTTATAATCTACCGTTATAATAAAGCCGATGCCGGTTTCAATGACATAGCCCTCAATAATGCCCTGGTAATCATTTTTCCGGTATGCACGCAACATATAGCGGCCATCTTTGCTTAACTGGTAGTCGATGGCCAGGTTGCCGGCAATATTGGCAGATTGCCGCCCGGTGTTTTGTGCGCCCTCCAGTTCAAAATTACTGCCCACGGTAACAGTCAGCCGGTCATTGAGCAGGCGTTTGGATAAGGCCACATTAAGATCCGTTTTACTTTGCCGTGTGCCGGTAGTATAGTCATCGTCCTGTGAAATGACATCAAAATTTACATCTACCCCTTTAATCAAATCAGTGGCAAGCTGGTTCAATTGCTCCGTTAAAAGCTTGCTTACGCTGGCGCGGGCAAAAGATTCCGGGGTCATACTGCTGCCGCTGCTCTGGAACGGGTTTTCAGTTACAAACCTTGTCAGGAGCAATAATGCAAATACCTGTTTGTTTAATTCGGAAGGTTCCTTTCTAAGTTCCGTCAATTTCTGGTTGACAAGTTCAACGATGTTTTTAGAGACATTGTAATTTTTATTGTCTGGTAATAATATATCGAATGTTATTTCTGGCTTAAGTAACTGGCCTTTCATTTTAAGATCCACTTCAAAAGGCAACTTTTGCAGATAGGTATTGCGTATGGTGGCAACAGAACCTTCCAGTTGGTCTTTCACCAAATCAAGGGGGGCTGTATTGGCAATATAAACAGCCGTAATATCCACTTCTGCTTCTGTGGGTTCGCCTTTCCATACTATTTTGCTGCCCTTTTCAATAGCAAATTTTCTTTTCAGCAGGTTAAACGTAAGTTCATAGGAGCCGCTTTCCATTACATAAGACCCGGTTAAAGTTATTTTGCCGCTGGGGTCAATACCTGCATTTAGCAGGGCTTCACCGCGAAGGTTCAGCAGGTCGCCGTTGCCTTCATCAATTACAAGGCTCAGCTCCGCTTCTTTTTTTACCTCGATATTTACCGATACATCCATGCCGGTAGCATTGGCCTGGTTAAGCGAATCATAGGGGGTGGTCAAAACATAATCGGTGGGAGGAGCATTGGCATTAACAAACTTCACAATGCCTTCCCGTTCTTCTATACCTGGTTCTTTTTGCGGCAATATCACCGTTAATTTTGTTTTATCATTGATGGTAAGGTTGCCGTCGATGGCCGGTGCAAGCTCGGTGCCTTTTATAGTAAGATTGGTCGTAAAATACAACTGGCCAAAATAAATCTTATTGTTCTTTTTGGTTGTATTAAGTGCGTGAAAATCATTTGCGCGGAGTGTGAGATCAAATTTGTAATGGAAAAAATCGGTCGTGTAAGCCATACCATTAAGCACGGCTTTATTGCCGGCAGAATCAACCACCGTGAAAGTATCAAAATGAATCCCTTCATTGTTAAGGGCAATCTTTTCCTGGTCGATGCTGAAATAACTGTTCAGCATACCAAGATTGAAACGGGTTTTATTGAAGTTAATATCGCCATTTACCTGCGGCTTGTCAAAATTGCCCGTAATAGAAAGTTTACCATTTACTGAACCGCTGGCATCGCGGATGGCCTGGTTGGTGGCCCCTTCCAGTGTATGTAACTGCAGCTGTTTAATGTCTGCAGTTAAATCAAAACTGCTTTGATTATCCGGCTTCATATAATAATCACCTTTTAACTGCACGTCATTTCCCCGGCCCGACAATTGTACATCCGCCGCAAAAGTATTTGCTACCGTATTATTAACCTGCATGCGCAGATCGCCCAGTGTATCCTTGTTCATAGCCAGGTTGCTGATGGTGAGATCGCTGGTAAAATTCGGTTGCTTCATCAGGTCATTCAAAGTTGCTTTACCATTCAGCGTACCATCCACAAATAATGAGTCCTGTTTAATAAAGGCAGATAAAGTAGATAACCTGAAATCCTTAAAATTTACCTCAACCGGTGCATCGGGTGCAGGCGATACACTGTTCAGGCTTAGCAACTGGTTGTCTTTGCCCAGCTCAAATTTGTTGATGCTAACACCATTGCCGTCATACACAATCTTGTTGTCGTTGTTAATCGTCCATTTATCATAGTTCAGCATCAGGCTGTCGGGCTTTAATGAAAATGCATATGCTCCTTTTGCAGGTTGTTCAAGCAGGCCCGGCAGGCGGTATTTATCTTTTCCTGCTTTGTCCTTATTCAATAAGGTGAAATCAATCTTGTTATTGGCAATGGCTGCTGTAAGACTGGTAGCATATACATGTAAGCTGGTGCCGCTCTGAATGCTGGCCACAGAAGCATTGACCAGCAATTTATTTTGTTGCGCAGCAGCATCTAACTGCAGGTTATTAATGTGGTTGGTTCCCTTTATAACCAGTGGGGCCACCAGCTTTGCCTGCCAGCCATTATCGTTGCTGAAATGGCTTTGCAGGGTTACATCCTTCAGGCTGTCAAGCTGTGGCACAATGGCTTTTAATAATGGTTTATTGACAATGGCCCCGTTGATGGTAAAGTTATACGGGTCTGTTTTTACGATGCTGCTGTCTGGTAGCCTGGAAAAATAGGGTTCCATGGCCTGCCGAAAAACACTGCCCATCTGCGTTAGTTTGTATTGGCCGTTCAGTTGCAGGGTTAGGATATCGCTTCTTATATGAACATACTGTCCGCTGTCTGTTTTGCCGGCGGACAGCTGTATGGTATCCATGGGAATGCGTGTCCGGTTGTTTATCAATACAGATTGGGTAACCAGTAAATTGCCCATCAGGCTATCCGGGTTGGTTGCAGGGAAATCGGCGCTGATACTGCCCTGGTAAAAAAGGGTATCGGTGGTCAGGTGCAGGGGAAGTGTTCGCAGGGTATCTATTTTCATGGTCAGCTGCAAGGCAGGATATTTTGTAGCGAAGTTTCCCTTTGCATCGAGCGAAAATGCAATATTGGGGTCACGTATATCAGCAACTGCTTTTAATTGCTGGTTGGCGATACTGGCATCCATTACCAGGTTTTGGTAATTGTACTGTTTTATTTCAGCTGCACGAACAATACCGTGTAATCTTGCATTGGCGTATTGGGGATCAAAACCTTTTCCTTTAGCGGTAAAGCTGGCGGTCACAATTCCGAAACTGCGGGTGGTATCTTTCAGCAAAACACCCAGGTTTAGTTTGTTCAAACTAATTGCCAAATCGTACAACGCGTTTCTTTTATCAGTGAATTGTGATGCGGTGCCTTTAATCGTTGCATCGCCCAAAGAAGAATTTAACTGGAGGTCTGTCGCGATTGCATTTGTACCACCTTTCAGCTTACCCGCTATACTAAATCTTTCGGGAAGGGTAATATTGGATGGGAAAGTTGCAGGAGGCAGCATGCTCATAATATCCCTGCGGCTGCTGGTGAAATTTTTTATAATAAGATCAGCATATATTTTTTTTGTGTCAGTGGCATTTTTGATGGTTCCCGAAACATCAAGCCGGGTGTTTTGCAGGCCGCTAAATTGTAAAGATGGAATGGAAAGATTGGCCAGGCTGCCTTTTATGCGGCTGTTAATCAGTAATACGGCGTTGCCATTTTTAAATGCAGCTTGTTTACTCAAAAACGGCGCGAAGATTAGTATGTCTTTTACCTGGATTTTACTGTTGCTGAGATCAGCATCAATAGTCATCTTTGAAGGATCTTTCTGTAGGCTTTCAATAGAAGGATAACCAACTGCAAGCGAACGTTGAATGGAACTGCCGGGTGTTTGAATACTAAGATCTTTCAGGTATGCCTGGTTGCCGGTGTATAAAAATTTTGTATAAAAACTGTTCAGTACAAACCCGCTTTGTTCCTGCATGCTGCCTTTTGTAATATTCCCGGCAATGGAGTCTTTGCTGTATTGCAGATCCTCTATTTGTACAGTAAGTTTTTTTGCATTTATATGTGCATAGTCCATACCGCTGGCCATCTTTGGTTTGCTGTCATCATCAAACCGTATATTGTTATCCTGTAAAGAAGTGCTGGCCACCAGCAGGCGCCAGCCGGCATTGGCAGAATCTGCAATGGGTGCTGCCTTTTTACTTAGTACTTCAGCGGTCTTTTGTTTGCCGATCCTAACGGTGGCAGTTGTTTTATTTAATTGTATTTCATTCAGCAGGATTAACTGTTTGTGAAGATCAAATGTGCGCACATCACCTTTCAGTTCTCCCAGCCGGATATCGGTATACAGTGCATCCACAGAATTTTGATAATCGAGTGCTATATCCGCCAGTTCTATTTTTTTTAGTGCGAGTTGTAACGGGTTAGGCTGACCGATCTTTTTTATCGCTTCTGTATTTTCTTCCGGTGTTTGTAACGGTTTATTCTGGTATATCCGGGCTTTTACGCCTTTCATTTCAATAAGGGGTATGCCATATTGCATGCGGGTGGGATCCAGCTTATCAATAATCGTATTGCTGTGTTCAATCCATGCTTCCATATCGCTGCCGGTAACTACGTCATTGTAGACAAGACGTACTTTATTCAGCAGCAGGTTATCCAAAGATATTTTTAAAGCAGCTGTATCTTTTTTTGATGCCGTATCCTTTCCAGGGCCGGCAAATGCATCCACTATAAACTGAAAATTAAAACTGGTATCGGGTAACTGCCTCTTAATTTTAGCGGTTATACCTTCCAGTTCTACTTTATTGATGGCAATATCACTGTGGAGTAATTTCCACATATTGATATTTACTTTTATTAATTTGCCCGAAAGCAGGGTGTCTTTACCGGTGTCTTCGATATATACATTACCCAGTTCAACAGTTTGCGGAAACCCGATATACAGCCTTCCAATGGCAACCTTTGTTTTTAGTTTGCCTGACAAATAATCCTGCACCTTTCCACGGGCTATGTTTTGTATATAAGGCGTTTGCACCAGCACAATGACCAGCAGCAGTAAAATGAATATAACCAGCAGTATTTTTAGAAAAAGCCTGCCCAATCGCGACAAAATGGATCCGGGGCTGGTAGTGACAGGCTTATTTGATGACATAAAATGGTAAACTTCTAAATATAAATGTAGTAATACTATAGCAATGCAAAAGCCAGTCCATAATTGCTGCACAAAGGCTTAATTCTCAGCTACAATGATGAAATGCAGCAAGAAACAGCATTGTTTAAATACATCGTTTTAAAATCTTCATCAGCACACTTTCTGCAGTGGTAAGACCGCTTTTGTTACCAGGTGCTTCCGGCCTGTCCAATTCTTTCAGGTAGGCGTTTAAATTGTTTTCCTCATACAATTGCAGCAACACCGGATGAACGTAATATTTTTTACAGACCGCGCGGGAATTGCCTAATTTTTTGCTTACTTCATCAAGTGCTGAAAGAATGTTTTTTTTATTTTCAGTTGCATTCGGCGCCTCTCCCAATAAACGAAATGCCTGCAATGCGTGCAGTGAACCAGCCCATGTTCTAAAATCCTTTGCGCTGCAATCGTAGCCGCTGACATCTTTGATATATTGATTTACCATACCTGAATCTATTGATTTCCTGTTTCCCTCTGCATCATAATACTGGAACAATTCTTTTCCTGGTATATCGCGGCATTGCTGTACTGTTTTGGCAAGTCTTTTATTTTTCAGGCTGATATGCTGTTCAATACCTTTTTTGCCTTTAAATGAAAATACAATATTGTCCTGGCTGATGGCAACATGTTTGTCTTTTAAAGTGGTTAAACCATACGAACCATTTTGTTTTTCGTATTCGTTGTTGCCTACCCGTATATAAGTCCTTTCCATAAGGCTGATGACGGTAGCCAGCACTTTTTGCTGGGTTAATTCTTTAACAGCAAGGTCGGCCTTCAGCTTCAGGCGCAACTTCGGCAGTATTTTACCAAATTCGTACAAACGATGAAACTTTGTTTCGCTTCTTAATTTATTCCAAAGTTCGTGATAGCGGTATTGTTTTCGGTTGCGGAGATCCACTCCTGTAGCCTGTATATGCCCATTTTCTACCGGACAAATCCAGACGTTCATCCAGGCAGGCGGAATGGCCAGCCTGCGTATGCGTGCCATTTCTTTCTGCGTTTTTATGGGTTTGTTTTGCAGGTAATAGGCGAAGCTCCTTCCTTTTTTTACACGCGCAATACCGGGTTCACTGTCTTTTACATACAACAGGTTGGCGGCAACGGCGGCATCTTCGTAATGTTTACCGGCCTGCAGAAAATCCTTGTGCGTCAATCGTTCAGGGCGGGCAATCATATTGTCATTTAGAATAGACCATTGAAAATACAATGCCATTAAAAACTGTGGAAATTTTGTGGCGGCAACAGCGATTGCGCCGGACTATATAATAATACTATGATTTTGGAACCGTCATTTGGTCGCTGATGCGACTTTGGTTGCGGCCATCCTCAATAGTTAGTTGTGTGAGTGAATCGAACTGACTTGAAAGTCCGTTATCCCGTACGGCTTTTATAACCCCGTGCCTTTAGGCCGGGGAGAATAAGAAGATCATCAGCCTACGCCGGCTTTAGCCAAACCAGTTTCGGCTAAAGCCAATTGAAGAGAAAGTTGCAAAACCCCGGCCTAAAGGCGCGGGGTTAGTGGTGGCAGGTGCGAAGGTATTGCTCCGTTCAACACCGGAATATATGGGAACAGTAATTGACAATATGCCTGTAAGGGCCGAAACAATGCAATACTTGTTTTTATGGAGCAAGCAGCACATGTGGCAGGTTTTGTACAGGTATCAGTTTTTAGGTAATTTTTTCCTGAATGCCGAGGGGGTTTGACCCGTATGTTTTTGAAAGATGCGTGTAAAATGGCTTTGGTCGGAGAAGCCGGTAAGATAGGCTATCTCGGTAAGTGAATACGAGGCAGACTGCATAAGCGCTATGGCTTTTTCTATGCGTTGCCTGCGGATGTATTCGCCAAAGGAAAGGTCTTCAAAATATTTTGAAAATTCCCTTGATAAATAAGACGGGCTAATCTCCAGGTTTTTGGAGATTTCTTTTAAGCTGATATTGGTATCTATATGGTCTTGTATAATTTCTTTCAACTCCTGCGCCCAGGCCGGTGGTTTTTTCTTTGATCCCGGCCTGGGTTTAATAAAATTATTAAATACGCTTAGCAGCAGGTGTTCAAAAGGCTGTTGAGTATGTTTTTCATTTTGTAAATTTTTTGCCCAGCTATACAAAGCATCGTACAACAGCATTCCCTTTTCAAGCAATTCCTGATCGTTGGTAAAATTATAGGCAAGACCGGCCGAAATGGCCCATAAGCCCGCAGCTTGTGCCGACAGTTCATGATGATCCGTATCGGCTCCTCTTATTATAGGGGCCATGGCCAAAACAGCCTTATTGCTGATGGCATATTTTTTTATGAAATAATCAAAAGTACAATAGGTGCCATAGTGGGTAAATTCAACGCCCGGCACATCAAAAGGAATGGCATCCAGTTCTTTCGATTTTTCGATTACCTGTTCAAACGGAACATATATTATTTCCGCCTGTTCATCAATAAAACGCCGGATAAGCCAGGGACAGGCAATGCGATCTATTTTGGGCCGTTCGCGTGTAATCCATTTCATAGTATGATTTTTCAGGTAAATGAATGGCGCTCCAAACATCGTAAAAAAAATAACACTGCACATTTATTGCTGTGCAGTGTTATAATAATGTCATGAATATTGTACCCGGGGTAATAATAACCGAATCTTATTTCCCAAACTCGTCCGCCAGTATATTTATTTCCCGTTCGCTGATTGTTTTTTTACCATCTTCCACAACAATGCGGTAGCGGAAAACAACGGAACTGCCTTTTTTTAATTGCAGGTTTTTAGCAGACTTGCCATTGGTGAAAACTTTTTCTCCCAATGGATTGGCTGCAAACAATCCATAGCCGCGTGCATGCCAGAAAGTAGGGTAGTTGGGGTTTTTGGGATGATCGATAATGGTTACACTAACAGAATCCTTATCCATTTTGCCATACACCTTGCACCACCTGCCGCGTGTACTCCAGGCAGCGTCTCCCTGTTTGCCTTCGCTGGTAATATAATTACCGTTGGCAATGCTGTCTTTTGTTCCTTTCACCACCGTTACAATGCCTTTATCATCTGTAAATTTTTTGTCCTGCACGGTTGGTATCTCCAGTGCATGCGCCAGCCTGAAGCCCAGCAATCCGTCTTTCGCATCATTGAATGTAACCGTGTCGGCAACTGCCTTAAAAGTGGTGATGCGATCTATGATGCGTACATGATCCGTTCCGCTGAATTGAAACTGGGTGGTTTCTTCCAGCAGTGTTTCATTCTGCTGGTTGGTCCAGTTGGCATGATAGGTTAAGGAGCCTTTGGTGCCGTCTTTTGTTTCAACAATACGGTCTGTTTTTATCCAGCCATAACCGCCTTTTTTTTCTTTTGGTATGGCAAAGGAATTGTTCCAGAAATCAAGTCCGTTTACATTTTCAAAATTCAGCCAGGTACCAATATGGTGGGGATGGTCGGTTGGTTCGCCCGGCAATGGATGCAATGGAAATCCGCGTGTTACGATGGTGCCATTGGCAGCATATACGGGGTAAAGCACCGGTTTCTCCAGCGTATCGGGATAGAAAAAACTGGTAAAGGGCCGGTTGCCGATGAATACATTGATCCGGTTGGCGTCTTTTTCCTTCACCAGTTTTACCATTTGCGGTGGTTGTGCCATCGCAAAAGAAAACCTAAACAATGAAATCAACAGCAATAAACGAATTCTGAAAACAAGCATGGTTGTTGAATTTATATTTTCATCTATAAGGAAACGCGCCGCTGGGCGCGTTCCTACTGAATTAATTGATGGCTAATAACTATTAGCTGTTAGCTATAAGCTATTAGTCATCGGCTATGCATAATGACATCCCTGTTAATATTTAAATACCTTGCCATTGCACATTACTTCCTGGGTGGCTTCGTCGAAAGTTGCTTTTCCGCCATAATGGGCCGATGCGGTTGTCATAATATTGGCAATAGAATGGCTATAGCCTGCTTCTACCGGTGCGTTGGGCTGCTTACGGCTGCGGATACACTCCATCCAATTGCGTACATGGTTGCTCGTTAGTATATCGCCGCCGGTATTGGCAGAAGCCACTACGGCTTCCGTATTCGACAAACTAATTTCCGGCAACAGGTTCTCCTGCATGTTCATGGCCGCGGCCATTCTTTTCGTAAGACCACCTTTGGGCGAAACTTTATTGGTGTTCAGGTTTAGTTCCCCGCCATTTGAATAGTAAATTTCGGCAGGGCTTTCATCGCCATTGTCCATTCTTGAACCAAATGTTACCTGGAAACCGCTGGATGGATCGTTGGCCGGTCCGTAGTCAAATACTGCTGTAATGGTATCCCAGTTTTTTCTGCCATCTTTCCACATATAAATACCACCATTTGCCACTACGCTGCGCGGATGGGGCAACCCGCTGAACCAATGCACGGTATCAATCTGGTGGCTCATCCACTGGCCAGGCAGCCCGGATGAATAGGGCCAGAATAAACGATATTCCAGGTATTTACGCGGGTCAAAATTTTCAAACGGGCGGTTTAATATAAAACGTTTCCAATCTGTATCTTCTTCTTTTAATTTATCGAGCAGGGCTGGTCTGCGCCAGCGTCCGGGCTGATTTACATTCCATGTTAGTTCTACCATTTTAATGTCGCCAAATTTCCCTGAGCGGATAAATTCATTGGCAGCATGGTAATTGGTACCGCTTCTGCGTTGCGAGCCCATCTGTACAATTTTGCTGCTGGCCTTAATGGCTTTCAAAGCCGCACGATTGTCTTCCATGGTTTCTGCAAAAGGTTTTTCCACGTAGGCATCGCAGCCAGCGCTTACGGCCTGTATGGCGTGCTGCGCATGTTGAAAATCGGCGGTACTTATAAATACAGCATCGGCCAGTTTCTTGTCATATAGTTCTTCGTTATTGCGGCAGGCAACAATATCATGTCCCATTTTCTCTTTCCAGGTGGCGGCGCCTTCTTCGCGCCTCAATTTCCAGATATCAGAAACGGCCACTACATCAAAATTTAATTCCTTGTAATGGTTCATAAAACTGGGTATATGACTGGCTTTATGCCGGTCCGAAAAACCCACCACACCTATGCGTACACGGTCGTTTGAGCCGATGATCCTGTTATAACTTTTTGCGCCGAAAACGGCTGGAGCGCCTAAATAAAATCCGGCAGAACCAAGGGCGGCCTGCTTTATAAAATTGCGTCTGGAGGTTGGCATGTAGAATCGTTTTTGTTTTATTAATTAATGTGAGGATAATAAAGACTGACTGGTAGTATAAATCATTTTTACTCCCGCTAAAATTACTTCATCACGATATTAAAACAAGATTAATTTCTCTTTTTAAACGCAATCGTTCCCGGAGATGGGGAAGCTGTGTCCCGGTAACGATTATTGAAGTTGCAAGGCAGTTTTTCTCTGAGCCGCTATACTGTTTTACCATCGGCCGCCTTCCTGATATCTGCCGCAATACTGGCAATAAACTGGAACTGGTCAACAATCGGTTTTAACTCCGACAGGCGCAACCTGGTGTCTGAAAGTTTTAGTCCCTGCTCCAGTTCTGCATTTCTTTTGGCTACCAGTTCTTTAATATGCGCACTGAGTATAAAAGGGCTGCTTTTTATTCCCTCCTGAACTGCAACTGGCAAATCTTGTTGTTCCACCATTTGTTTTGCTGCAACCAGGTTATTGGTCGTTTCGGTGATGATGGTGGCAAAATCGTTCGACTGGTATTTGACCGCCAGTGTTTTGCTGAAATGCGCCAGCGTGGCAATATGAGAAGTAAGTGTATGGGCAAGCACAACAAACTGGTGTATCTGCCGGGCATCTTTTTGTTTGCTTTTGGGTTCCGACAACAGCCGTGAAAATGCATCAGATAAATTGGCCAGCGCCACAAATGCTTCTTTGCGGCTTAGCCGGAACTGTGTATCGGTAATAGCGGCGCCAATAAAAGTATGTGCTACATTTCTGTAATAATCAAGAGCGGTTTCCAGGGCGGCGGCCTGGTACTTTTTTATTTGTTCCTGTTCCCAGGCCGGCAATAAAAAGAAATTGGCTGCAAAGGCAATGGCCGATCCGATAACGGTATCAATAATACGATCTGTAATAACTGTTTTGAACTGGCCGGTGTTCAGCAAATGAAAAAGCAACAGTATATAGGGCGTCATGCATATCACTGCCAGCAGGTAATTGGTGCGTATAAAACTGTAGGTGCCCATCATTAACAAGAGCATGATAAAAAATAATACCCGGTTGTCTTTAACAAAATAAAGTACCAGCAGGCCCGCCAATGCCCCTGCTATGGTGCCAATAACACGCTGGTAGTTTCTTTTTTTTGTAATGCTGTAAGCTGGTTTTAATATAACAATGATGGTAAGCAGTATCCAGTAACTGTGCCCCAGCATAAACAGCTGAGATAAAAGATGGCCTGCAGTAGCGGCAATGCTTACACGCAATGCATGCCTGAAAATATCTGATTTAATGGTCAGGTTATCGCGCAGCAGTTTCCAGTTAATATCAGTATGGGTAACAAATTTATCATGGTCGCCCGTTGGCTGGAAGTCTCTGGCTCTTTTCTTATCATATTTTGTTTCGTTGTGCAGGGTGTCAATTCTTGCTACCATGTCTTCAATGGCCTGAAGAATTTTCCGGAGGGTAATCAGCGCTTCCAGGTTTTCTGCGTTGAGGTGACTGTTGCGGAATTCAGTAAAGTATTGCTGCAGCTCCACGAGTTTTTCATGCAGCTCACCAGGTGGGGCAGATGCTTTACCGCTTTTAACGGCAATACCCGTATCATCCAGTGCATCTGCAATAGCCTGAACACCCTCTTTAAAGCGTTGTAAAATATCTGTATCATCAAAAAAATGATGCAGGTTTTCGTACGGATAAAACGAAGTAGCGGCTTTTTCAAATAAATCAACCGCATCAATAAACAACATCATCAGGGTGCGGCTGGTAACCGTTGAATCTTTAACAATGGTGCGGCTTTTATACAACAGTTCGCGCAGCAGATCCTGTTTTTGCTGTACCTGTACCTGGTGTTCCATCAGTTGCCGGTACACATCATCATAAACTATATTGCTTTCATAAAACCGGGCGCGGATACGCAGGTAATCAGCAGTTGCCATAATGCAATCGCCCAATGCCTGTTGTATTAATTTATATGGGCGTACATGGTATAACACCAGGCTCAGCAGCATATACCATACAGCACCGGCAGCCACATACAATGCGTTCAGTAATACATTCCAGCCATGGCCCGGGCGGCTCATGTTCAGTACCATTACCAGCAGGGCAGCAATGCCTATAGAGGTAACACGCCCGCCGTATACGCCTATAATGGAAAATAGAAAACAGGAAACCGCGACCCAGCAACCCAAAGCAAACGGATAAGGAGCCACATAACCGGTGACCAGGCAAACAAAAAACATAATGATGGTACAAACCTGCATGCCATTGCGCCTGTGGTGTATGGGGCCGGGACTGTCTGCCGCGCTTACACAAACCGCACCCAATGATACCAGTACCCCAACCGAAAGCCATCCAAAATAATTTAGAATAATTGCGGGCATCACGGCGCCGGAAGTAATGCGCAGCCCTTCGCCAAGATAATAGCTGTTAATAAAACTTTTGTATTCTTTAATTAGATCCATGCGGGCTGAATAATGCTGAGCGGAGATAAAGATACTTATTCAGCGCTAAGTGGCCGGTGAAGACAGGACGTAGGTTTCCTGCAACAATTCATACAGCACATTAACCGGTTCATGATGTTGGGTGTCTTTGGGTTTTGCAGTGCCATGTAATATTGCCGCTGAATCAAAATTTTTAAATTAAACCTGTAAATTTTTATGAAAAAATTTTTCCTGTTCGCCATTGTGGTGTCAGCATCCGTATTGGTATCGTGTAAAAAAGATAAGGCAGTAACACCGGTGCCGGTTCCCGACGCACCGTCTAAACTGCTTACCAAAATGACAAAGACTGAAAACAACATTACCACCGTTTTCAATTTTTTATATGATGCCAGCAAGCGCCTGACCTCCTATAAAAGCACAGATAACAAAGTAGGCATTGATTTCACTTACGACAATAATGGTAATCTTATTAAAATAGAAAATAATGAGGTTGGGTTTAAAAATATTTATACCTATACTTATAGTAATAATATACCCGTTTCGGGTACATTTAAAAGCTGGCAAAAAACTGGTGGCGAGCCCGGTGAATTGATTGAAGATGACCTGTTAAACTATACGGTGGTAAACAACCTGGTAACCAAAATACATGTTTCATTTACCCAATGGCAGGATGCTGCAGATTTTGATCTTATTTATGGCAGCAATGGCAACCTGTCTAAAATAACCAGCGGCAGTACGGGTTATACCGCCAGCTTTGGTTATGGAACAAAAAAGCCTGTTTTTCCAATTGTGTCTAAATTTATTCTTGACCAGGCAGGTTTCTCCCTGCAGTTTGCAGCAAAGAATGAATTGCTTTCGGTGGCTTTTGATTTTCCGGGAACTCAGTTTGATGAAACTATCAACAATCAATATACCTACGATGCAAATGGTTATGTGCTCACTTCGGGCGATGGGACTGCCAGCATAAAATATGAGTATCAGTGAGTTATTATTTTCTGTTAATCTCCCCAAAAAGCCTTGCAGGTTGTTTTGGGGAGTTTTTTATTGCCCCGGAATGGTGCCGGTAAACCTACCAGTTTATAGCCCCGCATGGCTCCCGGCAAGCCTTATAGGGTTCGATTCAGCCGAAAAATGACCAAAATGGCTGCCGCTCACACCCCAAAAAACGCCGTTCACCGAGTTTTTTGGATCCTTATAAAATGGATAAATTGGCTAAAATCCTTTACTGTATTGACTTTTAGTGAATCACCGGTAGCTGCCGGTTGGTAGAACTAATAAAAAATAGGTACTTTGTGTTGCATAGTACTGTTTTTTGTCTATCTTTGTGTTGTCAATGTAGCGAAAGACACAAAAAGCCTCCCGCGAAAAGACAGAAAAACAAAATTTAAAAAAATATAAAAAAATTAGTCATGAAAACGCAAACCAACAGCTTATTTAACAGCCTCAGCAAAACCCAGTTAGTAAGCCTTACCACAGAAATAAAAGAAACCCTTGCCATGGATGTACACATGCCTTTCAGCAAAAAATTCACCGCCGCAGAGGTTTGGAATATTCAGCGCCAGAAAAGGGCCCGTGTACAAAGAAGGTTCGCTTTATAATATTGCTGATTGCGGGATTGCGGAATTTGGTGAAGTACAGAGCAGGCGACGCCAACGGAAATCCCAAAATCTCAAAATCGCTCAATCATAAATCCTTTAAAAAAATAGTCATGAACACGCAAATAACAAACACCCGGATAGGAAAAGAAATTGCCACTGTAATTAACCAGACCCGCAGCAAGATCATCAGTGCTGCTGATGTATGGAATATTCAGCGCCAGAAAAGAGTCCGTGTACAAAGAAGGTTCGCTTTATAATATTGCTGATTGTGGGATTGCGGAATTTGGTGAAGTACAGAGCAGGCGACGCCAACGGAAATCCAAAATCTCAAAATCACCCAATCATAAATACTTAAAAAAAATAGTCATGAACACGCAAATAACAAACACACGGATAGTAAAAGAAATTGCCACTGTAATTAACCAGACCCGCAGCAAGATCATCAGCGCCGCCGATGTATGGAATATTCAGCGCCAGAAAAGAGTCCGTGTACAAAGAAGATTCGCTTTATAATATTGCTGATTGCGGGATTTAGAGATTTGGTGAAGTATGAGGGAAATATAAAGTATGCAACGCCAAAAGAAATCCCAAAATCTCAAAATCACACAATCAGCAATCAGCCTGAGAGAAATCTCAAAATCGCGCAATCACACAATCAGAAATCCTCCCTACATTCGTAGCCGTTAAATCTGCTAATAATGATTAGATCTGCGATTGCCTCTCTGCCCGGAAAGTTGGTGGTATTTTTTATAGCCTTTATGGCAACCTTCAGTTCAAGCGCACAAAAAAATCCTGCTGATACTATCTTCAAACCCACACAGGTATTGGCCAGCATGGAAAAAGTAGCTGACTGGCAACTTCATCAATGGGACACCGGCGGTTTTAAAAGACGCAAGTACGACTGGACCTATGCTGCCGCTTATACCGGCTTCATGGAACTGGCCGCCATCAGCAAAGACAAAAAGTATGAAAATGCCATGCTGGCTATTGGCAATGATTTAAACTGGAATACCGGGGTAAGAAGGTTTATGGCAGATGATTATTGTGTGGCGCAAATGTATTGTAAGTTATATGCCATTTACAAAGACGAAAAAATGATCCTGCCATTCCGGCAACAGGCCGACAGTATTATACAACAACCTCATACAGAATCGCTGGAATGGAAACCCGGTATCACCAACCGTGAATGGGCCTGGTGCGACGCATTGTTTATGGGCCCAACGGCTTTAAGTTATCTCTCCACTGTTACTGCCGAAAAAAAATACCTTGATATTGCTGTAAAACTCTGGTGGAAAACCACTGCTTATTTGTATGATTCTGCCGAACATTTATATTTCAGGGATGGCAGTTATCTTGACAAAAAAGAAAAAAACGGTCAGAAAGTTTTTTGGTCAAGGGGAAATGGCTGGGTAACAGCAGGGCTTGTCCGTGTGTTGGAAAATATGCCAGCAAATTATCCCGACCGGCCCAGGTTGATACGTTTATACAAAGACATGATGGCGCGCATTATTGGTTTGCAACAGGCAGATGGCAGCTGGCATGCATCTTTACTTGACCCGGAAAGTTATCCCATTAAAGAAACCAGCGGAACGGGATTTTACACCTATTCCATTTTATGGGGTATTAATCATAAAATACTGGATAAAAAAACATACTGGCCTGCAGCAGCAAAAGCGTGGAAAGCATTAACTGAAGCCGTGCATGCCGATGGTAAACTGGGCAATGTGCAGCCAATAGGAGGAGCGCCTGATAAAGTGGATGTTAATAGTACCGATACTTATGGTGTCGGCGCTTTTTTATTGGCCGGCAGCCAGCTGTATAAGTTCAAAGGTTGATGGGTTGAAAACGGTTAACTGACAACAGAAAATGTTTTTGGGTATATATACCTGCCGTTAACATCATAATTCTATAGCAGGCGACTGTGTTATTGTTCCAAAGTCAAATTGCATTTCATTTAATTTACGATACAATCCGTTTTTCACCATCAATTCAGTATGGGTGCCTGATTCAATAACGGTACCCCTGTCAATAACGATTATTTTATCTGCGTTGCGGATGGTAGAAAGGCGGTGTGCAATTACAAATGAAGTGCGCCCCTTCATCAGATTTTCCAATGCATCCTGTACCAGTTGCTCGCTTTCACTATCCAGCGAGGAAGTTGCTTCGTCCAGGATCAATATGGCCGGATTTTTTAGAATAGCTCTTGCAATAGCTACCCGTTGTCTTTGCCCGCCGCTTAGTTTTATGCCACGTTCTCCTACAATGGTGCTGTATTGTTCGGGAAACCGTTCTATGAATTCATGCGCATTTGCTTTCTGAGCGGCTTCAATAATTTCAGCCTCCGTTGCGCCGGGTTTTCCATAGGCAATATTTTCCCTGATGCTTCCGCCAAATAAAATAACTTCCTGCGGCACCAATGCCATTTGCATGCGCAACTGTGTCAGTGGAAACATAGCTGCAGGCCGTTCATCAAACAAAACCTTACCTGCATCTGGTTCATAAAAATGCAATAACAAAGCTGCAATGGTTGTTTTACCGGCGCCGCTGGGTCCCACTATTGCAATTTGCTGCCCGTTTGCCGCCGATAAGGAAAGATCTTTTAATACGGTTACTTCTTTTCTGCCAGGGTAACTAAACGCCACATGGTCAAATCGCACATTGCCATTGAGTTGATAGCGCGGTTCAATAACAGTTTGTCCCGCACTAATGGCTTCTCCCTGTCCGCGCAGTATTTCTCTTATACTTTGTGTAGCGCCCAATGTTTTCTGCAACTGGCTGAACATGTCTGCAAAACCGGCAAAGGTGCCGCCTACAAACCCCGAAAAAACGACAAACATAACCAGCAGGCCTACACTAAGCTGCCCCGATTGAATGAGACCCGCTCCATACCATATCACAAATGCAATGGCGCCAAACACACTGAAGATCATAAATGAAACAAAAGCACCCCGGTAGCGGGCATTGGAAATAGCGGTATCCACCACTGCATAGACGCTTTTGACATAGCGGCCAATTTCATAAAATTCTGTCGTAAATGCTTTTACAACCGTAATGCCATGAAAGGTTTCCTGTACAATGGTACCGCTTTCTGCCAGTTGATCCTGTGCCTTGCGCGCTCTTTTCCGGATGCTTTTGCCAAAAATAACCGCCAGTATTGCAACCACCGGTACCACAGAAAGCATTACCAGCGCTAATTTTGGACTGATAAGAAAAATAAATACCAGCCCGATGATCAGGGTAAAAATGCCGCGTAAAAATTCGGCTAATGTAAATGAAATGGCGTCCTGTATTTGTGAAAGATCTGACGAGATGCGGTTACTTAATTCACCTACTCTCTTCTCCGAAAAAAATGCCATGGGCATGCTGAGCAATTTGCTGTACACATCTTTTCTCATGTCTGCCAGCGATTTTTCTCCTACTTCTGTAAGCAGGTAAACGCGCATATAGGAAAATATGGTTTGAACCGTTAGTTGTATAAAAATAAGCAGTAACGTAGTGTTAAGACTCCAGTGAATATTTTTAAGGCTGAACCCTTTCAACACATTTGATCCCGCGCCGCTCACAAGACTGTTGCCGGCGCCCGGCGATGCGGCGTCGATCATTTTCCCCAAAAACAAGGGAAACAAACTGGTGGTAAATGCAGACAATGCAATAAATACCAGGCTCAGAATAAATTTATTCCGGTATGGTTTCAGGTAAGAAAACAACACCAGCGCTTCCCGCAGGTTCTCTTTGTTTATTTTTGCCCTGGGCATATCAACCCCCTGCTTTCCGTTGCTATTATTATTTCCTCGGGCCATGTTTTGGGATGATTTTTATTTAGTAGTACAAAAATTACCAATTATTGATTAAAATTAGTAATCAATAATTGGTAATTGATGGATGATGCTATTTAGCTGATGGCTATCTCTTTTTTCACTGTTTCTTTTCCTGCAATAACCGGCATGCTGATTTCCAAAACACCATCCACATACCTGGCACTGATGTTTGCTGTGTCTACACTGTCATCAAGCGTAAATGTTCTTTCAAATCCGCCACGGCTGTATTCACGCAATATCCATTCGGGACGCGGAAACCCTTCCGGTGGCGTATAGGAAACCGTTAATTCGTTTCCTTTTACATCCAGGTGAAAATGTTCTTTAATGCGACCGGGTGCAAACAACAGCATTTCATAACTGTTGTCTGTTTTGAACACATTTGCAGCGGCTCTTTGCTGCGAACGGTAAAGCGGGTGCCGGTGCCTGCCTCCGTAATGATTGCCTTTTGCGGCATAAGACTGATTGTAGTCCATTTTTTACTTTTTAAATGCTATAACAATATTGTTATATTGAGATAGACGAATGAAGACGCGGCATATTTTAAAGCAGGTAAATTTTGCTTTGGTAAGCCATTAATCTTTAAATTGCAGCTATGGCACTCAATGCATTTTTAACTTTACAGGGCAGGGTTCAGGGTTTAATAAAAGGAGGGGTTACGCAAAGAGGCCGCGAGGGTACTATAGCAGTAATTGAAGCCAGTCATGAAATAATGGCGCCTGTGGCCAACACGGGTGGCGGCGGGGCAGTTGGCAAGCGGGTACATAAGCCCTTTGTAATAAAAAAGGAACTGGATAAATCATCTCCATTGCTGTACCAGGCCATGGTAAGAATGGAAGATTTAAATACCTGGGAACTGAAATGCTATGCTATTACCGGTACGGGTATTGAAATACAAAATTATACCGTAAAACTTACCGATGCCTTTATTACAGGTATCCGGTTTGTTCTTCCCAATACAAAGGATGCAAATAGTTCTTCACTCAATCCTTACGAAGAAATTGAATTTACCTACAGGGCTATTGAATGGATTTGGACCGATGGCAATGTTACGGCATCGGACCAATGGCAAGCCTGATGATTTTTTTTATTTTTTAGGCGGTAAATCAAACGCTACTGCGTTGTGTTCAAAATGGCCATTGTGAGATCCGTCGCAAAAAGGTTTGTTCTTAGAAAGACCACACCTGCAAAAAGAAACAATTTCCCTTCCCTGCAAATTATACAGGGCACCCGTTTTGTCTGCCACTTCAAAATCGCCTTCTATCCTGAGAGATCCATTGCTGTTGACTGTAATTTTTGTTTTTGACATATACCGATCAATTTTTAATTGTTATTGTCTGTTCTTTTAATCCCGGCGATGTAATTTTTATCGTTGCTGTTCCCGGTTGCTGGTTTAATTGAATATAGGCCAGCAATTTTCCGTGCCATGTTTTATGTTTACCGGCTTTATAGTCTTCATGGCTTACCGCACTGCCGTTTTCCATACCCTGCAGGGTTGCAGGCCCGTTTATGGCAATGATAATTTCATTTTCTGCATTATAAACTATTGTTCCGTTCTTATCAACAATATTTATTTCAATTTGTGCCAGTTGCTTTTTGTCTTTGCTGAAAGAGGTCTTGCCGGCAGCTGCTGTGATGGCATATGGGTCGTCAGCTGTCTTTAGTGTATAGTGGGTTGTTTCTTTGCCTTTATTATAACCCTTCACGGTTAATTCGCCAGCCTGGTAGGGAACTGTCCAGGAAAGTATTTTGTCTTTTGCATCGGCCAATGCCAATTTTCCAAGGGATTGTCCATTCAAAATCAATACCGCCTCCTCACAATTGGTGAAGCAATTTACCTGTATGCTGTCACCCTGCATATAATTCCAAACCGGAGCTGCATTTCTGCCGCCCCTCCGGTTATTGCCGTTTTTAGCTACGGCAGCTGTGCCTATATAGATCATTGGACTGTCTGTCCAGATGCTTTGTCTGAAATAAAAGGATGGTTTTTTAAACCCTGCCATATCAATCAATCCTGCTTCGGCACTCCTGAACGGCCATTGGCGTGCTTCACCGAGGTAATCAATACCTGTCCATAAATATTGTGCAGCAATATAATCGTTCGCCAATACGGGTGTCCATGCGTCCAGGCTCATGCCGTTTTCACTTCCATAAATAATGCGTGCCGGATATTTTTTATGATCTTCAGGGTAACGAAATTCCTGGTAATTATAACCCACAACATCAAGCGCATCTGGAAAAGTGGTCTCGTTCGACATCACCACACCAGCCAGCGCTGCTGTTACGGGCCTTGTTGTATCGGCTTCTTTCACCACCTGCACCAGGTGTTTGGCTATTTCTCCCATCCGGCTTGCAGGTGGATGGTCCGGTAAATAACCTTTGCCGTATATCTGCGGGTTGTTTCCCGTGTTGAGTACTTCATGTGTGTAAGGATCGTTCGGGTAGTCGATTTCATTGCCAATGCTCCATAAAATAATAGATGGATGGTTGCGGTTACGCAGTACCATATCTTTCAGGTCCCGATCGGCCCATTGCTTAAAATATTCATGGTAGCCATCCTGCCCCGGCTTTCCAACATTCCAGCCTTTGATCCATTTATTTTTTCCCAGCTCCCATTCATCAAATGCTTCATCCATCACCAGCAAACCCATGCTGTCGCACAAATCGTAGAGGTAATCAGCATGCGGATTATGGCTCATACGCACTGAATTACAACCGGCTTCTTTTAGAATGCTTAATCTTCTTTCCCATACCGCCGCAGGAACGGCAACACCCAAAGCGCCTGCATCATCATGAATACAAACACCCTTTATTTTGACATTTTTTTCATTTAGAAAAAATCCTTCAGCGGGATCAAATCTTATTTGCCTGAAACCAACCTGTTGTACATCATCATCGGACTTTTTTCCATCAACATAAACAGTGGTAATGAGTTTGTATAAGGCCGGATGTTCCAACGACCAACGAACCGGTTTGTTAACCTGCAACACAGTGGTAGCACTGGTATTTTCATTGCTGTTTAATGTAATTGATTGTTCTGCCTGTGCAACCTGGTTTTGCTTATCATCCAGTAAACGGTATTGCACGACAGCCGGTTTTTTTGAACCTGCACCATTGGCTTCATGGCCGGCCAATGTAACCGTTATACGGGCAGTAGCTTTTTCATCGGTTAACACCGGCGTTGAAAAAGACACCCCCCACAAATCAATACTAACCGCATTGGTGGCTATGAGGTACACATTGCGGTAAATGCCCGAACCCGTATACCACCTCGAATCTGCGAACGCTGTATGATCGGCCCTCAGGGCAATGATATTCTTACCGGTCTTGCTTAAATATTTTGTAAGCTCATAGCGGAATGGAATAAAACCATTGGGTCTTTTACCCAGGTAGTTTCCATTGATCCACACTTCGCTGTTTTTATATACGCCATCAAAATAGAGATAGATATTTTTTGATGCCAGGCCCTTTGGCAATACAAATGTTTTTCTGTACCAGCCAACGCCAGCGGGCAAATAAGCAGTAGCACTGGCCCATTGTTCATCAAAAGGTCCCTCAATACTCCAGTCGTGCGGAAGGTTAACCGTGCGCCAGTCTTTATCGTCAAACAGTGGTTTCTCTGCGCCGGTTGCCTCTCCTTTATAGAATTTCCAGTTATCGTTGAATAATATTGACTGACGAACCTGCTGCGTAAATACATTAGTGCATACAAGGGAAGCCAGGAGTATGAAACCAATTTGTCTGCAATTAAAAATTGATGGCATGATGTCTGGATTTTTGCGCAGCAATAATACGGCTTAAATGCAATTTGGCCCGTTTAAAATACGTTTGGGCTACCCGGGCAAATTTTATTGCGGGTGTTCTGGTTGGCAGAATCATTTTTATATTTGGTACATAAACCCCTTTTATGACCCAGCAACGTTTTAAATTCGGAGAAGGAAAAATAAGTGGCTATATATCCATTTTTCTTGGCCTGTTGTCTTTCCTGGCTGTTTTTTGTTTTCGTTTTCCCGAATGGCTTACTTCGCCTGAATTCCGCGCGGTATATACAGGTAAATCGATGGCCATTTTACTAACGGCTACCATTATTGCCTCCTTCTTTTTTGCCTTGCTTAGTTTTCTGCTAAGCAAAAGAAAACACTGGGCCCTGATTGGATTGGTAATTTGTACAATAACCATTGTTATAGGCGGATTTAATGTGCAGGGGAGGGCGGTAGACAAAACTTCGTGGCACCTGGGCCTGGACTGGATGTTGCTGGATCTGTTATTAATGGCGGTAATTTTTGTGCCGATAGAAATGGTATTTCCCAAAAACCTTAATCAAAGTAAGTTTCATGAAGAATGGCGTACCGACCTGGTATATTTTGTAATCAGCCATTTGTTTATACAGTTCTTTGGTACCATTACGCAGCAGCCTGCCAAAGTGTTTTTTGGCTGGATAGGTCTCGGCGGCCTGCACCATTGGGTACAGCAGCTGCCTTTTGTGGTAGAATTGCTTTTTGCATTCGTGGTAACAGACCTGTTTCAGTATTGGGCCCACCGTTTTTTCCACAGCCACCATTACCTCTGGCGTTTTCATTCTGTGCACCATTCTACCAAAAATATGGACTGGCTGGCAGGCTCGCGTACGCATTTCGTGGACATCTTTGTTACACGGTCAATGGCGTTTATACCGTTGTACGTATTTGGTTTTTCAGAAATTACTTTTAATACCTACATCGTTTTTATGGCCATCCACGCAGTACTTATTCATGCCAATACACGTATTAATTTTGGGTTTTTAAAGTATATCATTGCCACACCCCAATACCATCACTGGCACCACTGTGAAGATCCGGAGCACTATGGCAAAAATTTCGCCACCATATTTCCCTTCCTTGATAAAATATTCGGTACGTATTATTTGCCGGGCAAGGAGTGGCCGGCTGGCACTGGTCTGCATGAAGCGCATTATCCAAAAGGGTATTTAAAACAAATGGTATATCCTTTTACCAAAAGCCCGTTCGACAGTGACCTGAATATGGAAGAAAGAACAAAGCGATAGACAATATTACAGGTTCCAATGCATTACAAAGAATGGCTTTTACCTTGCCGCGGGAGGCTTTTTATATCCGTAACCAATTCAGGTAAGCCGTTTGAAAAAATGTGTTCTTTACCAGGTAATTCACGAACAATAGCCGTTTTAAAAGCACCCTTATAAAATTTCAAATTTTCGAATGGTACCTCTGTATCATTTTTACTATGATAAAGAAATACTGCCGGAATGTCTTTTAAGAAAGCCTGAAAATTTGTTTTCAATTCAAACTCATTCATATCGCTTTTCCAATGCGGAGTTGAAATTAAAAATAAGGCTGAAGCCGCAATAGCAGGTCTTTCTTCGCTCAGGTACTTTAGCAAGGTTGAACCTCCCAATGAATGACCAATTAGAATAACCGGTTCAGTTATTGTAGCGAATGCCCATCCAAACATTTTTTTAAACTTTTCATAGGTAGGTAACCGGGGCTTTTCAATAACGGGAAAATGAATTTCAAATTCACCGACAATTTTGATTTAAGATACATTACCAAATCATAACTTCCCTTTCCCCTGCCATACTGCGGGCCGGCGCTATGGGCGAACAAAACTTTTCTTAATCCTTTCTTTGATTTTGCCATTAGTCTGAAACTTTGGTGTTGTTATACAGTTTTTATAACTGCCCCTGCCTAATGTTTCATTTTAGCCGAATCCCGAATGGTATCTTTTTTCAGGAAAGCCGTATCTGCCATGGAAGGATTGGTGGCGCTGCTGTTATCGGGAGGTGGTATAAGGGTAGCGGAGCTATCGGTTTTTGCAGCCGAACTATCTGTGCCGGTTGAAGAACTCCCTTTGTTGTTACCACAGGCAGTAAAACAAATGACTGCGGTGGCAAGTGCCGGTATAAAGAATATTTTTTTCATGATTTGTTTATTGGAAACGGCTTTAAAAACCGTGCCAGCGGCTGGTTTAAGAAGGGAATGGAATAATTTTTAACGGCTGGCTTATGTTTTGAACCTGTTTGTACGCGCAGGACGGTAATGCACTATGGCTGTCTTGTTGGAAAGTGAACACCTGTAAAAAAGGGTTTACACCCATTTTTTCTTTGTGTTGCTTTTTTTACCCGTTAATGCTGTTGCATGGAGCAATAATCATTTAATAAAATGCTTGCCAGGCACGGGCAGGGTCTTAATGCCTGCTGCAATATTTATGCGGTCTTAACCATCCCATTTATTCTTACCATCCAATTCCGTAATCTTCGCCATGGTTACTGCTGCCACCCCACAATGTGCCATGTTTCCAGTCGAAATAAATAGCATTAATGGGGCCGCTGCTCCTGTCTTCAAAGGTCAATGTATAACCCAGCTGTTTCAGATCTTTTCGAATCCAGTCGGGAGTGGCACTTTGTAACATAATGCTGCCTGGCCTGGGCTGGCGATCGGCATTTTTTTCTCCGCCGAGCGATAACCACAGTTGGTTGGTGTTGAAGTTGGCGGCTTCAGTAGCTTCCTGTACGGTCATACCAAATTCGGTCATGTTTAAAAAAAACTGCAATAGGTTCTGGTCCTGTGTATCGCCACCCTGCACACCGAAGCACAAAAAGGGTTTACCTTCTTTTAACGCCAGTGTTGGGGTGAGCGTAACACGCGGGCGCTTGCCGGGTTCTATTACATTGAAAGGATTCAATGAAGCATCCAGCACAAAGCTTTGGAGCCGCTGGCTCATACCGACTCCGGTATGCCCTGCAATGCAGGCGGGCAGCCATCCACCGCTGGGTGTAACACTTACTACCCAGCCATCTTTATCAGCCGCTTCAACGGAAGTGGTACCCCGCCACAACCTGTCGTGGTAAGCGGAATCTGTAAACGCATTATCCGGCTGTAATTGATTTTTTGTGTTTAGTGCAAAACCTCTTTGCTGCATGGTATTGGTAAAAGGATTTGTTTTTCCTTCAAAAGGGTAGGGATCACCAGGTCCTGCAGTTGCGTTGTTTTTATCGTAGGTAATCAGTTTTGCCCTTTCTTTCGCATACTCCTTGCTCAGCAATCCTTTCATCGGTTCTTCCGGTGGAAAGTATGGGTCACCATAATAAAAATCACGATCAGCAAAAGCAAGGTTCATGGCCTGGTATAGAGTATGAATATAACGGGTGCTGTTATAACCCATACTTTTCAGGTCAAAATTTTCAAGCAGGTTCAGGGATTGCAATAGTACAGGGCCCTGTGTCCATTGCTGCAGTTTATATACTTCGATGCCTTTATAATTAACATGCAGGGGTTCTTCTTCCACCGGTTTCCATTTAGCCAAATCTTCCAGCGTAATTAATCCACCCTGTTCCTGGCAGCCACGTACAAACTCTCTGGCAATATCGCCCTTATAAAAACGATCGTATGCAGCATAGATCGCCTCCTTTCTGGTCTTTTTCTTCTTCAATGCATCCTGTTCGGCATCCACCAGTTTGGTTAGTGTTTCAAGTAAATCCTTTTGCACAAAAATTTCGCCGGCCTCTGGCGCTTCCCTTTTTTCACCTGCATGCGGTAAAAAAACCGCCCGGCTATAAGGCCATTCCTTTATCATTTTTTTTCCTTTTTCCATACTATTGGCGGTCTGTGCTTCTATGGGGTAGCCTGCCGCCAGTTGAATGGCGGGGCCCAGCACGTCTTTTAAACTCATGGTGCCATATTCGGCCAGCATGTAACAAATGCCGCCGGGGGTGCCGGGTGTAACGGCTGCCAGCGGTCCATATTCCGGCGGAAAATTCATGCCTTTGTTTTTAAAAAAATCTGCAGTAGCCCCGGTGGGTGCAAATCCAAGCGCATTAATAGCAATAACTTTTTTTGTGACAGGATTGTATATCAGGGCCTGTGTTTCACCACCCCAGCTCAACACATCCCACATGGTGCAGGTGGCGGCTATCATGGCACAGGCAGCGTCTACTGCATTGCCCCCTTTCTGAAATACCATGGCTCCTGCCTCGGCCGCCAGGGGTTTACCTGTAACTGCCATCCAATTTTTGCCGTGCAAGGGAGGTTTCTGTGTTTGCTGGGCAAAACTCGTCTGCAGAATAATTACCAGCAGCGATAAAAAAAAGTATTTCATGTGCATATAATTTTGGTCTTACTAAGTTAGCGATTGTAACCAGTCGTTGCGCAGCCATTTAATGCAGGAAAGAATATTAATCCGGCATATTAAAACGGCCCGGAGGTATCGGGCTTTTGTAAAGAAGGGGAACCTGTTAGTATATTTACCAGGCAAACCGTTGAGTATGACTGTCAATAAAAAAGCTGAAGTGTGGTTGCGTGGTACCCTGCCCGGTATATTGCCCGCACTGCAACCTGTTGCCCATGCCTTGCTGCAGGCCCGCGAAGAACTAAATGAATTAACGACAGATTTTCCGGATGCATTATTGTGGAACAAGCCGGCCGGTATGGCTTCTGTGGGGTTTCATTTGGAACATTTGGCGGGTGTGCTTGACAGGTTATTTACTTATGCCAGGGGAGAATTGCTTTCTGCACAACAGTTGCAGGCACTGCAGGAAGAGGGAAAACCAAAGCCGCAGGAAGTAACTGCCAGTATACTGGTGGCACAATTTAACAACCAGGTAGAATTATCACTGGCACAAATAAAGAATACACCGGAAGAAGGGCTGTTTGAAACCCGGGGTGTTGGCCGTGCCCGGATTCCTTCTACCGTATTGGGCCTGCTGGTGCATGCGGCAGAACATACCATGCGTCATTTGGGACAGTTGCTGGTAACGGTTAAAGTGGTAAAATCCGGAAGACTGTAAAATTTATATTGCTTCAACTATAATTTTTGAACTGCTCAGGTAAGTAATAATAACTTTTATTTTATCGCCCTCTTTAATGCTGGCGGCTATTTCTTTTTTTGCCGGAATCTTTGCCTGTAGTTTATCTCCGATAAGATTTAAATAAATGCCATGCGGGGTAATTTTGTAAACCGCGGCATTGATGGCAGTTTTTGCGCTGAAATGTTTTTGTGCTGCCAGGTACTGTGGAATAAATTTATGATAGAAAAGGGTAGCGTTCAATTTTTCTGGTTTGTCAAGATTACCCAGTTGAAACAAAACAGGTTCGTTTAGTCTTGTTACATCGGGCGGTAGTTCCCAGGGCGATAAAATAAGCGGGAAAAAATGATAACTGCCGGTTTCTTTTACAAAATATTTGTCTTCTACCAGCTTCAGATAACCGGTAAACTGGTTATTGGTGCGGGCACGGTTAACCAGGTTGCCCAATGTATTATTGAAACGGTAGCGGATTTTTTCGGCTACCATTTTATCGCCACGGGCAGAACGTTCAAGCACAAAATACACTTCGTCGCCTTCGTGAAACTGGTGTACTTTTTTTATGAGCTTCTGTTCCTTCATCAGCAACTGCCGCGCGTCATCTACTTTGCCATTGACAGATTTTTTTTTATTGTCTTTTGTGTATTCAATGGTTACATAATCTTTCCCGTGGTGCACAAAACTTATTTTGCCTTCTAAAATACTTTCATCCATAATGTTTGCCTGTTTTATAACAGCGGTAAAAATATCATTTTATAATGCAGGAAACCGGACAGCACATTTAAATTTCTGCACTAGGCTGCTGATGCTGAAAGATTACGGAGTATCTCCATCGTTCTTGAAGCATCATTTTTATTTACAAAGATATGATCGTGATAAAAAGCTGCCACCACATTGCAGCTAATGCCTTTTTTGGCGAGGGCCGCAGAAAACGCAGCCGTAAGTCCAACTGCCTCCAGCGATGAATGCACCGTAAGTGTAATCCAGGCGGCAACAAAAGAATAAAAGAGTTGCAGGCTGTCTGCCAGTTCCTTTTCAATAACAACGGTGATGCCCTCTTCTTCCCTGAACAGGCAGATTATCTTTTGCTGATCGATAGTAACGGGAGCCGGAAGCGTGCAGAACACATAATCGCCCGACTGCAATTTTGGGTGCATGGTTGCCAGCAGTTGCTGCAAATTGGTTTGGCCGGTCATTTATTTTTATATACGATTGGTTAAATAGAAAATACTGCAGGAGCAAAACGCTATTCCCTGTCCCTTTCGTAATAGGACTTTGCAATAATACCCCGGCTTCTTAACGCAGCAATTTTAGAAAGATACAGTTGCTGGTAATCGCCTGCAACCGCTATATTATTGATGGTTCTGAATAATAGCATAGAGGTAAAATAATAATCAATAACCGACTGCCAGTGCATGTCGGGACTCTTTACCAGCAAAGAAGATTCCTCCTGTACAGACCTGGCTTTTTCCGGCTGGTTGGATTTAAGGAAAAGGCTGACCAGCATATTATCGGCAATTATTACCCGCTGATCGGCCTGTTTCGTTTTCCAGAATGAACGCGACAGGTCTGCGAAGTAAATGGCCGAATCCAGCCTGTTTTCAAATTCAAACATCCGGGCAAGATCAAATTGAGAGATGGCAACGCCCGCGTTTATATTACCGAGCCGGTATAAATCAATGGCCGCTTCGGTTTCATTTTTTGCTTCTTTAAATTTACCCATCCGTCCCAGCAGGTAGCCCTTGTATTTTCTGTTATTGGCCAGGTTTAATGTGTCGTTCAGTGCATTGAAAAAGACTATGGCCTTTTCAACTTCGGCTACCGCTTTTTTGGGTTGGTGTTGTTTTTCGTCCAGGTCATGTGCCCGGTCCTGTATTGCGTTGGCGATATCAGACAGTTCTTTTCTTTCTTCATCAGTAGCCTGTTTTGAACGCAACTTATCCAGCAACTGGTCTGCTTTTTTTTCGTCTGGCAGCGCGTCGTTGTAATTTTGGGCAAAAGCAGGAAAGAAAGCAGCCAGGAGAATTAATAGTGTAAGGTTTTTCATGATGGCGTTCTTTTAGTGGTGCAATCAGTCCTGTGGCCGGTCAGGCAGTTTTTCCGGGATAAGCTTCCAGCGCCTTTTCCAGGCAATCCATGGCCAGGTTGATGGCATCTGTATTTAATACATATGCCAGCCTCACTTCATTTCTGCCAAGTCCCGGTGTACTATAAAACCCCGTGGCCGGTGCCAGCATAACCGTTTTGTTGTTAAAGGCAAATGATTCCAGCAGCCACTGGCAAAATATATCGGCATCATCAATGGGCAGCCGTGCAATTGCATAAAAAGCCCCGCCCGGGTTGGGACAGAACACGCCTGGCATTGCGTTCAGTCTTTTTACAATCAGGTCTCTTCTTTTTTTATATTCTGCTTTTGTAGTATCAAAATAATTGGCCGGCAAATCAACCGCTGCTTCTCCCAGTATCTGCGCATAGGAGGGGGGGCTAAGGCGGGCCTGCGCAAATTTCATAGTAGCATCCAGTAATTGTTTGTTCCTGGTAACGAAAGCACCAATGCGGCCGCCGCAGGCGCTGTACCTTTTGCTGATGGTATCCATTAATACTACATGGTCATCAACACCCGTTAAATGCAGGGCGCTTGTGTGGGTGCCGCTGTAACAGAACTCACGGTAAGCCTCATCCGCAAATAAATACAGGTTGTATTTCAGTACAATTTGTTTAAGCGTTTCCATTTCTGCCGCACTGTACAAATAGCCCGTTGGATTATTGGGATTGCAGATAACAATGGCTTTTGTTTTTGGCGTAATGGCTTTTTCAAATTCGCTGATGAGGGGCAGCGCAAAACCTGTTTCTATAGACGATGTAATGGGTATAACACGCACACCTGCTTCAACGGCAAAACCATTGTAATTGGCATAAAATGGTTCCGGTATAATTACCTCATCGCCGGCATCCAGGCAGGCCATCATTCCAAATAATATTGCTTCGCTGCCACCGGTGGTGACAATGATTTGATGGTGATTTACGTCAATACCAACACGTTGGTAATATTCAACCAATTTTTTGCGGTAACTTTCATTGCCGGCGCTGTGGCTGTATTCCAGCACGGTAAAATTTGCATGGCGTACCGCATCCAGTATTTGAGGCGGCGTTTCAATATCAGGCTGTCCAATATTTAAATGGTATACTGTAATACCCCTTTTTTTTGCCGCTTCTGCATAGGGAACAAGTTTGCGTATAGGCGATGGCGGCATTTGCTGTCCGCGTTTACTGATTGATAACATGCAGCAAAAATAAGCAGCTATGATAATATTGTAAGTATTCTTTAAAGGACTGACGGCTGTATATGAAGGCGGGTTGAACCGGCAGGAGACGACTATAAAAAGAAACCACCCAGTGGCGGGTGGCTTCTTTTTATAAAAAATGTATTTATTAACCTTCAGATTCCGGCATCCCGGTCTCAGGAGTAGTAGTTGGTGCTTCCATAGCCGGTACATCCATTTCAGGCATTGCAGGAGTGGATGCCGCTGGCGCAGGAGGTGTAACTTTTTTCCTGGGTGCTGTTTTCTTTAAAGGTGTTTTTTTAACTGGTGCAGCCTTCTTGATGGCTGTTTTTTTCTTTGGGGCCGCTTTTTTAGGCGCTGCCTTTTTGGGCGCCGTTTTTTTCTTTGGAGCCGCTTTTTTCTTAGGCGCTGCCTTTTTCTTCGCGGCCGCTTTCTTTTTAGGCGCTGCCTTCTTCTTTGGAGCCGCTTTTTTCGCTACTTTTTTCTTCGCTACTTTTTTAGGGGCTGCTTTCTTTTTTGGGGCAGGCTTTTTAGCTTTTTTCTTGCTGGCCATATTGTTTTTGAATTTTTAGGTTAGAAATGAGATTCTAAATTTAGTAAAGCTTTTTAAATACTAACAAATTTTAAGAAGGTATTTGAGAAATATTTTGATAAATGTTTTGTAAGGACAAACACACTGTACAAAAACAATTGCCCTCCTTCAATGAAGAACCGGTATGCGTAATCAGTCAACCGTGTTATTGCCATTTCTTTCCATTCTGCCAACACCGGTTTTGGCGGGTCTTTTTCCAATTTTAAAGACCACTTTTTTATTCAGCCGAAAAGGTTACCTTTGCGCCCCAAAAGCAGTCCTTTTTTTGTGGCTGCAAAATGGGGGACTACCCGGTTTGGTAAGCCTGTTGCGGCAGACGACCGGCCGGGCGGCGGAACCGGGTAATAAAATTTAAACGCTTTAATATACAATAATGGCAGACTTAAAATTTCAAAGAAACTTTGGTATTGCGGCTCATATTGATGCCGGTAAAACAACTACTACGGAGCGTATTCTCCGTTATACAGGTATGATTCACCGTATCGGTGAAGTGCATGATGGTGCCGCTACCACCGACTGGATGGAGCAGGAAAAGGAAAGAGGTATTACCATTACTTCGGCTGCCGTGAGCTGCCAGTGGAATTTTCCTACCAATAAAGGAAAGGAATATGCAGATACCAAAAAATATTCTTTTAATATTATCGACACGCCCGGTCACGTGGATTTTACTGTTGAAGTAGAGCGTTCCATGCGTGTACTGGATGGTCTGATAGCCCTGTTTTCTGCCGTAGATGGCGTAGAACCCCAGTCTGAAACCGTGTGGCGCCAGGCAAATCGTTATGGTGTTCCCCGCATTGGGTTCGTGAACAAAATGGACCGCGCCGGTGCTGATTTTTTAATGGTGGTTAAACAGGTAAAGGAAATGCTGGGTTCCAAAGCAGTTCCCCTGCAATTGCCTATCGGAGCTGAAGACGATTTCAAAGGAGTGGTGGATTTGATTAAAATGAAGGGCATTATCTGGCACATGGAAACAGAAGGTATGACTTTTGACGAGATCGAAGTGCCTGCAGATATGCTGGAAGAAGCACAGGAATGGAGGGCGCAACTGGTAGAAGCCGTAGCTGAATATGACGACAGGTTGATGGAGAAATTTTTCGATGATCCCAATAGCATCACCGAAGACGAAATGCATGAAGCCATCCGTAAAGCAACGGTTGATCTTAGCATCGTTCCCATGATGTGCGGTTCTTCATTTAAGAATAAAGGCGTACAAACAGCGCTGGATGCGGTTTGCCGTTACCTGCCTTCGCCGATTGATATTCCCGATACCATTGGTACCAATCCTGATACCGGCGAAGAAGAAGTACGTAAGGCAGACGCAAAGGCACCGTTTTCGGCGTTGGCATTTAAAATTATGACCGACCCGTTTGTGGGCCGCCTGGCTTTCTTCCGCTGTTATTCAGGTCACCTGGATGCAGGTTCTTATGTGCTAAATGTAAGAAGCGGCAAAAAAGAACGCATCAGCCGTATTATGAAGATGTTTGCCAACAAGCAAAATCCGATTGATTTTATAGAAGCGGGCGATATTGGTGCTGCAGTAGGATTTAAAGAAATCAAGACCGGTGATACTTTATGTGATGAAAATCACCCCATAGCCCTGGAAAACATGTTTATTCCCGAGCCGGTAATTGCTATTGCAGTAGAACCAAAAGCCCAGGCCGATGTAGACAGAATGGGTATGGCAATTGCAAAGCTGGTAGAGGAAGACCCTACATTGCGTGTAAATACTGACGAAGAAACCGGCCAGACCATTTTGCGTGGAATGGGCGAGTTGCACCTGGAAATCATTGTTGACCGTATGCGCAGAGAGTTCAAGGTAGAAGTTAACCAGGGTGCACCACAGGTGGCTTATAAAGAAGCATTCCAGGCAACCATCGAGCACAGGGAAACCTTGAAAAAGCAAACCGGTGGCCGTGGTAAATTCGCCGATATAGTATTTGAATTTGGACCCGCAGACAAAGAATGGCTGGCAGAAAATCCTGGCAAACATTACCAGTTTATCAACGATATTTTCGGGGGTTCTATTCCGCGTGAATTTATACCTGCTATTCAGAAGGGCTTTGAAATGAGCATGAGCACCGGCGTATTGGCCAATTACCCGGTCGACAATATGAAAGTGCGCATATTTGATGGTAGTTTCCACCAGGTGGATTCTGACTCAATGAGCTTTGAACTGTGTGCCAAAGCCGGTTTCCGCGAAGCCGCAAGGAAAGCAAAACCTGTATTGCTGGAACCAATCATGAAAGTAGAAGTGGTTACTCCGGATCAGTATATGGGTGATGTTACAGGCGACCTTAACCGCCGCCGTGGTATGCTGGAAGGTATGGATAGCCGCAACAATGCGCAGGTAATTAAAGCCAAAGTGCCATTGAGCGAAATGTTTGGTTATGTAACCCAGCTGCGTTCCATGTCATCCGGCCGTGCATCTTCTACTATGGAGTTTTCACACTATACACCAGCACCATCTGGTATTGCCGAAGAAGTAATTGCCAAGATTAAAGGTAAAGTAAACGCTTAGTAAAACTTGATTTTTGTCATTATACCAAAACCCCGCCCACAAGGCGGGGTTTTTAATGTTCTTGCACATATGTCCCTTTGTTCAAAACTTTTTAAACAGGGATTGTCTCTGTGGGCATTTTTTATTGCAATACTTCCATTTTTTTTTCGTTTTTACGGCATCTGTTAAGACTAAAACCCTCTTATGATTTTTTGGTACCTGACCACCTCGCTTAAAAACACCCTGCCAATATCACAACACCCGGTAAAGTTTTATTCCTCTGTTTCTTTTTTTAGTATCAGGCTGAACCTCCTGGTAGCATTTTCCTTTGTTTCTATCTTTTGTTTTGCGCAACAACCGGAAGTTAAATTGTTGCGGGTGTATAAGGATTTTACAGACAGGGGGGATTATCTTTTTTTTGATGCAAAGCCTACCCGGGACAAGGGTTTTATTATGGTTGGTGCGGACAGCTCTTTCACCACTTTGACAAACTATAAAAGATATTTGCTGAATAAGCTTTCTGCAGGACTTAATTTCTGGATGATCAAGGTAGACAGTAACGGACAACAATCGTGGGTGAGACATGATTACAATTATTCGCCTGCATACAGTTCCGTGCAACAGTCAACAGACGGTGGTTATATTGCCGCCGGTTCAGGAGGAGGGAGTAATTATCCCGCCGAGCCAGGCATTTTTTATATAAGAAAAGTTAATGGAAATGGTACGCTGCAATGGGTTAAACAATTCAATGGAAGCGGAGCCGATAGAGCCAATGCCATTATTCAAACGGCTGATGGTGGGTTCCTGGCGGCAGGAAGCACAACCTCAAACAATGGCGATATAATGGGTAACCATTTTGCTACAACAGACGATGCCTGGCTGATAAAAGTAGATGCTGCTGGTACCGTTCAATGGAAAAAATGTTTTGGTGGTACCGGATGGGATACGGCACACGCCATTATTCAAACACCCGATAAAGGATATCTTATTGCTGGATCTGCTACTTCAGGCAATGGAGATTTAACCGGCAATAAAGGCAATGCTGATGGCTGGCTGTTTAAAACAGATAACCTTGGCAACCTTCAGTGGCAAAAGAATTTTGGTGGTAGCGGTACCGATGTTTTAAACAGCGTAACACTTACAACTGATGGAGGGATTATAGCAGGCGGGTATACATTTTCCAACGATGGTGATGTATCGGCCAATCACGGCAATGCAGATGTCTGGGCCATTAAAACAGATGCTTCCGGAAACCTGTTATGGTCTAAATGTTTTGGCGGCAGTGCAGACGAATACAGTCTTAGTATTCAGCGCACACTTAACAATGATTACCTGCTGGGTGGCTTTACAGAATCAGCCGATGGTGATGTAAAAGGACAGAACGGAGGTGCCGACATGTGGATGCTGCTGATTTCGGCTGAGGGAAACCTGGTATGGCAAAAATGTGCAGGTACAGTCAACAATGAGTATGGTGCGACTGCATTCGCGCTATCTGCTTTTGATTTTGCGATAGCAGGTTCTGTAGCTGATAACGGCAGCCGCACCGCTGGGGTTCTTAATGGCGGCTTGTTATTATTGGGCAATGCCAATGTAATAAAGGGAGGTGCTTTCTTAGACCTGAATCTCAATGGTGTACAAGATAATGGTGAACCAAATTTTGATCAGCTACAAATCAATACCGCAAAGAATAGCATTACACAATCAACTGTTCCTTACAATGGACAATTCCGGTTGTATACAGACAGTGGAACTTTTACTACATCCGTATTGTCAGCCTCTTCTCTATTTTCTGTTGTTCCTGCATCACATGTTTCAACCTTTACCGGTTATTTCAATACCGATTCTTTTTCGGTTGCCGTTCAGCCAACAGTCAGCCAACCAGATTTGGCTGTAACAGTATTACCGGTAAACGGTGCTGCAAGACCGGGATTTTTTGTACGTTATAAACTGATGTATGCCAACCATGGTACCGTTCCTGTAAACAATGGCACTCTTATATTTATTAAAGATGCCAGGACAAGTTTTTTATCTGCATCTGTAAATCCTGTTTCTACTTCAGGAGATACGCTTCGCTGGAATGCTGCGGTATTAAATCCTTTTGATTCGGCAAGTATATTGGTTGATCTGCTAAACAGTGCCCCACCCACTTTAAATATCGGGGATACCATACGTTTCACAGCAGCCATCGGTCATGCGGCAAATGATCTGAGCCCGCAGGATGATACTGCCAGGCTTAAACTTGTTATTTCAGGGTCCTATGATCCCAATGATAAGTCTGAAATACATGCCGGCGGTATTTCTACCAGGCAGTTGTTTGATGGTGATTGGCTGACTTATCTTATCCGGTTTCAGAATACCGGTAACGATACGGCTTTCTCAGTAATTGTGCGGGATACGCTTGATAACAAACTCGACTGGAATTCTTTACAAATGATAAGTAGCAGCCATCCTTACCGACTTTCGGTAAATAACGGCAACCAGCTTGCATGGTCATTCCCTGATAGTAAACTGCCCGACAGCAACCGGAATGAACTTTTAAGCCATGGTTATATAGCTTACCGTATCAAACCAAAATCAACTGTGGTTGCTGGAGATCTTATCAATAATACGGCTGCTATTTATTTTGACTTTAATCTTCCGGTAATAACGAATACACTTCACACAACCATAACAGCAGCGTCCTTGCCCTTGCCAGTTTTAGCCGGGCTTCAAAACAATTACTGCGGGAACCAGGGTGTACAAAAAATTAAAATCATCAATCCTCCTGCTGCGGGAAGCAGTACAAAGGTTTATGTAAAACTGGATGAAACCATATTGCCGGTTGCTGCTGACAGTACTTTTGGTATTAATACATCTGCAGCAGGTATTGGCATTCATCAGCTATTGATTTCTTTTGTAAATGGAAACATGGGCGATACACTGATGTCCAGGCTGGTGATTAACCCTGCAGTCTCGCCCGATGTAAATATTAGCGCCAACATTACAAATGTTGTAAACCTGGCAAACCCTGTAGTCATTACCGCTACCAATGCGGCAGATGGCGGCACATCGCCCAAATATACTTTTGCAATAGACAGGGGAATAACAAATATCCTGCAGGCAGAAAGCAGCAGCAATACATTGACCATTCAGCCCAATACGCTAACTGTTGGATCTAACTGGATCTATGTAAGCATGAAGACAAGCGATACCTGTTTTACTGTACAGACAAATGTTGACAGTATAGACATTGAGCGTAGTGCTATTACTGGTTTAACGGATGTGGATTTTCCTGCCCAGATAATTAATGTTTACCCCAACCCATTTGCAGGCATTATCAATGTTAGTGGATTGAATACAGGGAAAATCTATACTATTAATATCAGCAATACTTTAGGGCAAAAAGTGTACAGTCAGCAGGTAACTAGTAGCAGCACATTATCTATCAATAAAGCCAGACTGCAAAGTGGCAGGTATTGGCTGAGTATTTTTGATTACAAAAAACGAAAGTTGATTGGTACAGTACCTGTAATTAAAGAATAAAAGCAGGTATAGTTAATTTAATGCATAATTAATCCCGCATTTTATGCGGGATCTTTTTTTGCACGGTTAAACTTGCAGATATTTTGGACTTCCAATTTTGAAACAGCAATTTATGAAAATACAAACCAATGGAATAGTAATGTTTTTTGCATTGCTTATTACTTTGTCTTTCGCCGCATCAGCACAAATAGAAGTAAGTATCCGGCCGTCAGCACCCGTTGCAAGAGCCAGGCCATTAGCGCCTTCGCCGCGCCATATCTGGATCGATGGCGGGTGGGTATACCATGGTAATGGCTATGTTTGGTCTGATGGTTATTGGGTAGTGCCAAGACCTGGTATGTTCTGGGTGCCGGGAAGATGGCGCCGCAGTCATCGCGGCTATATATGGATACCCGGCCAATGGAGACGCAGGTATTAATTTCTTATCCAGGAATGATAAAAGCCCCGCAACCACGGGGCTTTTATATTGTGAAACCCGGTGTATCAGGTAGTATGCAGGCAGCTTGCAACAATTTCCACTCATCCAATACTTACCCTGATTGGTAAACGCAAGTATAAAATCAGTTATTTTACATCACAAATATTAAAGGACATGTATTACAGGTTATGTTTTATTATGCTGACGGCAGGATTGTTATTTTCCGTATTAACAAATGCACAACCAATTAAATGGGCAAAGGACGGAAGCAGCTATTACCAGGCAGAGGGCGGGGATATTGTGAAATACAGTTTGCCGCAAAATAACAGGACAATTATTGTTGCAAAGGAAAGTTTACAGTTGCCGGGACAGGCAAGAAGCATTGGCATCAGGAATTTTATTTTTTCTGCTGATGAGCAGCAATTGCTGATATATACCAATACCAAAAAAGTCTGGCGGCTGGATACACGGGGCGATTACTGGGTATATAATATAGCCAGCCGGCATATGAAACAATTGGGCAAAGATTTGCTCGCTTCATCGCTCATGTTTGCCAAATTTTCTCCCGATGGAGCCAAAGTGGCCTACGTTAGCAATTATAATTTGTATGTAGAAGATTTGGCAGGCGGCGTTGTTAAACAGTTAACTACCGGCGGAAGCAGGCAACTGATTAACGGAACATTCGACTGGGCCTATGAAGAAGAATTTTTTTGCCGGGATGGATTCAGGTGGAGCCCGGACAGCAAACAAATTGCTTACTGGCAAATTGATGCAAAGAATACCAAAGATTACGAGATGCTGAATACAACGGATTCCATTTATCCAAGGGTGGTACCAGTTGAGTATCCTGTTGCGGGAGAAGCCCCTTCGCCCTATAAAATTGGCGTAGCCGATATTGGCACGGCACAAACAAAATGGATGGACATTCCCACCGATCCTGTATTACAAACCTATGTGCCAAGAATGGAATGGGCCGGCAACAGCAATGAATTAATCATTCAGCACCTCAACCGCAAACAAAACCAGAGCCAGCTCATGCTTTGCAATGCGGCAACCGGCGTGTCACATACAATTTATGCTGAAACAGATTCTGCATGGATAGATATTTTGCCCCTGTGGGACCAGGATTATGCAATGGGTGGCTGGGATTGGCTGAATGGTGGCAAAGAATTTTTATGGGCCAGCGAAAAGGATGGGTGGCGTCATTTGTACCGTGTAAGCACTGATGGAAAAAAAGAAACCCTGGTTACTGTGGGCAATTATGATGTAATGGATATTGTTCGCGTAGATGAAAAAGGAGGATATGTTTATTTTATGGCTTCACCCAGCAACGCCACGCAAAAATATTTATACCGCATAAAACTGGATGGAAGAGGAAAAGCGGAATTACTTTCCCCCGCCAATCAGCAGGGTACACATAGCTATGAAATTTCGCCCGATGCCAGGTATGCTTTTCATAGTTTTTCCAATTTTTATACACCAGGAACAAAAGAATGGATTGCGCTGGCGGGCCACAAGGGAATCAATGGCGAAAATAAAGTGAATGATGCAATAGCCGCCGCCGATAAGTCGGCAACAGGCATTTCTTTTTTTAAGATAAAAACGGCAGAAGGGGTAGAGATGGATGCCTGGATGCGGAAACCGCTGAACTTTGATTCTACTAAAAAATACCCGGTTATATTTTACGTGTATACCGAACCGTGGGGGCAAAATGTAAAAGATCAGTATGGCATAGCCAATAACAGGTTATACAATGGCGATATGGCAAAAGATGGTTATTTCTATATCTCCATAGACAACAGGGGCACGCCGGTACCCAAGGGCAGGCAATGGCGAAAATCTGTTTACCGGAAGATAGGACTGGTTAATATCAGCGACCAGGCAATGGCTGCTAAAGAAATATTGAAATGGCCATATATCGACAGCAGCCGGGTAGGCGTATGGGGCTGGAGTGGCGGGGGCTCCGCAACGCTGAATTTAATGTTTCAGTACCCTGAGATTTATAAGACCGGTGTTGCCATAGCCGCAGTGGGCAACCAGCTTACCTACGATAATATTTACCAGGAAAGATACATGGGCCTGCCGCAGGAAAACAAAGAAGACTTTATAAAAGGCTCACCTATTACCTATGCAAAAAACTTACAGGGGAATTTATTGTATGTGCACGGAACCGGCGATGACAATGTACATTATTCCAATGCCGAAATGCTGATTAATGAACTGGTAAAATATAACCGCCAGTTTCAACTGATGTCTTACCCAAACAGAACCCATAGCATTTCGGAAGGTGCAGGCACTTCACAGCATTTGTCGGCCATGTACACCAATTTCATGAGGCAATATTGCCCGCCTGGCGCAAGAAACAATAATGCTGCGGAAACAAAAAAAGCGGGGTTTTAGTGCGGCTGGCATCCAGGCATCGGTATTCGCGCAGGACGGGAAAATCAGCTGCTTAAAATTGCCCTGGCAAAACGAGGCCGGAAAATTGGTAACCAGTGCGGCGTAAAAAATATAGCTGTTTCAAACGGAACCAGACCCGCCATCCCAACCGCCCTTCTGTTTAATAATTAAGCCTAAAAAGAAATAACTTAGTAGTGCGAACATGAAGGATTACCGGAGATTTTAAAAAACAGTCAGCCGGAACCGGAAGAACAGGAAAAGAGGGTGAGAAGTTTTTAAACCTGGTTAAAAATGCATTTCGATTACCATATTATTTCGGCCATTGCCCTTGGTATTGCGCTCAGCGCATGTTGTGGTTTTCGCATATTTACCCCACTGCTGGCTGCGGCGATAGCATCTTATAATCACTGGTATAACTTTTCGGCCGACATGCAGTGGCTGGGTTCTTTACCTGCCGTTATTTGTTTTGGCACAGCTGCGCTGGTGGAAATAGCAGCCTATTACTTTCCGTTTCTTGACAATATATTAGACGCCATAGCCGCACCCCTGGCCATAGCAGCGGGTACATTGCTGGCTTTTGCCATATTACCCACTTCCGAAAGCGATTCTTTATTGAGATGGGTAGCCGCGCTGATAGCAGGTGGCGCCACCGCCGGCACCATTCATGTAGGCACGGGCTTGCTACGCCTGTTTTCGACCAAAGCTACCTTGGGCACCGGCAACCCGGTAGTAGCCAGCGGGGAAAATGCGGTTGCCATCAGTGCCTCTATTTTAAGTTTTGTTGTGCCTGTAATCATTGCTACTATTCTTTTACTGGTAGTTATATGGATTGGTTATAAGGGCATTAGAAGAATAAGCTCCGGAAAAAGCAGGATGCTTTGAGACGGGTGCCGCAGGTAGTTCTAAAAGCAGAAGTGTGCGACGCAACGATGTTTAATTGATAAAACTACCGCCGGCTTCAAAAAACTTGTCTTTATCCTTAAAAAAAGACAAAAAATTCTTTGCCCGTTACTTACAGACCGTTACCTTTGCATCCCCAATTAAAAACTGGCTTTTACGTATGTCTCAACGAATCAGAATTAAATTACAGTCTTACGATCATAATCTGGTAGATAAATCTGCAGAGAAAATCGTAAAAACAGTGCGCAGCACAGGCGCTGTAGTTACAGGCCCTATTCCTTTACCTACGCACAAGAAAATTTTTACTGTATTGCGCTCGCCACACGTAAATAAAAAGGCCCGTGAGCAGTTCCAGTTAAGTACGCACAAGCGTTTGCTGGACATCTATACTTCCAGTTCCAGGACGGTAGATGCACTAAGTAAACTGGACTTGCCGTCTGGTGTTGAAGTTGAAATTAAAGCGTAACACACCCGCAGCCTGGCAGAAGCAAGTGCTTCGGAAAGGTTAACGGATAACAATAGTTCTTAAAATATTTTTCATCATCTCTCAATGGCGCCAGGGGCACCAGAAAAGAGCTCTGATTAGTTAATTCTTCCCGGCGCAATGCCGGGAGGCACATATAAACAAGCCGTTCGGGGTTTGTTTACTGCCGGTACTTCCCCATAAAGGAAAAGGTCGGTAGGTAAACGGGGATTGAAGTCCGGTAGGGTTTTATACCATTACTGGATTGTCTCTTGAACCATACGGCGCAAACTGTATAAAGATGATAGGTATTATTGGAAAGAAAATTGGGATGACAAGCGTCTTTGGTCCCGATGGCAAGCAAACAGCTTGTACTATTATTGAAGCGGGCCCCAACGTAGTAACACAGGTTAAAACAAAAGAAACTGATGGCTACAGTGCCATCCAGGTAGGATTCGGCGACAAGAAGGATAAGCATACAACAGCAGCCGAAAAGAATCACTTCGCCAAGGCAAATACTCCAGCCAAAAAAATTACACGCGAATTCCGCGATTACTCAATAGAAAAAAACATAGGTGAAACAATTACCGTGGAAGTTTTCACTGAAGGTGAAAAAGTAAGTGTTGTAGGCACTACAAAAGGTAAAGGTTTCCAGGGTGTTGTTAAACGCCATGGTTTTCATGGTGTGGGTGAGCAATCACACGGACAACATGACCGTCAGCGTGCCCCTGGTTCACTGGGTAACTCATCTGATGCAGCCCGCGTAATGAAAGGTATGCGTATGGCCGGCCGTATGGGTACCGACAGGGTTAAAATGAAAGGATTGAAAGTGATGAAAATATTCGCTGACAAAAATTATATCCTTATCAGTGGTTCTGTACCGGGTCATATTGGCTCTATTGTTTATATTCTGAAGTAACAACAACTATTTAACTGAATTACGATGCAAGTAGATGTAATAGATATAAAAGGTAATAAGACAGGCCGTTCTGTAGAATTGCCCGATGAAATATTTGGTGTAGAACCAAACAATCATGTTATATACCTGGCGGTGAAACAATACCTGGCTGCACAGCGCCAGGGCACGCATAAAGTAAAGACCCGTATGGAAGTAAAGGGGTCTTCAAAAAAATTACACAAACAAAAAGGTACCGGTGGTGCACGTAAGGGTAACCTGCGTAACCCCTTGTATAAAGGTGGTGGTACCATTTTTGGACCCAAGCCGCATAGCTGGGATTTTAAGTTGAACCGCAAAGTAAAAGACCTGGCAAAAATCTCTGCTTTATCTCATAAGGCAAAAGAAAATGCCATCATGGTAGTGGAAGAAGTGGTGATTGACAAACCAAGCACCAAACAATTTGCCGGTATTCTGAAAGCACTGAAGCTGGACGGTAAAAAAACATTGTTTGTATCGCCCGAATTTAATGACAACCTGTATTTAAGCCTGCGCAATATTATTTCTGTTGGTGGAAGTTTATTATCCGACATTAACACCTACGATATTGTAAACGCACAGGTACTGGTATTGACAGAAAACGCAGCCAAAGTTTTTTCAGAAGAAGCTGTTGAAGCAGTTGCATAATTAATAACAGAACTAAATTAAAAAGAGATGAGACTCTCTGAAGTTTTAATAAAACCCATTTTGACTGAAAAGGCAAACGCCCAGCAGGAAAAACTGCGCCGCTATGCTTTTAAAGTAAACAGAAGGGCCAATAAGTTAGAGATTAAGAAAGCCGTAGAAGGTTTTTACGGAGTAACAGTAATAGATGTAAATACTGCTGTTATACCAGGCAAAAGCAAAACCAGGTTTACCAAAGCCGGTTATGTAAAAGGCCAGAAACCTGCGTATAAAAAGGCGCTGGTTACCGTATCTGAAGGTGAAACGATTGATCTGTACGCTGCAGTTTAAAAGTTACTAAAACAATTATAGCCGCGGAGCTGAAAATTCCGCTAATAAAAAAATAAAAAATGGCACTGAAGAAATATAAACCAATGACAGCCGGCACCCGCTGGAGAATTGGTAACGCGTATGCAGAGATTACATCCGATACGCCCGAAAAAAGCTTGCTGGAAAAAGTAAAATCAACTGCTGGTAGAAACGTACAGGGCAGAAGAGCAATGCGCTACATGGGTGGTGGTCACAAAAAAATGTACCGCATCATCGATTTCAAAAGAGATAAAAAGAATATACCTGCCACGGTAGACAGCATTCAGTATGATCCGTACCGCACTGCATTTATTGCATTGCTGATTTATAAAGATGGAGAGAAACGTTATATCCTTGCGCCCCAGGGCTTACAGGTAGGCAGCACCGTTTTAAGCGGCGATAATGTGGCACCTGAAATTGGCAATGCGTTACAGTTAAAGAACATGCCTTTGGGTACAATGGTGCACAACATAGAAATGCAGCCTACACAGGGAGGTAAAATAGCGAGAAGTGCAGGTTCTTCTGCACAGTTAAGCAATAAGGAAGACAAGTATGGTGTATTAAAAATGCCCAGCGGTGAGCTGAGAAAAGTATTGATTAACTGTTATGCAACCGTAGGAGTGGTAAGCAATAGCGACCATAGCCTGCAAAGCATGGGTAAAGCAGGCCGGAACCGCTGGAGAGGCATTAAACCAAGAAACCGTGGTGTTGCCATGAACCCTGTAGATCACCCGATGGGTGGTGGTGAAGGTAAGGCTTCCGGTGGTCAGCCCCGCAGCAGGAACGGTCAGTATTCAAGAGGACTGAAAACACGCACCAAAGGAAAAGGCAGCGATAAATTAATTATCCAGAGAAAAGACGGTAAGAAGATTTCTAAATAATGTGTAAATGTGCAGATGTGGAAATGTGAAAATGAATTCCATATTTGCTCAGGCAGTAAAAATAAATTTTTGACGGTGGAATTTTCACACTTCCACATTTTCAAATTTTCAAATTTATAAAATGGGTCGTTCAATTAAAAAAGGTCCTTACGTAGCCGAACATCTTGAAAAAAAGGTGCTGGCCGTAAATGAAGGTAAATCCAAGAAAGGTGTTATTAAAACATGGAGCCGCCGTTCTACTATTACACCGGATTTTGTGGGGCATACACTTGCGGTACACAACGGCAACAAGTTCATCCCGGTGTATGTAACGGAGTTTATGGTTGGCCATAAGCTGGGTGAGTTTGCACCAACCCGCAACTTTAAAGGACACTCAAGTAAAAAAATCGCATAAAACAGCTGTTAGCTGTTAGCCATTAGCCGGTGAGTTAGAATAACTATCAAAGGCTGATAGCTAAAAAGCTGAAAGCAAAAGCTATAAAAAATATGGAAGCTGTAGCAAAACTTAGAAATTATCCAACGTCGCCACGCAAAATGCGTTTGCTGGCTGATGAGATCCGCGGACTGGATGTAGAAAAGGCAATTGCTTTTTTAGAATTTCACCCGCAGCACTCATCTACTCCTTTACGCAAGCTGGTGCTGTCTGCCATCAGCAACTGGAAACAGAAGAATGAGGATGGCGATGAAGGTGGTTTGATAGTAAAGACAATTTTTGTGGATGGCGCAAGAACATTGAAACGTATGCGTCCGGCACCACAGGGACGTGGTTACCGGGTGCGCAAACGCAGCAACCATGTAACGGTGATTGTAGATACTAAAGTAATTGCAGAAACAAAAACAAAATAACTAATCAACTAATAAAACGGATATGGGTCAAAAAACAAATCCTATTGGTAACAGGTTAGGCATCATCCGCGGATGGGAAAGCAACTGGTACGCAAGCAGAAAAGACTTTTCTTCCAGGCTGATCGAGGACACGAAGATCCGTACTTACCTGACAGCACGTATCAATAAAGGAGGTATCTCCAAAATTGTTATTGAGCGTACGCTGGGTAAGCTTATCATAACCATTCATACTTCCAAACCCGGTATCATAATCGGTAAAGGCGGTGGTGAAGTAGATCGTATCAAAGAAGAGTTGAAGAAACTGACAGGTAAAGATGATGTGCAGATCAATATTCTTGAAATACGCCGTCCTGAACTGGATGCGATGATTGTTGCTGACACCATCGCAAAACAAATTGAAAACCGCATCAACTTTAAAAGAGCTATTAAAATGGCTATCGCTTCTGCACTGCGCATGGGTGCTGAAGGTATAAAAGTGAAGGCGAGTGGTCGTTTGGGTGGTGCTGAAATTGCCCGTTCAGAAGAAATTAAACAAGGCCGTACGCCATTGCATACGCTGCGTATGGATATAGACTACGCCAACGTATTTGCGCTGACCGTGTATGGAAAGATTGGTATCAAGGTTTGGATTTGTAAAGGCGAAATACTGACCAAACGTGATTTGAACCCCAACTTTGTAAGTGGTGGTAAGAATGACGGACCAGGTGGTGCGGGAGGAGACAGAAGGCCCGACAGAAGGGATGATCGTCCTGACAGAAGAGATGACAGGAGAGGCGGTGGAGACAGAAGGCCTGCAGGTGGTGGCGGCAGAGGTCCTGGTGGACAGGGTGCCGGTGGCAGAAGGAACTAAATAGTATATAGTATTAAGTATTGAGTATAGAGACAAGGCATTGGAAAAGTTGGTATCGGGTCTGAATACTAAATACTAAAAATCTGAACACTAATAGCTCATAGCTAAAAGCTTAATAAAATGTTACAACCGAAAAGAACAAAGCACAGGAAGTCGCAAAAAATGCCGGTTAAAGGAAATGCAAAGCGTGGAACAACGCTGGCATTCGGCTCATTTGGACTGAAAGCACTGGATACTGTGCACATGACTGAGCGCCAGATTGAAGCAGCCCGCCAGGCAATGACCCGTGCAATGAAACGTGAGGGGAGTGTTTGGATCAGGATTTTTCCTGACAAGCCGGTGACCGCAAAACCTGCTGAAGTACGTATGGGTAAAGGTAAAGGTAATCCTGAGGGATGGGCGGCTGTGGTAAAACCAGGACGTATCTTGTTTGAAGCAGACGGTGTTTCCGCGGCAACTGCCAAAGAAGCTATGTTGCTGGCGGCGCAGAAATTGCCCATCAAAACAAGGTTTGTTACGCGTCGCGATGTAGATGCATAATATCAAATTTTCAAAATAGAAATAATGTCAAAGAGAATTGATTTTGTAAAAAGTATAACTGGCTTAAATGAAGGCGAAATCAGCGCCCGCATTAAGGAAGATCAGTTGCGGTTGAAAAAACTTGAATTTGCGCATACCATTTCTCCGCTGGAGAATCCGATGAGTATACGTGATCTTAGAAAAGATATCGCGCGTTTGCAAACCGCATTAAAGAAAAAACAACTCGGTTTCTAATAACTATATAACCAGGGATTATTATGGAAGAAAGAAATTTGCGTAAAACAAGAATAGGTGTTGTAACCAGCAACAAGATGACAAAGACTGTTACTGTTGCGGTTGAAAGAAAAGTAAAACACCCTATTTATGGTAAGTTCGTTAAAAAGACTACCAAGTTTCATGCGCACGATGAAAAAAGCGAATGCAGTATCGGTGATACTGTGAAGATAATGGAGACCCGTCCGCTCAGCAAAACAAAACGCTGGAGACTGGTGGAAGTGGTAGAGAAAGTGAAATAAGCTATTAGCCATTAGCCATTAGCTCTAAGCATTGGTCATGGAAATAGTAAATCAATAATATCAGATAATTTTTTTCTGGAAGCTGGCTAACAGCTGACAGCTAAAAGCTAAAAGCTAAATAAAATGATTCAGCAGGAAAGCAGATTGAACGTAGCTGATAACAGTGGTGCTAAAGAAGTACTATGTATACGCGTTCTTGGTAACAGCGGACAGGATTATGCGGGTATAGGCGACAAGATTGTAGTAACTGTAAAAGACGCCTTGCCACAGGGCGGTATCAAAAAAGGTACTGTTACCAAGGCGGTTATCGTTCGTACAAAAAAGAAATTACGCCGTAAGGATGGTTCTTACATACGTTTTGATGACAACGCTGTTGTACTGCTTAACCCTGCAGATGAGCCCCGCGGCACACGTATTTTTGGACCCGTTGCCAGGGAATTGCGTGATAAAGGATATATGAAGATTATTTCACTGGCGCCCGAAGTATTATAAGGAGCCATTAGCTATTAGCCATTAGCTATTAGCGGGAATTGACAAATAAAGTTTAACAGGCTAACAGCTAAATGCTAATAGCTAAAAGCTAAATAAAATGAGTAACAGATTTAAAGCAAAATTCAGCATTAAGAAAGGGGATTCGGTAGTAATCATTACCGGAGATGACAAAGATGTAACAAAACCCCGGAAAGTGCTGGAAGTATATCCTGAAGAGAGCAGGTTGCTGGTAGAAGGCGCTAATATTATTACCAAACATACCAAGCCTTCTGCACAAAATACCAAGGGTGGTATTGTTAAAAAAGAGGCCTCTGTTCATATCAGCAATGTTATGTTGTGGGATGCTAAAAAAGGGGTTGCCACCAAAGTGAAACGCAGCAGGGAAACCGGTAAACTGGTTCGCATTTCAAAAAAATCTGGTGAGGTTATCAAATAAGAAGAATCCGTTGGCTATTAGTTCAGAACTATTAGCAGAACGATAAAATAAAGTTTAACAAGCTAACAGCTACGCAGCTGACAGCTAAAAGCTAAAAAAAATGAGCACTACAAAATATACCCCGCGCCTGGCAGACAAGTACAAAAAAGATGTTGTACCCGCTTTGCAGAAACGTTTTAGTTATAAAAGCGTAATGCAGGTGCCAAGACTGGAAAAAATTTGTCTGAACCGCGGCGTAAACGGTGCAGTGAATGATAAAAAGCTGATTGATATTGCGCTGGATGAGATGACGCAGATCACCGGTCAGAAAGCAGTTGCTACCATGAGTAAAAAAGATATCTCGAACTTTAAACTGCGTAAGAACATGCCGATTGGTACAAGGGTGACCCTGCGCGGCGAAAAAATGTTTGAGTTTCTTGACAGGTTTATCTCAACTGCGCTTCCCCGTGTACGTGATTTTAAAGGCGTAAATGAAAAATCGTTTGATGGCCGTGGTAACTACACATTGGGCATTACTGAACAGATCATCTTCCCGGAAATAGATATTGATAAAGTGAACAAGATCACCGGTATGGATATCACTTTTGTTACAACTGCAGGAACCAATGAAGAAGCGTACGAGTTGCTGAAAGAGCTGGGGATGCCGTTTAAGAATGCAAAGAAAGAAGCAGAATAGAAGCGTACTTAGCGCATAGTATTGAGTACTAAGACACACGGAAAAATACCCTGATCTGAATACTGAGTACTAAAAACCTGAATACTGAAGTCTGAATACTTAATACTAAAAATCTAAATACTAATAAATGGCAAAAACATCAGTAACAGCCAGGCAGAAAAAAAGAGAAGCATTGGTGGCACAGTATGCTGAAAAAAGAGCAACACTAAAAGCAGCCGGTGATTACAAAGCGCTGGATGCTTTACCGAAAAATGCTTCGCCGGTACGGTTAAAAAACCGTTGCCAGTTAACGGGCCGCCCAAGAGGTTATATCCGTTATTTTGGCCTTAGCCGTGTATCGTTCCGCGATATGGCTTTAAACGGCAAAATACCAGGTGTAAGAAAAGCAAGCTGGTAAAAACATCCGTTTTTATATAAGTGAACATTGATATCATAGGATATCGCATTGTAAATAATTTTATAAACTATCAATTACAGATAAACAATGGTAACTGATCCTATAGCAGACTTTTTGACCAGAATCCGTAACGCGCAAATGGCTAACCACCGTATTGTGGAAATTCCGGCTTCTAACCTGAAAAAGCGTATGACCGAAATCCTGTACGAAAAAGGATACATTCTTAAATACAAGTTTGAAGACGATAACAAGCAGGGCGTGATTAAGATTGCGTTGAAATATGACCCCACTACAAAGGAACCCGCCATTAAAACACTGGAAAGAGTTAGCCGTCCGGGTTTGCGTACTTATGCAAAACCTGCTGAATTCAATCGTGTAAAAAATGGCCTGGGCGTAGCCATCCTGTCTACATCGAAAGGTGTAATGACAGACAAAGAAGCAAAATTGCAAAATGTTGGCGGAGAAGTGCTTTGCCACATTTATTAATAATACAAAGTTGTGTGACAATTAAGCCTCTCTATACAGGGCTGAACACCGCAACAGGCATTTAAATTAAATCATTCTCAAATAATAATTTATTATGAGTCGTATAGGAAAAAAGCCAGTTACTGTTCCGGGTGGTGTAACTGTAACAGTTGGTGCAGACAATGTGGTTACTGTGAAAGGTCCCAAGGGCGAATTAAAACAGCCCGTAGATCGCGATATTAAGGTGGAAGTAAAAGGAACAGAGGTGGAACTGGGTCGCCCAACTGATCAAATTCGTCACAAAGCATTGCACGGTTTGTATCGGTCTTTGATAAATAATATGGTGAAAGGTGTTACTGAAGGATATAAAAAGAATCTTGAACTGGTAGGGGTAGGTTATAAAGCTGCGAACCAGGGTAATACCCTTGACCTGGCCCTGGGTTATTCTCACAACATCATTTTTGAAATACCCAAGGAATTAAAAGTTGCTACCGCACAGGAAAAAGGTCAGAATCCAACCATTACACTGGAAGGGGCCGATAAGCAGTTGCTGGGAGCTGTTGCCGCTAAAATACGCAGCCTGCGCAAACCAGAGCCTTACAAGGGCAAGGGTGTGAAATTTGCCGGTGAAGTATTGCGCCGCAAAGCAGGTAAAGCAGCCGGTAAGTAATCGGGTTGAACGGTTGATTGGTTGGTTGGTAAAACCATTTTTAACCTGTCGACAGATCAACTAATTAACAAATCAAGTAATCTCCTGGCAGCATCAGGGGTGTAAATAAAAAATCATGGAAGCAAAAGTTATAAGAAGGCAAAAAATCAGGCACGGTATCCGCAAAAAAGTTGTTGGTACCGCCCAAAAACCACGCTTGTCTGTTTTCAGAAGCAACGCTGAGATTTATGTTCAGTTGATTGATGATGCAAATGGTACAACATTGGCTTCTGCATCTTCAAGGGATAAAGACATTGCAGCGCAAAAAGTGGCAAAGTCAGAAAAAAGCAAGTTGGTAGGTGCCGCCATTGCAAGAAAGGCCATTGACCTGGGCTTGAATGACGTAGTGTTTGACCGCGGTGGAAACCTGTATCATGGCCGTGTAAAAGCCGTTGCTGAAGCCGCAAGAGAAGGCGGACTTAAATTCTAATTCAAATTTTAACTTGAAATAATGTCAGAAATAATTTTAAACAAAGTTAAAGCCGGTGACCTGGAACTGAAAGAGAAAGTAGT